>ENA-OXEB01000742-OXEB01000742.1-human-gut-metagenome-genome-assembly--contig:-NODE-742-length-8991-cov-62.7573_pt1 | contig 8991 bp, 10 predicted proteins | sample MGYA00249353_ERZ652239 | MGnify/ENA primary metagenome ERZ652239 (study PRJEB26925, sample SAMN05826586) | human gut metagenome | biome: ENVO:2100002; feature: ENVO:00000062; material: ENVO:00002003... | reverse complement strand
CTCGTAACCGTTCTGCCGCCATCCGTATTCCGCTGGCCGGCACCTCCCCGGCTGCCAAGCGCATCGAGTTCCGCGCTCCGGATCCGTCCTGCAACCCGTTCCTGGCCTTCTCCGCTCAGCTGATGGCTGGCCTGGACGGCATCCTGAACCACATCGAGCCTCCGGAGCCGGTCGACAAGGACCTCTACGAGCTGCCGCCGGAAGAGCACGCCGGCATCAAGCAGGTGCCGAGCTCCCTGGCTGAGGCTATGGACGCCCTGGAAGAGGACCACGACTTCCTCACCGCCGGCGACGTGTTCACCGACGACCTGATCGAGACCTGGATTGGCCTCAAGCGCGACGAGATCGACCAGGCTCGCCTGTCTCCGACCCCGCTCGAGTACGAGCTCTACTTCCACATCTGAGTTTGAGAGCTTAGCAACGTTGGAGTTCCGCCATTGCTCTTCTCTTGTGGGAGTCTAATGGGAGTCATTCAGCGTAACTAGAAAGAACCTCGTGAAATTCGTTTTCACGAGGTTCTTTTTTTGTGTGTTGTGTTGTGTGTTATGCGATGTGTGTTGCTCCTGGAATATTCCAGCTGCGGGCCGCTACTTAGTCTCCCAACGCTCCTTGAGTACATAGGCGGCGGCTTTGGGCTGACGGTCGCGAGTGAAGACGCTTCTTATTGCCGTCGACGCGCATGATGCCTTCACCGGTTTGGAAGTCGCAGAGGTTCCATACCTGCTCGCCCACTACTGCCTCGAACATGTCGAACACTTCGTGCTGCATGGCGAGGTACTCACATTGGTACTCTTCACTCCATTGCACGCTCGGCAGCTTGTGCACACCGGCATCGGTGTCCGCACCGTATTCGGTGAACAGGAACGGCTTGTTGGATTCGGTTTTCATCCATTGGTTCATCTCGTCGATGAAGGTCTTCTTGGCTCCGATGAGCTGATACCCGCCGGATCGAACTGGAATCCCCACATGCCATTCAAACTTTGCATACGCCGTGTCGCAGTTACCTGCGGGTACAACAGTGCACCATCCGCCGTCATTGTCGTCTCCTCAACGAGTCGAAAAACCAGTCACAACCTGAATCTTACGATAATCGCATCAGCTCGACAAAAAACGATCGCTCCTGTTCTTCACCACTTACAGCTGAATCATCAATCATGATGAATCACAATTGGCATTCACTTGCCTAAAGCGATACGACGTACTCCATCAAGAATGGGTTGCGGGTCTTTGGGCTCGCCGCCGAGAGCGCGATGAAGGGTCAGGCCTTCGATCATCGCATCCAGCAATATCACGGTTTCCGCATCGAAATATTGGGCCATGCTGTACTGGATAGAGGCCATCCAGCGGTCGCTAATGTCACGGAATGACGGGTCCCGCGCGGCCAACGTGTAGAACTCGAGGCCGATATTCAGTTCGTTAGGCGAGGCGAGCGAATCATGTTCGATGCTTGCGGCGATGACCTCGCACGCTTCATCCGCGTTCGCGGCCGATTCCATGCGGGCGGCGAATCTGGCTACTGCACAGTCGGCGAATCGTTCGAATGCCTGATGCAGCAGATCGTGCATGCCATCGAAATAGTAGGTCATCGAGCCAAGCGGCACGTGCGCTTCTGCGGCTACGACGCGGTGTGAGGTACCGGCGACCCCGCGCTCGGCAATCACCGTAAGGCAGGCTTCGATGATACGGTCTTTGCGTTCGGGGTCGACGTGGCGAGACTGTGTTGCAGGCATGCCGCCATCCTACTCATTCGGGTGCATCGGACTGTGCAGCGCCACTATGACGCGCACCAATTGCACGCATCAGATCGTGCGGATTACGCGGAAGGAGGCGCCGCGGGCATGACCAGGGCGGCGGCGTGCGTCGCTGGCACGGTCAGGACTTCGGCTGCCGGCGAGTCGAACTGGTCGCCGCGATGCCCCGCGCGGACCGCCCACGGGGTCGCCGAACGCGCGCCCGACGGGTTCCGCATCGTCAGTTGGACGAGCGACGCGCCCGACAAAGTCAGGAGACGCCCGTGGAACCAGGCGCGCCACGACGGGGACGAGAAATCCGTCAAACGCATGCACGGCGTCAAATACGCCGTGTTGAAGAACCCCGACAAGCTGACCGACAGACGGTCCGAGGCGTCCGGGAACCTGCGGGACACGGACCCCAAGGGCCGGCCCTACCGTTCATGGCGGCTCAGGGAACCCCTCCGGACGCCGCCCAAACGACCGGCGACCAGGCCCGGACCGAACTGAACCGCCGGGTGTTCCGGGCGTCCCACAGCCGCATCCCCGAGATCGTCGAACCCGCCCGGAAGATCCGCCGTCATGGGCCCGACATCCTCAGGACAACCGAACTGGGCTGTTCAAACGCCAGGCTCGAGGCGTCCGACAACAGGATCAAGGTCACCATCCGCATGGCCTACGGCTTCCACCACGTGAACAATCTCATCGCCCTGATCATGCTCCGCTGCGGCGGACTCGACATACGCCCGCCACAGCCGAGAACCTAACCCACGAAAACAGCAGAAGTCTCACTATGTGAGAGTTTGAGACAGTCGAACGAACAAGGGGATGCCCGGAATGTTGCAATTCCGGGCATCCCCTTGATGTTCGATTGTGCGGTTTTGCGCGAATGGCTCACACGGTTCTTAGTGAGAACCGTTCTCTGCGCACCTGACCCTAGAACCGGATCAACGCCTTAATAACTTTGCGCTGGTCCATGGCCTCATAAGCGTCCTGAATATGGTCGAGGTCATATTCGGCGGTGAACACGCGGCCAGGGTTAATCTCGCCTTTAAGCACCGCATCCAGCAGACCACCGTCAATATCGTAGTGGCGCACGGGAGCCGGGCCGCCCTTGATGCCGATGTTGCCGTAGAACGTGCCTTCGGCGCTGATCTCCACGTCGTGCGGCAGACCCACACGACCAATCACGCCACCGCGGCGAATCAGGCCAATCGCCGTGTCGAAGGACTGCTTGGAGCCCACGCATTCGAGCACCGCGTCCGCACCATAGCCACCGGTCATCTCCAGCACCTTGTCAATAGCCTCTTGGCCACGCTCGGGCACGATATCAGTCGCACCGAATTCGCGGGCGAGCGCCGCGCGATCCTCGTGACGGCTCATGGCAATAATGCGCGTGGCACCACGCATCTTGGCGGCAATCACACCGCACAGGCCGACTGCACCATCGCCCATGACCACGGCTGTGTCACCGGGCTTGACCTCGGCAGAAACCGCCGCGTGATAACCGGTGGACATCACATCGGAAACGGTCAGCAGCGATGCGAGCTGTTCATCGGAATAATCTTCCGGTGAACCGGGCACCTTGACCACGGTGCCGTCCGCCTCGGGCACACGCAGGTATTCGGCCTGACAGGCGGAGAAGTAGCCGCCGTGAGGGCACACGGATTCGAAGCCGGCCTTGCATACCGGGCACTTGCCGCAGCTGTACGGGAATGGCACGACCACGAAATCACCTGGCTTAACGGATTCGACCGCCGCGCCAACCTCTTCGACCACACCGATGGACTCGTGACCCACCTGGCTGTGTGCGGCCTGTCCGCTCAGCCCACGGAAGAACCACAAATCAGAGCCGCATACACAGGTGCGCACCATGCGAATCACGATGTCATCATCCTGCTGAAGTGCCGCCTTTGGCACTTCTTCCACGGCCATCTTGCCAGGCTCCACGAAAATCGCAGCTTTCATCATTTCGGTCATGTCAATCACTCCTTTGTTGGGAATATCTGTCTATTGTCGTTTATTGTTTGACGTCGGTTTGCAGGCGCTTCACCTGTTCGATGATGTTCCGGTTTTCTTCGATGAGCTGCTGCGCCTCCTCGTCGCGCCCCTCAGCCTTAGCCCGCCAGTACAGTGTCTTGAACGATACGTACGCCTGCTGCATTCGAATGGATTCGGCTTTGGCAGCGAGACGCAGGGCCTGCGCGTCGAGCAGTTCCATCTGGCGGCGTGCACCTTCTCGCCCGCCCTGCGAGTTGGCGAGGTACGTGCGCATCGATTCGAGCGGCATGCCCGTGGCTGCGAGACAGGATACTGTGGTCAGCCGTTCGAGATCGGCGTCCGAATAGGCGCGATGCCCCGAACTCGGGTCGCGAGTGATGGGAGCGATAATGCCGATCTGCTCGTAGTAACGCAGCGTGGACTCCGGAAGCCCGGAAATCACCGACGCCTCGCGAATCGTATGCCATGCGGTCGTTGTGCTCATATCGACAACTCTAAAAACCTCAAGTACTTGAAGTAAAACGGCGACACGCCCATGGATGTCTTCTGCACGAGTAGGCTGGGATTCGGCGATGGGACCCGCCTGAACTTGTTTCGAACCGCACACTGCTGATAGTTCCTACACACGATTTGACATTGCATGAAATCGTTGTGTCTTCAGCAGGATTCAGCGGTTTCAGGAAAGGCTACTATGGGTTCGCAATCCCCATTCGCAGGCGCCCGGCCGATTACGCACACGACCACTCCCCCGGCGCGCAAGCTCCCCGATATTCATCTTGATATTGTGTTGGTCGTCTTCTGCGGCGGTGCGATCGGCACCGCTATCCGCTATGCGTTCGCACAGATTCCCGCGGCTGGCAGCTTCCATACCGGCACGTTTGTGGCCAACATGCTGGCTTGCTTCTGCTATGCAGGGTTGACCGCTTACTTGGCCGGCGCTTCCCGGTTCGGCGCACGTTCCAAAGAACTTGCCAGTCGCGGACTCGGCATGGGCGTATGCGGTGGTTTGTCTACGATGTCGACACTCGCGCTGGAAGGTTTTACCGCAATCCGCGACGGTCAGGTGGCGGCCGGCATTGCCTATCTACTGGTGACGTTCGCGCTGGGTCTGGTTTGTGCGTCTGCCGGCGTGTGGGCAGGAACGCATCTGGCCGGCTCCTCGAACGTATCCGCCGAAGCGTCCGCTGATACGAATGCCGCTACGACCAGCAAGGGAGGTAAGGCGTGATGACCGTATTCCTACCAATCTTGGTCTGCCTGTGCGGCGGCGTAGGCGCCTCCTGCCGCTATCTGCTTGACGTGACCATCAAAACGTACTGGCAGCGCGCATTCCCACTTTCCACGTTCACCATCAATCTCATCGCCGGATTCCTAGCCGGTTTGGTCGCGGCGCTGGCACTCGGCGGGACACTTGATGAACCATGGCGGCTAGTGCTGGCCACCGGTTTCCTCGGCGGCTTCTCCACGTTCTCGACCGCAATCAACGAAATGGTGACGCTCTTCCGCAAACACCGCTACCCCACCGCAGCGGCCTATCTGGTGCTGTCGCTGGGTGTGCCGGTCGTTGCTGCGGCCTGCGGTTTTCTCGTCTGACCGCCACGCCGATTCCCGACGCGGTCAGCGGTATCATTGCGAGGTCGAACGTCACAGGTACATCCGGGAGGTATATGGGCATGGCGAACAATGGAGCGGATGTGAAGCCGAATCAAGGTGTGGGCGCCACAAATACCTCGACCACAACGAATACTGCGGAAAATACCGTGGGCACGGCAACCCCGAAGCAAAATGGACTCGCCGTGCTGGGCAAGTATGTGGGTGTTTCCGCCACGCAGACCATTGTGGAGTATGCGACGTTCGCCATTCTGCACTTGATCGGCGTACCCTCACAGATCGCCAACGGCATCGCCGTGGTGTGTTCGGCGACCTACAACTTCGTGATGAACCGCAACGTGACATTCAAATCGTCCAGCAACTTCACCCGTTCCGTGGCGCTGTTCGTGCTGCTGTGGATCTGGAACTTCACGTTCAGCACGCTGCTGATCGGCTGGATGCCGGGTGCGACCGGGCTGAGTCCATATGTGGTGAAGTTCATTGCGATGGCCTGCCAGTTCGGCTGGGGTTATCCGTTGTGCAAGTACGTGATTTTTAGGTGACACATTCCAATTGCTCACTGTCGTTCGCCTTCGCCTATTTGTATTTGGAGCGCTTATCAGAAGAACAGCATCGCAACACCTGCAGCGAAGCACATGAGCAGAATCGATGTCAGGAAGCTGGCGAGCATCGGCTTCTTGCCCTTGGAAGCGATGGCCTTGAAGTTCACGTTGATGCCGAGCGCGGCCATGGCCATGCCGAGCACGATGTACGCAAAGTCCACGAGCTGCGGGGTGATGGAGGTGACGAACGGTACGAAGGTGCCGATAATCGAAGCGCCGATGAAGCCGAGCATGAACCACGGGAAGGCCACGGTCTTCTTGCCGGTGCTCTGAACCTCGGAATGCTTCTTCTCCCACCAGATGGCGATGATGATGGCCGCGAACACAAGCATGAGCACGCGGGAAAGCTTCATGATGGTGGCGATGTCCACCGCGCCGAACGCGTCGCCGCCCGCGACCGCGTGGGCGATTTCGTGCAGGGAAGCACCGGCGGTGATGCCCAGCTGGTCCTTGGTCATGCCGGTCAGCGGGCCGAGCGCGATCTCCAGCAACGCGAACACAGTACCCATAATGGCTACGATGGCCACGGCCATGGTCACGTCGTTGTCCTTCTCGTCCTGCTTGTCCTCAGGCACCTTGATGGAACCGGCCAGGCCCATGACGGCGGCCGCACCGCAGATGCCGGTGCCACCGGCGGTCAGGATGGCGAGCATCGGGTCGACACCGAGTTTGCGGGCGATGGCATAGCACACGATGATGGTCAGCGTAACGACCACAGCGGCGATCGGCAGACACTTGATGCCCTGCGTGAACAGCACGGCGAGGTTGAGCTTGAAACCGAGCAGGATGATGCCGAGGCGCAGCAGCTTGTTGGAAATCAGGCCAGCGGCGTCCTTGACGCCTGCCTTGCGGCCATCATTGGAACCGACGTAGGCACTGCGGATCGGGAACTGGATGATCATACCGATGAGCAGCGCGATGATGAGCGCGCCGAACAGGCTGAATCCGGGGAACTGCTTGAGCCAGGAGGCGAACAGCGAGGCCAGCAGAGTCAGAACACCAATGAACAGCATGTCAACGGTGGCAATGCGCTTCCACCATTTTGTACAGAACTCTCTCATGATGTCTATTGAAGCTCAAGCGTTTACATCGGTCAAATCATTGCAACCAATACATATCATCGATTTTGTCGATACCTAATTGATCTCCCTCTGATGAGAGAGGTGGCCGCCGCAGGCGGACGGAGGGAGAGAAACAACGTTCGCAACCTCCCCTCAGTCGACTATCTGACTACCCGCGCAGCGCAGCAATAATCGTCTCCGCCAACTCCCGCTGATCGTGCGTCAGACCGGATCTCGGCACCAGCGCATAGAACCGCCGCACAAACTCATCGCCAAGCTCCCGCTGCACCGGCACGCCCGCCGGCACGGCGGCTTCCGAAATCAACGACTGCCCGAACCCGGCGGACAGCGCCGCCACAATCGCCGCATTACTGGACACTTCCATCGTGCGTGCAGGCACAACCTGAGCGGTCTTGAAATACAGATCCGTGTAATACCGCACGCCGGAACCGTGTTCGCGCACCATCCACACGCCGTCAGGCTCCCCCGCCAACACCAGCCGGTCCTCGCACAGGGTGACGCGGTCCACCGAATCGTTCACGATCGGCTTTTCCACCACGCCGAGCTGCACGGCCTTCATGCTGGCCTGTTCGAGAATCGCATCCGAGTTCATCACGTGTACAGCGAAGTCGAAACCGTCCATGTCCCGAGCCATCACCGGCAACGCCTTCGGCAGCAGAATCGCCGCGGTCGTGTGCGAGAACGACACGGCCAGCGGCTCACGCGCCTCCTGCACGCGGGCGATCTGCTCACGCGTATCCCGCCATAATCCGTCGATGCCGATGGCAGTCTGGTACAGCATCCGCCCGGCCTGTGTGGGCGTCACGTCACTTTTCGCATTGCGCACGAACAGCGGCGCGCCGACCATCTGCTCCAATTGGGCGATACGCGACGACACCGTCGACTGCGATACCTTCAGCTCATCGGCGGCCAGCGTGAACTGACCCACCTCGTATACGGCGACCAGGGTTTCGAGCAGAGGGAACATGGTTTAACTGTACGCTGTATGATGCACGAATATTTCAATTAGCTTGGGCGTAGCCCTAGGCCACGGACCTGGACCACCCTCAGTCTCGCTTCGCGAGCCAGCTCCCGCCAGCGGAAGCCCAATGGCTTTCACATCACTATGCCTCGCGCAGTTTTGCGAGCTGCGCCTTGGCCTTGTGGAGTTTGGCATAGATCTCGTTGCGCTGGGCCGGGTTCTTGACGCGCTGATGGTCACGAGTGAGCTTGTCCACTTCGGATTCGAGCCGAGCAATTTCAGTATGGCGAATGATGCGCGCATCCAGATTCTCGACCTCCGGCGTACCCAAAATGGTCTGTGAGCACAGCGATGCCCACAGCTCATCAATAGTAGAGCCGGCCAGCTCCAGCTGGGCCTCCCCCGCCGGCTGCCAGTCGCCGGCATATACCTGATAGATCGGCGTGTGCCCGGCACGCCCCGGTATGGCGCGGCGCACGGCGAACGCGCATTCCTCACGCGTGCTGCCCTCGAACGGCACGTCGCGTACGCACACGAACACGATGCCCGATTTGCGCTGTCCGGCGATCAGGTCGATGACTTCGTTCGGTATGCCGGTGGCTTTGGCCGTAAGCTTCAGTCCGATGACCAGCACTTCCGGGATCAGTTTGCCGTCCGCAAGCCCCGTGTTGGCCGACCGGGCCAACGCCAGCATGGTGATGGATTCGATCTCGTTCACCAATCGCTGCTTGAGTTTGCCGGAAATCGGCGCTTTGCCTACGAACAAGGCTTTCGGCAGTGTGCCTTTGGCTTCGGGAATCGCCGTGGAAACGGGCAGTCCCAGCGAAATTGCGGATACAGAACCACAGTGAGCGGCCTGTGCACCAGTCATCATCGACCTTCTTTCCCGGCCTGCCATCAGTGTCATATCCTCGCAGTGCAGCAGTCCGTTTATCTATTGGAAAGCAACACTAGCGCATCCAGGCCGGAAGTCGTGGTACATATCCATATCCTGCTGCGGTTAT
>ENA-OXEB01000740-OXEB01000740.1-human-gut-metagenome-genome-assembly--contig:-NODE-740-length-8993-cov-17.668_pt1 | contig 8993 bp, 9 predicted proteins | sample MGYA00249353_ERZ652239 | MGnify/ENA primary metagenome ERZ652239 (study PRJEB26925, sample SAMN05826586) | human gut metagenome | biome: ENVO:2100002; feature: ENVO:00000062; material: ENVO:00002003 | host... | reverse complement strand
TATCAACTTAGTTGATTCATTTTTTGTTCATGAAATATACCTATACTACAGATATATTTCTTACAACTAAAATTCGTGCAATCAATTATACAGGAGATAATTATGAAAGCTAAATTAATGAAAGCAGTAGCTTTAGCTAGTTTAGGCGCCTTCTTAACAGTTGGTATTGGTGCCAATGTAGCTCAAGCCAAAGATTACCACTTCAAAATCGGTGAAAATCATCGCATGATAAAAAATGATGATGGCACAGTAGATAGCAGCGCTCATCCATGGTACAAAGTAAATGATAAAAAGAAAAAGCACAGAAAGCATAGAATATCTGAACGTGAAAAGCATGATAAAAATGCAACAGCAAAACGCAGTGAACGACATCAACGTTCAGAATCCTCTAATGACTAAGCCTTGCGCATAATACATATTACTAGCCCTAAAAACACAAAACTAAATTAACCAACCAATGAAAAGGACGTTATACATTGTATAACGTCCTTTTGTGTTATGCCCTATATAATTTTTCCCAAGGCTATATGAGTTATTATGTTATGCGCCAGCCTTTAGAACAGCTTGTTTCATGGATTGTACGTAATCAAACAACGCTTGGTCCGCATGTTCGCCATGTTCTGCTACGATTTTAACGATAGCAGAGCCTACGATGGCTCCATCGGATACTTGCGCCATAGCTTCTGCTTGTTCTGGCTTAGAAATACCGAAACCAACAGCTACAGGAATATCCGTATATTTACGAATCGTTTCAACAATGGATTTAATATCCGTCTTGATTTCACTGCGCATGCCTGTAACGCCAAGGGAAGATACACAGTATACAAAGCCTTCTGCGTCTTTGGCGATCATTTCGATGCGGTTTTCAGATGTTGGCGCAATTAAGGATACCACTTCAACACCATGCTTATGAGCCACACTAGCAAGCTCGCCTTTTTCTTCAAATGGCATATCTGGCACGATAACACCAGAGATTCCCACCTCTTCACAGAGGGTAAAGAATTTTTCACGACCGAATACGTAAATAGGATTCAAATAGGTCATGAATACGAGCGGTATAGTCACCGCATCATCACCAGTACGTAAACGACGCACCATATCAAAGATATCATTGATTTTTACGCCTGTGGAGAGAGCACGCGTGCTTGCCTCTTGAATAACTGGGCCTTCCGCTGTTGGGTCAGAGAAAGGAATACCAATTTCTACCATGTCCGCACCGGCTTTCACCATCACGCGTATATAACGTTCTGTATTTTCAATACCGTGATCACCAGCACTAATGAATGGGATGAATGCCTTGCCCTTTGTGAAAGCGTCTTTAATTTTACTCATGAAGATCCACCCCTCTGTATTTCGCCATAGCCGCTACGTCTTTATCGCCACGACCGGATAAACAAATAATAATGATATCGTCCTTACTCATAGTAGGAGCAATTTTACGTGCATGTGCCACCGCATGAGCACTTTCAATCGCAGGAATAATACCTTCCAAGCGAGATAAGTATTCAAAGGCATCGACTGCTTCGTCATCTGTAACAGGCACGTATTCAGCACGACCACTATCGTGCAAGTACGCATGTTCAGGGCCGATACCAGGATAATCAAGACCTGCAGAGATAGAATATACTGGAGCAATTTGGCCGTCTTCGTCTTGGCAGAAGTACGATTTCATGCCGTGGAAGATACCAACAGACCCCTTCGCGATTGTCGCCGCATGTTCTTCTGTATCGATACCGCGACCTGCCGCTTCACAACCGATGAGACGAACACCTTCATCTGGAATGAAGTGATAGAACATGCCCATCGCATTGGAGCCGCCGCCTACGCAAGCCATAACAGCTGTTGGCAATTTTCCTTCTGCTTCGAGGATTTGCTCACGCGCTTCACGGCTAATAATGGATTGGAAATCGCGTACAATCATAGGGAATGGATGAGCACCCATAACGGATCCCAATACGTAATGCGTATCAGACATGCGGTTTGTCCATTCGCGCAATGCTTCGGAAACCGCATCTTTCAATGTACTAGTACCTGTTGTTACAGGATGTACCTTAGCGCCTAGCAATTCCATACGATATACGTTAAGTGCTTGACGTTCACAGTCCTCTGCACCCATGTATACCTCGCATTCCATGCCCATCAACGCAGCGATAGTGGCCGTTGCCACACCGTGTTGACCTGCGCCGGTTTCAGCAATAACACGAGTTTTACCCATCCGTTTTGCCAATAACATTTGGCCGATTACGTTATTCAACTTGTGAGAACCCGTATGATTTAAGTCCTCACGTTTTAAATAGATTTTGGCGCCTCCAAGGTCCTTTGTCATGCGATCCGCATAGTATAAAAGGGATGGACGACCTGTATATTTTTTATGTAAATCCTCAAGTTCGTGTACGAAATCAGGATCATCTTTGTACTTGTTGTACGCCTCTTCCAATTCGATGACTGCATTCATCAATGTCTCTGGCATAAATTGCCCCCCAAAAGAGCCAAAATAACCATGTCTTTGTTCACTCATATAACTTACCTTTCTATATACCATTCCTGCTAGCACGCCATACTATGGCATTGCTATTGCTCTCACAATGTTGGTGAAAGCTTTAATCTTTTCATCGTCCTTCACGCCTTCTGTTTCAATGCCGCTACTGATATCGATGCCGTACGGTCGAACCGTACGAATGGCACGCGCCACATTGGTGCTATCGATACCACCAGCGAGCATAAACGGTCGTTCAAACTCATCTAACGAGGACCAGTCGAATACTTCACCCGTACCGCCTCGCTCGTCTTTGTGATATGCATCAAACAAGAGCATATCAGCACTGCTATCAATCCACGCCTCTGCATCTGCAGCACTGCGGATTTGAACAGCCTTCCAAACCTCTACATTAGTACGTTCTTTTAAGGATTGGATGAAAGCTTCATCTTCATCACCGTGCAATTGCACCGCATCAAGATTTACTTCTGTGGCAATCGTAACGAGATTATCTAGCGTTTCATTGACAAAAATGCCTACCGTTTTAATAAATTCTTGATGTATAAGTGTCTGATTACTGTATTGTTCTACGTCTCTGTTATATCGATTTGCGTATTGTTTATGTAGTTCTTCAACTAAGGTTTTTGCTTGGTCTACAGTGACTTGTCGTTTGCTCGGTGCAAATACTAAGCCCATGTAGTCAGGATTTGCTTCTATTACAGCAGGAATTGTTTCTATCTTGGATATACCGCACATCTTAACCTTTGGTGTGTAGTAGGTTGAACCATAGAGATATGCTAGTTTCTCAATCTTGTTAGGAGAACGCATGAAGGTTTCCCCCATCAAGGCTACTCCGATATTGTTATCCCGCAATACTTGGATGTCCTCTGGAGTTTCAAGTCCGCTTTCAGATACGAAGATCACATCGTCTTGCACGAGATTACGCAAGCGCACACTATTTTGTACATCTACAGTGAAGTCCTTGAGGTTACGATTGTTAACTCCAATAATGCGGGCACCGCAATTGATGGCCATTTGTACTTCTGCTTCGTCATGGGCCTCTACCAAAGAGGATAAGCCAAGAGAATCAGCTATCTCACGGAACTTTGTCAACGTCGGCACATCGAGGCATGCACAGATTAATAGGATTGCACTAGCGCCCCATACCTTTGCTTGGTAGATTTGGTATTCATCGATGATAAAGTCCTTACGAAGCACAGGGATTTTCACAGTACTCGCGATTTCTTGAAGATATTTTTTATCCCCCTTAAAGAAATCTGGCTCCGTCAAAACAGAGATAGCCGCAGCCCCTGCTACCTCATATTCTTTGGCGATCTCTAAATACGGGAAGTGCTCAGCGATGATGCCTTTTGATGGAGATGCCTTTTTCACTTCACAAATGAAATTGAAATCTTGCTGACGAAGGGCTGCTTCAAAAGGAAATCCTGTATCAGATGGTAATGCTAAAGCCGCTGCTTTCACAGACTCTGGAGATTCAATCTGTTTTTCTTGGGCTACCCGAATTTTGGTCGCCTCTATAATCTTATCTAAAATCAATGGTTACACCTCTTGTGTTGCTTTCACAAACTGTTCCATTGTAGCAAGCGCCTTGCCAGAGTCGATCATGTTTTTCGCCTCTTCGATACCCTCTGCCAATGTAATGCCGTCTTTCGCAAGGTAAATTGCCATGCCAGCATTGAGAAGAACTGCTGTGCGTTTACCACCTTGCTCACCACCGAGAACGCGACGTGTAATCTCAGCATTTACTGTTGCGTCGCCACCTTCAAGCTCAGTTTTATCAGCGTATTCGAAACCATAGTCCTTAGGATCGAATTCGTAGTTTGTGAACGTCCCATTATTAATTTCGCATACGTACGTTTTATTAGTAGCCGTAATCTCATCAAGACCGTCAAAGCCGTGTACCACAGCACCGCGTTTAACGCCAAGGTTAGATAAAACACGAGCCAATGGCTCTACTAAGGATTTGTCGTACACACCCATCAACTCCACAGTTGCTCCTGCTGGATTTGCCAACGGTCCAAGGATGTTAAACACCGTACGAACACCCAACGCCTTACGTACAGGACCAGCATATTTCATGGCTTGATGATACACAGGGGCAAACATGAAGCACATATTTGCCTTATTAAGAACTGCCTCGTTTTGTTCACCGTTAAGCTCTAATTTAGCGCCCAACGCTTCAATTAAGTCGGCAGCACCACATTTACTAGACACACTGCGGTTACCATGCTTTGCTACAGGAATACCTGCGGCAGAAATGATAAAACCAGACGTGGTGGAAATGTTGAAGGTATTCGCTTCGTCACCGCCAGTACCTACGATTTCCACAACTGTGCCTTCGTGAGGAACAGAACCGGCCTTCTCGCGCATAACCTCAGCAAACGCCGTAACCTCATCTACAGTAGGGCCCTTCGCTGCAAGAGCACACAAGAAACCAGCCATAGGAACCTCGGGTACCTCACCGCTCATAATCTTGTTCATTGTATCTTTAGCAAGGTCGTAGGATAAGTCCTGACCGTGCGTTACTGCATATAATGCGTCTTTAATCATTTATAACTCCTTTTGAGGATATCTATTAAATTAATACCATATCTACCTAGTCGGTAACGATTGGGTCATGCACTCAGCCTCCAAGAGGCCACCCCCCGCTATGCGGGGCGCCAAGTCGGCTTCGCACATAACCCAATCGCACCTATCAGCTAAAAAGCATAACAATTTAATAGATATCCCTCATACAAACTATTATCAAATGATCCTGCACATTATATGGAGTAACGCACAGGTCATTTCTTTATGGGGAATGGGAATGATGGGGCGGTGGCCATCGGAGTTCCGATAGACCTTATTTCTGCCTTACCGTACTAGTAACTAATAATAGCCCCTCGAATACCTAAATCAAACCGTAATTATTTTTCTAAGAAATTACGAATCATTTGTTCCCCGTTTGGTGTCATGATGGATTCCGGATGGAATTGGACTCCATATATCGGATAGTCTTTGTGTTCCACGCTCATTACTTCGCCGTCGTCGGTAATGGATGTGACGATGAGTTCGCTTGGCATAGTTTCGTCGATAATCGCCAAGGAGTGGTATCTAGCGACTTCGAATTGTTCAGGCAAACCTTTAAGGATTTTAGATGGGTGTACTTGTTTCGCCACGCTTTGTTTGCCGTGCATCACTTGTTTTGCATAGGATACGGTGCCGCCGAATACTTCGCCGATGGCTTGGTGACCCAGGCATACGCCGAGGATTGGGAATTCGCCTTTGCATTCGCGCAAGAGGTCTTCGTACACGCCCGCATCAACTGGTCTACCAGGTCCTGGTGAAAGTATCACATAGTCTGGTTTCAACGCACGGATTTCTTCAACTGTTAATTCATCGCTGCGGATGACTTTAATATCTGGATCGATAGAGCCTACTAATTGATATAAATTAAAGGAAAAGCTATCGTAATTATCTATAAGGAGTACCATTATTCTACCTCCTGTGCATCTGTAATTGCGGAAATCATGGATTGGCCTTTGATCAAGGTTTCATTAAACTCGCTTTCAGGAACGCTATCTCGAACGATGCCTGCGCCAGCGCGAACATAGACCTTACCGCCTTTATTCATAGCCATGCGGATGCCGATACATACGTCCATGTTACCGGAGAAATCGATGTAACCTACGGCGCCGCCGTATACGCCGCGCGGGCTTTTTTCAAGTTCGTGTAAAATTTCGATAGCACGAATCTTAGGCGCCCCAGACAAGGTGCCTGCTGGCAGTGTAGCACCGATAGCATCGAGGGCATCTTTGCCTTCTTGCATGTCGCCGCTTACAGTAGATGTAATATGGATAACATGAGAGAAACGTTGCAACATATGTAACGCCTCTACTTTTACGGAACCAAATTTAGAAATTTTACCTAAATCGTTACGTCCAAGGTCAACAAGCATATTATGTTCAGCCAATTCTTTTTCGTCAGTGATAAGTTTTTCTTCAATAGCAAGGTCCTCTGCTTCGTCTTTACCGCGACGCATCGTACCTGCAATTGGGAATGTGTACATTTTACCGTCTGTCAGTTTCACCAAGGTTTCTGGAGATGCCCCTGTGAGCTCTACATCGCCACCAGATAGGTAGAACATGTATGGAGATGGATTCAAGGTACGCAATACACGGTATGCGTTTAACAAACTGCCTTCAAACTCGGCTTCGCGGCGATTAGATACAACACATTGGAAGATATCCCCTTCTTTGATGTAGTGCTGCGTCTTTTTAACAACTGCTTCAAACTCATCCTTTGTGAATTCAGAGGTAAATTCTGTTTTGAGCACGCCTTTTGGAACATCCGCCTCTTTGCCGTTTACTACAAGATCAGCAAGAGTTTTTAATTCAAGCTCAGCCTTGTTGTAGTTGCGTTCTAAATCATTTGTGCTGATGTTAGCAATCAAGTAGATTTTATTTTTGTAATGGTCAAAAGCGATAACCTTATCAAAGAGCATAAGGTCTACATCATTTACCATGGCAGAGTCGTCATCTGGCGTTGGGAAATCCAATGTTGGCTCGATGTAGCGAATATATTCACATGCGAAGTACCCTACAAAGCCACCTGTAAAAGTTGGTAACTCTTCTAAACGAGGACTTTTATATTGACTCAAAATATTTCGAATTTCTGCGGCTGGATCAGAACACTCAAAGGTACGTGTTGTACCGTCTTTGATGGTCATTTTATGATTTTTACAGAATAGCTCAATCTTAGGATCGTAGCCCAAGAAGGAATAACGGCCCCAATGATTACTATTATCCGCACTTTCAAGTAAGTACGTATGACTGCTCACTTGTTTTAACGCTTTCAACACGCTAATCGGTGTGCGTACGTCGGATAAAATTTCCATATATACAGGCACGATATCGTAGCCCGGTGCGATAGCTTTCACACGGTCAAGACTAGGGAAAATCATAAGAACCTCCATCTGGCATTTGCCAATAAAAAAACTCGCCCATGACAATATAACGTCAAGGACGAGTTTATAGTTCTATTATTACAATATGATTGTATGTGCTATAAATCGCGGTACCACCTTGTTTGAATGCAGTGCATTCCCCTTTCGCAGGATACTAACATATCCCTCACGACTAACGCTCGTGTGACGTCGCACCATACTAGGAATGACTGTGAAAGTTCATTCTGTTCCATGCGCCCTCGGTGGTCCATTTAATAAGCTGCGTACTACGGGTTCTCAGCTAATCCCGCTCTCTGTGAGTGCATTTCCTATTTTTATCTCCACCTCATCGGTTTATTTCAGGCGAGTATAAAATTATAATCTGATTATAATGTTTCTATAGAATGAAAGTCAAGAAGTTTTAATTTCTGATTGTTGTTCTTAGCATGGACTTTGATGATAATAATAGATGTATCCATAAAATGTCTCCTAACTATATTCTTATGAATTAATAGTGCGAATAAATTTATATGAAGCTACCAATATTAATATCACCTTTATCAAGAATGGCAAATTACTCTGTAACAGCCAAATAACCCCTATAACATATGCAGAAAAAATAAAGGTCCATTTTATTTTGCTTCTGGGGATAATATCAATACCTAACAACTTACCATGAAGGCCCAATAGAAAATAAAGATAAACTTTCCATTTCGACTGATAACGTTTATAGGCCTTTTTATAAATAAAATAATAAATCTTTCGTCGTCTGTATACCGGCCATAATACAGGTATGCAAAAAATATAAGCCGGAAATAAATAACCAAACAACGATAAAGAAAAGGTATAGTTGCTTTTTTCATAAGCTGCAGCAATTGCAACAATCATAAATAGACCTGCACCAATCCATCTCATTCTAAAATCATTTAACAGATTTAAAACGTTCTTCTTCATATATAATCTAACCTATCATTAATGTTTATCTGTAATAATTCCATCCTTTTCATAGATTTGTGTTTTCAATGGTGGTCATAATACTATAGATTCCGAAGTAGGTGACCTAGGTGAAGCAACATCATCCATTGGAATAGTCAGATCAGAAATCCTATTACTAAATGAATCCGATTTCTCATCAACCAAACTATAAAAGTCTTCCACACGATTGTATTATGCTATAAATCGCGGTACCACCTTGTTTGAATGCAACGCATTCCCCTTTTGCAGGATACTAACATATCCCTCACGACTAACACTCATGTGACGTCGCACCATACTAGGAATGACTATGAAAGTCAAGAAGTTTTAATTTCTGATTGTTGTTCAGCCATAGAAAGATCTTTAACATACAATCTTATATATCATATTTTATGTATCATAATGCATAATAAAAAATGCTATTACTTTCTTTATCATATAACGCAGAGGTTTTATTATACAGCAGATACAATACATATATATTGATGATAGGAACAAACAAGACAACAATCCAAAATATACTACTATTACTATCTTTCAAACGTCTACAGATCATTACAATAATAGCTGTCTCTTATACACATCTGACGCTGCCGA
>ENA-OXEB01000729-OXEB01000729.1-human-gut-metagenome-genome-assembly--contig:-NODE-729-length-9134-cov-4.90517_pt1 | contig 9134 bp, 5 predicted proteins | sample MGYA00249353_ERZ652239 | MGnify/ENA primary metagenome ERZ652239 (study PRJEB26925, sample SAMN05826586) | human gut metagenome | biome: ENVO:2100002; feature: ENVO:00000062; material: ENVO:00002003... | reverse complement strand
AGAAAGTCCATATCATTTTCATATAAAATACCTGCCGCAAACGGGATGTGCTCCTTCTGAAGTCTTCGATAAACCGGGATTCCAGTTCCGCCGGAAGAGATCACGAACACTTCCGGCTCACCCTCCGGCGCAGGAAGTTCAATACTTCCAAAAAGCGGGTCAAAATATCCATTATTGATTCCATACAATTCGCGAATGATTTCTTCTGTAAATACTTCTTCCGGACTTCCGTAATGTGAAATCGTCTCACCTTTAACACAGATGATCTTATCTGAAATCTTCTGTGCCAGATCGATTTCATGAAGAGACATAATCACCGTAATCTTCTTCTGCCTTGCCATCCGCTCAAGGATAGACAACAGCTCCAACTTATATTTTACATCCAGGAACGAAGTCGGCTCATCTAAAACAATCACATCCGGGTCCTGACAGATTGCTCTCGCCAGCAGAACGCGCTGCTTCTGTCCGTCACTAATCGCATTAAAATCACGGTTGCCGAGCTTCTGCGCATGCACCGCCTGCATCGCCTCTTCCACCAGACATTCATCTTCCTGCGTCAGAATCCCAAGTCGTCCTGTGTAAGGATAGCGTCCGGTCGCCACAATATCATGACAAGTCATCAACTCTGTCTTGATCCGATCCGTCAACACGACCGCCATCTTAGACGCAAGCTCTTTGTACGGCAGTTTCAGAAGAGAAGTATCGTCAAAAAATACATTTCCTCCAACGACTTTCAGCTGTCTTGTAATACTTTTCAAAATCGTTGACTTTCCTGAACCATTCGGCCCGATCAAAGTCACGATCTCCCCCTTGTTGATCCCGATATTAATATCACGGATCAGGGAGTTTCCATTATAACCTACCGACAGGTCTTTCATTTGAAAATAATAATCTGCCATCTTATTTTCTTCCTCCCTTCGGTATCATCATATAGATAACGATCGGTGCACCCAGAATAGAAGTCACCGTACTGATATTCAATTCCACCGGTGCCAGTGCCATTCGTGCGATCAAGTCACAGATCATACAGAACACAGCTCCCATAAAGAACGTTCCCGGTATAACCACGATCGGTTTTGACGTTCCAAATGCCTTCCTTGCAAGAAACGGAACTGCGATTCCCACGAAGGAAATCGGTCCCGCAAATGCTGTCACACACGCTGACAGAATACTGGAAAGCAAAATCAAAATCACGCGAAATGTCTTGATGTTGACTCCCATACTCTGCGCATATGCTTCTCCCAATTGATATGCACTGATTGGTTTGGACAGGAAAAATGTAAACAGCACCGCAAGTCCGACAACCACTGCTGCCACACGAATATTGCTCCAGCTCATTCCGGAAAAACTTCCCTGTGACCATCCGTGCAGATTCACAATATCAGAATCATCCGCAAATGTCACAACAAAATCCGTGATAGCCGAACAGATATATCCAATCATGATCCCCCCGACAAGAAGAGACGCCATATGCTGCACTTTTTTCGACATCAGAAGGATAAATCCCGTCGAGATCAGCGACCCGATAAATGCTGCAAGAATCAGTGTATACGAAGAAAATCTTCCGATATATTTCAAATACACGATCATTGTAAGTGCCACGACCATTTTCGCTCCGGAAGAAATTCCGAGAACGAAAGGTCCGGCAATAGGATTAGAAAAAAATGTCTGCAGCAAAAAGCCTGAAAGAGACAATGCACCACCAAGCAATGCTGCCATCAGAATTCTCGGAAGACGGATCTTCCATATAATATTGTACTCTGTCGCCGCTCCTTCTTTCAGAAAGAGAATGCGCAGAATCTTAGGCACCGGAATATGAATATTTCCGGTATTGATATTTAGCACTGTCACAACACAAAATACTGCTGCAAGAATCAGAAATACCGCTGTGTATCTTGTACGCCGTCTGAAATTTTCCTGATGAAAACTTGTCTGCTCCATTCTTCTACTCCATCTTTTCAAGAAATGTCATCTGAGATGCATCACCGTCTGTCAACATCAGATGCATATCTTTGATCAGCTCTCCGACTGTATCTGTTGCCTGATATAAGTTCTTTCCGGTATACCAGACATTTCCGTCTTTCACCGCCTTGAATTCAGAGAACAATTCATTCTTTGCTTCCAACTCACTGATACTATTTATCTGTCCGTCGATCGTCCCGTTGTAGATCAGATAATCTGCATCTACAGCAGTTGCATAGAATTCCTCCATCGTCAGTTTAACAGATGGTGCGTTGCTGTCCGGATTCTTCAGATCTTTGAACGCATATCTTCCACCTGCGATTTCGATCATTGACGGAATATAATCGTTAGATTTTCTCACAACGATTGAACCATCTGTACTCACATAGAAATAAGCAACCGTCTTTTCCGTGTTCTCGAATCCTTTCAGTTCCTCGATCACGTGAGCCTGCTGGTCAAAAAATGTATCCGCTTCTTCCTCTTTATTCAGAAGCGCCCCATAAAGCTTGATCCACTCGGTTCTTCCAAGCGGATGTGACTCATAACTGGAGTAGTCTACAAATACCGGAATCCCAAGATCTTCGATCATTTCCTGTACCTTCGGTGTATGAAGGATCATCGTTGATTCGATTGCCAGATCACAGTCTCCGTCAACGAGAGTCTCATAATCCGGTTCGCTGTATTTTCCCGCAAATGTCATCGCTCCGGATTCCATTGCTTCCTTTGCACTCTCTACATACCAGCCGGAAGCCTCAAGCCCGGAGAATTTCACCTTGTCAATTCCGCCGATTGCATCAAACAGAGACATGGATGCTGTCGCCGCCATATAAATATTCTCTGTCGGCTGCTGGATCACAACAATATCATCCGCCAGATTTTCCGGTTCTTCTTCACCTTCCGGAACGATCAGATATTGCTTATCTTCATGGACATCGATCAACTTATATCCATCCTTATAATAGTATACATCGAATTCTGTCGCGTAAGTCAGATCCATTGTAGATTCATAAGTAAGCCCTTCGATCTCCGGTGCTTTTTTTGTCTTGTTGGCTGCATCTTTGGTCTTATCCTTTGTTACATCTGCACCTGCTGAATTATTACCGCTGTTTCCACCGGAGGCTGCGGTAGAACCGCAGCCTCCGAGCAGAAGTGCAGCTGAAAGCATTAACGCTGTGATTCTGCATCTTCTTATCTTCATTCTATTTTTCTCTCCTATTTCTCTGCCGCTGCTACTGCCGCATCAAACTTCTCGTTCGTCAGCTCTTCACATCCGTAGAGAACACCGTAAACCTTGATCCACTCCTGCTTTCCAAGTTCTGTCTTTTCCTCGGAAGAACGATCAACAAAAACCGGAATACCAAGCATTGCAAGCTTTTCTGTCAGCTCTTCGAACTGTTCCGTCTTCTCTTCTACTGTCAGAGTCTCTTTTGTATCTTTACTGTCTTTATCTGCTATTTTGTCAGTATCTTTCGCTGCATTTTCCTCAGAATCTTCTCTTGGAAGAATATCTCCTGTAAACAATGCAAGATTCACTTCACTCTTCACAAAATTCTTCAGTTTCAACTTGTCCGCTGTTCCTGCATATGCAACTTCAGCATTCTTCTCTCCGTCTTTTGCTTTCATCTTATCAGCAATCTCGGATACTGTACAGTCTTTGCTCTTTATTCCAACTGCCACAATATTATCAAGAAGATCGAGATCTTTCATCGTATTCAGAATCTCATCAGACTCTGCATAAGTATGATCTGTCGGTTTTTTCACAATGATCATATCCTGCTCAAGACCAACCGGAACTTCCACATCCTCCGGAACAATCAGATATTTCACAACATTTCCCTTGTAAAGCTCTGCTGCCAGTTCCTGTTCGCTTGTGCCGTTGTTATCCGAAGCTGCGGATTCCTCGACAGAAGCATCTACTTTGCTTTCTGCATCTGAGTTCTTAGAATCTTCTGATCTATTGATCGTAACAGAAGCTACTTTCTTCTTGGAAGACTTCTCTTTATCTTCTGCAGACTTCTCATTTTCAGACTTTGTTTCCTCTGCTTTTTCCGGGTCTCTTGCTGTGTCCTTCGTCATATCGATTTCAAGAAGTACAATCCCCTGATCATAATGATAAATCTTGAAATATTCTGCATAGTCAAGCTTTGTTTCTGACTGATATTCCAAACCTATAATTTCAGGTGCTTGTTCATCCAGCTTCTGGTTCCTGCTTGTTGAAACATCTGTTCCGTTTGCAGATGTTCCTCCATTCGCCGCTGCAAGATAAATGAAAATCGTATATTCTATCTCATGTGCAACAGACATTTTATCTGTCATTCCAATAATCTTATTGTTCTGATTCAATGCAACTGGGATAACAGCTGTCGCTGATCCGCCGCCCTTTGTTGTGTAATACTTATTTCCATTCGCTTTCACATACTGATAATGATCACTGCTGAACACGAGTGTTGCATAAGCCTGTCCGTTCTTAATCGTTACTTTATTACAAGTGATTTGAACCTTACCTGTTCCACCTGACCAGGTAAAACGATCCGGAGTATATACACCGTCTTTCAGTGTTGTTCCACTGTCTACATGAGAAGTAGAACCACTTGTATCGGATTCGTATTTTGATACATTATCTGCTTTTCCGTCATTTCCATCTGTTTTTCCTGAATTAGTTCCAGATACAGAACCGCCTGGAAAAGCAGAATTGTTTGTTCCTGTCTTACCTGTATTGTTGGAACCACCAGTAGTTCCGGAATTTCCTGTGTTTCCGTTGTTTCCGGAATCACCTTTATTCTCAGAATCTGTAGAATTAAGATTGGCAATCTTCTTCATTGTCTCTGACTGGAAAGTCAGCGTTCTGTCATACCAGATTCCTTTTTTAATGGAATAGGCTGCTACTGCGATTTCCTTATCCAACGCTTCTACCGGAACGGTATAAGTATATTTTCCTTCTTTATTCACCTGATATGGAATCCAGGATGACTGATCTGCGCTTGCAGCCTCTTCCTTTGTTCCCATATACAGATAGCCGTAACCGGTTCCGCTTAATGTAAGCACGGCACTCATTTTTCCGTCTTTTGCTGTCAGAATACAATCCACTACTTTAAACATGGAAGAACTGGAAGTTACGTCCATACTGTAGATTCCGTTTGCTACTGTTGCTTCCGGTGCTGGATTCGGATTTGGAACCGGATCCGGTGTCGGAGTTGGAGTTGGTGCTGGATCCGGTGTTGAGGTTTCTCCCGGATTCGGAATGTACATCCATAAGTACTGTTTGTCATACCAGGTCTGATCTTTTGACTTTCTCAAAGATACTGGAATTGTCTGGCCTGCTTTTTCTTTCGGAACATTGAAATGAAATGTCCATGCACCTTCTTCATCCTTTGTTCCTTCTATAATAGATGCTTTCAACAAGTCATCTTTTGAACCAAGATATAGCGCATCAAATCCTGTGTTGTTTGTCTTGATCGTAATATCAAGTTCGCCATCCTTTTCAACAACTGTTGATTCACTGACCTTGAACATCTTGAACTCTTCAGCGTCTTCTTTTACTACTTTCACAGATTCTCCTGTTACAGAAGGAGCCTCCTGCAGTGGCGGAAGTTCCGGTTCCGGAGTATTCGTAGAATCGTTAGAATCCGTAGAAGGTTCTGACTTGCCTGTCTCATCTTTTATCTGTGTATCCTTGTTATCAGTTTTTTCGTCCGCAACCTGATCTGAGACAGTTGTGCCTGGATTTTTCCCAGTGGTTTCTGTATCTTTCTCTTCTGAGTTATTTTCTAAGTTGTTTTCTGAATTATTTTCTGAGTTATTCTCTAAATTTGGTTTTGTTTCTGCTTCGATTGAATTCTGATCATCTGATTTATCCGAAGAATTATCAACTTTATCAGATTCCTCTGTCTGATCTTCTTTAACATTTCCTGCGTCTTCTATCTGACTCTCATCTTGTTTCTTATCTGTATCAGCTTCTTCCACCTCAACAGTTTCCTGTAAATTTGTCTCATACTGCTGCTCATTTTCTGCCGCATATGTTCTTGTATAAGACAATGGTGAAATCATCATAGAACCTGTCAGCATAAGTGCAAGCCATCTGCTCTTATTTCTCATTTTTTCTGTCTCCTCTTAGGTTGTAAATATAACACGGAAAATGGATAGAATTATCCTAACGAGATGTTTTGCTGGTCGCACATAGTGTGAACAGTAATAAATGATTCTTTCGGTACAATCAATTACTCGTGATCTGGAATTCATATATTCCCCGCACCAACGGCCGGCAGGTTTCCTGACTTACAGATCTTCTATACAGAACACCTTCCCAGTCTCCCAGTGGATGTGCGGACTCTCCACACTTGTCTGTATAGGAGCGGTCTTCTGAAATCTAATTTCTAAGAAGACCGCATCTCTGCTCACAGTGACGAGTTCGTACAGGTCTTGCACCTGTTTCCCTTTTACCTGTTTCGATCAGGATATGGAAATATATTTTCTGATCAAACAGCACCGAACGCTATTATTTCTGACTAACTATAACATTTCATTATATTGAAGTCAACTATTCCGCCTTTACAGCCCAGCGCATCTTCGTAGATCTTGCTCTTCCGTTCTGTGCACATTCCTGCGCTGACGGACGTACAACATCCCTTGCATATTCGGAATAGATTCCTTCTTTATATCCTGCTTTGAGTGCTTTCTTTACAAGCTTGTCCTCTCCGGAATGGAATGTAAGAATTGCTACTCTTCCGCCCGGTTTTAATGCTCCCGGGAGTTTCTCCATAAATTCATACAGCACTTCGAATTCATTATTCACATCTATGCGAAGTGCCTGGAATGTTCTCTGACAAGTCTTTTTGATAATGTCCTTCTTTTCTTTATTATTTGGAAGGAAATCTAAAGTCTTCTCGATGACATTTCTAAGCTTTGTTGTTGTATCAATGCGATTGCCCTTGCGGATCTCTGTTGTGATCGCTTTCGCCAGCTCTTCGCAGTATGGCTCATCTGAATTCTCGTAAAGCATTCCGGCAAGCTCTTCCTCGGAAATGTTATCAAGGCGCTCTGCCGCACTGATGCCTTTCTCCTGATTCAGTCGCAAATCCAGCGGTCCGTCAACTTTGAAGGAAAATCCTCTCTTCGGATTGTCGATCTGCATAGAGGAAACTCCAAGATCTGCAAGGATAAAATCAAATCCTCCAACTTCTTTTGCAATCTCATCGATCGTGCAGAAATTCTGTAGACGGATACTTAAAATGTCTTCTCCGAATCCCTGATCTGCCAAACGTTTTCTTGTCTTCGCAGACTCTTCCGGATCAACATCTGTTGCATAGATGTGCCCCTCACCTTTCAGACATTCCAGCATGGCTTTCGTATGTCCACCATATCCGAGTGTCGCATCGAATCCGGTCTCACCCGGCTGGATTTTCAGGAAATCCAGGATCTCATTTACCATGATAGAAATGTGCATTCCGGCAGGAGTATTTCCTTTCTGGATTACATGCGCGATCGTATCCTTGTATTTTTCCGGCTGTAACTCTTTATATTTCTCCTCGAATTTCTTCGGGTATTTTCCTTTATATCTCACACGACGCTTGTGCGGTGTCTGTGATTCTTGTATGTTCTGATTGTTCTGTTCGCTCATTTCGCTCTCCTGTTCTTATCTTTACAACGTATGTACAGTATACCATGAAAGTTATTCACAATATACCATGAACTTTGAAATGTTTTCCACATAAGTCTTCATATTTTTCACCTATTCACATTTCTTTACCGGAACCTGCATGGATTCGCTATTTTATCCGGCTGCATATCTTACTGCCACGTTCATCACTCCCGCAAGCATCATCACAACCACCGGATTCAGTTTTGTCTTACGAAGCAATAACAGACAGATTCCAAAGATCACCACCATAGACCATTTTGTCGCCGCAAACTGCACAATTCCATCTGTCCAAAATGCAGTGTGCAGAATTGCGATACCTGCGGAGGCGATCAGTGCGACAACTGCCGGTCTTAAGGATTCCAGCACGCTCTGGAACATTTTCATTTTCTTATATCTTAAATAAAACCATGCGATCAAAGTTACGATAATACAAGACGGCAGAATGCACCCACAGGTCGCCGCAACAGATCCCGGAACTCCCGCAATCTTGCTGCCGACAAATGTTGCCGCATTGATTGCAATCGGCCCAGGTGTCATCTGGGAAATCGTGATCAAATCTGTGAATTCTGTCATCGTAAGCCAGTCGTGCTGCGACACTACCTGTTCTTGGATCAGAGGCATCGCCGCATAACCGCCGCCAAAGCTGAACAGTCCAATCTGAAGAAAGCTTAAAAATAATTTCAGATAAATCATTTCTCTTCACTTCCTTTCTTCGTGATCTTTTTCTCAATTAATGCGCGGAGTACTCCGACAATTCCACAGATCAGAATCACATAGACTACATTTACCTCAAATATGCAGGAAGCTATAAATGCCCCGACCATAAGTACGTATGACAAAGCATCTTTCTTCTTCACGATTCCGGCACCCATGTCATATGTCACAGATGCGATCACGGCGCCCACTCCGGCCTGCATTCCTTCGAGCATTAAGCTGATGATCTGGTTACTTCGAAATGCCTGATAACCGGCAGAAAGTATCGATATAATAAGAAATGGTGGGATTACTGTCCCGGCAATTGCTGTCAGAATCCCCGCAATTCCAGCCAGTTTATATCCGATCACGATTGCTCCGTTCACTGCGATTGCTCCCGGTGCCGACTGCGCGATCGCCACAAGATCCAGCATCTCCTCTTCTTCAATCCAATGATATTCATCTACGAACTTTTTCTTCATCAGGCTGACGATCACATAACCTCCACCAAATGTGAACGCGCTTAAGTAAAAGGTTGACCAGAAAATCTTCCACAATTTTTTATCTTGTTTTTTCCCTTGCGTTTTTTCTTGTTGTTCTTCCATATATATTGTCCTCGTATATTATGATTATGCGAATTGCGTAGCACTAGAACTCCCACCACACTATATGCTATTGGCAGGCAAAATTCCCTAACTATGGTATTCTTTCTCTTGTAGTCTATCGCAATCAAAATGATTATGCAATCGCCTTGAATTTTTTACATTATATTTTCCTTTTTGAAACCTTAATTTTATCTGAATTTTCCCTATTTGGAAAATGATTATGATACAATGAGAAC
>ENA-OXEB01000727-OXEB01000727.1-human-gut-metagenome-genome-assembly--contig:-NODE-727-length-9189-cov-12.838_pt1 | contig 9189 bp, 10 predicted proteins | sample MGYA00249353_ERZ652239 | MGnify/ENA primary metagenome ERZ652239 (study PRJEB26925, sample SAMN05826586) | human gut metagenome | biome: ENVO:2100002; feature: ENVO:00000062; material: ENVO:00002003... | reverse complement strand
TCGGGGGAGGGGACGCGCCGCGTGCGATTGTTCGACGGTGAGCGGGCCTTGGTCGGGAACGCCACGGCCAAACGAAGAAGGGAATTCACGGAGACGCGTCTTTTGGCCCACGAGGCCTTACGACGTATCGGCCATGATGGGCCCATACTCAAAGGTTCGGATGGTGAACCGCTCTGGCCGTCCGGCATCGTGGGATCGCTGTCGCATTGTCCGTCGCTGTGCGTCGCCGCCGTGGCGTCGGCGGAAAGAATCCGTGCCGTGGGAGTGGACGTGGACGATTCGGACGGATTGTCCGACGGGATCATGCGGTTCGTGTTCTCTTCCGAAGAGCTCGCATCATTGCGTATGGCCTCCTCGGTGGAACGTAGGGCGGCCTTCTGCGCGAAGGAGGCCGCCTCGAAGGCGTTGTACGCATTGGACGGGACGGGGGACTTCCGTAAGGTATCCGTGAGCCTGAAGGCGGATGGAACGTTCGCCGCTGTGAGACGGGATGTGGCGTTGCGCGGCCAATGGCGATTCTACGATCGGCTGGTATCCGCGATGGTCGCCGTTCCCTCGGAGACCGTCTCAGGGGCGCGGACCCCTCGAATGAGCAGCCGGAGCAGAAAGGAATAGGCCGCATCGTCATCGTCGACGGGCGTATCATGTTCGGGTCGTGTCTCGAATTGGACGAATCCGTGCACGGCGGACCATATGGACCATGCGATGAGGTGCGGGTCATCCCTCCGGATCTTTCCCGCGGCCTGCCCGCAGCGCACCAGCTCGGTCATGGCGGCGAGGCATGCCTCCGAAGCCTCGCCCGCATGCCATCGCCACAACAGGGCGTAGATGCCGGGCGACGCCTTGGCGTGCCCGCGGTATACGACTCCCGCATCGTAGAGTCTTTGCAGGGGATCCTCAGTGGTGACGCGCAGGAGCTTCTCCCGTAACGTCTGGAAACTGTCGTTGATGAGAGCGTCGATGACGGCCTGCTTGTCGCCGATATGCCGGTAGATGCTCGCGGGGGACACATCCGCCTTTTCCGAGAGAAGCCGGATGGTGAAGGCGTCATAGCCGTCCTCTTCGATGATTCGTTTCGAGGCGTCGAGTATGAGGCCCCTGATCTCGGTGGTGGGCGTCCGCTGGCTTTTTGTCGTTTTCCGAATAGTCCTCATATGCTTCTCCGCATCATCCCGCCGTTACGGATGAAAAACGCCATCCGGCCCGTAGATCCCTGCACCGTCCCATGATGGGTGGGGTCGAAGGTCCAGCCACGCTCTTGGACCGCGCCTCGATGGGTGTGATGGCTGGTCCCACCGCATTGAGATTGCCACCGAGCCAAGACATGTCGGGGAACGCCGGCCGTCAGGAGACGGTCCGTCATATCCGTGTCCTTGATCCGTGGGATCCGTCCGTCGTCTTTCATGATGGATGTTCCTTTCTATTGGGGGAGATTGCCTGAATCGTGTTTGGGAAGTGTGATCCAGCAGAGCAGCGCGAACGCCAATGCGAGGGCGCAGGCGATCCAGCATGCCGCATGCGTGGCGCTCATGAAACTGGTCGAGACGGACTGCTCCACGGTCTGTCGGATGCCTGCCGGCAGGTGCGGAAGGATCGATTTCGCGGCCATCACCGAATCCTCCGCGGCTTTCGCGATGGAAGACGGGATCTGCAGTCCGGACAACGAGTCCGAGAGCTCGTCGGGGTAGACGGAGGAGATCGCGGACCCCATGACGGCGACGCCCAGCGTGCCGCCGATCTCACAGATCGTGTCGTTGACGGCCGATGCGGCGCCGGTCGAGCTTTCCGGAACGGTGCTCATCAGGGCGTCCGTGGCGGGCCCTTGAATCAGGGCGATGCCGGCCGCCATCAGGGCCATGGTGGGTACGACCACGAACCAGTAGCTGCAATGGGCGTCGACACGCGTGACCACGAACATGCTCGCCGACAGGAACAGCAATCCCGTCGAGACGACCGACCGGTATCCGAAACGTTTCGCCAATTGCGTGGCGAACGGGGCGACCGCCGCCATGACCACCGCGAAGGGCAGCGTCGCGACCGCCGTCTGCAATGCGGTGTATCCACGCAATGCCTGGAACCATTGGGTGGTGATGAAGATGAAGCCGAACAGGCAGAAGAACGCGACGCAGATCGCGCAGGTGCTGCTCGTGAACGTGGCCCTTCGGAACAGGCCGACATCGATGAGCGGGGCGTGCGTATGCCCCTCGACCGCCGCGAACACCGCAAGTATGATCAGGGCCGCGCAGATGCCGCCTATGACCTGCCAGGAGAACCAGCCGTAAGTCGGGCGTTCGATGATCCCCCACACCAGCAGGCCCACGCCGGCCACCGATAACACGGTGCCGGGGAAATCGAACCTCTCGGAACGGTACTCCCGTACCTCGGGCACCGCCACCGCGATGCAGGCCAGCGCCACCACGCCGATGACGGAGCACACCCAGAAAATGGAATTCCACGCATAGTGCTCCAGCAGGACGCCGCCGATGATCGGGCCCAGGGCGATGCCGACCCCTGATGTCGCCGCCCACAGGCCAACGGCCAGGCTACGGTACCTGGAGCCTTCGAAGATGACGATGATTGACGACAGCGTCGCCGGATAGATCAGCGCGGCGCAGACCCCCAACACCACGCGCAGCGTCACCAGATGCCACAGGGCCCAGGAGAAGGCCGTGGCTGCGGAGACCACGGCGAATCCCGCCAATCCGACGAGCAGCATCCGTCTTCTTCCCCATCGGTCGCTGAGTTTGCCGGCGGGCAGGAGCAGCGCCGCAAAGGACAGCGTGTAGGCGTCCACCACCCATTGCAGGTCCGTGGACGAGGCGTTCAACGCGTCGCTCATCGTGGGAATCGCGACGTTGACGATGGTGTTGTCCATCACGACCAGCAGCACCGCCAGACACAGGGCGGTGAGGGCCAGCCCCCTGTTCCCGGACCGTGCGTGTCTCCGGACCGGCATGGGGGTGGGAATCAACGAACGTTCAGATTGCATATCAATGCTCTCCTACTGTGTAACAATGTTATCTACAAATGAAACAATACTCCTCTCCGTGGGGGATCGCCACCATCCGTCAGCGAGGCCTGGAAGCGCTCCGCGTGCGGACGGACCCACCGTCGGCGCCATGAACCATGCCGCCGCCCGTGGCGCGGGAACGGGAAGGCCATGCGGCGTCGCCCGGGGTCCGCAAACCCCATGGCATGTTCCGGGCCCGGGAATGCCACGGCCGATGGGTCCTCCAAAATCAGCGCCGTCCGCTTCCGGGCGGAGAGTTCGTGCGGTCGCTTTGATGTGTGTTTCGGCAAGTTGCCGCCCGCATTTTGAGCAGTGTTTTTCCGCAGTTCGAGGTGGTGACGTTTTCTTGGACTCCCTGACCGGGAGGAGAACCCCCTCATGGCGAAGTACAGCAGGGAGCAGCGCGACAGAGCCGTGGACCTGTACATCAAATACGAACGCTGCGCCGCCGACGTGATCCGCGAGCTCGGCTATCCCAGCAAGGGCGTGTTGCTGTCGTGGTACGCGGACCGGCTCGAGGAGGAGCGCACCGGCGTTCCCTCCGGGCGCGGGGAACGCTACAGGCGGTACACGGACGGGCAGAAACGGGCCGCGGTGGACCATTACCTCGAATACGGCAGACGGCCCGGCCGCACCATGCGGATGCTCGGCTATCCGAAAAGCAAGGAACTGCTCATGGCGTGGATCGACGAGCTCGCGCCCGGCCAACGCAAGTTGAGGCACGGTCCGGTCCCCGAGGAGCTGAAACGCGAGGCGGTGGTCGCGGTCGCGTCCGGACGGCCGGAATCGCGTGAGGCGGCAGCCGAACTGGGCGTGCAGGACGCGACTGTGCGAGAATGGAAACGGCAGATGCTCGCGAAATCCGAGGAGGCGACTGTGTCCGGATCCGGGAAAAGAAGGACCGTCGTGGAATCCAAGGAGCCGTCCGTCAAGCCGACCGTGGCTCCGAACGCGTCGGACGCGGCCGGTCCGGCGGATGCGTTGGCGTCGATGGAGAGGAAAGTGGCGGAGCTCCAGGCCCGTCTGGACGAGTTGGACGCCGATGTCGAACGGCAACGACGGGAGAAGAGGGAACTCGACATCGAGATCGCGATCCGGAAGGGCGCGTTGGAGCTGTTGGGAAAAGAGCCGGGCGCAGACCCGGAAAACCCGGCCAGCCGAGAGAAGACACTCCTCGTCAAGACCGTTAGCGAGACGCTGGGCGTGACGGCCAGGAGCCTCTTGCCCGTGGTCGGCATCGCGCGCAGCACGTACCATTACCAGCTCAAGTCCATGAAACGTCCTGACAAAGACGCGCCGCTGCCGGAGCTCGTGCGCGAGGCGTTCCGGGAACAGCGAACGCCGCTACGGGTACAAGCGGATCCACCTGGAGCCGGAAAGCATGGGCGTCAGGGTATCGGCCAAACGGATCATGCGGCTGATGACCTCACATGGCCTGGTGCCCCTGTCCAGGAGCGCGAAGCGGTACAGCTCGTACAAGGGCGAGCTCACCAAGGCGCCGAAGAACCTGGTGAACCGCGATTTCCACGCCGAGCGGCCGAACATGCCGTGGGTCACGGATTTGACGGAATTCTCGATCCTGGCGGGAAAGGCCTACCTGTCGCCCGTGATCGACTGCTACGACGGCATGCCGGTCGCCTGGACGATCGGCACGAGCCCGAACGCCGAGCTGGCCAACGGCATGCTCACCGACGCCTGCTCCACGCTCAAGGACGGAGAGAAGCCGATCATCCACAGTGACCGCGGCTGCCACTACCGGTGGCCGGAATGGATCCGCATCTGCACGGACAACAACCTGACGCGTTCGATGAGCGCGAAAGGCTGTTCTCCGGACAACGCGGCCGCGGAGGGGTTCTTCGGCCGTCTCAAGCAGGAGTTCTTCCACAAGCGCAGCTTCGCGGGCGTCTCGATGGACGGGTTCATCAACATGCTCAACGACTACATGGTCTGGTACCGGGACAGGCGGATCAAGACGGAGTTCGGCATGAGCATCATGGATCGTCGACGCGAGCTCGGTCTTGTGGCATGATTGGTGGTGATGGAATCAACGACGAGTCCAACAAAACGGCACCAGCCCCAACACGAAACACCGACTTGACGAAATACAGCGGTGATCTCGTGGAGCTTGCGGATCACGTCGATATCCAGCGGATGCCTCCGGTCGACGAACCATTCCACATAGGCCATGCCGTCGGCGACACCACGCGCCGCGAAGATATACCGCGCAGGGCTGTCCGTGGGGACGAACTCGCCTTCCATGACCAGTTCGGTATCCTTCAGCGACAGCGTGGATCCCTCGATCGCGTTCGAGTTATAGACGTATCGCGCCAGCCAGTCCCTGCGGTACTCGTCGATGGCCGACTGCTCCACGCCGTCAAGCGGGAGCAGCCGGGTAAGCCTGCGCTTCGACTCGTCCGCACGGGCCATGGATTCCGATACCGCGGGGTCGGACATGAGCCGGCTGAGCGTATCCGGCAACGCGTTGATCCGTTGGGTGAGAGACGGGTTCAGCATGACTTCTTCCTTCCTTGCCCCGCCGGCTGCGGCATTCGACCGCACGACGGAGGGGCGATACTGGTCCGCTGGCGCAGGAGCGGCGTCAACTCCAACAGACCATAGTCTACAAGGACGAGGTTGCGTCCCGTGGCTTTTCGTGTCCGAGAAATGACGGGTCAGCCGGTACACGTGCGCGCCGCGGGCGGCGCGCACGAGGATGCCGGATCCGACTGGCCTGTCCAGCAAATTGTCTTGGCTCAGTGCAATAACCAAGTGTTGCTTGATTCCGATGGGGAATTGTGTTTTGTTCTATACGTGTTCTCTGCTGGCATATTGTATGTGTCATTCTTCTCGATAAGTGCTACCTTTCAGTTGTAATGAAAGGGGGCGGTAACAATGATTCAGACATCAAATCAATATGATTTTGATCTTGGTGAGGTGTCGGTGATTTCAGCGCCGATTCTCACTGATATCAGTATTGGTATCAATAGCTGAATGACTTCATTCGGGCGTGGATGAGTAACACTTGTCTGCGCCCCGAATGATTTTTTCGGAGTAAAAATGACTGATGAAATAAGATATAGACTCGCTGATGCTGTGTCAATATATGACAATGGTCAAGGCTATCTGTTAATTGTGCTCGGGCAGCGGGGGACAATTTGCCGTTTACCGTATCGACAAATGACGTTTGATCTGTTACAGTTCTTGGAATCTCCAGCAGATATTCAGTCGATTGAGATTAGATTCCCAGCTGTTACGCGTTCTTCTCTTCGAGCGGCTATTGACAAACTTGTCAGTTTGGACGTATTGCGTGTCGAACACGCTGAGCCGCGACAAATTAGATGCCTGCTGCTCGGATGCGGGTCTATTGGAAGTCATATTTATCGGCAGATTTCAATGCTTGCTTTGGAACATATTACTTTGGTCGATCATGATGTTGTCACTGTAGACAACATTTACCGTCAGGATTACGTGCGAACAGACATTGGGAAGAAAAAGGTTGATGTGCTGAAATCCAGGGCGTCAAGATGTCTTTCTATAGATAGCATTGATAAAATGATAACTTGTCATAGTGAACTTGATGAATTAATTGACCGAGAGAAAATCAACTTAGTAATTCAAGCGGCAGACGTTCCAAGCACCACCGAAGTCGCAAGGATGATTAACTACTCATGTGATAAGAAAGATATAGCGTTCATTGTTAATCCAGGCTATTTTGGTAATTCGGTAAGTTTGCCTGAATTCTATTATCCGAACAATAAATATGACTATATTTCTTCACACTTGGCAATCAAAGGCAAGCTATTGCTGCACCATGAGTCCGGTAAGCTTAGCTATCGATTATGTTCAACATTGGGATCGTTGGTAGCGGAACAGGTTGAAGATTATCGATGTCATTGCTGTCCTGCTCATTATGGAGAAAAGGGTTATCGATATATATGATTATGCTTGGCATACTGAGCAAGTTTGTAAAGAACCAGTGCCGCCTAATCTTCTGTAGGATTCCAGTACTGGTAGGGTATGGAGAAATTATTAGATGAGTAATTCGTTAAAGCTCGTTTCTGCTCCTGTGCGCGAAAGCAGGTTGTGGGATATCCCAGGTTACGTGCCATGGTTCACGGCGGACAGCGCGACGGCCATCGGCGTGGCCCTGCGGTATCTGGCGGTCTCTCTGATCGGATACAAGCTCACCGGATCGACCACAGCAGCGGGTTGGTTGGGCTCGCTGGCCGCGATCGCACAGCAGGCGGCCGCCGTGTTCGGCGGGACATTCGCCGACCGTCACGATCGCAAGACACTGATCATCGTGAACGCGACAGCGGGCGTCATCTGTTGGGGGTCAGTCGCTGCGCTGCTCATGGCCGGCAAGCTGGTCTTCCCCGTGCTGCTTGCCATCGCGGTGTTCGAGTCTGCGGTCAACGGGTTTCTCGGCCCCGCCTCGGATGCGATGCTCAAATCCATCGTCGATATTCGCTCATATCCGAAAGCGCGCAGTCTCAACGAAGGCCGTGACGCGACCATCAACATGGCCGGCAGCCCAGTCGGCGGCCTGCTGTACGGCATCGCCCCGTGGTTGCCGTTCCTGTCGGCTGCGGTCATGTACCTGCTGGCAGGCGTGGCTGCGACACGTATCCGAGTCGGCGGAAATCCGCGGAACGGCAGCGATAGCGGCAACGGCGATAGCGACGATGACGGTGGGAAAGCGGGCGGCGCGTCATTTTTCCGTGATTTCGCCGAAGGATGGTCGTGGTCGCTGCACCGCAGGATGCTGGTGTTGACGATGGTGTCGTCCGCGCTGGCGAATTTCGGGGTCAATGGCTTCCAGTATGCGATTCAGCTGCATCTGATGCGCACCGGCGTGAACGCGACGCTCATCGGATTCGTGAATACGGGCGTATTCCTCGCGATGCTGGCGGGTGCGTTCATCGCCGGACGGATCAGCGATACCGCACCGGTCGGGCCGGTGACATGCTGCGGATTCGTGTTCATCTGCATCGCTTCGCTGCCGATGCTGCTGACCGACAACTACTGGGTGCTGCTTATCGCCAACGCCGTGATGTGCCTGCCGTTCCCGATCATCAACGCGTTGCAGCTCGGGTTCATTTTCGGTAAGACGCCCGACGCGATGCAGGGGCGTATCACCGTGACGCTTACCGTACCGGCCCAGGCACTGTCCGCGTTCTGCTCAGCGACGGCCGGAAGTCTGCTGCCCGCTTTCGGATTCAGCGGGACTATGCTGGTGTTCTGGGCGGTGATGCTCGTCAGTATGCTGCTAATCGTCAGTTCGCGCAGCCTGCGCACCATTCCACGCGCCGACCAGTGGGATCGCACACCGCTGGAGTAGCCGCGGACGGCCACCAACCATGGGGACTATGCATCGCTGCGCGCTGCTCTCCGCACACGTCTTCCATTCCGCAAACCGGCTGCGCTGACAGGACGATGAGTGCGGTCAGTTTGCGGCAGTCAGTTTGGGAAGAACTCAAAATCTCGATTCAGCAGGCTCAAATCACGAGTTTTCAGATTGTGGTCTGGAAAACTCGGTGGAAGAGGCTGATCCCGGGAGAAATTGAGAAATCCGGATGTCCGTTTGCGCGACCGATTCTATGAAAACTTCCGGATGCGCGCGGGAGTTTAGCGCGAAACATGAATCCGGCGAAGTTCTCCCGGGAACGGCTTCAAGGTCGATTTTTGAGAATCGCGGAATTCCAACGTTTTTGTTGAGAGATTATGCATGAGAGTACCGGATTCTCGTAAACTCCCGCGTCCGGCACGGGAGTTCAGCGGCGAATTCCCGAAGTCAGCGTAAACTCCCGCAGAATCTGGGAGATTATGGCCCGACGAGGTCTACCAGAACGAACTCCCAGATTGGCCGCCGTTCAGCCAGACGAAAACGACCCAGCACCGGCGGAATCGAACAAACAAGCGCCACAACCACCATCAAGCAGTCGGCAACGTCATTATGAGCTGATAGGAACCAACCTTCTTGTCCGTCATCCCAGTAAACGTTGCGTTAGTTGACATGTCAGGGTATTATTCTCGAACAGTGTGTAAACACACTATTCACGTATACCTCTGGCGTGTCCGGCGATGGGATGCCCGCGGCGGATATCGGACACGATCTTCCCGAGATAAGGGGCTGCGGACATTTTCTTGGAGATGGTCACGCAGCCATTCCCTGGCTT
>ENA-OXEB01000703-OXEB01000703.1-human-gut-metagenome-genome-assembly--contig:-NODE-703-length-9449-cov-5.45306_pt1 | contig 9449 bp, 1 predicted proteins | sample MGYA00249353_ERZ652239 | MGnify/ENA primary metagenome ERZ652239 (study PRJEB26925, sample SAMN05826586) | human gut metagenome | biome: ENVO:2100002; feature: ENVO:00000062; material: ENVO:00002003... | reverse complement strand
CTATTATTACTGGAAGAGTCCCAAAAATACAAAGGCATTTGCACTAACACAGGCTTATATCTGGGCATGTGGAGCAGGTGTCAGTAAAAAGACAACGGTTTACCAGGCAGGAAAAAATCTGGATGACAAGTTTTCAAGCAGTGATGCAAAGGCTTTCTGCGATAAGATCAAGAAAACAGATTCAAAAGGTACGATCTATTATTATACCGTAACACACTGCGTAAAAGGAAAAAAACATGATAAACATCAGATGTTATATCGTATGACGAAAGATGTAACTCCGGCGAAGACCGGTTCATATACATATTCAGACAGTACATCGGAAAGTGATCAAACGGAAGTGAAGATCACAAAACGTGATCAGGCAACAGCTGTTGTATTATCCGGCGTCAAGTTCCAGTTTTTCAGGGATGGAAAATCCGTTGGTACAGCAGTGACAGATGAAAAAGGTGTTGCCAGTCTTACATATAATGAGACGATTTCTTCTGGAACAAAAAAGGTAACCAAAAAATACATTAAGAACTGGAAAGAATTATCGAAAGATGATCAGGAATCGTATACGGAAAAAGGATACTATGATTCCAAAGCCAAGGCCAAAGCTGCGGCGGAAGAAGAAGTCGCCAAATTACTGCAGGGGATCATTGAGGATAAGAGATCCAAGACACATACGTGGACGGCAAAAGAGATCGAAGCAGATGTAAGGCATAATAAAAACACAACAACAAAAACAAAAAAAGCAACGGGAAAAACGGCAAAGGTCGATCTTGGAAGTATGTATGATACAGAAAAAACGATCGATCTGGAACTGAACAAAAGAAGTATCCTGGAAGACTTTGGGACAGATGCAACCTATGCAAATGCAGAATATGGAGTTTATGCCAGATCTGATATTCTCGCATCCGATAACAAAACTGTCAGATATAAAAAAGACAGTGAAGTCGCAACGATCATTACCGATGCGACGGGTTATGGATGTGCAAAGAAACTGCCGGTCGGAGAGTACTATGTCAAAGAAAAGAATCCACCGAAAGGATTTGAACTGAACAAAGACAGTACAAATATCACACTGAACAATGATCAGCTCATTACTGTATATGAAACACCAGTCAAAGGAAAGCTGCAGATCCACAAAACCTATGATAATGATAAAAAGGCGGAATTCGGAGCGGTATTTGAAATATATGACAGTAAAAATCAGCTGGTCGATACGATCACAACCGGAAGTGATGGAATGGCAACGAGTAAAGAGCTTCCATATGGTTCTTACCGCTTACATCAGACCAAAGGAACGGATGGATTCTCCAAGATCCCAGATATGATAAAAGTGATCGATGGGTCCATAAAAACTTATCAGATCGAAGCGAACAACCCAAGAGAAGCTGCCGCGATCTCCATTTCAAAAACAAAGGTCATCACGGATACACAGACATCCACAAACACAGAGAGACCAGAAGCCGGAGCCAAATTTGAGATCATCAGAAAATCAGATCAGAAAGTCGTTGAGACACTGACAACCGATGAAAATGGATATGCTTCATCCAGACAGTTGGATCCTGGGACTTACACGGTACATCAGATCAAAGGATCAGATAATTATGCATTTGTAAAAGATTTCGATGTCACATTAAAAGACGGAGATAAAACAAACCATATGTATGATCTTAAGAATCCATGGATCGGAAAGAAACTCATGATCAAGAAAACAATGGAAAAAAATAAGGTGGAAGAAGCCGAAGTATCCGCAGAATTTACCATCTTAGATGCATCCAAAGCAGATGGATATAAAAATACAGATCTTGATACAGAAGAAAACAGAAAAGATTATATCGATTTCCTGGCGAAAGATGCCGTGATCGGAACGATAACAACAGATGCAAAAGGAATCGCAAGCCTTCTTCTGGAAGATTTGAAAGCAGATCATGATTTTATTGTTGTTCAGACAAAAGGAGCCGAAGGATATGACTTGGCCCCAGTCTATGATTCCAGAGATCATAAACCAAAAGAAGTCGATGGCATGAAAGTTTATGAATTTACTGCAAAAGATGTATATTCCGATTCCGCATCGATCCAGATCAAAAAGGAAAAGAAAGTATCCGATACAAAAACGGAAGCTGAAACAGGAGCAGTCTTTGAACTAATCGATCAGGATGGAAAAGTCGTAACAACGCTGACCACAGGAGAAGATGGGACTGCAACAGCAAGTGGTATCGCTCTTGGAATGTACACATTACATCAGAAGAGTGGTTCGAACAAACATGTATTCTTAGAAGATCAGGTCATTGTGCTGACCAAGAAAGATAAAGGAAAAACGATCAAATACAGTTATGCGGATCAGGAAAAGGAGATCGATTTCGTCCTTGTGAAACGATCCAGAGAAACAAAGAAGCTGTTAAATGATGCAGAGTACGTCATTTATGATGATGATGGAAAGGAAGTTGCAAGACTGACTTCCGGAACGATGAAAGATGGATACGCAACATGTAAGCTGCCTTATGGACATTATATGATCAAAGAAGTATCCGCACCAAATGGTTATAACAAAAATGATGCAGCAAAAGAATTTACCTTAGATCTTCAAAGTGTTGATTATGATTCCGATGGAAATGGTACTTACACCTATGAAGATACCGATGAACCAGTGTATGGATCTGTTTCACTAAAAAAGACAGGTGAAACATTAAGCGGATTTGAAGATGCCAGCTTTGTTTATGAAAATGACCAGATCAGCGGAGCTGTATATGGACTGTATGCCAAAGAGGACATCCAAAAAGACGATGGAACTCTTGTCTGGAAAGCCGGAACTCTGATCGATCAGAAAACGACATTGAAAGACAAAGCCGTACAGTTTACCAGAAAAGGAGACGATGGAAAGGACACGACGGACTTTTATCAGGGAACTTATTATGTGAAAGAGATATCCGGTCCAAATGGATATTGTATTGATACAGAAGAACGTGAGGTTGTGATCAACTGGGATACGAAACCGGGAACGATGAATGATATCCGAGATACCGAGGATGTTCCGGATGTGGAAGAACCACATGGAAACAATACCCCTTCTCCAAACGGCGGGATCTATGTACTGGAAACTGGAGAAGCATTGAATCAGGAGATCCGTGGAGCAGAGAGTATTACATTTACATGGGAAAATGCTCCGGATAGAACAGATACCAAAGACGTTTCACAGGACAAAGACGGAAGTATCGTCTTATGGAAAGATGGAAATGATTATTATATTTCCTCCCAGAAAGCAGATCAGGTCATTTACATGAACACGATCTCCAGTAAGATGTTCTCAGGGTGCAAGAGTCTGACAAAGATCAATTTTAAGAACATTGATACATCCAAAGTTGCAGATATGTCTGAAATGTTTGCCAACTGTACCGGATTAAAAGAATTAGATCTTTCCAGTTTTAATACTTCAAATGTGGAAGATGTACGAAAGATGTTCTATGGCTGTACAAGCTTAAAGACGACCTATGCACAGGATCAGATGGTAAAGGCAGACGATGATTACACGGATGCAAAAGTTACCGGTATCAGTGCCACACCAAAAACAGATTTTGTAAAAGGTGCAGTCTATCATGCAGATGATTTTGCATTCTCAAGCGATTATGATGATGATGGACAACAGGAGCTTACTGATGTAACGGATGATGATGTAACCTTTGAACCGGAAACCGCAGAAGCTGCCGGAAAACAGAAAGTAACGATCTCCTTTAAAGATTCCGGAAAATACAAAGGCTATGATCCGATCGAAACAACAGTCAATGTAATCGATCCGGAAGATGTCGATGTATCTCTTGATACTGACAAGCACATAGATATCAATCTGGAATGTAACGATCTGTTACAGAAGTACAGCATTCAGTTTATCAAGACAGATAAGAAAGGAGAGATGTTGCCAGGTGCGAAGTTTGCATTAAAAGCAGCCTGTGAGATCGTAAATAAGGATGAAAAGACGATCTTTCACAAAGGAGATACGATCGCAACCACGGTTTCCGGAGATGATCAGTTCGGTTATCTGGAATTCTTTGGACTGCCAACTGGCATTTATGCAAAAGACGGTGTTGGAAAAGAAATGTACACCGTAGAAGAAGTGGAAGCACCACTTGGATATGGAAAGTCTGATGAAACGATGACATTCAGTGGAGAGGTCTTAAATGATCAGACCGCAGATTTCATCCATGACGTGGCGACACAGGGAAATACTAACAATGATGAAATAACATATGTCCATGATTCCAAGACGCTGGTCAACAATCCTTCTGACTATGTGCAGGTGAAGAAATATTGGATCGATGATAACAACTCCATGAACACAAGACCGGTATCAGTGACGATCAAAGCAGAAAATAAGAACACACATGAAGTGAAGACTTATGTGCTGAATAAGGATAACAACTGGGCCATGCAGACAGATATCAAGCGAGGCGAGGAAGAAAACTATACGTTTAGCGAGGTTTGTAATGCAGCTAATTATACAAGAGTCAGTGAAGCAGGTGGCGATTGGGACAAAAATACCTATACGTTATCTTATACAAACAAATATGATAAAGGTGGAAGTGTAAAACTTGTTGTTAAGAAAAACTGGGATGACAGTAATAACAGTGATGGAATCCGTCCGGATTCAGTAAATATCAAATTATATCGTAATGGAACAGATATGCAAAAAGATCAAATATTAAGTGCAGCTAATAACTGGACGGCAGAATTTAATGATCTTCCAAAAGAAGATGATCTTGGCGAAAAGTATGAATATGAAGTCAAAGAGGATTCATCCTCTGTTGTGAATGGAAATGCCAAGACTGGATATGAGATTGCTTATGAAGTAAAGGAATCTACAGATAAATCTAGTGATATCACAACGATCACAACCAATATCACAAACACACATAAACCAAAGACCGTACAGAAAACGATCCGAAAAGTATGGGATGATGAAAATGATCAGGATAAGATCCGTCCAGATTCTGTAAGGTTTAATCTGTTAGCAAACGGAAAAGATGTGGTAGATACCGTAACCTTAAATTCCGAAAACGGATGGAAAGCAAGATCAAAAGTCCTTCCAAAATGCGAGAATGGAAATGAGATCGAGTATACATGGGAAGAGGTAAAAGAAGGTGTTGTGATAGGAAATGAACAGATCGGATACAAGGTTTCATACGATGATGAAGATGATTCTGACACAACGATCGCAACCAACTCTCATACACCGGGCAGAGGAAGCATTACCATCACAAAAGAATTAGATCCATCCAATCTGAACATGGATGTTGGAGATGCTGTATTTACATTCGGCCTGACAGGAACCGATGTTTACGGAAAGAAGCATGCTTATAAAAAAGATGTGAAATTTACGAAAAATGAAGTGGAAAACTTCACAAAAGAAAACCCTGGAAAGATGATCAACCTTTCAACAACATTTGATGATCTGTACTATGGAACTTATACATGCAGTGAAAGCGGCATGAAAGAATACTTTAAGCTGAATCATCTCTCAACGACAAGTACCAATGGAAGAGTGGATCAGAAAGCAGGAACGGTTACGTTTGACATCGGACCGGAAGAAAGCAGTGCATCTGCAAAAATCACAGGAGAAGCAACCTTCCGAAACCAGATGATCAAAGGAAGCATTAAGCTAAAGAAGAAAGACTCCAAAGGAAAAGTCTTAAAAGGTGTTCGGTTTACGATCAAGGATTCTGATAGAAAAGAAGTTGCAACCAAGGAAACGGATGAAAAAGGAGAACTTCTGTTTGATGATCTGCTGCCAGATACTTACACGATCACGGAAACCAAAACAGCCAGCGGCAAGAATCTGCTAAAAGAACCTCTGGTCGTAACTCTTCCGTTATCTGTAACACAGGCAGAAGTAGACAAGGGAAATGTAGATACCTCCAATGCCATCAAGCAGGGAGATACTTATTATTTCTATCATCCAACGTATGAGATCACAAATGATGCAAACCTGAAACTGCCAACTACTGGTGGATTCAATAATATCAAAGCTTATGTACCATTAATCGGTGGTTTTGCATTGATCTTAGCTGTAGTATTCTATTACTTCAAAAAGAAAAAAGGAATTGTGATCTTTAGAAAGAAATAAGAAATGAGTTTAATGAATTATTCAAGAAGATAAATGCTCTTTGGACAAGATCAAACGAAGGAAATAGCGAAAAGAAAAGAAGTACAAGAAGTAAATAGATGGAGGATAGATTATTATGAGTAAAGGAAGAAAAGGAAAAAGGGTAATGGCTGCAGCAATGGCGGTTGTGTTATCTGTTGCTACGGTAACAGCGGGGGTATTACCGAATACAGCGGTTTATGTGCATGCAGAAGAATCGGATAGAACGTGGACCAAATTAGCTGATTCTAGTGTAGGTGGTTTTTATTACAGGGAAGATCAGTATGGAAATATTGAGTGTGTAACGGATAAAACCTGTGTATACACATCGTATGATCAAATGGTTAAAGAAATTGCTTCCATAGCAAAAAGAATCTTTCTTGAAAATAAATATGCAAAGTATGATTTTGATATTCCCGTTGAAATAAAATCGGATCATACGATTGAAGGAATCGAGAATGGAAAATGTGATAAAGATATTCGTAATGAAATTTATAAAGATACAGGGAAACCAAATGAAGGGCATACAATGTCTGCATTTACTGTTGGTGGTGGTAATCTGTTGGCAGAGAATTGTTCAGATGGGATAAAATATTCAGATGGTGGATATAAAGGATACTATTCTGGGAATGGCGGATATGGAGATAGACGGGATAGATATCAAAAAGCGACAAAAAAATTAGATGAAGTTATTAAATCATTGAATCTTGATGGGAAATCGGATTATGATAAATTTAAAGCAGTTACAAACTGGATTGTTACAAATGTGCGATATGATGAAGATAACGAAACAAAATACCAACACGATTTAACCGGAGTCGTTTTAGATGGATTAGCAGTTTGTGATGGGTATGCAGGGACTTTTTATTATATGGCAAATGCTGTAGGATTAAATGCTTTGTTTGAAGATGGTATAACAAACAGTAATAGAATTCGACATGCATGGAATTTGGTTCAGATTGATGGAACATACTACTATGTAGATCCTACAAATGCTTATTTTAAAGAGGATGGAGAACCGGGAAGAGAACTGCTACTTGGTCAAAAATATCTATTCAGTCTTTATACTCCAGATAATACTACAATAGAGGATACCTATAAAAATATCTCACAGGATGACTACTTGAAAGAATATTCCATATGCAAAGGAAATCATGATTTATGGGAAAGTGGACACAATGGAGCTACATGTGAAAACCCTGCAACAACAGTATATTCTTGTAAAAATAAGGGATGTTTATATAAAAAGTATGTAGAAACAGCACCGGCCCTTGGTCATGAATGGGGTAATGCAAAAATCACTCAAGAGCAATCTTGTGAAAATCCTGAAATTACAACTTATACGTGTACACATAGTCTTTGTGGAAGAAAAAAACAAGTAGAAACCAAACCCGCCCTAGGTCATACCTGGGATGAAAGAAAGGTTACAAAAGAAGCTACCTGTTTCGAAACAGGAGTTAAGACTTATACCTGTACTCGCTGTGGTGGAACAAAAACCGAAGAGATCCAAAAAACAAAACATGACTATGAAGAGCATGTCGAAACTCCGGCAACCTGTACATCCAGAGGCGTCAGTTACTATGTATGTAAAAACTGCGGACTTACAACATCAAAAAAACAGACACCTGCGACTGGTCATATCCATACAGAAGTCCGTAACAAAAAGGATGCAACTTATACAGACGATGGTTATACCGGAGATACTTACTGTAAAGATTGTGGTAAGAAACTGGAAACAGGAACCATGATTCCAAAACTGGTAGAAAAAGAACATGACTACGGAGAATGGGTTCTTGATCAGGCTCCAACATGCAAAAAATACGGAGTAAGACACAGGATCTGTAAGAACTGCGGAGATCGAGAGGTCGATGTGCTTGACAAAGTCGATCATTCATGGGAACTTGTCTCAACAACACCTGCTACATGCACCATTGGAGAAATCCAACATTATAAGTGCAGCGTTTGTGGAGAGACAAAAGATGTGACATTAAGTAATCCATTAGGAGAGCATTCCTGGGATAACGGAAAAGTAACAAAAGAAGCTACCTGTACGGAAGATGGAGAAAAGACTTATACCTGTACTGTCTGCAATACGACAAAGACAGAAGTCATTCCTGCTACCGGACATCAGCACAAAGAAGTAAGAAACGCAAAGAAAGCTACCTGTACCGAAGATGGTTACACCGGAGATACCTACTGTACAGACTGTAATACAAAACTGGAATCTGGAACAGTGGTCAATAAACTCGGTCATACATGGGATAACGGAGTGATTACAAAAGAAGCAACAGGAACCGAGGAAGGTGTTAAGACATACACCTGTAAGACATGTGGCGAAACAAAGACAGAAAAGATTCCAGTTACATCCCACCATTTGGATCAGGGAACGATCACAAAGAAAGCTACTTGTACAGAAAACGGAGAGAAAATGTATCATTGTACGGATGCAGACTGTGATAAAACATATGTAGAAACGATTCCAGCGACTGGGCACAAGTTTGATTCCTGGAAGACTGTAAAAGCCCAGAGTATCTACAGCGGAGCTGTACAGAAACGTACCTGTAATGCCTGCGGTAAAAAAGAAACAAGGATTGTTGGAGACAAACTAAAACCAGTCTTAAAGGTCAATGCACCAAAACTACAGTTAAAACGTAGACAGAAAACACAGAAATTCACATTAACTGATATAGCAAAAGGAGATTCTGTTAAGTCATGGATAAGCAGCAACAAGAAGATCGTAACTGTTTCAGGAAAACCAAATGGAACATGTATCATCAAAGCCGGTAAGAAAACTGGAAGTGCAAAGATCACGATTACAATGAGATCAAACCTGAAAAAGACAATCGGTGTTAAAGTACAGAAAAAAGCAGTAGCCTGTACATTCATTAAAAATGTACCAAAGAAGCTGACACTAAAACGCAAGAGATCTTATCAGTTAAAACCAGTGATCAATCCGATCACATGTACTTATAAAGCAAAATACAAGACTTCCAACAAGAAGATCGTAAAAGTAACATCCAAAGGAAAGATTACAGCAGTAAAGAAAGGAAAAGCAAAGATCACAGTGATGGTAGGCAAGAAGAAGTTTGTCTGCATGGTAACTTTCGATAATATAAAAAAACAACACACAACAAAGCTCGTAAATAAGCCATTTTTACGAGCTTTTAAAAAAAATTAAAAAAACTTTCAAAAAAGTGTTGACATTTATCGAAAATGAGAGTATATTATTATTTGTCGTCAGGCAAGAGAGCTTGAAAGACACAAGGGATTATAGCTCAGCTGGGAGAGCATCTGCCTTACAAGCAGAGGGTCATAGGTTCGAGTC
>ENA-OXEB01000702-OXEB01000702.1-human-gut-metagenome-genome-assembly--contig:-NODE-702-length-9451-cov-5.8014_pt1 | contig 9451 bp, 8 predicted proteins | sample MGYA00249353_ERZ652239 | MGnify/ENA primary metagenome ERZ652239 (study PRJEB26925, sample SAMN05826586) | human gut metagenome | biome: ENVO:2100002; feature: ENVO:00000062; material: ENVO:00002003 | host... | reverse complement strand
GAGTCTCGTGGGCTCGGAGATGTGTATAAGAGACAGGCTTTCTGGCGGCGGCGTTTATGCTGGCCCACTTATGGGCGGTATCCTTTGAGGTTACACTGGTTATGGCGGTATTTGTCCTGGTGGTTGCACTTTTATACTACGGCTTCCATCCCGGTGACAGCTGTCTTCTGATCCTCACACCGATCTTTTTCGTACTGAAGATTCCGTATGCGATTCCACTGATTGTCGGCCTTTCAGGCGGCATGATTTCCGTGATTCCGGTGGGCTGCGGCATTTTTATCTATTATACGCTTCTGTATGTCAAACAGAACGCGGGGGTTCTGACCAATGAGATATCAGCCGATATGATGCAGCGCTTTTCCCAGATCGTGAAGAGCCTCTTCGGCAATAAGCTGATGCTAGTGCTGATTGCGGCTTTTGCGGCTGCGATCATTGTGGTGTTCATTCTTAAGAATATGTCTTTCGACTACTCCTGGATCATCGCTATTGTGGCGGGTACCATCGCCCAGCTGGTGGTGATTTTTATCGGAGATATTACCATGGATGTATCAGTTCCGGTAAGTGAGCTCATTATAGGAGTGGTGGTTTCTTTAATCCTGTCGGGGATTTATACGTTTTTCGTCTTCGCAGTGGATTATTCGCGGACCGAATACGTTCAGTTTGAGGATGACGATTATTATTATTACGTGAAGGCGGTGCCGAAGATGACGGTGAGCACGCCTGACGTAAAGGTTCAAAAAATAAATGCCAGAAAACTCCAGAGACCACAGCGTTAGGCGAAACTGGAAAAAGGGAGGTGGACTTTCGTGGCAGATATTATAGATGGATTATATTCCTGGGTTTCCTTCTTACCAAGGATAACCAAGACGAATCTCGTTGAGATTATTATCATAGCGATACTGCTTTATGAGCTGCTTGTCTGGATTATGAATACGAGAGCCTGGACTCTCTTAAAAGGAATACTGTTAATACTGTTTTTCTATGTGCTGACCTATATCTTCCGTCTTGATAATATCAAGTGGATTTTAAATACGATAGCGACGCCGGCGGTGACGATGGCGATCGTGATCTTTCAGCCGGAGCTTCGAAAGGCGCTGGAACAGCTGGGAAGCAGAAACCCGCTTACAGGAATTCTTACCTTTGATGACGGAAAGGACAATTCCGCATTTACCGACCGGACGATCAACGAGCTGGTGAAAGCTACTTTTGAGATGGCCAAGGTGAAGACGGGAGCGCTCATGGTGATTGAGCGCGGCGACTCTTTAAAGGAGATCGAACGAACCGGCATTGAGATTAACGGTCTGGTGTCAAGCCAGCTTCTGATTAATATATTCGAACACAACACACCACTCCACGATGGGGCGGTGGTCATACACGGTAACCGGGTGGCGGCTGCGACATGCTACTTACCGCTGTCCGACAACATGTCCATCAGCAAGGAACTGGGAACGAGGCACCGTGCCGCGGTCGGCGTCAGCGAGGTAACAGACAGTCTGACCATCGTGGTGTCTGAGGAGACGGGGCGTGTCTCTGTCGCTTCGGAAGGCGGCTTAAAGCGCGCGGTTGACGCGGATGCGCTGCGGGAACTGCTTATGGATATCAAACACGTGGAAGGAGAAGGCAGCAGATTTAAGATATTGAAGGGAAGGCGGAAAAATGAAGGAAAAGTTGCTAAATAATCTCGGCCTGAAAGTCGTTTCTCTCGTTCTTGCCTTTGTTATCTGGATGGCGATTGTTAATATTTCCAATCCCGTTGTTTCCGGACAGCCGTTTACAATTCCGGTGGATGTCCGTAATGAGGAAATCCTGGATAATGCCAATCTGACGTATGAAATTATCGGCAAGGACAGCGTTACGGTGAGTTACCAGGTAAACACGAGAAACAGCTCGCTGTTTCGGGAATCCGATTTCAGCGCGTATATTGATTTAAAGGACTATAACGATGTGACAGGCGCGGTGCCGGTCACCATAGAGGTCAATAAAAACAAGGTATCCCTGATCAGAAACGGGGAAGTGACGGCGAAGCCGATGGTTCTCCATGTGAAAACGGAAGCCATGCAGAATAAGAAGTTCGACTTAAAGGTGAATTACGTAGGAGAGGTGGAAGACGGTTACGCGTCAGGAATTACCACCCTGTCGTCCGATTACGTGGTGGCGCGCGCGCCGGAATCCGTGATTGGCAAGATTGCGTCGATCGGTATTGAGATTAACCGGGAAGGTGCCAACGCGGACTTAGATGGCTACGTAACGCCCAAGTGCTATGACGCGAACGATAAAGAACTGACGGATCTCGGAGATGAACTGACGATTACTCCGGAAAGCATCCACTATAACATGGCGATCCTGAAGGCCAAGGAACTGACACTGAATTTCGAAGTGAAGGGAACTGTGGCCCCCGGCTACCGGTTCACAGGAGTGGAGAGTGACTTGAAATCCGTTCCCGTGGTTGCGACGAAGTCAGTGCTGGCGTCTGTCAATGCGCTATCTGTTGTCGATGACAAGCTTACCATCGACGGAGCGACTACAGACAAGGTGATCCATCTTGATCTGAACGATTATCTGCCTCCGAGCACGACGATTGCACCGAATGCCCAGAGCCAGGTGACGGTTACCTTAAAGGTAGAACCGCTGACGACAAAGTCCTACACTCTTAAGCTGGCCGATTTAGCCAGCAGTGGTTCAGACCCTGATTATGAGTATACCTTCAGCAAGGACAGCGTGGATGTGACGGTCAGGGGGCTGAAGGAAGATTTGGATACACTGGATATCAAGGATTTGAATGCCGCACTCGATATGACCGGCCTGGAGCCTGGAACCCATGCAGGTAAGCTTACCTTCGAGGTGGGAGAAGGGTTTGAAGTGGTGAATTATTCTGACTTTGAAGTGACGGTTGTCTCTGATAACGAGGATGAGAGTGAAGGCCCTGGACAGACGACAGCTGACCAGGAGACGGATGAACCAGCAACCGCCGGTACTTCAAAAAAAGCAGCAGAATAAGAATCAGTAACGATGTGTGGAGGGATAGAATATGGTCAGTGCTAAAGTTGTCATAAAGAATCCTACCGGCCTTCATTTACGGCCGGCGGGGATTCTTTGTAAGGAAGCTATGAACTTCAAGTCTTCGGTGAATTTTCGTTTTAAGAATACCACCGCCAATGCAAAGAGCGTGCTCAGTGTATTGGGCGCCTGCGTAAAAAGCGGCGATGAGATTGAATTCGTCTGTGAGGGAGTGGACGAAAAAGAGGCTCTGGCTGCCATGGTTCAGGCTGTCGAAGACGGACTGGGCGAATAAATCTATTTTATAATTAATAAGGAGGTCTTGTTATGATGAAAGGAACAAGCGCATCTGCAGGTATCGGCATTGGGAAAGCCGCTATCGTGGAAGAGACAGAACTGGTGATTAAGAAGGAGACGATCTCCGATGCAGCAGCTGAGAAGGAACGTTTCCATGCGGCCCTAAATCAGGCTATGGAGGAGACGGATGCTCTGGCTAAGGATCTGGCTACGAGAGTGGGAGAGAAGGAGGCCGAGATTTTAAACGGTCATTTAATGCTTCTTTCTGATCCGATGCTGACAGGCGAGATTGAGAACACGATCGCAGGGGAGAATGCGTGCAGTGAATACGCGATCGAGAGCGTCTGCAACATGTATGCCGATATGTTCGCGTCCATGGGAGACGAGCTGATGCAGCAGAGAGCAACCGATATGCGTGATATCAAGACACGTATGCAGAAGATCTTACTCGGTGTCAGTTCCGTGGATATCGCCTCACTGCCGGCTGGCAGCATCATCGTTGCAAAGGATTTAACCCCATCCATGACGGCCGGTATCAATCCGGACAATGTATGTGGTATCGTAACGGAATTAGGCGGAAAGACCTCTCACAGCGCGATTCTGGCAAGAGCCCTGGAGATCCCGGCGGTGGTTGCGGTAGAGGGTTTCTTAAACAATGTAAAAGACGGAGATACTGTGGTTCTGGACGGATCGGAAGGAATCGTATTCGTGAATCCGGAGGAAACGGTCACTGCGGAATATGAGACAAAGAGAACCGCTTATTTAAAAGAAAAGAAGGAACTGGACCAGTATATCGGCAAGCCAACTGTAACGAAGGATGGCGTGACCATCGAACTGGTGGCCAACATCGGCAAACCGGAAGATGTGGACAAGGTTCTTCAGTACGACGCAGAAGGCATTGGCCTGTTCCGTACAGAATTCCTGTTTATGGACCGGAATTCCATGCCGACTGAGGACGAGCAGTTTGAGGCGTATCAGAAGGTAGCCATTGCCATGAACGGCAAGCCTGTGATTATCCGAACACTGGATATCGGCGGCGACAAAGAGATTCCATATATGGGATTAAAGAAAGATGAAAATCCATTCCTGGGCTACCGGGCCATCCGATTCTGCCTGGACCGCAGGGAAGATGTATACAGACCGCAGCTTCGTGCGCTTCTGCGCGCAAGTGCGTTCGGCAATATCAAGATCATGGTTCCGATGGTAACATGCCTGGAGGAATTCCGGGAAGCGAAGGCTATGATCGAAGAAGTGAAGGCAGAGCTTGATTTAAAGGGAATTGCCTATAAGAGAGATATCCAGGTGGGTATCATGGTGGAGACCGCAGCCGCGTCCTTAATGGCCGATGCGTTCGCGAAGGAAGTGGATTTCTTCAGCATCGGAACAAACGACTTAACACAGTACACCATGTCGGTAGACAGAGGAAATGACAAGGCATCCTACCTTTACTCTCCGTTAAATCCGGCTGTACTCCGCAGCATCCGCCACATCATCCAGTGTGGCCGCAAGGAGGGCATCATGGTAGGCATGTGCGGCGAAGCGGCCAGCGATCCGCTGATGATTCCGCTGCTGCTGGCATTTGGCTTAAATGAGTTCAGTATGAGCGCTTCCGCAGTCTTAAACGCAAGAAAGCTGATCACAGGCTACAGCATCGCAGAACTGCAGTCCATCGCCGATCAAGCCATGTCATTCGTGACAGCGGGCGAAGTTGAGGCATACATGCGCGAACTGCAGTGAGCAGTGCGAAAAAGAGCAGGGTCAAGCTGAATTTACGAATTATAAAATCCTGAAAGGAAGGCAGCTGTCGCATTGGCGGCTGCCTTCCTGTGATGAAGGAGACAAACTAATATGGGTGTATATCTGATTTGTTACGCAGCCAGTTATCTGTTTGCGAGGGCGGGGTATTACTGGCTTTCGGGCCTTGTTCTTATCCTGGCGGCTGTCTGGCTGTACTGGTACGATTATAAGAGGACGGAGAATATCATTCATCTTCGCGGGCTTTTCTCCCTGTTCTGGGTTGGAGGACAGGGGATTGCGTGTCTGAAGCTGTCTGAGCTGTCGTCGGACTGGAATATAGTCACATGGCTCTGTTTCCTGGTGGCGCTTTTAGGCTTCTGGGTGACGTATGAGTTCCTGATGAGGGCTCAGGGAGAGTCGGGAGGCCAGCGTTCCAGATGGTTTAATTTTCAGGGCTATGAGAGGCCGTTGTTCTGGTCCATGGTCATCGTTACCGCGGTGTCCCTGGGTGCATTTCTGGCAGAGGCCCTGATCCTGGGATTCATTCCGTTTTTCGTACGGGGCGTGCCGCATGCGTATTCGACCTTCCATATTACGGGAGTTCACTATTTTACGGTTTCATGTGTCCTGGTGCCGGCGCTGTCCGTGCTCTACTTCTGTATCGAGCAGGGACGGAACGGCGTGCGTATGATGCTGGTGATCCTCATGGATCTGATCGCCTGTGCGATTCCGGTCCTCTGCGTGTCCCGTTTCCAGCTGATTCTGGCTGTTGGACTGGCAGTGCTCACGTATATCGCCATGGACAACCGGCTGAAGATTTCTTACGCCATAGGCCTTGTGCTGGGAATGATTCCCATCTATGTGCTGCTGACCTTTGCGAGAGGCCATGACGTTTCGTATTTAAATGGAATCTTCCAGATGAAGAACAGCGAGATGCCGATCTTTGTCACACAGCCTTACATGTATATTGCCAATAACTACGATAACTTTAACTGTATGGTGGAATGGCTTCCATCCCATACCTTCGGCCTTCGGATGCTGTTCCCCCTGTGGGCGCTGACCGGACTCAAGTTCCTGGTTCCCTCCCTGGTGGATTTTCCGATCTATGTGACGAAGGAGGAGCTGACGACGGTAACGCTGTTTTACGATTCCTTCTATGATTTTGGAATCATCGGCGTCGTTCTGTTTGCCTGTATTCTGGGCGCGGTTGCATTTCTGCTGGTCCGGATGATGAAGCGGATACGCAATCCGGTGGGCTATCTGTTTTATGCCCAGTTTGCGATGTATCTGGTGCTGTCCTTCTTCACCACATGGTTCAGCAATCCGGCCACCTGGTTTTATTTGATTATTACAGGCCTGCTGTGGGGCTTCTGCTCCTGGCGTAATGACGGAAGACACGGGTAATCCTGAGAGGCGGGATAACCCCGTGTCTTTCGCCTGTTCTCCGGCACAAAGTGCCTTCGAACAATTTTGTATTGCAGATATTTACAGAAAGAGGAGTAAGCAATGGAAAAAGAAGATATCAGAGTAACACACGTCATCATACATATTCTGGATTCCACCGTGGGGACGGCGGTGATGTCAGGGGGCCTTTTGGAGCACGGATCCGATTTTTCCGATTTTGTGAGAAGCCATATTTACCGGGTCATGACCAGCGACGAGGGAAAATCCTGTCAGTTTGACGGGGATTCTCCGGTTTACCAGATGGTCTCGGAGATGGATGAGGACACGTTTATCCAAAAGTCTCAGGAGATCGCCCAGAAGCTGTTTGATATCATGTATTCCAATATCGATATTCCGTCCGCGGATTTGATGGTAGTGCGGTACGACGCGGGACAGCAGTGCGGAATTGCCCTGCTTAAGATGAACTATAAGTCCTCCTATACTCATATGACGAACTATACGGAAAATGGAAACTGCAACGACATTATCCGGCAGAATGCCATTCTTCCGGCGGAAAATCAGAAGCTGGCGGAGGCGTGTCTGATCGACTTAAATGATTACTCTCTGCGTGTGATGGAGAAAAAGTATGAGGTCAACGGGGTGAAGACCAATTACTTCTCCCAGATGTTTTTGCAGTGCCACGGCAGCATGTCTCCGAAAACGGAGCTTTCGATCGTAACCAAGGCAGTGGAACAGGTGCAGAAGGGATATTATGATGAGTCTGAGCAGTGGGAAGCCCACATGGAGGCGAAGAGCATCTTAAGCCAGGAGCTGGCGGAGCAGGGCAGCATCGACATTCCCACCGTAGCGGAAAAGATTTTCCACGAAAAACCAGAACTGAAGGAAGAATTTACGGAGAAGATGGAAAAATATAATCTTTCGGAAAAACAGGTGACACCTCAGAACCCATCCACCACCAAAAAATTCGAAAAACAGTATCTGACTACCGATACCGGTATCGAGATTAAGATTCCCATGGAGGAATATCAGAACAGAAACTCTGTGGAATTTATTACGAACGCGGATGGGAGCATATCCGTGCTGATTAAAAACATAGGGAGCATTACCAGCAGGTAATGCTCCCTATGTTTTTTGTTGTCATTTATGTATTTATTCTTTATGAATTCATATCTTCGTCCGATCCCTTACCCGATTTGCGATCTTCCTTATCCGATCCCTGATCCGGCAATTCCCCGGTCTTCTGTGCGGCGGTTCTCTTTGCCTTTTCTTCCGCATAGATCCTGTCGATCTTCCGGTTATGGCGCCGGGCGATGGAAATAACAATAGCTGCGAGCAGGGCTAACGGAATCCAGAAAGGACATGTGGTGATGAAGAGGATCAGTAGATTCGTCAGGGCTGTTACGATGGACTCGAAATTCTTTGCGAGCCCGTTTTTAATTCGTGCTCCGGTCGTCTCCGGTGTGACAGGCGTGTAGGCCGTCACTTCTGAAATGCTTAAATAGACGGTGCTGTAATCCACCTGATTGTCGTAGAGGCGAAGCTGGGACTCCATGGATTCCAGCTGGTAGCGGATATCAGAGAGCCGCTGTTCCAGCGTGATGACCGTATCGATGGACTCGGCCTTCTCCAAAAACTGCCAGATGCGTTCCTGCTCGATCTCCAGTGACTTTTTCCGGCTTTCCACGTCGCTGTACTGAAGTGTTACGTCCTGCGTGGACTCTGATTTGTTGGTGACGTTCCCGCTGTCACTGACCGCTCCCACGAAAAGGTCCAGTTTATCGTTGGGGATGCGCGCGGTGATGTTGCCGTACCGGGGAACAGGCTCTCCGCGATAGTTCAAGCTGGTGCCGGAGATATCGGACTGTTCGATGTAGCCGCCTGCTTCAGACAGCTTGGCATTGATGCCGGAGATCATCTTGTCGAATTCTTCCGTCTCCACCTGCATCGTGATGTTGCGGATCAGTTTGCGCCCTTCCGGCAGGAGCGGAGTACCTGACGCATCCATCTCCAGTTCGCCGCCGGAACCGCTTTCGGATTTCTGAGATGCAGAGTCATAGGTCATAGAGGTGTTTGACACGGTTTCGGCGGCTGCCTCTGTGTAAGCCGCCGTTGCTTCTGCTACCATTGAAGATTTGCTGCCCGAGCCGCATGCGGTGATTCCGACCACAGCGGCAAAGAGCGGAATCATAAGTGAAACCACTTTTTTCATAATGATTCTCCTCCCTGAGAATGGATTAAATTTGGTTCCAGGGCGTATAGATGAAAGAAAGCAATTTTCCGCTACGCCCTGATAAGAGAATACCATGGCAGAAAATGGATTGCAACGAAAGTAATAAAGGATTAAGAAAACATTAGATGTTTGGAAACAATATTAAGAAAAAATGAAAAACAAATCTGCAAAGACGAAATAAAAGAGAAAGAAAGCATACTTGACAGTCTATATAAAAGGCGGTACCATAGACTTATAGAAAAAGGAATCGCGCTGGGATTATCGGAAGGTTCCGGTGCGGGGAAGGGAGAAATAATATGGGGAAGAAGTGGATGACCGCTGTTGTTGCCGCGGCGCTCAGTGTGGTAATGGCATCATCGGCATTTGCCGGAACCTGGGAGAATCAGGAGGGAAGATGGAAGTATCACAACGATGACGGCAGCTATGCGGCAGCCCAGTGGGTAGAGGACCAGGGAACCTGGTATTACGTGGAGCAGGACGGCTTTATGAAGACCGGCTGGTTCCAGGATGGCGCCGGAGTATGGTACTATTTTGATGAGAATACGGGGGCCATGGTTTCTGGCACAACCCGGAATATCGGGGGAACCGATTATACGTTTGACGGTTCCGGAGCGTGGGTACAGCCGCAGGTACGGCTGAATGACGGCTGGAACGGGACGACCTACGTGAACCGGCTGGTTGGATACCAGATTACACTGCCGGATTCCTATCAGGCTGTTTCGGGGAATACCGTCTCACTGCCGGAGGAGGCGCAGTACGACATGGTGGCGTCCTGTCTCTTATACA
>ENA-OXEB01000693-OXEB01000693.1-human-gut-metagenome-genome-assembly--contig:-NODE-693-length-9654-cov-6.14627_pt1 | contig 9654 bp, 8 predicted proteins | sample MGYA00249353_ERZ652239 | MGnify/ENA primary metagenome ERZ652239 (study PRJEB26925, sample SAMN05826586) | human gut metagenome | biome: ENVO:2100002; feature: ENVO:00000062; material: ENVO:00002003... | reverse complement strand
CAGGTATATTGCTGGTCTTTATTTTATGCCTTTAAGATCCAAATTAAAAATAGAAGCTTATAATCAAAAATGCAGCCTATTTCGGCACATTTGCCGAAGTAAGCTGCATTTATTTACTGTTTTCTTTTCTAATTATAGTAAGCTCTGTTGTATAACTGATATTCTCTTCATAATCTACTAATTTCTCGTATCTTATGATATAGATCACATATTTACTGCTCTTTTCAGCTTCTTTACATCATCTTCCAGTATGCTGACTCGAATTCTTGTCATTTCGATACTTCCCGCTACTCTTATCGCCTCATCCAGTTTTCTGTTCAGAATGAAATGTGATTCTGCAATAAAAGCAATACTTGGGCGGATTTCATTTTCAATGGTAAAACGAATCCCCTTCACATTTTCATTTAACTGTTCCATCTTAGCATCAATTCTGCCTTCCATGGTGTTCATATCATTTCTCAGATCTATGATATCAGTCTTTACCACGGTCATATCGCTCTTTACCTCAGCCATATCGCTCTTTAATTCCACGATATCACTCTTTACCACAGTCATATCGCTCTTTAATTCTACAATATCGCTCTTTACCACAGCCATATCGCTCTTCAATTCCACGATATCGCTCTTTACCTCAGCCATATCACTCTTTAATTCCACGATATCACTCTTTAATTCCACAATATCACTCTTTACCACAGTCATATCGCTCTTTAATTCTACGATATCGCTCTTTACCACAGCCATATCGTTCTTTAACTCCACGATATCGCTCTTTACCTCAGCCATATCGTTCTTTAACTCCACGATATCGCTCTTTACCTCAGCCATATCACTCTTTAACTCCACGATATCACTCTTTACCTCAGCCATATCGCTCTTCAGCTCTGCTACATCACTCTTTAACTCCATGATATCGCTTTTAACCTCAGCCATATCGCTCTTCAGCTCTGCTACATCGCCCTTCATCATAGCCATATCATTTTTCATCACAATTACATTATCATTTATACTCTGAACATTTCCACAGAGTAAATCCAACTTTTCATCTATTGTCATTTCACTCCTCCTATCTTTAGTTTTTACGTCACTCAGATGTTTTTATTATACTGTAAAAGCTTTGCCATTACAAGACTTTTTCTCAATCAATCATACACATCACCAACTCTCCTGAAGCTAAACATAGGATTTTTTTGCGGAAACCGCATGGAAACAAAGAATTTTAGAATTTCACAGGCAAGAAAATGCTGTGGAACTTGTTTTCTATCTTACTATATTCGAATTACACCTGTCAAGCATCGATGTTAGGTTTTACAAAAATTTCTATAAAAATCTCCCATACGCCTTATCAATACATACTTTTTACAAATCATCTACGCTTAATTCGTCCGTAAATATTATCCCCTTCACCAATCCAGCCATTTTAGCTTCACTTCTCCTCCCCCATTCCCAAAGACCACAAAAAAAGGCCAAACACACTCCGCGTCCTAATCCACATCATGTATCTGTCCTTTTCCTTTTACCCTTATAAATCTTATCCTGAAACAAATCCTCAAACGACGTTCCAGGCATCTCCTTAAACGCGGTCCACGATCTTTCGTGGAGCCGTCATCTTCATGCAGTGAAGAAGCTTATCGTTCGGCTCGAAAATAATCTTCATGGATTCACTGCCGGACTGGCTGATCAATGTAAATGTCTTGGCGTCCGGGGTGTGAGAAGAGAAATCCAGAACCTTCATATTATTTGTCTCGTGATCTTTCGCTTCCGTGGAACCGGTAGGCGCAACGATCTGAATCTCATCCATGGAACCTTCCCAGGCTTTTTTTCTCTTGGTCTTTCCGTAAATCCGATCAATCGTCAGCTGATTGCTTACATAGAGGTACTCAAACTCGACTTCGCTGTTGCGGAAGACAAAGTAGGCTGCCGCTGCTGCCGCAAAGAGAACCAGGATTCCGAAAATTCCGAGCAGCGGGGATACAGCAATAAAGAATGCCACCACACATACCAGAACCATCAATACCTTGACAAGCATCATATAAGCTGGTGCTTTTCGTTTTACGAGCCATTCTGCATACATTTCATTCATAGACTGATGTCCTTTCTTCTGTGAAGGGAGATGATATAGTTCACGGTCCGCATCCCCGGAGGGCGATGATCTTACAGGCTGTACTTTCCTGAACAAAGAATCCGGCAAGCCGGACTCGCGCCGGAGCGCGGTCGCTTCAGCAGCCATATTTTCTTAGCGCGTAGTCTGCATCACCCGGAGGGTTTTTGTATCACAGGCTGAACATTCCTATGAAACAAAATAAAGAGGATCTGCAATGCAAGCACTGCAAACCCTCTTTTCATTACGCATGCGTCGCTTTTGCTTCCGTTATTACATCATATCCATTCCGCCTGGAGCCGGAGCTGCAGGTGTTTTTTCTTTTATATTAGCAACAACGGATTCAGTTGTCAATAAGGTAGATGCAACACTGTTCGCATTCTGTAATGCGCTTCTCGTAACCTTGGTCGGATCCAGGATACCAGCCTCGATCATGTCTACATATTCTTCCTTATAAGCATCAAAACCTGTGCCAACCGGAGCCTCTTTTACCTTGCTGATAATAACGGCGCCTTCCAGACCTGCGTTTGCCACAATGTGGTATAACGGAGCCTCCAGAGCCTTAAAGATAATCTTTGCACCTGTCTTTTCTTCGCCATCCAGACTGTCAATTACTTTCTGTACGTCCTTCATAGCATGGATATAAGCGGAACCGCCGCCGGCGATAACGCCCTCTTCTACGGCTGCTCTTGCTGCGGATAAAGCATCTTCCATACGAAGCTTTGCTTCCTTCATCTCGGTCTCGGTAGCCGCACCTACGCGGATAACAGCGACACCGCCGGATAACTTCGCAAGTCTTTCCTGTAATTTTTCTTTATCAAAATCAGATGTGGTCTCTTCAATCTGACCCTTGATCTGGCCGATTCTTGCTTCGATCTCGTCTCTGCTGCCTTCGCCGTCCACGATAATGGTGTTTTCCTTCTGAACCTTAACGGATTTTGCACGTCCAAGCATATCCATTGTGGTGCTCTTTAATTCATAGCCTAACTCTTCGGAAATTACCTTACCGCCTGTTAAGATAGCGATATCCTGAAGCATCTCTTTTCTTCTGTCGCCGTAGCCAGGAGCCTTAACAGCTACTACATTGAAGGTACCTCTTAATTTGTTTACGATTAATGTGGTCAGAGCCTCGCCCTCGATGTCCTCTGCAATGATTAAGAGTCTTGCGCCGGACTGTACAACCTGCTCTAATAATGGAAGAATCTCCTGAATGTTGGAAATCTTCTTATCTGTAATGAGGATATACGGATCGTCTAAGTTGGCTTCCATCTTCTCCATGTCGGTGCACATATAAGCGGAAACGTATCCTCTGTCAAACTGCATACCTTCTACTAAGTCTAACTCAGTCTTCATGGTCTTGGATTCTTCAATGGTGATGACACCGTTGTTGGAAACCTTCTCCATCGCATCGGCTACCATCTCGCCGACTCCATCGTCTGCTGCGGAGATCGCCGCTACTCTCGCGATAGAAGCTTTGCCCTTAATCGGCTCGCTCATCTTTGCAATCGCTTCTACAGCTGCCTCAGTAGCTTTTCTCATACCCTTTCTTAAAACGATCGGGTTAGCGCCTGCAGCAACGTTCTTCATGCCTTCATTGATCATCGCCTGGGCCAGTACCGTCGCTGTAGTAGTACCATCACCAGCTACGTCGTTGGTCTTTGTCGCAACTTCTTTCACAAGCTGTGCGCCCATGTTCTCATATGGATCTTCCAGCTCGATCTCTTTTGCAATGGTCACACCATCATTAGTGATCAGCGGAGCGCCAAAGGATTTGTCAAGAACAACATTTCTTCCTTTCGGTCCCAATGTTACACGAACTGTGTCTGCTAACTGATTTACGCCGGCTTCCAGTGCTTTTCTGGCGTCTACACCATATTTAATCTGCTTTGCCATGATTTCATTCCTCCAGTTTCTTTCTATCTATCGTTTTTGTTATGATTTCGGTATTGCCTTAGGGATACGGTTTATTCGATCACAGCCAGGATATCGTTCTGCTTTACGATAACCAGCTTGTCATTTTCGCTTTCGCCTTCCACTTCGGTTCCTGAATACTTGGAAAAGATTACTTTATCGCCGACCTTTACCTGCATGGTTACTTCCTTGCCATCAACCAGGCCGCCTGGTCCAACTGCGATTACTTCCGCCTGCTGCGGTTTTTCTTTTGCCTGACCCGGTAAAACGATACCGGATTTCGTCGTTTCCTCTGCAACCAATGGTTTTAATACTACCCTGTCAAATAATGGTACTAATTTCATTGCAATTCCTCCTCATACTGTTTCTATTGATTCTTTCTTTTTGTTTCGCAATGGAAACTTCTTTTATTCACATACTAAGTTATATCACTCATTATTAGCACTGTCAATAGTTGAGTGCTAATTTTATATTTTTTTTACAATTTCATTCCATAACTGAGAGCATTTTCCCGTTCCTACATAGTTTATAGAAATTTTCTTATTATATACCTTTATTTTTTTCTTTATAAGTATAACAAGAAGAATCAAATGAAAGGAGTGTTTCACATGGCAAAAAAGGGTAATGGTTTTGGGAAATTAGTGGCTTTCGCCACCATCGCGGGTGCCGTTGCGGCCGGTATCTCTTATTTTACGAAATATAAATCTTTCCATAAAGAACTGGAAGAAGATTTTCATGATTTTGAAGATGACGGGAATGATGACATTTCCAAGATTGACAGCACAATGAACAGGAACTACGTATCCCTTCACGCAGACAAAGATGAATTCAAGGTAGCCGCAGCCGATATGGCCGACGCAGCCAAGGATGCAGCTTCTGCCGCGAAGAACCTCGTGAAAGACGCAGCCAGCATCGTGAACAGTACGGCCAGGGAAGCCGCTTCCGCAGTTGCCGACACTGCCAAGGATATGCTTGATTCCGCTATGGACCGTTCAGAGGACGACGAGGAAGAAGAAGATATTACCGAAGACGGCGGGCTCGACTACGCAGCCGGCGCCACAGAAGGGTTCAAAGAAGAACCGGAGCAGGCCGCAGATACAGAAGATAAAGAAGCAGACTCAGAAGAAGTCGAAGAGATATATGAGGGAACCGGAGATGCACTGAAGAAATTTGCCGCAGAGGAATCCACTACCATTGTGGAAGACACGGCAGACGAACCATAATGAATTAAAATCAGCCAACCGGTAATCAGACGGCGCAGAGTGGTATTCCATTCTGCGCCATTAAATTTACATTTTAAGTTTACATGTTAATAAGAAAGAGTCCCGAAAAGTGAATGCCACTCTCACGATTCCATTTCCAGGAATCCGCCTTCACTCTTAGGAACTCTTTTTATCTGTTATTCCCGCACAAAAATCGGGGAAACCCAGGCGGTGTCTCCATTTCTCAAGTGTACCCGGAGCCGGTAGCAGCTTCCCGCCTCCAGTGTCACCTTCTTTTCATACTTCATCGTATACGCCTCTTCCGGCACTGCCTGACGAATTCTGGTCTTATAGGCGTTGTGCCAGTAGAAATCATCGCGGTAGTGTTCCACATTTCCAAAGACCTCTGCGGCCAGATCCATGCTCTCCTGATACTGGGCAAGAATTCTCGAGGATTTCATCAATTCCTTAAGCGTAAAGCGGTAGACGTAGCGGTCCACCTTCAGCACGATCTCATCCTCCGGCTTTCCCTCCACTTCAAATACAAAGCCTTCCTTTACAACTGTACTCGGTCCCATCCAGTGGCCTGTGGTGGTGCTCATATAGGTAGTCATATGGAATTCACAGGATTTCTCAGTCACATTGCAGAGCTCCTGACCAAAGCTGTTAAAGCATTTCTGCACCGAGCAGAGACGGCCCGGAACCTCCAGAGACCCATCCCATGTTTTCGTCAGACGGTCCTTATAAAACTTGGGATTCGGCCCCCAGCCAAACTCCACTGCAAACTTATACTTTCTTACGCCGGTATACTCAGTCTCTTCCCAGGTTCCCGCATGAACCGCCATGGTATCCAGAACATTGTCCCGAAGGATCTCTACCCGGTCAATGGCGTCCGCCGCCTCAATGGCAAATGAAAGCGTCCCCTCTCCCGGCTTCACCACAGACCCCATCGGGCTTCTGTTTATGGTAAAGTCAATATCCATACGGTTTCTGCTGACGCCATATACCCGGCGGTTTAACAGGCCTTCCCAGATCGCCTCCTTTGAGCCGTCCGCTGCCAGCACGCACATGGTTCCATGATCGTGAACTGCCGGTACGTTGTGGTTGTCTCCAGAGGCAATCATACCGACCAGATACCCCTTCTCGATCCCCCTCTCATAGCAGGTCTCTCCGGTTCTCGGCCCCATGTGGAGATGGCGCTCCATATCAAAAGGGCCTGTATCATTTTCACTGCAGCCATGGCTGGAATAGATCTCAGCAAAGGGAGAGAAAGCTTCCCGGTGCGTCTCCCAGTTTTTTCCCCTGCTGCCCAGCTGGTAGGCCACATGGTGGGGGATGGCTATCGCCGACCTGTCCTTATACGCCTGATAGAGTTCCTCGTACCGCATGGGATGGAGCATCGGCTGCTCATTATCCAGAAAGAACACATTATGGTCTCCGTCTTCTCCGGAGCCCTGCCACTCATAGCCCATAAACATCGGATAACCGGCTTCGTTTTGCTGTTTTACCGCCTCGCGGAGCTGTTCCCAGTCCTGTTCAATCTGTTCCCTGTCATATAAATCCTCCAGGCCTGCCCCTGTTTCGGTACGCTTCATATAAAAGGGATAGTAGGCGACCGGCCAGAAATCAACAGTCTTTTTGGCGTGTTCTATCCATTGGTTCAGTTCTCCCATCTGATTGTGATGAATATTGCTATGTAAATCCGTCCATAGTTTTTTGTAATGCATAGTGGTTCCTTTCCTTACTTCTCCGTATTTTCTCCGTATTTTTTCAGAAATTCTGCTTCCATGCTCCGCTGCTTTTTGTCGTTCTTCTTTAAAAGCCAGATCAGAACAAAGGTCAGAATAATAAACGCCAGACAGATTGGGCGTTTAAAGAATATGGTCCAGGAGCCGTCTGAAAGGACCAGGGAATTTCTTAAGTTGGCCTCTGCGATGGGGCCAAGAACGATTCCGAGAATAATCGGAACGGGAGGCAGTTCCACCTTCTGCATGAAATAAGCGATACAGCCGAAAATCAGCATGACCCTCACGTCAAAGGAAGAATTCGCCAGTGAAAATGCTCCCGTACAGCAGATAACAACCAGAAGCGCCGTCAGAAGCTCCTGCGGAATGTGTGTGATTTTTACGAACAGGGGAAGCAGATATTTTCCCTGTAAGAACATCACAATCTGAGAAATCACACATCCGATCAAAATGGCATAAACGACCGGACCCGAAGTGGAAAACAGCTTCGGACCAACCACCAGACCATGCATGGTAAATGCGCCCAATAGCGTGGCTGCCACCGCATCTCCCGGAATTCCCAGTGTAAGCAGCGGAATCAGCGTGGCCGCGGTCGCCCCGTTGTTGGCAGACTCCGGTGCGGCGATTCCCTTTAATTCTCCCTCACCAAACTTCTCTTCCGATTTTGCGCAGCGTTTGGCCTCATTATAAGCGATATAGGAGGCGATCGCCCCGCCCGTGCCCGGAATGGCTCCGATAAACGCTCCGATCGCGGAGGATTTCAGCATAGTGGGAACGGTACTCTTTAATTCGCCAAGCGTCAGGCGGTCCGAGGGATCTGCCTTCTTCAGTTCTGTGCCCGCTTCCTCTTCTTCCGTGCCGTTTACACGGCTGATCATCTGTGCAATCGCGTAAACGCCCAGTAAAACGGCCAGCATTTTGATTCCGTTATACATCTGTAGACTGCCGAAGGTAAAACGGGTGACGCCGCTGACAGCATCGATTCCCACCGTGGCGATCAGTACGCCGAAAGCCCCGCTGATCACACCTTTTAAGATGCTTCTTCCGCTGACTGAAGCGATAACGGACAGCCCGAACACCGCCAGTGCAAAGTACTCCGGTGCTCCGAAATGGATGGCGATTTTGCTGATCTGCGGCGCGAAAAACAGGAGGCACAACGCACTCACCAGTCCGCCAAAGGTGGACGCCGCCAGGGCCATGTCCAGGGCCTTCCTGGTCTTTCCCTTTTTCGACAGGGGATATCCGTCCAGCAGGGTGGCTGCCGCTGCGTTCGTTCCCGGCGTATTGATCAGAATCGCCGTTATGGAGCCTCCGAAATTCGAGCCGAAAAAGATGGCAGTCAGCATCAGCAGGGCTGGAACACTGCCTAATTTAAATGTAAATGGAATCAGAACGGTAATGGCCAGATTGCCATTCAGCCCTGGTATGGAGCCGAAAATGATTCCGATAAAAATCCCCAGGTTTACAAATACAAAGTTCTCCAGAGTAAACAGCTGGGGCAGTGCCTGAAATATAATTTCCTTCATTTGCGGCCTCCTACTTCAGTCTCACGTGAAGTACCTGCGTAAACAGCAGATACAGGACGAAAACCGTGATAATTACGATTATATAATACAGCTTCTTTTTACTCCTTGTAAAAAGCAGGGTTGCGGCTCCCAGGAATATGGAAGCCACAATAAAGCTGTAGTCAAACAGGATCACATAGATCCCAAACACCGCCATGTAAAGGAACGCCTTGCCTTCTTTTGCCAGATTCAGTTCCCGGACCGTGTCCTTCTTTAAGATGAGGCTCTGGACAATCAGCGCCGCGCCGCATACGATAAACAGAATGGCTACTCCGCCGGGAACGGCCCTGGAAGTCAGGCTGTTTCCTGACGAATATTCTGTACCTATCTGAGCCGGAATCAGCCAGAGGACTGCCAGGCCGAAGATCACGCTTACGATTCCGGCCCACAGATTTGTCCTGTACTTCACTTTCATATCGCTTTCTCCCCGCCTTATTAGTGATAATATTTTTCGTAGATTTCCTGACACATTTTTGCGGAATCCTCAATCATGGCACGGACGGTCTCGCCGTCGGCAATATCCGGGACGTATTTTGCACTCTCGGCCAGTTTCTTACATTCCTCTGTTTCCGTATAGGCCTGAATCATGTCATGAATCTGATCCAGAGCCGCCTGGTCCGCTCCCTTTTTCGCCATCAGGAAGTTGCAGGATTTGAACTGAATATCATATCCCAAATCCACGACGGACGGAACGGTAAAACCTTCGAATCCTTCATAGGCGTCCGCTGAAAATACCACGATGGGAATGGCCGTCCCCTCTTCGATAAACTGCTGACAGGCGCTGGCATTGCCGATGGCGCAGACTACGTCACCGGAGGTCAGGGCCAGCATATCCTTATTCGTTCCGTCCGATGTCACGGACTCCGCGTTTAAGCCCGCTTCTCCGAACAGCGCCGTGCCCAACATATGAGTCGTTCCTCCAGGTGTATTGGAGCCGAACAGAATCCGCTCCTTCTCTCCATAGGCCTTCAGTTCCTCCCAGTTATGGATGCCGCTCTTCTCCGGGTTCACACAGAGTACAAAATCCTCAGATACCATGCCGGATACAATGGCGAAATCGTCAAGACTGACCTTAATATCCCTGTCTCTTATACACATCTCCGAGCCCACGAGACTCGACGTCATCTCGT
>ENA-OXEB01000674-OXEB01000674.1-human-gut-metagenome-genome-assembly--contig:-NODE-674-length-9929-cov-19.9281_pt1 | contig 9929 bp, 8 predicted proteins | sample MGYA00249353_ERZ652239 | MGnify/ENA primary metagenome ERZ652239 (study PRJEB26925, sample SAMN05826586) | human gut metagenome | biome: ENVO:2100002; feature: ENVO:00000062; material: ENVO:00002003... | reverse complement strand
AAGTCTTCGGTGTACGTACGCAGAAGTTCGGGTTTGATGGCCCGTGCGCTGGCGTCTGTCGTCATGATGCCCCTGTCTGATGCTGATGATGCTGATGGATATTCTGCTGCCGGCGGCGGGGACTGTCACCATCCGAGTCGGCGGACTACTGACACGGAAGTATAAAGCATGTCCAGCAAAAGCTCGGGAAATACAAAATTAACAAACGGATGTTTATCCAGCGTTTGCCCAATATCCAGTAAGGTTTCTTAACGATTTCCATTACAGAAAAAGGTCAAAGAAGTCAATACCCAGATTCCACATAATGAACTTGATTTGGGTATTTGAGCGGGGGGGGGTATCACTTTTTCAGTTATTTGGGAGGTGATTGGGTGTTCAAGTACATCATCAAACGCATTGTGAACTACGTGATCATGCTGTTTGTGGCAGTATCGATGACGTATTTCCTGGCCAGCGCATTCATGGATCCGCGTTCGAACTACATGTCGCGCAATCCGCATCCGCCGATCGCGTCGATCAACCGGTCGCTCGATCTGGCCAACATCAACGACCAGACGCCGGTCGTCATCCGTTACTTCCGCTGGCTCAAGGGCATCCTCACCCAGTGGAACTGGGGCCTGAGCCCGGATCAGTCGCCGGTGGCGCCGGCCATCGCCTCCCGTATCTCCGCTTCGCTGCAGTTGGTGACGCTCGCCACCGTGCTCTCCATCCTCTTCGGCGTGAGCATCGGCGTGTACACGGCCATCCGCCAGTACAAGTGGCAGGACCGCGTGCTCAACACCACCGCAACGTTCTTCCTGGTGGTTCCGGCCGCCGTCATGGGCCTGATGGTGGTGCTGCTGGCCATCAACTTCAACAATATCGTGGGCAGCCGCGCGTTCTTCGTGACCGGCCTGCACTCCTACCAAGGTTCCAACCCGGTGCTCTGGGTGTTTGACTATCTGCAGCACCTGATCCTGCCCACCATCGTGATGACGATTCCGGGCATGGTGGGCTACCACCTCACCCAGCGCACGTACCTGCTCGACACCATGAACGCCGACTACGTGCGCACCGCCCGCGCCAAGGGCCTGACGCTCAACGCGGCCATCCGCCGCCACGCGCTGCGCACCTCGCTGATTCCGACCGCCGTGGACGTGGCCTTCTCCATCGCCGGTGTGTTCACCGGCGCGGTGATCACCGAAAACGTGTTCGCTATCAACGGCTTGGGCATGTACTTCACCCAGACCATCGCCAACAACGACATCAACGGTGCCGTGGCCGTGGCCGCGTTCGGTGGCGTGTGCACGCTGACCGGCGCGCTGCTGGCGGATATCTTCTCCGCCTGGCTTGACCCGCGCATCCGACTGAGCTGAGCCCCGCGCAAAGGACGATCAAACATGATGAACGACAACGAGAACATGGTCTCCGACGCCGTCGCCCAGGATATGGAACTCACCGATCCGCAGGGCAGCGAACCGCAGTCCGCCGACGCCAAGAACGCCCAGGAGGCTTCCAGCAACGACGACTTCCACCGCACCGGCCGCATGCAGCTGTACGTGCGCCGCTTCATGCGCCGCCCCTCGGCCGTGGTAGGTCTGGTGGTGCTGATCCTGCTGATTCTCTTGGCGATTTTCGGCTCGAAATTCTCCCAGTGGAGCTACGACGAGCCCGATTTCGCCGCCCTCGCCTCGCCGCCGTCCGCCCAGCACTGGCTGGGCACCACGGTCGGTGGCTCGGATATGTACGCGATGATTATCCGTGGCCTCGGCCGCTCGCTGACCATCGGTATCTTCAGCTCCATCGGCACCACGATCATCGCCGCCCTGGTGGGCACGGCCGTGGCGTTCTTCGAAGGCTGGTTCGAGAAGGTCGGCATGTGGCTGCTGGATATGCTGCTCGTCGTGCCGTCCTTCCTGCTCATCGCCCTGATCGTCGGCATGGCGGCCGGCGGCAGCGACTGGCTGTGGCTGGCCATCGGCCTGACCGCGTTCGGCTGGGTTGGCTATGCGCGTACGCTGCGCACGCTGACCCTGAGCCTGCGCGACCGCGAATACATCCGCGCGGCGAAGTTCATGGGCGTGCCGTCCTTCACCATCATCGTGCGCCACCTGGTGCCGAACCTGGGTTCGGTGCTGGTCATCAACACCGTGCTCGGCGTGATCGGCGCGGTCAACAGCGAGACCTCGCTGAGCTTCCTGGGCCTGGGCATCAAGGCGCCCGACACCTCGCTCGGTACGCTGCTCAACGCCGGCCAGTCCGTGGTGCAGACCTCGCCGTGGGTGCTGGTCTTCCCGTCCGTGGTGCTGATCGTCCTGACCTTCTCCGTGCAGCTGATCGGCGACGGCCTGCGCGACGCCATCGACCCGTACTCCCGCTCCGGCGGCAAGGCCGAGTGAGAGGGGAGACGGACATCATGAGCGACGAACGCAACGCAAGCAACGTAACAACCAACACCAACCCCGACACCACAGGAGCGCAAGGCATGGCATCCGAACCGGTGATTTCAGTACGCGACCTCACCGTCAGCTTCGCTTCCGAAGCCGGCACTGTGCGCGCGGTGCGCGGCATGAACTTCGACCTGTACCCCGGCAAGACCCTCGGCATCGTGGGCGAGTCCGGCTCCGGCAAGTCCGTGACCTCCATGGCCATCATGGGCCTGCTGGACAAGAACGCCAGCGTCAAGGGCTCCATCACCTACCACGGCGAGGAATTGCTCAGCAAGTCCGATCTTGAGATGAGCGAGATTCGTGGCAAGGGCATCGCCATGGTCTTCCAGGACCCGCTCTCCGCTCTGACCCCGGTGTTCTCCATCGGCGACCAGATCAAGGAAGCGCTGGTCACCCACAATCCGAAGATGACCGAACAGCAGATTCACGACCGCTCCATCGAGCTCATGAACCTGGTCGGCATCCCGGACCCGGAGGACCGCCTGAAGTCCTTCCCGCACGAGTTCTCCGGCGGCATGCGCCAGCGCGTGATGATTGCCATGGCCATCGCCAACGACCCGGACGTGATCATCGCCGACGAACCGACCACCGCACTGGACGTGACGATCCAGGCCCAGGTGCTCGAAGTGCTGCGCAAGGCCCAACGTGAAACCGGCGCGGCCGTCATCTTCATCACCCACGATCTGGGCGTGATCGCCGGCGTGGCCGACGACATCGTCGTCATGTACGCCGGCCGCCCGGTCGAGAAGGCGGACGTCGACTCCATCTTCGACCACCCGGCCATGCCGTACACCATGGGCCTGCTGGGTGCCGTGCCGCGTTCCGACCGCGAACGCAACAGCCGTCTGGTGCCGATTCCGGGCTCCCCGATGAACCTGGTCAACATGCCCAAGGGCTGCCCGTTCGCGCCGCGCTGCCCGCTGGCCACCGACATATGCCACACCACTGAGCCGGCCATGGAGCCGGTGCCGGGCCGCCCGGGCCAGTTCGTGGCCTGCCACCGCACCCAGGAGATCGTGGACAAGGGCCTGACCTTCCACGACGTGTACACGGTGGCCGAGGCCGCCAAGTCGAAGTTCGCCGGCATCCCGCGCGACGAACGCAAGATGGTGCTCGACGTCAAGCACATGCGCAAGACCTTCCCGCTGACCGCCGGCGGCTTCCTGCGTCGCAAGATCGGCGAGGTCAAGGCCGTGGACGACGTGACGCTGGACGTGCGCGAAGGCGAGACCGTGGCGCTCGTGGGCGAGTCCGGCTCGGGCAAGTCCACCACGCTCATGGAGATCATGGAGTTCAAGCAGCCGCAGGACGGCGAGATCGAGATGTTCGGCACCAAGCTCGAACACAAGATTCCGCGCGAGAAGCGCCGCGAGCTGCGTTCGTCCGTGCAGTACGTCTTCCAGGACCCGATGAGTTCGCTCGACCCGCGCCTGCCGATCTACGACATCCTGGCCGAGCCGATGAAGGTCCAGCACTACTCCAAAGAGCAGATCCGCGAACGCATCGGTGAACTCATGCGTCTGGTGGAGCTGAACCCCGACCAGGTGGACCGCTTCCCCACGCAGTTCTCCGGCGGTCAGCGCCAGCGCATCGCCATCGCGCGTGCGCTGTCGGTCAACCCGAAGCTCGTGCTGCTCGACGAGCCGGTCTCCGCACTGGACGTGTCCATCCAGGCCGGCGTGATCAACCTGCTTGAGGACCTGCAGAACAAGCTGGGCGTGGCCTACCTGTTCGTGGCCCACAACCTGTCGGTGGTACGCCACATCTCCAGCCGCGTGGCGGTGATGTACCTGGGCCGCATCGTGGAATCCGGCGACACCGAAGACGTGTTCGAGCACCCGTTGCACCCGTACACCCAGGCGCTCATCAGCGCCGTGCCGGTGCCGGACCCGAAGGCGGAACGCACCCGCCAGCGCATCGTGCTGCAGGGCGAGGTGCCCAGCCCCACCGAGACGTTCGAAGGCTGCCCGTTCATGGGCCGCTGCCCGCTCATGCCCAAGCTGAGCGCCGAACAACAGGCCCGCTGCCGCGGCGAACGCCCGGCGCTGCGGCCGTATGACACTTCCCGACCGAGCGGCCATCAGGTTGCATGCCATTTCGCATGACGGTCGGAACCATATAGAGGAGGAAATAACAATGAACAAGACACGTAAGCTGACCGCGCTCGCCGCGGCCACTGCGGCGCTTGCCATGCTGCTTGCCGGCTGCGGCGCGGGCAATGGCAACGGTTCCAGCAACGCCTCGAGCGCCACCGAACCGCCGGCCGGCATCGATTCGTCGTACACCGGCGACCTGCCCATGCCGAAGGTCACCGAGCGCTACGACAACCACCAGAGCCGTGACAACGTCAAGGACGGCGGCACGCTGACCCTGTCCATCACCGAAGTCGGCCCGAACTGGAACTACCTGTCTTCCGACGGCAACACCGGCTACATGTCCGAGCTGTGGAGCTGGTACCAGCCCAGCCTGCTCATGACCGACCAGGTCAATGGCTCCCCGATTAAGGTGAACCCGGACTTCCTGACCGACATGAAGCTCGTGAGCAAGGACCCGATGGTCGTGCAGTACGACATCAACCCGAAGGCCAAGTGGAACGACGGCTCCGACATCGACTGGACCGCCTTCAAGGCCACGTGGGAAGCCAACAACGGCTCCAACCCGGACTACAACCCGCCGAGCACCGACGGCTTCGACCGTATCGCCAGCGTTGAGCAGGGCGACAGCCCGAAGCAGGTCAAGGTGACCTACAAGACCCCGTACTACCCGTGGCAGCAAGTCTTCGGCACTCTGGTGAACCCGAAGGCCGCCGACCCGAAGACCTTCACCCAGGGCTGGGTCAAGAACCCGCACAACGAGTGGGCAGCCGGTCCGTACAAGGTCGACTCCTTCTCCGACTCCCAGGTCACCTTCGTGCCGAACGAGAAGTGGTGGGGCAACAAGCCGAAGCTGGACAAGATCGTCTACAAGCAGATGGCCGACACCGCCTCCCTCAACGCCTTCCAGAACGGTGAAATCGACGCCGTGAGCGCCTCCACCAAGGACGACATCAAGGCCATCCGCTCCGTCAAGGACGCCCAGCTGCGCATCGGCTACAGCACCAAGACCCGCGTGCTCCAGTACAACGGCAAGTCCAAGCCGCTCGACGACCTGCAGGTGCGCAAGGCCATCACCCAGGCCTTCGACGTGAACACCTACAACAACGTGCAGTTCCAAGGCCTGAACTGGAAGGCCGAGCAGCCGGGCTCCGAGCTGCTGCTGCCGTTCCAGAAGGGTTACGAGAACAACCTGCCCGCCGAAGCCAAGTACAACGTGGACAACGCCAAGAAGACCCTTGAGGCCGACGGCTACAAGATGGGTAAGGACGGCTACTACGCCAAGGGCGGCAAGACCCTTGAGATCTCCTTCACCTTCTTCGGTGACGACGCCACCCAGCAGGCCCTCGCCAACGCCTACCAGGCGATGATGAAGAAGGCCGGCATCAAGGTCAAGGTCGTGAACGTGGCCGAGTCCAAGTTCTCCGACACCATGACTTCCGGCAACTACCAGGTGCTGCCGATGGCTTGGCAGGCTCCGAGCGCCATGACCTTCGTGGTGTCCGCCCCGCAGCTGTACACCTCCGACGGTCCGTCCAACTTCACCTACGTGGGCAACGAGAAGATCGACAAGCTCGTCAAGGTGGCCGGTGGCCTCTCCGACTACGACGAGCAGACCAAGGCCGTCAACGCCGCCGAGAAGGAAGCCCTCAAGCTGTACGGCACCATCCCGGTCTCCAACCCGGCTTCGTACCTCGGTGCGAAGAAGGGCCTGGCCAACTACGGCCCGTCCGGCTTCGCCGGCAACCTGCCGCAGGACATCGGCTGGCAGAAGTGATGACGTCTGACTGACGTCTGACATGGCCACCGCGCCGGGAACGGCCGGCCGCACGCATCGACTGCAAGGCTTTCGATGCCGGACGCGGCCTGCGGCAGGTTCCCGGCGGGGTGTGACCGCGGCAGCATATGCCTTACTCTCCTTATTTCTGCATATGATGCTGCGGTTGGGAAGCCTCCCGTTTGCGCGCTTATGCGTCGCGCGCGAACGGGAGGCTTTTGCATACTTGCCGCGATTCCACCCCGGCAACGATTTGTCCACCTTGCTGCCCGCGCGGCTGAAACCGTATCCACCTTCCTCTTCCCGGATTTGTGACGCTGACGGTTGCCGAGCGTCACAAATCCGGGAGATAGTCGCCCTTACTTGTTGTCAGAACTTGGTGAGCCCGGATTTGCGGATATGGTCCTCCCAGCCATCCGGCTTAGGCAGTGTGACCAATTCCCTCATTGTCACGGCAGGGATCGCGGCCGCCACGATGCACAAGCCCAAAGCCACGGACGTGACTGAGTAACCCCAGTGTTGCATGGCGATGCCGGACAGAAATGTGATCACCGGGGCAGCAATCGTCTCAATCATGCCCATGCCGGCGAATACGCGGCCCATATGCTCCTTGTTGATGAGCAATGATTGGAATCCGTTGATTACCGCATTGCCGGCCGGTAGGGCCAGCAGCGAAATTGCCAGAAACGCCATACGCGCAAGAATCCACGGAGCCAGCGCTGCGCCGAGCGCGCCGATGCTCATCAGCACGTAGAACGATACGGCGACTATGCCGCCGCGCACATGCTGAACCAGCACGGAAGAGATGAGCGAGCCAACGATGACGCCCACAGACACAGAAACGTTCATGAAACTGGCTGACACCACATGTGATGGGTCGGAGCCGATCGAGAGCACCGTAATCAGCAGGAACGAGTTGAAGCACGCGAACGCCAGCGCGCTCGACAAAATCAGGCGACGTTCGAATCGCTCGCTAAGAAGCCAGCGGAATCCGGAAAACATCTCACGCCAATACTGTGACGCGGATGATGTCGTGGTCGTTGCCTGCTCGTCAGCGGCCTGAGTGATGTTGGCCGCATCGCCATTCTCATCGGCCTCATCGTCGGCAAGGGCGCGGCCCTCCGCATTGGTCCGCCCGCCACGATGCCAGTATTTTGTGATCCGCATCGCCGCCGCGGTTTCCAATAGATTCAGCAGCGCGCTGACTGCGAATGGCAGCCATAGACCGCCGCCGATCAATACGCCACCTACTGGTGCGCCGGCGAGTTCGAGGGCGGCATCGCGGCCATCATTGAGGCTTGACGCCTTGGGCAGCAATTGATCGGGAACGATGCCTCGTAGCATCGTGTTGCTCGTGGTTCCTAGGAGGCCTGAGCGTATGCCGAGGCATATCGCAAGTACCATCAGCACCGGGTATATGAGTAATCCCGCCCATCCTAGGGCCGCGCATATGCCGAACAGTGCGAAACCAATCAGGCCAAACGCAATCATAAGTTTTTTGCGGTCGTACTTATCTTGTACCACGCCACCTGGCAGCCGCAATACCGACGATATCATGGTCATGATTGAATCCAGCAGCGTCGCCTGTGCCGGTGAGCCCGTGACGGTCTGCGCGATGAGTGGCAGTGCGAAACCTTGGATACTTGATGACAGCGACGTGCATGAATCCGCTACGAACCATTTGCCATAATCCGTGCCGCGCCATAGCGACTCGGTGGTGTTGCTATGTGAACTGTGACCGTTGGGCTGTATTGAAGATTGGTTGTTGACTGTTCCGATGGAATCAGCCATTGTGATCATCTCCCTATTCATCGATGCTTGAGATATTCTATACCAGGTTGTCGGCATGGGCTGAAGCGACGGAGCACAAGCCGATAGTGCTGTGCGGCGCGAGACAGGTAGGCAAGACTCATGTGCTTAAGGTGCTGGGTCGGGACAAGTTCGAGTCATTTTCTTATGTCAACTTGTTCGATGGCGGTGCAAAGGCTGCGTTGACAGGTGTGGATTCGGTGCACATGTTGCTTGATTCCATGGAGGCGTTTAATGGGGTTCGCGTTCGGCCTGGCAAGACGCTGCTGTGCATCGACGAGATACAGGAAATCCCTGATTTACTGACTCTGTTGAAAGCGCTCCATGAGGAAATGCCGGATCTCCATGTCGCTGTAGCGGGCTCCTATCTGGGCATGGCTCAGCACGAAGACCTGTCATTCCCGGTTGGCAGTGTCACCTCCATCGATATGTATCCGATGACGTTTGTGGAGTTCTTGGAAGCGGTCGGTGATGGAGTGATAGCCGAACGCATCCGGAACCAGCGTATTGAGACACTTGGGGGATTTGCGGAACGTTTAGAGCGAAGGGTTCGTCAGTACTGTTTTGTTGGCGGCATGCCCGAAGTCGTTGAGACATTTGTAGAAGATGGCTATCAGCATGCGCGTGCCGTGCAGAAAGAATTGTTATCCAATTACGACATGGACTTTTCCAAACATCCCAGAACCGGTGTGGATAGTGAGAAAATGCGTTTGGTGTTTTCCTTGATTCCGTCCCATCTGGCGCGTGAGAATCATAAATTTATTTTCGGCCACATCGCTCGTGGCGCTCGGGCGGCGCAATATGAATCCGCGATTCAGCAGATTGTCGATTCTGGTCTTGCGTTGCGGGTGTATCGCGTCGAAAAACCTGCGGCACCATTGCCGTCATACCGTGATGATTCCGCGTTCAAACTGTATCTCCATGATGTTGGGCTGCTGGCAGCGGCCCTGGATCTGACTCCCGCAAGCGTGGTCCTTGGTGATGACGGGCTGACCGAATTCCGTGGTGCGTTAACGGAACAGTATGTTTGCCAGCAATTAGTGGCCGCCGGCATCACACCGATGTACTGGTCGAATGCGAACAGTACGGGAGCAGTTGATTTTGTCTTTGCAGGTAATGGCGCAATCATTCCGTTGGAGGCCAAAGCTGGTACCGAGCGTCATAAGCGTAGCTTGAGGTGGCTGTGCGACAAATACGGGATTTGCGGTTACCGTACGTCGATGCGGAATTACAAGGAGCAGGATTGGCTGACCAATGTCCCACTGTGGATAGTCGGGAGCTACTTCCGCCCGTGGTTGGCGAGTGATTATGAGCCGGATGGCGGAGCTGATTTAGGGCCGCTACCGAATACTGATGATGAAGGATGACTGAAGCCGCGAGATATGGTTCGGCCGGTTGCTGACTTGGGATATGGCCCGCAACCGGCCTGTAGTGGCGAAGCCTTAAGGCTTACAGCTTGAAGGCGGCCTCGGCGTACTGATCGCACATCAGACCGAAGCGCATCTTGCGGCCGTTGATGGTCTTGACATCGGCATCGTTGTAGCGGAACAATCCCGGTCCTTCCAGGTGCATCCAGGAGTAACGGCCATTGCCGAGAATATCGGTCAGCGACCCCACGTACGACCACTGCTGGTCGTTGTCGGTACGCAGCACCTCGTAGGCGGAGGCGTACGGGTTGCGCGTGCGTTCGAACAGGACCCGGCGCACAATACGTAAAACGTGAATGAACCATTCACTATTCTTGTGTTTTTTGTGACTCAAAGCGCGTTTTGCATATGTAAAAACGTGAATGCTAAGATGATATCAGTATGTGATTGTGTG
>ENA-OXEB01000668-OXEB01000668.1-human-gut-metagenome-genome-assembly--contig:-NODE-668-length-10006-cov-5.10562_pt1 | contig 10006 bp, 12 predicted proteins | sample MGYA00249353_ERZ652239 | MGnify/ENA primary metagenome ERZ652239 (study PRJEB26925, sample SAMN05826586) | human gut metagenome | biome: ENVO:2100002; feature: ENVO:00000062; material: ENVO:00002003... | reverse complement strand
AATGTTCGGTTTTTACAACAGTCTGTTTCGTGTTTAATTCAATTTTGGGTGTAACTACCCAAGGCAAATTGTAGCAAAGACGGTAGGAAAGTGTGGGGGATTTCGCCTGTGTCATGACACAGGCAGTGCTTGCTATTCTTGATTAGTTAAAGGTTTTTAACTTTCCTGATTTTAAAATAATACCGATCAATAATATCCTGCAATGTAATGGATTTCATTTTTTCATCTACCATATTTTGAATTTCATGATAGAAGTCCCCAATAGCGAATTGAATGTTGATACCGATTCCACAATCCGGATTGGTATCTGTGTCCAGGTGAAGCAGCGGCTTATCGCCCTCTACGGCTCGGTAGATGTCATACATATTGATTTTATCTGCCGATTTTGCAAGAGCGGCATTCGCATGACCTTGTGTGTTGACAACAATGCCTGCATTTTTCAGGGTTGCCATAAGCTGTCTGACATAAGCTGGGTTTGTCTTGATACTTTCTGCAATTTTTGTGCTGGAGAGTTGTTCGTCATCTCCAAGAGCAATAAATATAAGAATATGAATAGTGTCACTAAGCTTTGTGGAATATTTCATTTGTCACCTCGAATTTTCTTCTTGCAATTTTTAAATTTACATGATAATATGATTTTAATGCTTGATGTAAATTTAATTTTAACAAGTAAAAAAATAAAAGTCAAGCGAAATAAAAAGTGTGGAATCTGATATAAAAAAGGAGATAAAGTGGTGTATGCAAAAGGAAGAACAAGTCAGTTTTCTGGCAGAAAAAATCCGTCAGGCAGATGCCGTTTTGATAGGCGGTGGTTCTGGTCTTTCCAGTGCGGCGGGATATAACCATTATCATTGGCTACCCTATATGGAGGAATGTTTACAAGATTTCAAGGAGTGGTATGCACCTACAGGACAGCCATACTATGACCAAATTTATTCCAATGTAGAAATGATTCGCAGGATGAACGAAAATATCCGGGAGCTGCGTGTTACTTCTGAGCTTCTGCCAAGATGTAATGAGTGCGGGAGAATCATGGTTCCCTGGGTAAGGGATGATACATTTTTGGAGGGGAAAGACTGGAGGGAAGGTGTTTTATGCCTGTCTGAATCAGAAGAAATCCTCAACTCCAGAGCATATAAAAGACAAAGGCATTTATATAGCAGGAGATTTGGCAGAAACCCTGCGGGATTTAAAAGAAAACATAGTGGGAAAGGAAATGTGATGAAGATGAATGTATATCAAGAGATAAGTCAAATCATCAAAGAAGCTGATGGTATTTTGATTGGAGCCAGTAATGGTTTGTCTATCGCAGAGGGATATAATATTTTTGCAGATGACGCATGGTTTCAGGAAAATATGGGAGATTTCAGAGAAAAATACGGACTGCGTTGTGTTTTACACGGATTTTCAGTGCCAATGAAGGTAGAAGAAAAGTGGGCGTTTGTAAGTAGACTTGTTAAGGCAAAAGCTATGCAGGATGAGCCGAGTGAGATTATGAAAAACATCTATGCACTAGTAAAGGATAAAGAATATTTCGTAGTAACTTCCAATGCAGAGGATCATTTTGTGCCGGCAGGTTTTGAGGCAGATCGTGTTTTTGAAATGGAAGGGAAATTAACCCAGATGCGGTGCAAGAACAGATGTCATGACGAGGTCTATCCTAATCAAAAAGCAGTTCTCGCCATGACAGAAGAGGAAGTAAACGGAAGAGTATCTAAAGAGTTACTGCCGAAATGTCCAAAATGCGGTGGAGATATGGAAGTAAATTGGGGTGAGATGTCCTCGTTTACAGAAACGAAAAATTGGAAAGAAAAGGCTGCCCGCTATCAAGAATTTATTCAGAATTTACATGGAAAGAAGTTGGTAATTCTGGAATTTGGCATTGGTTGGAGAAATCAGATGATTAAAGCTCCTTTGATGCAGCTTGCAGCAGTAGAACCACAGGCAAGATATATCACATTTAACAAGGGCGAAATTTACATTCCAGAGGAAATCAAAGAAAAATCCATCGGTGTGGATGGTAATCTTATGGTAGCGTTAAAGGAAATCAGAAAGGAAATCTAAGGAAAATGACAAGAGAAGAAAAAGCAGTATATTACAAACATAATGGATTTAATTGCTGTCAGTCGGTTATCAAGGCAATGATCGATTTATCAGATTCTGATAAGGAAATACTGACGAATGCTGCATCCGGATTTGCGGTAGGTATGGGAGGTATGGAAGCAACTTGTGGTGCATTGATTGGAGCAACCATGATGGCGGGAATTGTAAAGCCAGGGAAGAAAAGTGCGATAACGGCACGGGAGATATTAAACAAATTTCAGGAATATTCAGGTGCAACCATATGTAAAGACCTAAAGGGAAAGGATACAGGTGTTGTACTCTGTGAATGTGATGATTGCATTCGCAATGCAATACGGGCTTTTGACGAGGTGTTGCCAATGGAATCAGAAAGGGAAGGAAAGACTAAGTAAAGTGGTTAAAGATATTACAGTTGTGAGATAGGAGAATGAAAAAAATGAGCTGTTATGAAAATTTGGTAATGAAAACACAAATGAACTATTCCAGACACTATAGTACCTATGCATCCGGCGGTACTGCTGTAGTGTTGAGCAAACAAAAACCACTTCCTTATGAGGAACAGATTCAGGAATTTGTTCGCAGAGTGCAGGAGGCAGAGTGTATCATAGTAGGCGGAGCATCCGGTTTATCAGCAGCTGGAGGTGGTGACTTTTATTATAGTGAGACCCCTTCTTTTCGTGAGCATTTTGGAAAATTTGCAGATAAGTATGGATTCAAAGGTGCTTTTAGCGGCATGATGCATCGTTTTTCTACAAGAAATGAACACTGGGGATATGTGGCAACCTTTTTAAATACTACACAAAATGCCCCTATCAGAGAGCCATATCTGGATTTGGATAGAATCTTGCAGGGAAAGGACTTTCATATCTTAACGACTAATCAGGATACACAGTTTGTAAAGATTTATCCAGAAGAAAAGGTCAGTGAGATTCAGGGAGATCATCGTTTCTTCCAGTGTTCCCAGTGCTGTCAGGATGAAACATGGGATGCCGTACAACCTGTGGCAGATATGATTGCGGCTATGGGAGAGGGGACAATGGTGCCGGATGAACTGATTCCTCGCTGCCCTCATTGTGGTGCGGAAATGTTTCCGTGGGTAAGAGGATATGGGAATTTTCTGCAAGGGAAAAAATACGAAGAAGAATATGAGAAAATCTCAAAATACATTCAAAAGAACAAAGATAGAAAAATTCTCTTGATAGAACTTGGAGTAGGGCGCATGACACCGATGTTTATACAGGAACCGTTTTGGGAACTGACAAACAGCTTGAAAGATGCATATTATATCTCCGTAAATTCAGAATATCAGTTTTTGCCGGAATTCATTAAAGATAAGGGGATTGCTATTTTGGGAGATATAGGAACAGTGTTAAAAGATTTGCGGAAAGCAAAAGAGGAAAGTGCATTTGTATAGGATACTTGTTCTTGATATTCCACTTAATGGAGAAACATTAGAATATTGATTGATACAAAACTGCACTCAGAGATATTGTGGGTGCAGTTTTGCATTAAAATTATTGATTACGATACAGTTTCTGATATGCAGTAGGTAATATCCGAAATATATCTCGGAAAGCCGATGCAAATTTACTTTGGCTTTTATATCCCACAGCGGCGGCAATTTCCGAAATAGATTTATCTTCCTGCAACAGCATATTCGATGCCAACTTCATACGGTATTCTTTCATGTAAGAAGCGATGGGCATTCCATACTCCAGAAAGGAGAGAATAATGGCTTGTAGAAAACAGCACATAAGGTGACCGTGAAAGTGGAAGAAAAAGAAAGCGGAAAAGGGATAACGAATGGACTGACCATGACCGTGACCGTAGACGGCAATACGGTCAGTGGAACGGACTGGAATTCCAAGAATAATAAAAATCCTTATGAGATCGACGATGCGAAGAAATTGACGATCAATAACAGCCGTAAGATCTCCATTACCGGAACCAAGACCTGGAAAGATCAGAACAACGCCTGTAACAGGCGTCCGGACGCTGCCGATCCGAAGAAGGTAGTTTTAACTGTGCTGGCCAACGGGAAACAGGTCACACCGCAGCCAAAGGTGACATGGGACACTACGAACGATGGAACCGGTACATGGACCTACAAGATAGAGGGACTTGCTAAAGAGGATGCAAACGGGCCGATCGAGTATACCGTAAAAGAAGAAAAGGTGCCGGGCTATCAGGCAGCATATGAACAACAGACGAAGGACGCCAAGGGTAACATTATCCAAAACATCACCAATTCCATGCTGAAGGCCTCTTATAAGATAGAGAAGAGCCGACTCACAAATGCCACGGAGAACGGCAAGACTGGAACCTGGGGATTCGTGAAGGGTGATCCGGTGGAATACCAGGTAACAGTAGAGAACACAGGGGATCTGGAGCTTACCATGGACGTGACGGATGTATTTACAGATTCCGCGCTTTTCAAAGAACTGAAAGCCGATAAAGCGGCGACAGGCACCGGAGTGAAGGATAACGGTCCATGTGCAGCGGCAGTGGGCGTGGGACGGAATGTAACGATTCAGCCCGGCAAAAAAGCAACGATCACTTTCACCGCCATCGTGGATACGGATCAGGTATTTACCGATGAAGCAGCCAACCGCGACTGGACAAAGTCAGACAATGAGGGGGCAAAGGGTTACGTGAACACAGCCACAGCCTCCAATGTAAAGGCCAGAGAAGAAGTAGATGGCGGCAAGGATATCATCTATACAAAGGACGGTTCAAACGGTACACAGCAATATCCGAATAACAATGACGGTAGCAACGAGCTGGCTGACAAGACGGATGTGGTGAAGACGCCAGTCAGACCGAAGATAGGCTATGAGATCGCGAAATTCCGTATTGACGCACCGGAGAAACCAGGGACCAATCCAAAAAAATACGGATTCAAGCGTGGAGACACAGTTACCTATACCCTGACTGTGAAGAATACAGGAACAGCAGATCTGACTATGGACGTGAAGGACGAATTTGCAGACAGCAAATAAGGGAAACGATAAGTCCGTCGTGGTTACAGAGAAGGAGTTCCCAACGGAGCTGGCAGATAAGAAGGATACCTGCACGACTCCGGTACAGGTGCCGGGCACTCCGGGCACTCCGGACACTCCGGGCACTCTGGGCACCCCGGGCACTCCGGGCACTCCGGATTCTCCATCGGGCAGCACCAATGAACACAAAGGCGGAAGGACTGGTAAGACAACCAAGGTACAGGTAGCCGCTCCGAAGACTGGCGATAGCGCAAATCTTATATTATATGGCGGCATAGCGATGGTGAGCCTTGTTCTTCTTCTGGGGGTTCTGATTATATTCCTGGTGAAAAGAAGACATAAATAGTTAGGAAGAAAGGGAGGACAAACAGATTTAGGTGTTTGTCCTTCTTTGTTAAAAATTGGAAAGCTGATAGGGATCAAGATTCACAGCTGATGGGCCACGCTAAAGAAATTATCAAAATAGATGAGTATGGGAAAAAGAACAAATGTTCCGGATTCCCTATACTTTTTTATATCCATGTTTGATGCATTTTCCAGCCAAATCTTTTAACTGATATGACACAAAGTCAGCTTCTGCATCATCCAATTCATCTATTAACCGTCTCCTTCACCTTATACTTTCCTTGCAAAGAAATCCATTCAGGATTATGTATTTACGGATGGTTCGGCAGAACAGAGTATTGAGAGAAGATTTGCTGAAGATTTGGATGCAGCAGAAGAAGTATGTGTATATGCAAAACTTCCAAGAACCTTTCAAATTCCTACTCCAGTAGGAAATTACTCACCTAACTGGGCAATCGCTTTTTATGAGGGAACTGTTAAGCATATTTTCTTTGTAGCTGAAACCAAAGGTACAATGGAAACACTTAATCTTAGACCGATAGAGCAGGCGAAGATTTCTTGTCTTCGGGTATTCGTAAAGTACGATATGATGTTCCTCAATCTCAACTTTTGCCGGAACAAAACAATACTGTCTGGATATCATATCCGGCAGTATGACGAGTATGATATAGACGCACTGATGAAAATATGGTTAGACACGAATATTCAAGCACATAATTTTATATCGTCTGATTATTGGCGTTCAAATTATGATATGAAAGTGTCCTTTTGGGCCTTATTTTGTGTTATTCCACCCAAAATGGGAATTATAAAGATTTAATTCTTTGCTACGGATGTGTATTGTAAAAAGTTATTTTGCTATACTGACAATATCAACAGAAAAGATGAATCACTCACAACTGGATGAGTGTTAGAAGGAGAAAAAGATGTTATCAGTATTATTTACTATTTGTATGATTTGGTTTGTTGGAAAATTTTTTATATTTGGCTTAAAAGCATCCTGGGGAATCATGAAATTACTTTGTACGATTATTTTCTTTCCAGTGATATTGATCGGAATGGTAGTAGGCGGATTAATGTATATAGCTTTTCCGCTATTGATCATTGGTGGGATTATCGGACTTGTAACGTCACATTCATAAAAAGTCAGAGAGGTGTTTTTGATGGGATATGATATTGAAAAAGAAAAAAGAGAAGCAATTGAAGCCGGACGCAGAGCCTTAAATAGTCTTAGTGCAGCAAAAGAGAATCTGAACAGTGCAAAAAACTGGGGTCTGGTAGATATGTTTGGTGGAGGGTTTTTCAGTACGATGCTGAAACATTCTAAAATGGATCATGCAAAGCAGAATATGGATCAGGCAAAGTATGACCTCCGTAATTTCAGCAGGGAATTAAATGATGTAAATATGGCATGTGATCTACACATCGATACCGGAGCTTTTCTTTCATTTGCAGATTATTTTTTCGATGGATTTGTGGTGGACTGGATGGTCCAGGATCGAATCAATACTGCAAAAAGACAGGTAGAAGAAGCTATTCGAAGAACGGAAAGTATCGTCAATCAATTACAGCGTATGTAAAGAGAACGGCAATGAATCAGAAGTGATTCGTTGCCGTTCGTGCGATTTATGGATTATTTTAATTTTTCTTTTTCAGCATTTAGAAGTTCAAGATTGAGACCCTGTTCACTGGCCGTCTTATCTACCCAAAGATTCAGAGAGTCTATGGCTAAAGAAATTGCATCCAGTTTTTTACTGATAAAAGCAAAATCCCTCATCTCATCATCACTGATCTTGCCGTCACGAGCGATTTGGATCAGCCGACCGGTAAGAGGGTTGATTTCATTTAGACCGGCAATGGTTTCTAGGATGATATTTGACAAGTCAGTTACTTCTACTTCTGGAACATAGCGGTGGCCTATTTCACATTTGTGTGAGCAATAATAATTGCAGAGATCCGGTCTCTTATAAGCATCAGCCATTTGAATGATATCATAAGGTGTAGGCTCCTGTGTTTCGTATTCGAATTTTTCGATTTTAGAATCCGAGACAGCCTTCATTTTATCACTTGCTTCTGCCCTTGTAAGCCCTGCGGCTTCCCGGCAAAGCTGGTAAATTGTTTTGTTTTCTCTGGTAGATTGTTTACCCATGAGAATTTCCTCCCTGTATATCGCAAAACATGAGGATTATCAGGTGTTAAGTCCACATGCTGTGCGTGTGTTTTCTCTATGGATCTTATTATACTGGAAGCATCAAGAAACAACAAGAGATAACAGGAAGGATTGTGGAAAGGAGACAAGCCACGAAATAGATGCTGTAGTGAGCGTGGATGTCACTGCACACAACCTGATTGAAGTGCCTTAATATCCTCTTCCGGGGTAGTAATAGGTCCAATGCCATAATTTTCTACCAGAAAATTCAGAATGTTAGGTGATAAGAACGCTGGAAGAGAAGGACCAAGACGGATGTTTTTGATACCCAGATGCAAAAGTGTTAACAGGATGCAGACGGCTTTTTGTTCATACCAGGAAAGAACGAAGGAAAGCGGAAGCTCATTAACAGAACATTCAAATGCATCCGCAAGTGCGACAGCAACCTGGATCGCACCATAAGCATCGTTGCACTGGCCAATATCCATCAGTCGTGGCAGGCCACTGATTTCTCCCAGATCGATATCATTGAAACGGAATTTCCCACATGCAAGAGTGAGGATCACACTGTCAGAAGGTGCCTGTTTTACAAATTCTGTATAATAATTTCGACCTGGCTTAGCACCATCACAGCCGGCAACCAGGAAGAAATGGCTGATATCGCCTGATTTTACAGCTTTTATTACAGTATCTGCATGGGACAGGATGGCTGCATGACCAAAACCAGTTGTTACTTTCGTACCACCGTTGATACCTGTGAGGATTTGATCTTCTTTGTAACCACCCAGTTCCAGTGCTTTTTCAATAACTGGTGTAAAATCTTTTTTCTCATCGATATGAACAGTGCCTGGGAAAGCAACCATTTCTGTTGTAAACACTCTGTCAGCATAGCTGCTTTTTGTAGGCATCAGGCAGTTGGTAGTGTAAAGGATCGGAGCGGGAAGATGATCAAACTCTTTCTGTTGATTCTGCCATGCGGTTCCGAAATTTCCTTTTAGATGAGGAAATTTCTTTAAGAATGGATAGGCATGGGCTGGGAGCATTTCACCATGAGTATAGATGTTGATTCCTTTTCCGCTTGTCTGTTCAAGTAAAAACTGCAGATCCTTCAGATCATGACCAGTTACTACAATAAATGGCCCTTTTTCTACGGTAAGTGTAACTTCTGTCGGTTCTGGTGTTCCATAGGTTTCAGTATTTGCCTTGTCAAGAAGTGCCATACACTTCAAATTGATCTCTCCTACTTTGAGAACTGTAGAAAGCAGTGTTTCTGTGTTCTCTTCATAACCGATCTTAAATAATGCTTCGCAGAAGAACAGATTCACTTCATCATCTTCATGACCCAGAACAGCTGCATGATAGGCGTATGCAGCCATTCCGCGAATGCCAAAGAGAATGAGAGACTTCAGAGATCGGGTATCTTCATCTGCATTCCATAGTTGCTGCATATCATATTCATCTGTTTTACCACACGGAGACTGACATTTGCTGCAATCAGGAGCCAGTCTTTCTTTCTCTGCTCTGACTTTTTGTATCATATTTTCAATTGAAGCATTATCAAAATTGACATTTGTAACTGTAGTAAACAGTCCTTCAATTATGACTTGACTAGTTTTTTTGGAAACATTTGTTGTGCTGTCAACAGCTCTTGCCAGACCGATCAACGCACCTGTCAGTTCATCCTGTAATTTTGCTGTATCTGCCGTTTTTCCACAGACACCAGAATTTCCTGTACATCCACTGCATCCGATCGTCTGTTCACACTGAAAACAAAACATATTCTTATCCATTACTATATTCTCCTTTTATTCTAAGATCTTTTTTATCATTTCCATCCTCTGTCAATAGTATACAACTTGGGTTTCTGTAAAAAATATAGTATAATAATTGCAACATGTATGTTTGATTTCCAACAGGAGGGATCATTTTGAAAAAATATTTGCCTATTTTAAAAAACAGTCCTTTTTTTAAAGGCCTTACGGATAACGAGATAATATCGATATTACATTGCGTAAATGCAACGACAATTTACAGAAAAAGGGGTTCTTATATTTTCAGAGCTGGGGACTCTACCGAAGTTATGGGACTTGTGGTGTCGGGTTGCGTTCTTGTTATGCAGGAAGATCTGTGGGGACACCGGAATATTCTGTCAAAATGCCATGCCGGTGATTTTTTTGGCGAGCCATATGCAGCAAGTCCGGGAGCTGTTTTGAATGTCAGCGTGGCAGCAGATGAGGATTGTGAAATCATTTTTTTAAATGTTCAGAGACTTTTGGCTTCCTGTCCAACTGCATGCGAACATCATCAGAAGTTGATCCGTAACCTGGTCAGTGTCTTGGCCAATAAGATATTGATCCTAAACGACAAGATCACACATGTTGGTAAGCGAACGACCAGAGATAAACTGTTGTCTTATTTGTCAGCAGAATCT
>ENA-OXEB01000654-OXEB01000654.1-human-gut-metagenome-genome-assembly--contig:-NODE-654-length-10159-cov-5.52049_pt1 | contig 10159 bp, 9 predicted proteins | sample MGYA00249353_ERZ652239 | MGnify/ENA primary metagenome ERZ652239 (study PRJEB26925, sample SAMN05826586) | human gut metagenome | biome: ENVO:2100002; feature: ENVO:00000062; material: ENVO:00002003... | reverse complement strand
GTCGTCGGCAGCGTCAGATGTGTATAAGAGACAGGCCCTCTCCCTGCTGAAAAAATGGTTTCCGCAGATGGAGAACTTCTCCGGGCAACTGAAAAAATACAAGGTCACAATCAATGACCTTTTGGAAGAAAATCAGCAGTTGGAAGCCAGAGCCAAAGCCAGCGAAAAAGGCAAGATGAAAGACACGATGGAACGGGCGAAGTTAAAAAGCGAACTGGACGATATGCGGCGACTGGTTGACCGTATCCCGCCAGAGGTACTGGCGGAACTGAAGCGGCAGCAGCATTGCAGAAAGGAAAGGTGATTTTATAAGTAACAGTATCCGATACAAGAAAGAAACCGAGGTCGTGACTTTTCAGGGAAAGGAAATCACGCTGGAAAATCTCTCCCCCATATTCACGCCGGAGCAGGAAGCGGCAAAACGCCGGGAACTGGAACAACAGCTTTATGAGGGGTTCCGCAAATACGCCGACAAACGGCAGAATGAGGAAGCCGGGGCATAAGATTTTCCAAAGCCATCGTTGATTTGCGGGGCTGCTGGCGGTATAATAGAACTGTCAGCAGCTCCGTTTCTTTTTTAAGAAAAGGAGCGACAATATGAACAATCGAATAGACGCAATCTATGCAAGACAATCGGTAGACAAAAAGGACAGCATTTCCATTGAAAGCCAGATTGAGTTTTGCAAATACGAATTGAAAGGCGGGAACTGCAAGGAATACACAGACAAAGGGTACAGTGGCAAAAACACAGACCGCCCGAAGTTTCAAGAACTGGTGCGGGATATTAAGCGGGGCTTGATTGCAAAGGTCATTGTTTACAAACTTGACCGTATCAGCCGTTCCATTCTGGATTTTGCCAATATGATGGAACTGTTCCAACAGTACAATGTAGAGTTTGTGTCCTCTACGGAAAAGTTTGATACCTCCACCCCGATGGGGCGGGCTATGCTGAATATCTGTATTGTGTTCGCCCAGCTTGAACGGGAAACGATACAGAAGCGGGTGGCCGATGCCTACTACTCCCGAAGCCTAAAGGGGTTCCGCATGGGCGGCAAGGCTCCCTATGGGTTTCACACGGAGCCAATCAAGATAGATGGTATCAACACAAAAAAATTAGTGGCAAATCCCGAAGAAGCGGAACAGGTTAAACTGATGTTTGAGATGTACGCCGAGCCGGGAACTTCCTACGGCGATATTGTCCGGCATTTTGCGGAGCATGGTATTAAGGATTTTTCCCGTCCGGCACTCGCAAGCCTTTTGTGCAATCCCATTTATGTCAAGACTGACCTTGATATTTATGAATTTTTCAAAAGTCAGGGGACGGTCATCATCAATGACGTCGCTGACTTTACGGGCACAAATGGGTGCTACTTCTATCGTGGTCGGGGAATGAAAGGTGACACCAAACACAATCTGCAAGGGCATACGCTGGTTATGGCTCCCAGTGAGGGCTTGGTTTCTTCCGAGCTGTGGCTGAAATGCCGAAAGAAGATTTTAGCCAACGCCAGCTATCAGGCGGGAAGAAAAGCAGTCAATACTTGGCTTGCCGGGAAAATCAAATGCGGCAGGTGCCAGAAAGCGTTAAAGGCCGAGGGCAGTTATGGGCGGTGGTACTTCCGTTGCAGCAAGCGTTCCGATAACAAAAGCTGTGAGGGTGCGGGGACACTCCGTATTCCCGATACGGAGGCCGTTATCTATGCCGCTATGGTAAAAAAGCTAAAACCGTTCCAGACCATCAAGGGGCGGAAAAATGCTATGAAGTCCAATCCGAAGCTGACCGCCTTGCAAGTGGAACTCGCACAAGTCCAGCATGAAATCGAAACGCTCATTGACACGCTAACCGGGGCAAATCCCGTTCTGCTCTCCTATGTGAACAGCAAGATTGAAGAACTGGACGGACACAAGCAGGAGCTTATCAAAAAGATAGCGGAGTTGAGCGTGGATACCATCAGCCCGGAACAGGTCAAAGAAATTTCCGGCTATCTGGACACATGGGAAAAAGTGGACTTTGACGATAAGCGGTGGGTGGTGGATTTAATGATTTCCGCAATTTACGCCACAAGCGAAAGTATCAACATCGTTTGGAAGATATGACGGCGCATAAGCGCCGCCATACAACGCAACCTTTCGCCCTTTGTAAACTAAGCTACATGGTTTTTGGGTGGAAGAAGGCGTCGATCCCTTCCGCGATTCCCTCTGCCAGCTTCTCCTGATATTCCGCCTGGGTAAGCTTTTCGCGTTCCTCCGGGCTGGACAGGAAGCCGGTCTCGATCAGGCACGCAGGCATCTTCGTCCAGCCTGTTACCACAAAGCCCGCGTCGCCGCGCAGTTCCCTCTCCTTGGCTCCTGTACGCTTCACCGTTTCCTCATGAATCAGGAGAGCCAGCCGCCTGCTGTCACGGGAGGGGTCCGTTCCATCGTACCACGTCTCGATTCCGGTTGGCTCTTCCTCTTCATAAGTATTCTGATGAATGCTCACAAAGGCATCGGCGCCATAGCGGTTCGCCGCCTCCGCCCGCTGCTCCTTCGTCATATAGGTATCGGTTTCCCGGGTCAGAATCACCCTGTAGCCCGATTCCACCAGCTCCTCCCGAAGCTTCTTTGCGATTTCAAGATTGATGTCCTTTTCCAGTACCCCGCCTGCATAACAGCCCTCATCGGTCCCTCCGTGGCCCGGATCTACTATAATAAGCGGATGTTCCGGGTCGCTTTCTGTGGTTTGGAAAACTGTTTGTTTCTCCGTCCGGCTCTGTACGCCAGTTTCCTGCCATGTGCCGCTTCTATCATTCTTGCCTGCTGCCTCCAACTGGTACTCTGCCAATTTTCTGATTTCCGATGCCGGCAGAGCCTGTAATGCTGCCGGATTCGTGGCTGCCGCCTGGCTCTCAGTTACTGCCGGATTCACCGCCGCCTGGCTCCCGGCCGCTGCCTGCGCCTCAGCCGCCACCGGGCTCACCGCCGCATCACCTCCCGGAAACATCCCCATCGTCTCCATTGCCGTAAACAGAAACACAGCCGCAATTCCACCAGCCGCTGCCGCAGCACAATCCTCCAGCCATCTTCTTCTCGTGTTTCTCCCGTTTTTTCTGCTACGGTTTTCTCGTTCGTATCTCATTGTACAGCTCCTCCCTCGCCAGGGCATGTTTGAAAATTCAGTTCTGACGTCTGCACGCCCTGCGAAACCGATCCGGAGGGCTTTGTGCAGTCAAACACCTGCCGCAGGCAGCGGCACATTAAAATGTCCCTTTCTGCTGCACAAAAGCTCCTGTGTCATCCGTCTCAATATTCATTGATTCCAGATTACACAGGAGCTGCATCAAAAGATCATCATTTTTGCATCATAGTTGCATCATCTCGATATTTTTACAAATAATTCCTGGATACCGTCGTAATAACCGACCGTCGCAGTCGTATTTCCTTTTCCGGTTCCGGGAAACACGTATTTCTTAAAATACGGCGTCATTTCCATCAGCGGATTGTTTGCCTCATAGGGCTGCGGAGCTTCCAGTCCCAAATATCCGCTCCACTTCCCGGCGATCTCATCCGGATCCATGTCAGCCCAGGTGCGTTCCGTCCGGACATAAAACTCATATAGTTTTCCATCATCCGCGTCGATATAGGCATCGATCAGGCGGTTTCCCCGGTCGTTGTTTTTCTGAATGTTGGAAAGGCTGACCTTCCACACTGCCACGTTATTCCGAGGCTCCAGCACGTCAATCGCAGAATAAAGGACAGCGTCGTAGGCGGAACGATCGGCTTCTCTCACGGAATCAGGAATAATTCCCAGTTCTTTCAGCGTTTCAAGGCCCTCGTTTACGACCCCAAACAGCTCCTCCTCTTTGATCTCACGATCGGACGGTCCTCTGTGATTGACGATAAACGCATACGTTCCCGCCGTCTCTCCGTAGGCTTCACCGGAAGCCTCCTGCCTCTCCCTGGCATACGGTTCGCTCTCAGGAAGCGTCTGGCTGTTTAAAGCCTCCGCCAGGATAAACAGCTTATCACTGCGGCTTAAGGAGTATCGGTACCCCTCGCCTTCTCCCTCCCCATCTTTTACGTGGATCTCATTCAAAACCGATTTGTCGCGGTATCCGGATATGGCTTCCGGCCCCCAGATGGCCAGAGCCATGACCAGGGCGGCAAACAGAAGCAGCAAGAAATTTACAGCTGTTTTTTTCATACTTCGCCACCTCCTTCACCGTCGCTCCGCCAGGCGGCAGGAGCGCCGTCTTCCCACGGGAGGACAAAGCTGAAGCAGGAGCCTTTTCCCGGCTCGCTCTCGATTTCCAGCCTGCTGTGATGCAGAAGCAGTATCTCCTCACAGAGAGCCAGCCCCAGTCCGGCTCCGTTTCTGCTCCTGGAACGGGATTTATCCACCATGTAAAATGCCTTCGTTATCTTGTAAACTTCCTCCTCCGTAATCCCGACACCGTAATCCTTAACGGAAAAGCGGTAGCCCTCCGAAACGGCATACCCATCCACATCGATGCGGCTGCCTGGCTCTGATGCCTTGCAGGCGTTATCCAGAAGATTGATGAGCACGGATTTTATCAGGCTTGCGTCACACCGGATCATCCCTTCATCGTAAGTAAAATGAAAATCCATATTTTTCTTCGCCGCATACATATCATACAGATAGAAAAACAGCGATTCCGCAGAGACCATCTGAAGCTCGATCTCCTGGCGTTTCGTCACAATGATGTCTAACAGCCGAAGTGACATCGTCTCCAGACGCCGTCCTTCCGTGTAAATGTAATTGGCGCACATAAAACTCTTCTCCTCATCCAGCCGGTGAGACCGCAGCATATCCGCATAACCAATGATCGCGGTGAGCGGCGTCTTAAGCTCATGGGCAAAGGCCCCCACGAAATCTTCCCTCGCCCGGATCTCTTCTTCCAGCTTGATGATATTATCTTCCAGCGCGTTGGCCATACGGTTGAAATCCGCCGTCAGCTGCCCCAGCTCGTCGTCGCTTACGAGCCTGGCGCGATAGTCGTAGTCGCCCGCCGCCATCCGTTTTGTGGCCCGCGTCAGCAGCCGGATCGGCCTTGTCAGCCAGGAAGAAATGAGATGCATGAGAACCGTTCCCAGAAGCAGAATAACGACTGTCACCCTCCGGTAAACCACAAAGCCCGTAGCCCGGTCATGAAACACCTCGGTAACGTCTCTCATCGTCTCTAAATAAAGGCTCTTATCCAGCGCCTCCACCCGGGCGGCCGTCTGAATATAATAGCTGTCGTCCAGCCGGATCACCCGGTAGGTCTTCGTATTTTCGTCAAGCGCGAGAAGCAGCCCGTCATCGGCCGTGAAGCCGTCGGCTGCGTAAAGCACCTGTTTCTGATCATCGGAAATCCGCAGCATACGTCCCGTGTCCTGCCCGCCGGCCTCTAAGTTGGAGGCGATCTGACGCGTCGTGTCTTCCTGCAGCACATCATATTTGGCCGGGACATTAAGCGCGGCCGTCTCAAATGCAAACTTCAGAATGCTGCTCTCATCAAGCGCCTGCCCGGCTTCCCGGTCCAGGGCACGCTCGAACACGTAATTAACGAAATAAAACCCGCTGAATCCAAATGCAGCCGCCATGACAATCATGGTCCATAAAAGCAGTTTCAGTGAAAATTTCATCGCCCTACCTCAAGCCGGTAACCCACCTTATATACGGCCACCAGCCGTGGAAATTCGCCGTTTTCCCAGTTCAGCTTCTTCCGTAGACGCTGTACATGCAAATCCAGCGTACGGCTGTCGCCGGAGTATTCGCCCTCCCACACCTTCTCATACAGCGTTTCCCGAAACAGCGCCACATTCCGGTTCCGCAAAAAGAGGACCAGGAGCAAAAATTCCTTATTGGTCAGCTCCACCGGCCTTCCGGCCTTCATGACGGTCCTCGCCTCCACATCGACCACCACGTCGCCCGCAGACAGACGCCTCTCCGTCTTATTGTATCTGCGCAGAACCGCTTCCACTCTGGCCACCAGCTCGACCACATCAAAGGGCTTCACCAGATAATCATCGGCCCCCAGCTTAAGCCCCTTCACCCGGTCTCTCACCTCATATTTTGCAGTAATGAAAATGACGGGTATTTCCATGGGCCGTATGTATTCCATAATGTCGAAGCCGTCAATCCCCGGCAGCATGATATCCAGTAAAATGAGGTCAAATTTCTCATTTTCTATGATTCTGAGCGCCTCCGCCCCATCCTGAACCGCCGTGCAGTGGTATCCGGCCTCCGACAGGTTCAAATCGATCAAATCGCAAATCGGTTTCTCGTCGTCCACTATCAGTATTTTTATCATGATTCCTGTCTCCACCCCCAATAAGCCCTGGCCTTTTCCACCAGTTCCTCCATCGTGCTGTCGTCTTTACTCTGGTACTGTTTCTTAAATTCTGTTTCCGGATAGAATCCGCCCGTCTTCTGGTAATAGATGGAATAATCATTTTCCAGGATCGTCTCACCGTCTTTTCCCTCATAGCTGTACCGCGCCAGAACCGCCAGATCCTTCATCCCGTCGCCGTCAATGTCTCGGCAGGCGACGCCCTTCAGCGCATACAGATTTTCATAGTCGCCCATGGGCTGGAAGCTCCATACGATGTAGCCCTGCTCATTGACGAGATAGACCATAAATACGGTATATTCCGCCATCCGGTACGTTCCCGGAACCACCAGAAGGTTCCCCAGCTTCTCGAACTTGCGCCAGTAACTCTGCTCGGCTACCACCTTGAATCCATGTTCCTTTAACTCATCCAGCGTAGCGGCTGTATACAGGAATTCCGTTGAATATCCATCCTCTAAGAAAGAGGCAATAAACCGGATACTCTTGTTCATTCCAAACCGGTTAATCTTGTCGGAGAGGCGCCAGTCGCGGTAAAAACCAGTTTCATTCTGAAACAGCACATCTCCAACCTTATATGCCCTGCCTGCGGCGGAATCTTCCTTTTCACAGGAAGTAATCAGCAGAATATCTGTCTTTCCGTCTCCGTCTAAATCCTGAAAAGAGACGGCGGAAATCCCCTGATTGAGCTGATTAAGCTCCCCTCTTACCTGATTGTTTGTCTCCAGCTGATCCGTCTGATAGACCGTGTTTCCGTTTTCATCTGCAAAAAACAGGACGAGGCGGTGATACGTCCGGTCAATGGCAGGAATCATGGAGACATCCCCAAATGCTTTTACCGTCATGGTAAATACCTGGTTCTCAATAATATCGAAACCACTTGCGGCGATATCCGCCTCTCTCTTCACACCTTCAAGGCGTTTCTGATAGGCATTGTAGGCGTAAAGCGCACTTTGCTCCTCCTCCGCCTGCACGGGAAAGCGGCCGGGACAGGCCGCCGAAAACAGGGACAAGCACAGAAGGCCTGCCGCGGTGCGGACAAATAATTTTCTGTATTTCAAAGGGATCACCTGCCTTTTTGGGGAATCAGACGCAATTTATGTACATTGATATTTTATCAAACATAGTGGGAAAATGGAATGGCGAAAACAGAAAAGCAGGGCGGTAACCGGTCCTGTTGTATCCAGTATACCATGACCGGAATAAAATTTCAGCAGTTTTTGGCTTTACCGTAGTTCACAACGCTGTCTTTCTGTTTTATAATGAACCTGTAAGTACACATACGGAGGAGATCTATGAACGAACGAATCGTGGAATACATCAACATTTTAGGAAGATTTTGCGGAAAAAGAGACATTTCCGAGCTGTCTCCGGAAGAATTAAAGAAGACTTACGGAATCGATCAGGCAGACGTCATGGTGCTGTTTGGCGGCAGCATCCTGTGCGGCGGCGATGTACTGGCCCAGGCGATGCAGAACCATGCCGCGAAAAAGTACGTCATTATAGGCGGAGCCGGCCATACCACGGAAGCGCTGCGAATCCGGGTCCATCAGGAATGCCCTGACATTGAGACGGCAGGACTGCCGGAAGCCAGGGTCTTTGCGTCCTATCTGAAGGCACGCTATGGACTGGAGGCCGATCTTCTGGAATGCTGCTCCACCAACTGCGGCAACAATATTACGTATCTTCTGGATCTGCTGCGGGAAAATCAGATTTCCTTCCGCTCCATCATCCTGGCACAGGATGCCACCATGCAGCACCGCATGGAAGCCGGACTGCGCAAGTACGTCTCAGATGACGTCACCATCATAAATTATGCCGTCTACCAGGCAAACGTCATCATGAAGGACGGGAAGCCCGCCTATGATACAGAAATCTTCGGCATGTGGGACATCGACCGTTATCTCACGCTTCTCATGGGGGAAATCCCGCGTCTCACCGATGGTCCGGAGGGATACGGACCCCTGGGCAAAAATTATATTGCGCACGTCGACATTCCCGACAGCGTCGCCGCCGCTTTTGATGAGCTTCAGCACACCTGCCGCGGCATGGTGCGGCAGGCCAATCCGCTGTATGCCTCCCGGGACTAGCGGCCGCTCACCACTGCCCTGTTTCAGGCTTTGCCAGTCCCCGCACCCGGGTCTCCGTTACGGGCCTCATAATGAAAAGCAGGATAGGATTACCGGCTTGTAATGAAATCACCGGTCATTCTACCCTGCTTTTTTCTATCTGGATTAATCCCAAAATGAATTGTACTTACACATTCTCCGTCCATTTAGCAAGTTCCCGACGAAGAGCTTCCAGCTCATCGTCTTTTGCTCTCAGTTCTTCTTTATTAAGCCTCAGTTCTTCTTCCCTCTTCTGCGCTTCCTCTTCCAGCCTCCTGATCTCTTCCTGCTGCTCTTCAATCATCAGTTCCACTGTGTTCTTATCATATAATGCCGGCGGCTCATTATACATCGCTATCAACTCCTCCGGTTTGTCTGAACTCAAAAAATACAGCCAGGCATCCAACTCCAGTCCGGTGTCAGATTTCTGGCTGGAACGGTGAATTCCTTATCCGCGTCCAATCCTCTCTGCGATCTCCACAAGACTTGGCAGACAGGCATCAAAGAACATCTTATACGACTGACAGAAGTACTGATGATTCCCGTGATCCTCCTGTCTGGTTCTCCGGCAGCCGCCGCGGCAGAGCATTGCGTATCGGCAGTCTGCACACGCCTCCTCCTTTTGAAGGGATCTCTCGATAAATTTTATCTCTTCCCGCTTCTTATCTATCATCTCCACCGTATCCGTCCGGAAATTCCCCAGACGGTACTCGTCCAGCACATAGAAATCGCATGGATACACGGTTCCATCCGCCTCTACCACGTACTGCATTCCACAGGTCCCGCGCATGTCGCAGGATTCCGGCATCTGGCCCAGCAGAATCGCGATATAATTCTCAAACTGCCGGATATACGGCTGTTTTCCCTCCTTCAGATCACGGAACCACAGCTCGAACAAATCGATCAGAAACGTTCCGTACGCCTCCGGTGTCAGCGAATAATCCCGGCCACCCGGTTCTTCCATGAGCGGATCGAGACAGGCGATAAACTGCAGGTAATTTAACTGGTTTTTCCGGTAGAACTCATACGTTTTTTTAATATGAGGCGCGGTTCTCGCATGCACCACGGAAAGTATGTTGAAGTCCACTCCGGTCTTTTTAAGCATTTCAATATTTTCCATGATCCGGGTAAAGCTGCCTTTTCCTGCGGGAGTTTTCCGGTAATAATCATGCTGCTTCGGTCCTCCATCCAGGGATACGCCCACAAGGAAATGATTTCTCACAAAGAATTCCGCCCACTGCTTATCCAAAAGCGAACCATTCGTCTGGATTGCATTGAAAATCTTCACGTTGTTAACATTGTATTTTTCCTGAAATTCAATGGACTTTTCAAAGAACGGAAGCCCGCTCAGCGTCGGCTCGCCTCCCTGATACGCAATCGTGCAGCTTCCCTCCGAATAAGCCAGAACCTGGCGGATCACATCCTCTAATGTCTCAACCGACATAAACCCGTAGGCCCCCTGTTCCCGTTTGGACATCGTATCATAATAAAAACAGTATTCACACCGCAGGTTGCAATTTCCTGACGATGGTTTAATCAGTACACTGATTGGCGGCATAAGCACCCTCCCTCTTTCGTACCGGCAATCATGCCGGCGGCCATTTTCATAAACACACTGATAAATATTATAATGGTTTCTTACCGTAAGTACAAGAGTAAACTTAAGCCACGCCCGGTAATTAAGGGCTGTCTCTTATACACATCTCCGAGCCCACGAGACTC
>ENA-OXEB01000653-OXEB01000653.1-human-gut-metagenome-genome-assembly--contig:-NODE-653-length-10164-cov-19.6638_pt1 | contig 10164 bp, 8 predicted proteins | sample MGYA00249353_ERZ652239 | MGnify/ENA primary metagenome ERZ652239 (study PRJEB26925, sample SAMN05826586) | human gut metagenome | biome: ENVO:2100002; feature: ENVO:00000062; material: ENVO:00002003... | reverse complement strand
GCCCGGCCGGCCACCACGTCCAGCACATCGGAGAACAGCGGCACATGCTGGTAGTGCCCCCTTCGGCGCGGCGGACGTCGTGACCGCCAGCGGCGGGTTCGCATCGGCGCCCGGCAAGGGCTCGGCCTTCAAGTCACCGGACTTGCCGTTCGGGAACAGCGGAATACGGGTCAGATCTTCGATGCGGCGCGGTGCTCAAACGCGCCGATTACAAGCTGAGCTTTTCGAAGATGACGTTCCCCCATCAGCTCATGCGCGTGATCCTGTTGGAGCAGATCTATCGCGCATACAAGATCAACGCTGGCGAGCCGTATCACAAGTAACAGCGCGCGCCCCGATCATGCGGGGCATGGCAAACGGCCCGCAGCTCCGAAAACCTCCGGGGCGGCGGGCCGTCGTCATTGTCGCGGCATAGGGACCGCGACCACATCACTTCTGGGACAGCGAGTTATTGTAATCGTCCAAATCCGTCTGCAACGCCTTGACCTGATCGCTCAAAGCCTTCTTGGGATCGGTGCCTTCGAAGATCTGTTCGACGGCCTTCTCCACGCCCTTGCGGGCCTGCGGCATCACACCTGCGGAGCACCCCTGGGTGGCGGGAGTGAGCTTGGTGTTCTGCAACTGCTTGACCGCCACATCGAACTGCGGGTACTGCTGACGCCACTGGGCGTCCGCCGGCTCCTCGAGCGCCTTCTTCGAGGTCGGGAAGTAACCGGTGCCGGTGTGCCATTCGGCCTGACGCTTCGGGTCGGAAAGGAACTTGACGAACTGCCAAGCCGCCTGCTGCTCCTCGTCGGAATGCTTCACGTTGGAAATCCACAGGGAGCCGCCGCCGATGATCGGGCCGGAGTTGTTCTTCTTGATCTTCGGGTAGTTCCCCACACCGACTTCGAAGCCCTTCTGCTTGGCGGCGTCCATCACACCGGCCAGATCGGCGGTGGATTCGATGGTGATGCCGATGTTGCCGGTTTCAAAGGCGTTGATGGCCGCCGTGGTATCGGAACCGGTGTTGCCGGAGACGCCGGAGTCGACCATATCCTTCCACCACTTCATGAACGTGACTGCGGCGTCGTTGTCGAAGTCGAACTTCGACACGCGATCCTTGCCACGGCCGTTGTCGGGACCGCAGTACTGCTCGCCACTGGCGGCGATCTCCTGCTCCAGGTACCAGCCGTAGACGGCGGCGTTGAAGCCGTACTGTGCGGGTCCGCCATTCTTCTCGGAAAGCTTCTCGGCGGCGGCCTTCACTTCATCCAGCGTTTCCGGTGCCTTGTTCGGGTCGAGCCCGGCCTTCTCGAACAACGTCTTGTTGTAGTACAGCACCGGCATGGAGGTGTTGAACGGCATCGAATACAGCTTGCCGTTCACGGTGTAGTACCCGGCCACGTTCGGCTGCAGATCGGAGGTGTCGTACTTGTCTTTATCGATGAAATTCTGCATCGGCGTGATGGTGCCGGAATCCATCATGAAGCGCGAACCAATGTCGTAGATCTGCATCAGCGTCGGCGTGGACTGCGACTGCACGGCCGACTTGTATTTGGTGATCGCTTCATCATACTTGCCTTGGTACAAGCCTTTGACGGTGATCTTGCCCTTGTTCTGCGCGTTGAACTCATTGATCATCTTGTCCAGCACCTGACCGTTCGTGCCGGACATGGAGTGCCAGAAGTTCACGGTCACGGAACCGTCGGACTCTTTGGGCGTAGGGACGTTGGCGTTCGAAGCGGTATCCGATCCGCATGCCGCCAAGGAAACCATGGAACCCACCGCCGCGATGATGGCGATGGCACGGGTGGCAATCTTGTTCATTCTTATTCGTTCTCCTCATAAGCCGCCCGCATGCCGGATACGACACGGCCGACGGACGGTGATTGGTGACAGTCGGCCAGCGAGCGCCGGCCGAGGGATGGTGATTGACGTCAACATTCAGCTCGGCCAATGGTCGGCGACGTCAATGGTTGGTTGTTGTCGGTATTGAGTTATGAATCACAAATCATTTGGTCGAACCAGCAGTCAGACCGCGCACGATCTGGCGCTGCCCGAACACGATGATGAACAGCGTGGGGATGACGGCCAGAACGGCGCCGGCCATTACCAGTCCCGGGTTGAAGGCATCGGGCGACTGCAGCTGCGTGATGCCGATCTGGATGGTCTGCATCTGCGGTGTCTCCGTGACCAGCAAGGGCCAGAAGAAGGCGTTCCAGTGAGTCAGGAAGGTGTAGATGGCCAGCGAGGCGATGGCCGGGCGGCTTAGCGGAAGCACTACGGACCATAGCAGACGCAGGTTCGAGGCGCCGTCGATGCGCGCGGCTTCCACCAGCTCCATCGGGAACTGGCGCATGAACGAATGCATCATGAACACGCCGAATCCACTGGCGAGGAACGGAAGCACCAGCGCGAGGAAGGTGTTGCGCAGCCCGAGCGAAGAGATGGTCAGATAGTTCGGGATGATCACGGATTCACCCGGAATCATCATCGTGGACAGGAACAGCACGAACCACACGCGACGGCCCTTGACTTTGAGGATCACCAGCGCATACGCCACCAAAGTGGAGGTGAGCACCTGCGCCACGGTGATCACCAGCGTGGCCCCCAGCGAGTTGACGTACTGGCGCATGAGCGGAATGATCTGCGCCGCGGTGGCGAGATTATTCCAGGTGATGCCATGCACCGGCCAGACGGCGGGCGGATAGCTGGCGATGTCCTCCTGCTTCATCAGCGAACCGGCGAACGAGTAGTACACCGGGAAGACCACGAGGAAGGCAAGAAACAACAGCATCAGCACGCCGAAGATTTTCGAGGCGATGTATTTGGCGCGGGAAAGGCTCAGCGAGCCGGTCGCGCCGCGCGACACGGTACCGGAGGGAACGGAAGCGGTCATTGGTTATCCACCTGCTTTCCAACAGTGAGGAACTGGATCAGGGTGATGACGGCGACCACCACGATCAGCACCAACGCCTCGGCCGAAGCGTAGCCGAAATTGGAGCTGTTGTTGGCGAAACCGTGCATGTAGATGTCGTACACCAGCGTGGTGGTGGAGGCGTTCGGGCCACCCTTGGTGAGCACATGAATCTGGCCGAAGCTTTCCAACGACTGGATGGTGTCGGTGATGATCAGGAAGAACAACTGCGGCATGATCAGCGGAATCATGATCGAGGTCTGCAGGCGTAGACCGGAAGCACCGTCCAGACGAGCCGCTTCGACGATTTCCTTCGGAACCGAACCAAGACCGGCAAGCAACACCAGCACGTTGTAGCCGATGTTCATCCACACCGTGGTCATGGCGATGGCCGGCATCGCGAATTTCGGGTCGGTGAGCCAACCCACCGGCTGCATGCCGATTTTCTGCAGTGCGGCGTTGAACAGGCCAGTGGCCGGATTGAAGAAGGCGGAGAAGATGATGGACGCGGCCGACACCGAGTAGGCGAACGGCAGCGCGAAAATCGTGCGGAACACACGATTGACGGTGGATTCCTTGTTCAGCATCAACGCAATGACCAGCGACAGCAGAATCGTGGGAATCACCGTGTATACGGCGAACATCAACGTATTGAGCATGATTTTGCCGAATTCGGGATCGCTGAACACGCGCTGGAAATTGCGCAGTCCCACGAACGTGCTCTGTCGGCCGAGAATGTCGGTGCCCGACATGGACAGCACGAACGTGCGAATCAGCGGATATACCACGAATACGAGGAACACGATGGCCGCGGGCGCAAGATACAGCGACGACGTCACGTCGCGCAGGGTGAATCGCGCCTTGGCACGGGAACCCGCGCCATATGACGGCGGGGATTGGCTAGGTTTTTGGATGTGTGCGACTGCCTGAGACATGCAAAGGCCCCTTCCGGTCGAAGACCGTTTATGCATTTTTCCTATGGACGGTTACCTCGTTCAGTGGTACCCCAGCAGTCGACGCCCCTGGATCGATATCACTGAGAATTCAATATGGCTTCATCGCCATTACGTCTGATATTCGCCTCGTTCACCGCCCCGTCACGGCATGCCAATAAACAGGCCGCCCACCACGACAAATGTGGTGGGCGGCCTGTCGGGAACCAGTAAAGCGGTTTACCGTTCGTCGGGCACGAACGCCTCGAAGATATGACGGTCGAAGTAAGCGTCGCATTGGGCGAGTTCGTCACGGCTGCGCACGGTCCACGACACGGCGGTCGCGCCCATCGCGCGCGCGAGCCTGACCTGCGGTGACGAGCCGCCGACCCAGTCGTAGGCCACGAAATCGGGGCGGGACATCCAGTCGAACACGAGCAGGCCGGCGGCCCATTCGGTCACACCGTCCTCCTTGATGGTGGCGGGCCAGCTCAACTGTCCGCGATTCACTTCGGGATGGTTGACCTTGTACCATTCCACGGCACGGGGGTTGAACGATTCAATCACGTACGGGCCTTCGTACTGGGCGAGCAGCGCGGCACCCTTGTCCATCAGTTCGTCGCAGCGCCCGTCCCAATGGGCGTTGTCGTCGAACTTGTATTCCACGATCAGCGGAACGCGGCCATTCACCACCGCAAGCACGTCGGAGAACAGCGGCACATGCTGGTAGTAGCCGTCCGGCGCGGCGGACGGCGTGGTGACCAGCGCCGGCACCTCCTCGGCGCCGGGCAATGGTTCGGCGACGGCATCGCCGGGCCGGGCCGTGGGGAACAACGGGATGCGCGTCAACTCGCCGTAGGTGAGGTCTTCGATGCGGCGCGGATCGCCGGCCACGCGCTTCAGGTCGGGGTCATGCACGACGACCACCTGACCGTCGAGTGTCAGCTGCAGATCGAGTTCTATGCCATACCCGGCCTCGCAGGCGGCGGCGAAGGAGGCCAGCGAATTCTCGGGGGCGATCGGGCCGGCCTCGTTGGCGGAACCGTAGCCGGCTTTCTCGGCCATGCGGCGGGCGAGCGCCACATAGTCGCCGGATTCGGCGGCGTACCGATGGGTCAGGCCGGAACCGGCGTCGTGCAGACCACGGTGGGCGTACCACGCATCGGGCACCGAAGGCACGAAGTTGCGGCGCTTGTCGTTGAACGAGCGCGGCGCAAGCGCCCAGGCCGCGGTGCCCGCGGCAACGGCGCCGCCGATGATCACATTTCTGAACAGTTTCGATGAAGACATACGTTCCTCCCGTGTCGGACCAATCATCCACGCTCAGCCTACCGCGGTCCGTCACCTCGGCACGCAACGTCACGCCGGCTGACGGCACGTTTTTGCGCGGCCCGGCGGCCCGCGCTCACAAGGCTTCGGCCAGCCATGCCGGCGTGTGCGGCGAGGCCGGATCCAGGATGCGATCGTCATGCGCGCCGCGCAGCGGCGTCCAGCTGAAATCGGCCAGCAGATCGGCGGGCGGACAGGCGATGGGATCGGGCCGTAGGCGAAGCAGCCACGCACAGTAGCCGATGATCTGCTCGGGGCGGACGCCGCGCGCCCGCAGGGCGCCCATGTCGAGCGACCGCTCTCGTTTGGCGAGGCGGCGTCCGGCCGCATTGTCGATCAGCGGCAGATGCGCGTATGCGGGGCACGCGGCGCAACGGCTTGCGGGCCGACCGGCGGCGCACGGGTCGATGCCGCCATGTTCCGGTTCAAAGCCGCCCTCCAGCAGGCACCTGCGAATCCGCATCTGCAATGCGGTGGAGCGCAGCAGGTCACGCCCGCGCACGATGTCGTCCACGCCCATGTCGAGATCATCGACCACCACGGCCAACTGGTATCCGAACAACCCATCGGCCCGGCGAATCACGCAATCGCCCACTTCCCGGGCCAGGTCGTATCGACGCGGCCCGTAGACGCCATCGGCGAAGGCGACGGCCTCCTCAGGCATGGCGATGCGGATGGAGTGACGGTCGCCGCGCGTCAGGCGGGCGCGCACCTGCTCGGGATGCTCGCGCAGCAGGCGGCGGCATGTGCCCGGATACACCGTGAAGCCGTCTCCCTCGTTGGGCGCCGACGCCGCGCGGATATCCGCGCGCGAACAGAAGCAGGGATACAGCACGCCTTGCGAGCGCAGGCATTCCAGCGCATACTCGTATCGTTCGGTGCGCTGGGACTGGAACATCGGCTCACCATCCCAGTCGAGCCCGAGCCAATGCAGGTCGTCCATCATGAGCCGGTCGGCGCCGGCGACCACGCGGGGCCCGTCCACGTCTTCGATGCGCATCATCATGCGTTCGCCACGGGAACGGGCCGAGAGCCATGCGCCCAGCATGGCGTATATGTTGCCGATGTGCATGCGTCCCGACGGCGTGGGGGCGAATCGTCCGGTCACCGGTCTTCCTGAATCCCGTCCACGCTCACGGACTGGTCGTCGCCGGACGGATCGTCGCCGCCCGAACGTGCGGTGAGCTCCAGATGCTCGCCGCCGGTCTGGTCGACGAGCACGGTGTCGCCGTCGTGGACCTTGCCGGCCAGCAGCATGCGGGCCAGCTGGTCGCCCACTTCGGTCTGCACCAGCCTGCGCAGCGGACGGGCGCCATACGCCGGATCATACCCGGTGTTCGACAGCCATTCGCGGGCCGCCGCGGTGACGTCCAGCGTGATACGCCGGTCGGTCAGGCGCTGAGCCACCCCGGCCACCTGAATGTCCACGATGCCGCCGAGCTCATCGCGGGTCAGCGGGTGGAACATGACGATGTCGTCCAGACGGTTCAGGAACTCCTGCTTGAAGCTCATGTGGACGGCGTCCATCACGGCCTTCTTCTTGGCGTCGGCGTCCATGTCGTCGTTCACGAGGAACTGCGAGCCGAGATTGGAGGTCATGATCAGAATCGTGTTCTTGAAGTCCACGGTCCTGCCCTGGCCATCGGTCAGGCGGCCGTCGTCGAGCACCTGCAGCAGCACGTCGAAGATCTCCGGGTTGGCTTTCTCGACCTCGTCGAACAACACCACGGAGTACGGGCGGCGGCGCACGGCTTCGGTCAGCTGGCCGCCCTGCTCGTAGCCCACGTAGCCCGGAGCCGCACCGATCAGGCGCGAGACTGAAGCCTTCTCCATGTATTCGGACATGTCGATGCGGACCATGGCCTTCTCGTCGTCGAGCAGGAAGTCGGCGAGCGCCTTGGCCAGTTCGGTCTTGCCCACGCCGGTGGGGCCGAGGAACAGGAACGAGCCGGTCGGACGGTTCGGGTCGGAGATGCCGGCGCGAGAACGGCGCACCGCGTCGGATACGGCGGCGATGGCTTCCTTCTGTCCGATCACACGCTTGCCGAGGTAATCCTCCATGTGGAGCAGCTTCTCGTTTTCGCCCTGCATCAGGCGTCCGACGGGGATGCCGGTCCAGTCGGAGACGATGCCGGCCACTGAATCGGCGTCCACGCGGTCCGGGACCATCGGTTCGGCGCTCGGCTGCCCGGCGCCGGAGTCTTGGGTTTCGGCGTCGGCGTTCTCCGCTGCGGCAAGTTCCTTTTGGATGGATGGGATCTCGCCGTAGAGAATCTTCGAGGCTTCCGCGAGGTTGCCTTCACGGGTGTACTTATCCGCCTGCACACGCAGGTCATCGAGCTTGGCACGCAGGTCGCCGACCTTGTTGTGGCCGGCCTGTTCCGCATCCCAACGCGCCTTGAGACCGCTGAGCTTCTCGCGGGTGTCCGCGAGTTCGGCCTGCAGCTTGCCCAGACGCTCCTTGGACGCGGGGTCCTCGGCTTTCCTGAGCTGCATCTCCTCCATTTCGAGACGGGTCACCCTGCGTTGCAGTTCGTCGATCTCCTCGGGCGAGGAGTCGAGTTCCATGCGCAGGTGGGCGGCGGCTTCGTCGACCAGGTCGATGGCCTTGTCCGGCAGTTGACGGCCTGAGATGTACCGGTTCGAGAGGGTCGCGGCGGCAACCAGCGCGTCGTCGCCGATCGTCACCTTGTGGTGCGCCTCGTAACGCTGTTTGAGGCCACGCAGGATGGCGATGGTGTCCTCCACGCTTGGCTCGCCCACGAACACCTGCTGGAAACGGCGTTCCAATGCCGGATCCTTCTCGATGTTCTCGCGGTATTCGTCCAGCGTGGTCGCGCCGATCAGGCGCAGTTCGCCGCGGGCCAGCATGGGCTTCAGCATATTGCCGGCGTCCATCGAGCCCTCGGCCGCGCCGGCGCCGACGATGGTGTGGATCTCGTCGATGAAGGTGATGATCTGGCCGTCCGCGTTCTTGATCTCGTTCAGGACGCTCTTCAGGCGCTCTTCGAATTCGCCGCGGTACTTCGAGCCGGCCACCATGGAGCCCAGGTCGAGGGAGATGAGCTTCTTGCCTTGCAGCGTGGTGGGCACGTCGCCCGCCACGATGCGCTGGGCCAGGCCTTCGACGACGGCAGTTTTGCCCACGCCCGGCTCGCCGATCAGCACCGGATTGTTCTTGGTACGACGGGAGAGGATCTGAATCACGCGGCGGATCTCCTGGTCGCGGCCGATGACCGGGTCCAGCTTGCCTTCCTTGGCGGCGGCCGTCAGGTCGGTGGAGTACTTCTCTAGGGCCTTGTACGAGCCTTCCGCGTCCGGGCTGGTGACCTTCGCGCCACCACGCACGCCGGGTACGGCCTTGCGCAGGGAGGCTGCGGTGACGCCGTTCTTCTCCAAGATTTCGGCCGACTGGTTCGGCTTGCTGGCCGCGATGCCGATAAGCAGATGTTCGGTGGAGACGTATTCGTCGCCCATCTGCTGCATTTCCTTCTCAGCCTGGGCGATGGCGGCGGTCAGCTGGCGGCTGGCCTGTGGCTGCGAGGTGCTGGATCCGGATGCGCTCGGCAGCGCGACCAAAGCGTTGCGCACCGCCGCGCCGATGGCCTGCGGGTCCCCGCCCGCGGCCTCGATCAGAGAGCGCGCCACGCCGTTTTCCTGGCGCAGCAGCGCATCCATGACGTGCAGGGTCTCGACCTGCGCGTTTCCTGCGGCGGACGCACTCTGAATCGCGTCGCCGACGGCTTCTTGGGCCATAGTGGTGAACTTCTGTTCCATATCGTATTCCTCCATATCATGCGGTCTGCGCAGTGCGGCTCGCGGGCTTCGAAAGCCCTGCGAGCGTTGCGACAGACCGCAGCTTGTCGTTGTCTGATATGGTCAACCGACCTGGAACCCATTCTATTCCCAAAACTTGAGTGCATGTGACTCAAGTTTTCATGTTTCGCAATATCCCACCCCCCTCTTCCACAAGATCAGACGAATCTTTGCCACATTGCCCAGTGAAGAATCCATAGAAGCATTCCTGCGGTAGAGCGGAATACTGCTGGTTGTCTTATGAACCTGGAATGAAGTTGCCAGTCAGTTATACTACCTGTCTGGATTTGTTGGAACCGAGGAAAAGGATGGAGATGAACTGATTGCTACTCTGAAACCGTAAGAACAGATTCGGAATCCGTAAAGGAGATATTAAGATGCGTATCAGAAAAGCAGCAGTAGATGATTTATCAAGAATCGCTGAGATATATGTATTCAATAACAGGATAAACTTCTTCCCCATATTCAAAGATGAAAGCTTTTCTTTTGGGGAGTTACAAGTTGTTTCATTGATAGATAGTTACTTCAAAAAAGACGAAATCATCAATAACATATATGTATCCGATGATGGACTGATAAAAGGTTTCATTCAAATGAACAGAACAGAAATCTGTAAACTATATGTAGATACGTCTTTCCAAAGTGAGGGGATCGGCAATGAACTGATCGAATTCGCAATTAAAGAGCTCCATGCGAATAATCTATGGGCATTAGAGAAGAATTTTAGGGCAATTTCTTTCTACCAGAAGCATGGCTTTCATTTGACAGGTCAGAAGAAGTTTGAAGAAGACACCACCGAATATCTTGTTAAGTTAGAAAGGTGATACCGATAAGGCCCGAAATCCTCACCATGACTGACACTGTGGAGTATGGTCAGTTGAAAACCGGCAAGCGCAACGAGGCAGTCATCCTCTCCGTCAGGCCCATGCCTGACAAAATCGCGGGCGTTCCACGCCCACAAGCCGCACCCCGATCACCGGTCCGGGAAACCCGGATTCGATTAATCGCGGGTGCGGCTTTTTCGTACGCGTAAAATCGCGTGCGGCAGCGGCGTGGATCGGACGGCACGCCCCACATGATGCAGGTGCCAAACTCACGCACGCACCACAACGTTGCGCAGATCGCCTATGCCCTCGACGTGCACGATGGTCTCGTCGCCTGGGTCGAGGTGGCCGGAGGCGTTCGGGG
>ENA-OXEB01000648-OXEB01000648.1-human-gut-metagenome-genome-assembly--contig:-NODE-648-length-10265-cov-6.0954_pt1 | contig 10265 bp, 8 predicted proteins | sample MGYA00249353_ERZ652239 | MGnify/ENA primary metagenome ERZ652239 (study PRJEB26925, sample SAMN05826586) | human gut metagenome | biome: ENVO:2100002; feature: ENVO:00000062; material: ENVO:00002003... | reverse complement strand
CTGCCTCCCTCCCGCTCTCCACAAGCTCTGAGGCGTACTCACTCCCCTTCCCTTGGCAACGTCCCACTATAACACCCGCTCTTCATCCACAGCGGAAGCAGCTTCGCCAGCACGCTGAACAGAAGCCGCCCCTCATCGCTGGAGAGGTCCGCATCCCACAAATCCTCAATCAGCTTAATCCGGTAGCGGACAGTATTAACGTGTGTATACAATTTGTCCGCCGTCTTCTGGTAATTGAACTTACATTTGACAAAGACCCTTACAGTCATCGCCAGGACATCCCGTTTTTCCTCATCCATCTGATTCAGAAGCTCGTCCATTTCCCCCAGCATCTGGTTAATGGGCCATGAATTCTCCGGGTAGTTGAGCAGCCGGTAGATACCTAAATCATGGTAATAGCAGATCCGCTCGCCGTACTCCAGAAGTCCGGCGATATGGGCCGCGCTTTCCGCCTCAAAGAACGCGGTAACCGCCTGGGAAATGGTGTAATACCGGCTCACTCCCGCCCTGCACCGTTTGCCGGCGCCGTCTAAAATATCCAGCAGACGGCGGCCAAAATGGTCCACATCTTCCGTCGATACAAACAGCCGCAGACTCCCTTCCGCCGAAAAGCTGTAACAGAGCTGCTGCGGAAAATAATGATGGATCAAATAGGACAAATACTCCTTTTTTCCATCCGCCGCACCGTCTGTCTCCTGCTCCCGAAGCACCAGCGCATATCCAGATTCCGGAAACAGGTTTGTCACTGAGGAATCCGGCATCTGTCCGCCGCAGATCATTTCCATCGCGGCCTCAATCCGGCGGGAACGCCGTTTGTAATCGTCGATACCGGTACAGAGAATGGAGGCGTAGTTTAAAAGTATGTAATCCGATGGCTCGAATCTGCCCTCTTCTCCAATCAGGCAGAGCACACCAAATGGCAAGCGGTTTTTAAACAGCTCCGCCTGCAGCAGCATTTTCTCCGAATACGATGAGGAATAGAGGCTTACATGGGATAACGGGGACTTCTGCGGCTCCTTCCGCCAGTAGGCCGGATAGAAAACAGCCTCATTCAGCACGGGAACCGGCGGTTTCACAAAGGTATCCTGCCCCACGATCAGTGCGGCCTGGCAGCCGGTCCAGTAACTCAGGCCGTCTAAGAGAGAATCCGTTCCGCTGATGTAAAACCGGTGCTGAAGGTCCTCCAATACCCTGTCATAAGCTCTTACAGTTCCATCCGTCCTGGACGCAATCAGATGAGAATACTCATTTATCATCGATACAAAACGGTCCGCTGCTACAGTACCGAAGACCAGTTCCCGCTCGCGGCATGCCTTCGCCAGCGCATCAATCCGCTCCTCTTCCTCCCCGGATAAATCCGCGAGAAATCCGGCCGCCCCACGGCCTTTTCGCTCATCCAACCACAAGGCCAGCTGCTCTCCCCCACCGGGAATCATGCCGGCGCATACCAGAAGCAGACTCTGCGGCTCCCACACTGCCGGCCCGGAGCTGCAAATAAACGCCAGGCTGCTAACCTCTTTCTCATAAAACGGTGTCCGGAAGCGGCACTCTGAAAAAGTCCCGCATCCAGCCAGATACTCCAATTTTAATTTCATTTCCGGCGAAGCTCCTTTCCCTACAAAAACATGGCTCACTTTTTGTAGATTACCTGTCTCACACCTGTGTTATAGTTATTTTAGGCATAATGATATATTTTTGTCAATAACGTTTCACTTTTTAGTCAATTGCTGAAAATGATTATCAGACACGTTCAAGAGGCAGCAAGACGGAGATTCGATGATCCGTTTGATAAATACCATTGTAAGGAGGTTACAAAAATTATGGGCGAAAACAAAAAATCGGTCACAATCACCGTAAACGGTGATGTGTACCAGCTGGGTGTGGGGAATGCAGTGGGTGAGATTGCTCCTGCGGACACACTGGCAGAAACGCTGCGTGAGCGCCTTCTGCTGACAGGAACCAAGATTTCCTGCGATGACGGCGCCTGTGGCTGCTGTACCGTCATCATGAACGGGAAGGCCATACCGTCCTGTACGGTGCTGACCATCGAGTGCGACGGCGCCGACATCCGTACCATCGAGGGACTCCAGGACCCGAATACAGGCGAACTGGATAAGGTACAGCAGGCATTTGTCGACCACTCCGCATTTCAGTGCGGATACTGCACACCGGGAATCATCATGACGACCGAGGCACTGCTGGCGGAAAATCCGCATCCGGATGAGGAAGAAATCAAGGAAGCTCTGGCCGGAAATTACTGCAGATGCATCAGCCATTACCAGGTGCTGGAGGCCGTGAAGCAGGCCGCCAAAGAAGGGAGTGAATGATATGGGTAAGGAATTCAGATATGTGGGTAAGCCGACTCCCCGAATAGACGGCAAGGCCATTGTAACAGGGTCAGCCGAGTACGCAAACGATATACATATGCATGGAATGCTGTACGGCCGTATTAAAATGAGTCCCCATCCTCACGCGATGATTAAAAAAATAGATGTGAGCAGGGCCATGGAACTCCCCGGAGTCAGAACGATCATGACCTATGAAAATGCATTTGACTGGATTACCGGAATGCCTGCACAGAAGCGGCTTCTGGACCGCCATGTACGTTTTGTCGGTGACCCGGTAGCGCTGATTGCGGCCACGTCAAACCGCATTGCCGAGGAGGCGGCCGATTTAATCGAGGTGGAATATGAGGTTCTCCCGGCTGTCCACGATTTGGACGAAGCCATTGCCGACGGAGCCCCGCAGTTATACGAGCAGTTTCCTAACAATATCATTGAGCGCGGCTGCCCGCCCTTCGGCCCCAAGGCCCTGCAGGAGCTGGTCATCGGTGATATCGAAAAAGGCTTTGAGGAATGTGCTGTCGTCGTAGAGGGAACCTCCAGGTATGAGACGATCTCCAATCCGCTGCCCGCTGAGAGCCCGGGCCTCGTCGCCTGGTGGGATGGGCCGAACCAGTGCAACATGAAGGGAAGTTTCCAGAGCCCCAACATTCAGAAAATGATTATGCAGCTCGCCATGCCAAATGTCAACGTCCGTGTCATTTCCGCCAATGTAGGCGGAAGCTTCGGAAGCAAGAATACGGTTCCCATGGAAGGTCTCTACTGCGCCGCACTGGCGAAAGCAACGGGAAAACCGGTGAAGCTGATCATCTCCAAGGAAGCTCATTTAGCCACCTATATGCTCCGTTTAGGCAGCCGTTTGACCGCAAAGGTGGGACTCCTCCCCGACGGTACGGTTCACGCCTACGAGGGAACCTGGCTGGTCGGCTCAGGCGTTCACTCCGACTTTGGCCAGGGCCAGATCGCCAACGGCTTAGGGCGCGCCATGCTGCTGCTCAACAAATGCAAACACTGGAATTACCAGCCCCATCTGGTCGCCACCAACCGCTGCCGTTCCGGCGGTATCCGCGGATTCGGCGGGCAGGAATCCTATGCATCACTCGTTCCGGTCCTGTCCATGGCTATGGCAAAAATGAATTTAGATCCGGTTGAATTTTTCAAGAAAAATATGTGTGACATCAACGGCGGCTATTACTGGGTTGAGGGGCACTGGTGGGAAAACCATTTCTTAAGCTACAATGATGTCATGGATCACGCGGCAGAACACTTCGGCTGGAAAGATAAGTTCCAGGGCTGGCTGACACCGTATAAGACCGAAGGAAGCAAGCAGTACGGCGTAGGCTGCTGTGTCCACGGAAGCGCAGACTGCGGTATGCTTCACGGCGAGGCCTTCGTCAAACTGGACGGTTGGGGGACAGCCAATATCAACGTCTGTATTGCCGAATCCGGCATGGGACAGCGATCCTCCGTTGTAAAGATGGCTGCCGAAATTCTAAACCTGCCGTTGGATAAAGTAACGATCTCGACGCCTGACAGCCAGGATAACCCATGGGACTGGGGACTGGCCGGATCGAGAGGAACCCTTGTATACGGGCGCATGGTAGGCGACGCGGCCCGAAACGCCAGAACACAGCTGCTGGAAGGCGCAGCCGCTATTCTTCACTGCCCTGCCGAAATGCTGGATACGCGTGACGGAATCATTTTCATGAAAGACAACCCGGAAGTCGCGCTTCCATGGATTGCCGTGTTAGGGCCCATGAACACCATTACAGGCCATGGCGTCTTCGAAATGGATCACTCCAAGCCATGCTTCATGATCGCATTCGTCGAGGTGGAAGTGGATACCGATACCGGAGACGTGAGAATTGTGCGCATAGTAGAGGGAACCGACGTCGGTCAGGTTATTGATCCGTATTCCTTAAAGATGCAGTTGGAGGGCGGCCTGGGAAGCTGCGGAAGCGACAGCGCCATTAACGAGGAGATGATTCTGGACGAAAAGACCGGAAAATTCCTGACTAACAATCTGGTTGATTTTAAGTGGAGAGTCTTCCCGGATCTTCCGACCTTTGAAACCCATATTGAAGAGACCCCCAACGATTTAAGCGCATTTGGAGGAATCGGAGTCGGTGAGATATCCGGTGCTCCGTTACCGGGCGCTATCATAATGGCGGTTTCCAATGCAATCGGCATTCAGCTTATGGATTATCCACTGACACCGGATCAGATCCTTAAGGCGTTAGGAAAGGCGAGGTGAACACCAAATGAAAAATTTTAACCATACGGATGCAGAGAGCTTAAGCCAGGCCGCCGGCATTTTAAAAGAAGAACAGCAAAATGCCCGAATTATTGCAGGCGGAACGGATCTGCTCAGTGTTTTAAAGCATAAATTAGAACCGGATTACCCGGAAACAATTGTGAATATCAAATCCATAGAAGGACTGGACCACATCGTGGAGGACGAAGACGGCCTGAAGATTGGTGCGACCGCCAAACTCTGTGATATTGCGTCCTCACCTCTGATTCAGCAGGAATACGGTGCGCTGGCCGACGCCGCGAGAAGTGTGGCGACTCCCTTAATCCGCAACCTTGCCACCATCGGCGGCAATCTCTGCCAGGAAGTCCGGTGCTGGTACTACCGCTATCCCGATGAAATCGGCGGCAGAATCCAGTGCCTCCGCAAGGGGGGCGACACCTGCAACGCCATGACCGGAGAAAATAAGAACCACTCCATTTTCGGAGCCAGGAAGGTTAACTTAAGCGGCTGTTCTTCCAACTGTCCCGCCCATGTGGACATCCCGGAATACCTTACAAAGCTGCGCGCCGGCGATATGGACGGCGCGGCATCGATCCTGCTGGAGGCTAACCCGATTCCGGCCGTCACCTCCCGTGTCTGTACCCATTTCTGCCAGATGAACTGCAAGCGGAAGGAGTACGATGACAATGTCAATATTGGAGGCATGGAGCGGTACGTGGGTGACTATATCCTGGAACACAGCGACCGGTTTATGGTACCCCCGAAGACAGACAGCGGCAAGCGCGTTGCCATCGTAGGCTCCGGCCCCGCCGGTTTGACTGCGGCATTCTATTTAAGGAGCCGCGGACACAGCGTCCGGGTGTACGATAAAATGGAGGAAGCCGGCGGACTTCTCCGCTATGCAATTCCGGAATACCGTCTGCCAAAGGAGATCGTCAGAAACTTAATCTCCGCTCTGGAACACATGGGAATCGAATTCCTGACAGGCGTTGAGATCGGAAAAGACATCCCGGTGAATGATCTGGTGGAACAGTATGACAGCGTCTTTCTAAACACGGGCGCCTGGAAACGGCCTCTGATCGGGCTCGATGGGGAAGAGCTCACCACCTTCGGCCTGGATTTCCTGATTGAAGTCAATAAATGGATGGAAAGCAAGATCGGCAAAGATATCATCGTTGTCGGCGGCGGAAACGTGGCGGTGGACGTAGCAATCACAGCCAAACGTCTGGGCGCTGCAAACGTGGTTATGGCGTGTCTGGAACCGGAAAATCAGATGCCTGCAAGCGAAGAGGAATTGAACCGCGCCAGAGAAGAAGGCATCACGATCCTCCCCTCCTGGGGGCCAAAGGAGATTCTCCGCGACAATGGGGAAATCGTAGGGCTCGTCTTAAAACGCTGTACCGCCGTCTTCAATGAGCTGGGCCATTTTGCCCCATCTTACGATGAAAATGAAACTACCACACTTCACGGCAGTTCCATCCTCATGGCGGTAGGCCAGAAAACCGACCTCTCCTTCCTGGGTGAGGCGCTGGAGCTGGAGGTCAGCCGCGGGCTGATATCTGTAGACCCTGCGACTATGAAAACCAGTGTGGATAAAGTCTTTGCAGTCGGCGACGTCACGACCGGACCGAAAACGGTGGTGGACGCCATTGCAGACGGCAAAAAAGCTTCTGTCGCAGTCCACTGCTTTATGACCGGCGAGACGGAAGGGGACGCGAGACACCCGCTAGGCGGGCTGATTACCTTTGACGCCTCCTGTACCGGTCACTCAAAAGCCGCCAGGCTGCCGGAACGCCCGAAGGAGGAGCGTGGACTTCATCTGGAGGATTCCTATGGACTTACGTGGGAACAGGTGCAGGAAGAGGCAAAACGCTGCTTTAACTGCGGCTGTCTCGCCGTGAACCCCTCCGATGTGGCAACCGTCCTTACCGCAATGGATGCGGAGATCGTAACCAGCAAACGCAGAGAACCGATCGGAGAAATGATGAAGAAATCCCACTGCCGGCTGGTGGAAGAGGATGAAATTGTAACGGAAATACGAATTCCGGCTTCCGCCAGGGACTACCGGATCGGCTATGACAAATTCCGTGTCAGGGATTCCCATGATTTCGCCGTAGTCAGCGTCGCCTCCGCCTACAAGGTACAGGATGGCGTCGTAACAGATGCAAGAATTGTATTGGGTGCCGTCGCCCCGATTCCGCTGCGCGCCAAGGAGGCGGAAGCTTATATCACCGGAAAAGCAGTCACTGGGGAACTGGCAGCGGAAGCGGCTGAGATCGCCCTTCAGGGAGCGCTTCCGCTTTCCAAAAATGGCTATAAAGTACAGATTGCCAAGACTCTGGTTCGGAACTCCTTGTTAAATGCCAGAACTCCACAGCGGAGTGAGGACAGTGGCGCTGACGCGCAGTTAATGACCTGATGTACTATTTAATGATATAGGAGGGAAGCTTATGGGCAGAATTGAAGCAATACTTTTAGCCGCGGGTTATTCTTCCAGGATGGGGCGTTTGAAACCTCTTCTGCCCATAGGAGGGACCACGGTGATCCGCAGGCAGGCCGAAGTACTTGACGGCCTGACCGACCGGACCATCGTGGTGACCGGTTACCGTGGAGATGAAGTGGAAGCACATTTATCCGGGAGCCGCGTAACAACGGTCAGAAATCAGGCCTTTGCGGAGGGTATGTTTACCTCGGTAAAGGCCGGGATTCTGGCTCTGGACCAGGAGGTTTCGGCATTTTTGATTCTGCCGGTAGACTACCCGCTGGTAACACGGTCGCTGATAGAAGATCTGATAGATGAATTCCACCGCTCGGACACTCCCGTCCTGTATCCCTCTTTTTCAATGCGGAAAGGCCATCCTCCTGTGATCTCGGCCGCCTGCATTCCGGATATACTGTCTTATCAGGGCGATGCGGGACTAAAAGGAGCACTGACACCATTTAACAGCAAAGCGGAGTATTTTTCAGCGGAGGATGAGACCTGCATCATAGATATGGACACGCCGGAGGACTATAAAAAGGTGCTGGCGCTGGAGGCAAGGCTGCATCAGAGGCTTTTCACTGCCGCCAGGTAACGTATACAGCGACAAGCGGCCAGGAGATAATAGAAGCCGGTTTTATAATAATTTTTAATGAATTTTCACAACAATAAGCGTGGTTTTTTACTCTTTTCCGTAGTATAATATAGTTACTCTCACGGAAAGGAGGTAAGATCATGTTAAATACACAGAACCAGGAATTATTACAGGCGATCGGATGTATGGTTGGCGAAAAATTGGAGACTTGCTTTACTGAGTATGACGCGAGGTTGGATGCGAAGCTGGATGCTCGTTTTGCTGAGTATGATGCGAGGTTGGACGTGAAGCTGGATGCTCGCTTTGCTTACTACGACGCTAAACTCGTTTCACAATTCGCCGACTACGACGCTAAGCTCGATTCACGTTTCGTAGAGTACGACGCTAAGCTCGATTCACGTTTCGTAGAGTACGACGCAAAACTTGATTTACGTTTCGACGACTACGACGCTAAGCTCGATTCACGTTTCGTAGAGTACGACGCAAAACTTGATTCACGTTTCGACGACTACGACGCAAAACTCGACTTCCGCTTCGAATCAACCACCGCATACCTGCTGTCAGAAATAGACAGCCGTATTGCCAGGAGCGAAGCCATGCTTCTCGATGAAATTGAGCGCATCCACATGCAGGTATGGGAAAACTCCAAAAAGCTGAAGCAGCTCCAGAAGGACATATCCTCGCTGAGATCGAAAGACAATGATTTCGGCATCATTTATTCCTATCTGAATAAGCTCGACTTCCGGGTCTGCAGACTGGAGTCTGCCCTATCGCCCCTATAACCCCTGAAATGAAAAACGCTCCGGCATATCGTTGCGGGAGCGTTTTTATAAACAAACCGGTATCTGGTAGTACGGACTACCAGACCTTCGTATTCTAACCTTCCATTTTTCTGTAACATCCCAAATCCACTTAAACACCTTTACACATTTCTTCCCACAAATTTCACTACAGGCACTTCTTCCGCAATCTCTTTTTCTTAATTCTCCACCCACTAATTATACTGCGGCTCCAGAAAGTTTAAAGTAAAATGCGCCTTCCCCTGATCATCCAGTTCCATTATCATAAACGACGGTTTCCTTCCATCCTGTCTGGGATAAGACAGACTTCCGGGATTCAAGATAGTCACACCGCCCCGCACCTCATAGAAAGGTCTGTGGGTATGTCCGTACATGACGATATCCAGACGGCGGTCTCTCGCTTCCTGCTCTAAGCGCTCCACGCCCAAAGATACATTATAATAGTGACCGTGAGTCAGAAGGACGCGGTACTCTCCAATCTTTAATTCCTTCTCCCGGTCTAAATTGGAAAAAAAGTCGTTGTTTCCCAGCACCATTTCCAGGTCACAGTCTTCTCCAACCCAGCCGGCGATTTTCGTTTCGCTGCCTTCCGCATCGCCAAGATGAATAAGCATATCGAGCGGCGATGTCTTCTCAATCACTTTTTTCAGATTATCGTCTTTTCTGTGTGTATCGCTCACAATCAATATCTTCATCGCACGTCCCCCTTATAGATCTCTTCCAGCTTCCGCTTCATCGCCTCAAGCGCTTTCCCGCGGTGGCTGATCCGGTTTTTCTGCTCCATGGTAATCTCCGCGCTGGTCACTCCGAACTCCGGCAGGAAGAGGATCGGATCGTATCCAAAGCCGCCATTTCCCGCCGCTTTTTCTGCAATGATTCCCTCCATGGTCTCTTCCGTATGGACAACACTTCCATCCGGCAGCACGGCCGCAATATTGCACATAAACCGGGCGCTTCTGTCGTCACCGGCCGCCTCATTGACCCTGGAGATAATGGTCTGGTTCTTGATCTCATAGGAAGTATCCTCGCCCATATATCTGGCTGAATAGATACCCGGCTCTCCATTTAGACAGTCCACCACCAGGCCGGAATCGTCCGCAAGGACAATTCCTCCGGTCTCAGCCCACACCGCTTTCGCCTTGATCTCCGCGTTCTCACCGAACGTTTTCCCATCCTCGACGATCTCCGGATCGGCCCCGGCCTCTTTCATGGATAAAATCTCCATTCCCAAATCGGCCAGAATCAGCCGGATCTCCTTCATCTTTCCCTCATTGCCAGTGGCAAATACGATCCTGTTATTACTCATCTGTATATTCTCCTTCATAAAACGGATTCACTTCCTGTCCGTGGTATAGGCCTTCAGGCAGAGGTTGCATTTCTGCTCCTCCTCGACCCTGGTAAAATTCACCCCATCGGGACTGATGTACCCCTCACCGTCACTGATGTCCACGACCGTCTTTCCATCCCCTGCATCGTATTCAATTGCGGCCGGATGGACGCTGTCCGGAGTCGTCAGCTTCACCAGCACGGCAAACCGCTCCCCCGGTTCAAGATCCAGCCCAGCCCCTGTATCTGCGTTCAGAGGGATGGTATAGAATCCGGCATAGTCGAGACTTCCTGACGCCGCCAGCTTCCGGTTTTTGAAACCTTCTCCGGCCTTTATGGACTCCTCGTCCCCGATATTTTTCACAACATAGACTTCATAGGAAGAATGTCTGTCTGTGGCATAGAATCCAGCCGCCTCCAGAGTCTCCTTCCCCTGCGCCTCATAGACTGTCTCTTATACACATCTGAC
>ENA-OXEB01000643-OXEB01000643.1-human-gut-metagenome-genome-assembly--contig:-NODE-643-length-10343-cov-5.92739_pt1 | contig 10343 bp, 8 predicted proteins | sample MGYA00249353_ERZ652239 | MGnify/ENA primary metagenome ERZ652239 (study PRJEB26925, sample SAMN05826586) | human gut metagenome | biome: ENVO:2100002; feature: ENVO:00000062; material: ENVO:00002003... | reverse complement strand
GAGATGACGTCGAGTCTCGTGGGCTCGGAGATGTGTATAAGAGACAGATATAAGAATATATCTTTTTTTCTGCAATGAACAGATGAGAAAACCTAAAAAGGAGCAGATATCCGGGAAAAAATTGATGAAAGACTAAGAGATTCTTTTTGCGTTCCAAGCGTAAGGATCTCAGAAAGCACCTCGTAAAAACGAGTGATATCTGCCCGATCCAGCTCTGCCGTCTGATATTTGAAATAAAAATCCAAACCGCGGTTCTGAGGTGCCTGCATCACCGTTAAGTAAAGCTTCTGAATATCCGCCCTGCTTGAGAACCACTCGATGTTCAGCGGGATGTGTTTTAAAAATGGGTTGGGAGAGGAGAGAGGAAGGGGCTGACAGGTCAATGCGGCTCCTTCATAGGTGGTAAGTGGCGGCATCCCAAAGGTATCGGCAAACAGCGCATTTACCTGTTCCGGATCGAAGTCGGCGTGGCGGTATATGCCGTTTTGATAAGCCTTTATCTGCCGTATCCCATCCAGAAAAGTGGCTTCCGGCAAAACTACGGTCCTGCAGGGGTAGCAGTGAATCCGGCAGCCGCCGCAGGTCCGGCTCTGCCTGGAAGAGCGGCGGGATACGTAATTGCGGAGGCTGATGTCCGGTTCTCCATCATTGGCAAAGGACAGCGCAGTGCGCATGGCCATGAGCAGCAGATTAGCCATGGACACGGAATGCTTCCGGCAGTATGCTTCCAGCCGGGCAGCCTCCTTTTTCGGAAGAGTGAATTTCTCCATATCGCCGTCCATGGGCTGTATGATCCGGTCGGCAGCGCGCAGGCCGGGAAGGCCGTGGCTGATCCGGCTTTGCATCAGTTTCCGGGAGCCGCCGATATCTGTGTAGATGGGCTCGCCTGCGGACAGCAGCTGCCTCCAGAAGGCGCTGTCCCTTTCCCTGCGCAGCGGATCCTGTTCCCGCCGTAAATCTGACTGCAGAACCTCTTCATAACACGCCGGCATGTCTGGCGCCGGCGATCCGTAAAGGTAATGGCAGTACAGCTGGAACGTATCATTCATCATAAAAATCAGTCCGCAGGAATCCATGATGCGGTGATCGATACAGAGGTAAAGGCCGTTCCAGCCGCCTGGAAGGGATACCATGACAAAACGCAGGAGGGGGGAATCCGCTTCGTCAAAGCCAAGAGTGCTCCAGTGATTCATCAGGGCCTTGATCTCCGGGGCGCTTTTATCCTTTAAGTTTTCATATGTAATGTCAGGGGAACTCTCCGGGACAATATACTGCCGGATTCCACCGTCTCTGTGCGGCGGCGTGAACTGGACCCGCAGGCACTCAAGACGCCGGATTTCTTCTTTCAGGCATTTTTCTAACAGGGAAAAGTCTACGGGAGCATGTAAGGAAATGCACACTCCGATGGTTAAAATCTGGGCTGTGCCGAATTCTTCAAGGGCCTGCTGGAGCATGCGCTGGGAAGAGGTGAGGGGATAAAGGGGATTTTTCATGGATGCCACGCTGCCTTTCCAGGATTGCTTAAGTGCTGTTATATAGGAATGTGTAAATGTTATAATATATGAATTACGGCGGCAGTCAATGACAACAGTTAAATCAGAGTCTGCCATATGGAAACAGCGAAGGGGCAGAATAACATGGTAAATTTATGGATAGAAACAGGGAAAGCTCTAAGCTATAATATACAATAAGCAAATATTTGAATCAGGAGGAGAAGCGATGCGCAGCGATTTAAAAGAACTCCTGGGCCTGTTGTCTGAGACTGAATACATTACGGCGGTTAAGCTGTCGGAATGTCTTGGGGTCAGTCCGAAGACGGTTAGAAACAGGCTTAAGGAATTAAATGAGATCGGTCAAAAATATGGGGCAGTCATTGATGCAAAATCATGGCATGGTTTTATCCTTTGCCAGGAGAAGGAAGGCGGAATCGAACGCCTGAAGCTGGAACTGGAGCAGGGGGGCGGTCTGCCGGACAGCAATGAAGACCGGACAAACTATTTGCTGGCGTATCTGCTGAACCACAGTGATTACGTTAAGATAGAGGAACTCAGTGATTTTTTGTGTGTATCCCGTTCTACGCTTCAGAGCTCGGTCCGGGAGGTGGAAGAGATTCTGTTGCAGTACCATATCAGGATATCGAGAAAGCCCAATTACGGAATCCGGGTGGAGGGCAGCGAGTTTGATATCCGCAGGTGTATCGGGGAGTGCTTTGTCCGCAGAAATATGATGGACTCCGGAGTGCAGCTCTACTCCGAAGCAGAGATGGCGTTCCTTGCAGATGAGATACTGAGGCTGACGGGAAAGTATAAGGTATCCCTAACCGAGGGGGCGTTTGAGCTTCTGATCACTCAGATCTATGTGGCCCTGAAGCGCATTAAGCATGGATGCTGTGTGGAGATTCCGGAGACAGCGGATATGAAAAAGCATGTCACAGAGCGCCGGCTTGCAGAGGAGCTGGCCGGGATTCTGGAAAAATGGCAGAACGCCGCGTATGACGAGAATGAGATTCGGTATACGGTTATTTATCTGGCTGGAATCCGTATTCTGGGCGGTACGGAGAATGATGCCGGTAACTTTGTAATACGGGAAGAGCTGGATCAGCTGGTGCTTGATATGCTGGAAGCGATCTATGAGGAGTACCGGATAGAACTGAGAAATAATTTTAATCTGCGCATGGCATTAAACCAGCATATGGTACCTCTCGATATCCGGATCCGCTATCATATTAAAATATCAAATCCGATTATGACGGAGATACGGGAAAATTACGCTTTCGCATATACACTTGCGGAGAAATGTGCCATGGAGCTGGTCCGCTATTATCAGCAGGAAATACCGGAGGATGAAACGGGATACCTTGCGGTTATCCTGGCGCTTGGCCTGGAGCAGCGTTCGAAGAATGTCAGGAGATCAAAGATCCTGATTGTCTGTGGAGCGGGAAGGGGAAGCTCCCGCATGCTGCGCTATAAATATGAACAGGAGTTTGGAGCGTATCTTGAGAAGATATCAGTATGCGGTCTCCATGAGCTGCCTGTTTTTGATCTGGAACAGGTAGACTATGTGTTTACCACAGTTCCGATTCACCGGAAAATTCCGGTTCCGATCATTGAGGTGGGGCAGTTTTTGGGGAATGCAGATATAGTAAGGGTGAAGGGAATCCTGGAGCGCGGCCATATTGATTTTCTGGACGATTATTATCGGGAGGAACAATTTCTGGTGGAGATGGAGGGCAGCACACGGGAAGAGGTAATCCGTAATTTATGCAGCGTCATAGAGAAGCAGCGCTGTCTGCCGGAGGGCTTTATGGAAGCGGTAATGGAACGGGAACGGCTGGCACAGACGGATTTCGGAAACCATATTGCAATGCCCCATCCTTATAAGGTAATGACAGAGGAAACATTCGTGTATGTAGCAGTATTGAAAAAAGAGATTCTCTGGAGCAGGCATCCGGTACAACTGGTGGTTCTGACGGCTGTCTGCGAAAAGGAAGACCGCAATCTGCCGCGTTTCTATGATGTGACAACGAAGCTGTTTATGCAGGAGGACATGGTGAGGCAGATTATAGAAAAGAGGAGTTTCTCTGTGCTGATGCAGATACTGCGGCAGATTTACTATGATCTATAGGAGCAGAAACTTGCCACAATATTGTGGAAACAGCAGATGTGGAGTTTATACCGAAGATTTGCTAAGATGAATTTATCGATAAACGCGATTATCAATAAAACCCGGAGGTAGTTATATGACAGAAATGGAAACGATTATCACAGAACTTGTAGTAAATGGAGGCAACGGAAGAAGCAAAGCTCTGGAGGCCGTCAGGGCCGCCAGAAATAACGAGATAGAGCGGGCAGAGGAGCTTTTAAAAGAGAGCAATGATGCAATCGCCAAGGCTCATGAGTTTCAGACTTCCATGCTGCAGAAAAGCCTGAATTTTGAATCTGGTCAGGGAGAGACCGGAGTGAATCTTCTGGTGGTCCATGGACAGGATCACTTAATGGATGCCATGGTAGTCAGGGACCTGGCAGTGGAAATGATAGAGATGTATCGAATGATATACAGCAGACAGGAGGAACAGTAAGAATGAAAAATATAATTTTAGTTTGTGCGGCGGGGATGTCAACCAGCCTTCTCGTGAACAAGATGAGGAATGCGGCCGGAGCCGCTGCCATAGACGTACATATTGAGGCCATGCCGGCCAGCACATTTGCAAACTATAAGGGACAGACCGATGTACTCTTACTCGGGCCGCAGGTGAGCTATCTGGAAGCTGAGATGAAGGCCAATTACGAACCGAAGGGAATTAAAGTGAGTGTTATTAACATGATGGATTACGGGATGATGGACGGAAAGAAGGTTCTCGACAACGCCCTGAAAATCATGAATGAGTAGGAGGAAGACGAGAGATGAGTATAAAAAGCATTCAGAACAGTATGACGTCCTTTTTCTCACGAATCAGTCCTGTAATCGGAAAAATCGGTGAGAATAAATATCTTCAGACAATTTCCGGAACCATGATGTCAACGCTCGGCCCGATTATGGTGGGATCGGTGGCTGTCCTTTTACTGGCGTTTCCCATCGAAGGCGTAAAAAATGGTATGACGGCCATGGGGCTGATGCCCGTATTTGCAGCTGTCAATTCCGTGACGATAGGAGCGCTGGCACTCTATGTCGTGTTCCTGATGAGCAGGAACCTGGTAAACAAGATGATTCCGCAGGAAGATGGAACCGTCTCTGGGGCTTTGGCTCTCATGTGCTTTCTGATCGTGACCCCGCTCGATAAGACAGCGGAAGGCGTTACGGCGATTCCGGCAACCTGGCTGGGAGCACAGGGCGTTTTCTCTGCTATGGTGATTGGCCTCGTGGTGGGACGGGTATATGTCCTGTTTCGCCAGAAGGACTGGTCGATTAAGATGCCGGACAGTGTACCGCCTATGGTGACGAAGACCTTCGACTCCCTGTTCCCATGCTTTGCCGTAGGTATTTTAGCAATTGCTGTAAACCGTATTTTCTCGTCAACCAGCTTTGGTTCCATGCACCAGTTTATTTATACCATTATCCAGGTACCGCTTCAGGGGCTGGGAGGAAGTCTTCCTGCGACCCTGCTGACCAGCCTTCTGATGCAGATTCTCTGGTTCTTCGGAATTCACGGAACGAATGTAATCGCTCCTATCGTTCAGCCGATACGTCTGGCACTGGATACAGAAAATATGACGGCGCTGGCGGCAGGACTTTCACTGCCTAATATTGTGGGAAACGGCTTTTTCAGTATCATCTGCTGGGGCGGTTCCGCACTGGGACTGGTGCTCCTTATGCTGGGCTCTAAGAGCAAGCAGTACCGCCAGCTCGGAAGAGTTGCGATTGTACCTGCGTTATTCGGAATTACGGAGCCCGTTATTTTTGGTACGCCGCTGGTGTTTAATTTCAAATTTCTGATTCCGTTTGTTACGAACAATACCATCAATCTCTGTATTGCCTACGTATTAACAAATATGGGAATCGTGGCAAGATGCTCCGGCGCACAGCCAATCTTCGGTCTTCCGCTGGGCTTTCATGCAATGGTGAGCGGACGCATCTCTGTGGTAATTCTGCAGTTGGTACTCCAGCTGATCATTTCCCCTCTTTTATGGTATCCGTGGTTTAAGATGGCGGAAAAAGAGGCGCTTACAAAGGAAGAGGCAGAATAGGAGAGAAAAATGGGAAGAAGTATCATACCAATTCTTGAAGACTGGTATTTTGACGGGAATCCGGTGCAGACGCTTCCTCCGTTTTCCATCAGTGGGGAGGCGGTTACGCTTCCCCACACCTGGAATACGGAGGCGGACTGCAGCTATCACAGAGGCGCCTGTCTGTATACGAGGGAACTGAACCTGGAGAAAAGTCTTTTAAACCGGGATCTGTATCTGGAGTTTCTGGGTGTCAATTCCGTAGCTTCCGTATACTTAAATGACCGGCTTCTGGGAACACACCGGGGCGGTTATTCAGCATTCCGGTTTGACATCACAGAGGCGTATGACTGGAATGGGAGCAATACACTTGCCGTTCTGGCCGATAATTCGGAGACAGAGGATGTGTCGCCCCTGTTTGGCGATTTTACGATCTTTGGAGGTATTTACCGTGAAGTACGGGTGCTGGCTGTCCCCAAGACGCATTTCGACACACTGCATTACGGAACACAGGGGATTACGCTTTTGACAGATGTGGATGAACAGAATACGGGGATAATTCGATTAGAGGCGCGGGTTGTGAGGGCCGGGGCCGGGAGAATCACCTATTGTCTGTACGATCCGGCCGGGAGCCTGGTTTTGGAGCAAACAGTACCCGCGCGGGAACAGCGCACAGTCTTAACGGTCCCGGATGTGACCCTTTGGAATGGAAGGGAAAACCCTGCGCTGTACCTCTTCCGTGCTGTTTTAACAGATGGTTCAGGAGAGGAGGACGCAGTGGAATTACCCTGCGGATTCCGGCGCTGTGAGATGACGGGAGAGCGCGGGTTCTGTCTAAACGGAGAAAAGCTTATGCTTCACGGAGTGGGGATCCACCAGGACCGTGAAGGGATGGGAAACGCGGTGACTCGTGAGGAACGTGAGGAAGATTTCCGGCTGATTGACGAGATGGGAGCCAACATGATCCGGCTGACCCATTACCAGCATGCTCCGTATATCTATGATATGTGCGACCGCGACGGTTTCGTGGTGTGGACGGAGATTCCCATGCTCAGCATGACGGAGGAACCGGCTCTCCTGGAAAATGCCAGGCAGCAGCTGACAGAACTGATCCTTCAGAACTGCCACCACCCATCCATCTTTTTCTGGGGGATTCAGAACGAGATAGCCATGTTTGGGGAAAACCAGTATATGTACGGTGCAGTGGAAAGCCTCAATGAACTGGCGAAGCAGCTGGATCCGACGAGACTTACTGCCTGTGCCAATTTGCATAATGTGAAACCGGAGAGTCATATGAACCATATAACCGACACCGTGGGTTATAACCTCTATTATGGCTGGTATTATGGAGAGATTCCGGAGTATCAGGAATTTTTCGACGAGTTCCACCGGCTGAATCCGGAGGTTCCCCTTGGGATTTCCGAATATGGAGTCGACTGTAATCTGACTTTTCACAGCGACACTCCAAAACGAAAGGATTACAGCGAGGAATTTCAATGCCTGTTTCATGAGCAGTCGTATGGGATTATGGAGAAGCAGACGTGGCTCTGGGGAACCGTAATCTGGAATATGTTCGATTTTGGAAGCGCCATACGGAATGAGGGAGGCACCCGGGGAAAGAATGCCAAGGGCCTTGTAAGCGGCGACAGGAAGGTGAAAAAGGATGTTTTCTACTTTTACCGCGCGTGCTGGAGCCGTGTTCCTTTTGTACACATAACCGGAAGAAGATATAAGAAACGCTGGAAAGAGACCGTTACGATCAAGGTATATTCCAATCAGAGGCAGATCAGGCTTTACGTAAACGGCATGTTTGTGAAAGAACAGCGGGGAGAACGCGTATTCCTGTTTGAAGGAATACGGCTGCTGGAAGGCGAAAACAGGATAGAAGCGCGATGCGGCGGCTTTCAGGACGAGATTATCTTAGAGAGAGGGACAGAACCGGTTCCAGAGTATACCTACATAGACCCTAATCCTGGTTTTAATGTGAAAAACTGGTTTTTGAAGGACAGTGAAGAGATGGATCCGGACAGAGCGTATTCTCTTTGGGATACGGTGGGAGATTTAAAAAACAACAGTGAGGCGTGGGCGCTTCTAAAGGCAGAACTGCCCGGATTATGGGAAGATCCTACCTTTGAAAAGAGAACGCAGTATGTCCTGTTTAAACTGATTAACCGGGCCAGCAGCAGGTTTGAGGAGGAGACAGTGAAGCAGGTAAATGAGAAGCTGATGAAGATTCAGAAGAAGGGAGACGGCAGATGACTGGATTTCCGAAAGAGTTTTTATGGGGAGGCGCGGTTGCCGCCAACCAGTGCGAGGGAGCCTGGAATGAGGACGGAAAGGGCGTGTCTATCCAGGATGTGCTTCCAAAAGGTATGGCAGGACCCAGAACCGGGAAGCCCACCCGGGATAATTTAAAACTTGAGGGGATTGATTTTTACCATAGATATAAAGAAGATGTGAAGCTGATGGCAGAGATGGGCTTTCGGGTGTTCCGTACGTCGATAGCCTGGAGCAGAATCTATCCGAATGGTGATGAGACGGAGCCAAATGAGAAAGGACTTCAGTTTTATGATGATTTATTTGATGAATGCAGGAAATACGGCATGGAACTGATCGTCACCCTGTCCCACTATGAGACTCCGCTTCATCTATCGGAAAAGTATGACGGCTGGTGCAGCAGGGAGCTGATATGCTTCTACAAGCGATATGTAACAACGGTGTTTACCCGTTACAAGGATAAGGTAAAATACTGGCTCACCTTTAATGAGATTAATTCCATTCTTCATGCTCCATTCATGAGCGGAGGCATAAGTACGCCAAAGGAACAACTGACGGAAACGCAGCTTTACCAGGCGATTCATCATGAACTGGTGGCCAGCGCATGGGCGGTGAAGCTGGGGCATGAGATTAATCCGGACTTTAAAATAGGCTGTATGATACTCAGCTTCCCGGTGTATCCGCTGACTCCTGACCCGTCTGATGTCATTGCTGCTATGGAAAAGGACCATTCCAACACGCTGTTTGCGGATGTCCATGTAAGGGGATATTATCCGGGATATGCATATCGTTATTTCCGGGAGCATGGGATTAAAATGAAGGTCACGGAGGAGGACGAGGCGGTTCTTAAGCATACTGTGGACTTCGTGTCATTCAGCTACTACACCAGCTCCTGTGCCTCAGCTGACCGTGAAAGGGCTGGGGAAGGAAAGGGAAATATATTGATGGGTATATCCAATCCTGCATTGAAAGCGAGTCAGTGGGGCTGGCAGATTGACCCGAAGGGCCTGCGCTATGTATTAAACTGCCTGTGGGACCGCTATCAGAAACCACTGTTTATTGTCGAAAACGGCCTTGGCGCTCTGGATACCCTGGTAAAGGGAGACGACGGTATATGGACGGTTGATGATGAGTACCGGATCGATTACTTAAGAGAGCATATTCTTCAGATGAAGGAGGCCGTGGAGGATGGCGTGAACTTAATGGGGTATACGACATGGGGCTGTATTGATCTGGTCAGTGCTTCCACGGCGGAGCTTCGCAAGCGGTACGGATTTATCTATGTGGACCGCAATGACGATGGAAGCGGAAGCCTTGCGCGGTATCGGAAGAAGAGCTTTTACTGGTACAAAAAGGTGATTGAGTCTAACGGAAGCGAGCTGTAAAGTCCGAAAAATCAGCCTGGTAACTCCAGCATAAGTTTATGGAACTTTTCTGGTTCGCTCCACTGCGGAAAGTGGCAGGAATGCTCGAACCAGTGAAACTGCTTTTCCGATTGGATCGTATCATAATACTCCTTTGCCAGCTCCGACGAGACATGGAAATCATGGCGCCCTTCCACAAATATGACAGGTGCGCCATACACCGTCTGCCCTTCAAAATTAGTCTCCATAAGCTCCGGCCATAACCGCCGGATTGCCTGCAGGCTGCCTTTCTGACGCCGTATTAAATCCGGAATCGAATAAGAACCGGTACATAAGAACGGCGTCACCAGGGCGTTATAATTTGTTTTGCCATAGAGGGACCCCCCATGCTTTACCACCTGTTTCGTCACAAAAAGCAGATCGTCCAGCCAGTTTTCACCGGTGTAGGTACAGTCTGCTTTTTTCAGCCGTTCAAGCGCTTTCTTTCCGGCATGTGCGGCAGCGAATTCGTATCCCGCGCGGCTGGCTTTTTTCATGTTTACAACCTGTCCGCAGCCGACATAGGCGCGGATCATCTCCGGGTGGTTTGCCGTGTAGGTAAGCCCCAGGACGCTTCCCCAGGAATGTCCGACGAGATAGAGCTTTTCCTGATGGTAACGTTCGGTTAAGAGTGTCACCAGCGCATGGAGATCCTCGAGAAAGGTGGCGATGGTGACGGTGCTGTCTCCGAAATCGTAATAGGATTTACCTGCCCCGCGCTGCTCCCATACGACGACGGTAAAGTGCTTCTCCAGCTCGCTGTTGTATTTCAGAACCAGCGGCAGCGCGGCGTCTCCGGGGCCGCCGTGAAGATAGAGGAGAAGGGGCAGATGGTCTCTTTCCGCCCGGATTGATACGTACTGCGGTACTCCGTTAAGGGTGATGGTGGTCTGGTGGTTGATTGGCATAGGGGCCTCCTTCGGCATTGGATTGCAGAATTTATCGCTGTGCTGCAACGTTACAGTTCACAGCCCGGTCGTCCTCTGCTTCCCGGTCGTCC
>ENA-OXEB01000640-OXEB01000640.1-human-gut-metagenome-genome-assembly--contig:-NODE-640-length-10399-cov-51.2787_pt1 | contig 10399 bp, 9 predicted proteins | sample MGYA00249353_ERZ652239 | MGnify/ENA primary metagenome ERZ652239 (study PRJEB26925, sample SAMN05826586) | human gut metagenome | biome: ENVO:2100002; feature: ENVO:00000062; material: ENVO:00002003... | reverse complement strand
CCGAAAGCCATGCTGGTGGGCTTGATGGGGATCGAACCCACGACCTTCTGTTCCGCTTGGCCAGAAACTGAGTGTATCAGACAACACTGATTGGGGCTATAATCGCTGGAATTCCGCCATTTCTGCCTTTAGTTGTTTTCTCGTTGGAGGGCCCAAAACTCGCTGAATCGGGAGGTCATCGTTACTGAATCGTTACTGGAGGAACAGAATATTTGCCGCATGTCACTTAGCCATGCAAAGCAACCAGCATGAGCGAAACAGTGGCAATGGCTGATTTGTCATAAGGCGTTAACTGCCCAGGACCATCCGTCTCCGATCAGCGGCAAGCAGCTTTGTCTTAGTCTTTGGCATATCCACCGACGGCATCCTTCAAAGCCGCGCGCAGCCCTTCATCTACCGCGTAGATGTACAGCTCCCGAACGCCACGGGTAAGCAGGACATTCAGCTGATTACGGATAAACGTTCTGTTGAAGTCAATGGCGTCTTGGACAATAACGTCCTTTGTTACGCTTGAATCATTGGCGCTTGAATCATTGGCATTCGAGTCGTCGCCCTCTTTGATGACTTTGATAGCTGGATCTTTGGAGTATTCCGGTTCAAATTGAATGTATTGCACTTCCTCTTCATGCCCATCGACCCCGCGCTTTATCCACTTGCCTTCGTCATTGTCACTGATATGGCCGCAGGTCACCGATGGGCCAATGATGACGGCGGCGACATTGAGATCAGCGCCCTGCACGGTGAAATAAGAGCCTACCTCCTGCTCCGTGTTACGCCTTGAAACCCAGTGATCATTCTTATCCGCATTATCGCCAAAGCTGGTTCCATCTAGATCCACAGACTCCGCAGACTTAAGCATGGATTGGCCATCATTCCATGGCATATCGAAAGAATCAAGCAGTCGTTCGCCTTCCTTGAGATCCGGCACAGGGGTAAGACCGTCCTTCTCCCACTTCGGCATTCTCCATTCGGCATGTCCATCAAGTTTCTGAATGCGGTAGAGCGTCACAGATCCTCGATGCTTGGAAGAACTAAAAGGCCAGTCGTATGTTGCAGTTATACGACAAAGGTCTGTTATCGGATACGCGGAAGACAGCTTACTCTTCTTCCGCATATCCTCAAGCTCCTCTCTGAATGATTTGCGTCTATTATCCAACGCCTTGAGCATGGCCAGAGGAGAACTATAGACCTTGACGCTATATTGCTTTTCATCGAAAGGAATGTAAGCGCCATCATCAGTGCCCTGAGATTCCTCGTCGGGAATTGGCTTGATAATACGGGATGCCGAGATGCCACTTGACGCCGACTTGGCTGTAATGAACATCTCGTCTTCATCAGCTCCTGTCAGCGCCTGGATCCAGTGGACCATAGCATCGCTGCCGCAAATGCGGAATTGCTGGTTGAGCCTCAGTCGTTGCACCGTGACTGGAATCGGTTGTTGCGCAGTCGTTTCAGTGGATGGCAGATTCATCTCATAAGGTTCGCTTCGTAGCAGGCGCTCCTCGTGTTCCCCTGGATTCTTCTCGGGGTATTTCCCCTCGAACAGCTTTTCCAAAAGCTGCCGATCCCATTGCATTCTTGAATTCATTATCTGATGGGGATCGAACACCGCGATAACGACCTTCGCCCTCCGCACAATCCTCGAGAGATAATTCTTATGCGTCATGAATCCCTTGGCCGTGAACAAGAGATGAGCCTCATCCACAAGTACGATATCCGCTACATCGTGAGTATTTTTTTCAGCGAATGTGCCAGCCTTCAGAACATTATCGGATTCAGCCAAAGCCCCTGCACGACGCGATTTTAAAATATTCTGAAGTTTGGCAACTTCCCTATACTGCTTTAACAATTCCTCGTTATGTACGAGCAGTTTCACCAACGGCGGGGTCTTCATGTCGTATTCAGTGCACAAACGATAGAATAACGAGCTCAGCACGATTGATTTGCCTGTTCCGGCGCTGCCTTCGAGCAGGAAGAGCCGATGCCTGGGATTTGCCGGCCATTCCGACACCACCCGATCAGCGATAGCACGAACCTCATCTATTGCCTTCTTCTGACCATCACCAAGGCTGTGGAATGGCGAGAGCTTGTAAGTGGACAAATTCCAAATGTTCTCTTCGAGCTCGAAAAGTGTGCTAAGCGTTTTCTGCTTTTTCGCCTTTTTATGGGAGGATTGGGCGGCATCATGCTTACTTTGAACATCAAGTATTCGATCGTTATCACCGCAGAGACGATTCCAGATTGCCGAAACGACATACGGCATTGCCTCAGCGGTAAAATAGCGTCCTTGGGCATTGGGTCGACCATTGAGGCAGTGGACGTTAGCGACCGATTGCATATAATCGATGAGCTTGTTTTCGATATCAAGAGTCAATGATTTATTGAACAGTCCTTGATGAATTACAAACTGACGCACTTCGACATTGTTTTTCAATGCATAAGAGATGGTTTTATCAGCTATTGTTTGCTTCTCCCTTGCCCACTTATGAGCCTCACTCTCATTCCCTGCATCATCGACATGGTCTTCGTCGTCCTCGACGTGAAGAACATGCTGGACAGTTCGTTGAGCGATATGGTTGGTCTCTCCCACATACACGGTCCAGTCGCGACGGTTATCGCCTTTGTTGTAACCCTTGTAACCGCCTTTGGGCTCATGGAAATACACGATATAAACAGTCGGTTCGTGCAATAGTAGATCAATCTTGCGCCTGACTTCATCATCCGACATTGACTGATTATCGTCGGTTAGAAAATAGCCCCCGCCATTGGATGGATCCAAACATTCCCTGAACGTGTTCTCGTACTCAGGAGTCTTCAGTTTTGCTTCGTTCGCTTCGTTAGTCGGAGAATCTTCTTCCCCTGCGTCTTTCGGCAGCTTGAAGTAGGGGACATTGGCAATGATTGGGGCCATATCGCTATCGTGTTCGATTGATCGACGCACTGCTTTAGCAAAAGCATTCATTTCTCTTTCACCTTTCCTCAGAAATATATTCTGATTCAAAAGACGTGCAGCATTTCGCCTTGGATTAGAAGAAAATGTCCTCACTTTCCAAGAAGCTGCCTTTCCTATGGGGACTTTATCTACTCTCATTCCTAGGACTTAGCTCGCTATATGCACACGTCGCTCTCCCGCAATTTGAACGATGCCTAGATTCTTTTGACGCTAAGCCTACCTTCAATGAGAAGCTTGTGTATGAGGTTACCACCATGAGCTTTGTTGTCCATAGTTGAACCATAGGTGGAAAGTAACCTGACAACTTTTTGATCCATGTCTGTCTTTGCATCTTGGTCAGAAATCATGGTTCCATCATCTTTCTTCCAAGGCCGGTAAAAACACCACAGCCAGGTACTGCTCCTGCCATGCTGCGCTTCGGCGCTTGGGATCTGTACTGTCATACCGAACATGAGCTCCGTATCGCTGCTATCGCCGCAGGATTACGCGCGCTTCCCCGGACCGACGACGATGTGCCGTTCCTATGCAAACTTATTCTTCTCCATGTCGATCGCCTACTGTTGCTTATCAATGCCGCAGGCTGGCTTGAAGAACTGGCTGATTTGGACGAAAAGATTCGACGCATGCTCAACCCACCAGCACCACGGCAAGCTATGGGCGCATGCCCGCACTGTGCACATGGCGTCGTGTGGGCAGAGGAGGGAGCTCCGATGGGCAGATGCTCCGCATGCGGCTCCCTCGTGCAACGCCATGAAGTGGCGGACAGACTCCTAGCACGGCTTAATAAAGCCACCGGTTGGATGACGGCATCCGAATACCGCGACCATCTTGCAAGAGAAGGTATCCGGATCCCGACCAGCACCATCCGTGGATGGTCACACAGAGGACTAATCCATGCAAGAAACGATGGTCGTATGCCTGTCAAACGACTGGTTGAACTCACCCGGGAACGTAGCCGTCCCCGCAACCGCCGTAATTAGAAAAGCGCCTTCAATGAAGACGCTTTTCTGTTTGTGGGCTCGAAGAGATTCGAACTCTCGACCTTTCGCTCCGGAGGCGAACGCTCTATCCAGCTGAGCTACGAACCCAAACCTAACTAATTCTACACCACTTTCAGAGGTGGCGAGGTGCTGCAGTCATCGTTACTAATCGTTACTGAGACTGTTTTTTCAATTATTGCTCAAGTTCACAAACCCAGTCAGCAGTAGGGCTGGCCGGTAACTCCGACAGAGAGTGCACCCGGAACCTTCTGTTCCGGAGACAGACGCTCTATCCACTGAGCTACAAACCCGAGTAACTTCTTTACTGTACACCACATCACGTTGCATGCGGCACATACGTCGCCAAAATAACGAGAAAATCGCCATTATCGGCTCTACAATGGGGTTATGTCGGAACCTACAGATGACTTCGAATACGAACGCCGCTTCTTCTGCCGCGAGCTGCCGGCGGAATACGACGACGGCGACGCCCCGACCCTCATCATTCAAAGCTACTACGTGCATGCCGACAATTACGCCTTGCGCGTGCGGCTGGTCTCGCACAAGGTTCACGTCGACATGACGTCCGACGTAAATCCGGTGGCCGTGCTGGACGAATACCGCGACCGGTTCTCGGAAGCATATGTCACCGTCAAAGGTCCGTCCGTGGGCGGCACGCGCTACGAAGTCGAGCGCGAAATCGATACGCGTATCGCGGCCGAACTCATCAAGCGCGGCGGCTCGGTAATCATCAAGAACCGGTATTCCGTGTGGATTGAGGAAGACGGCTGGAGCGTGGATGTGTTCGGCGGGCCGAATGCGCCGCTCATCGTAGCCGAGGCCGAACGATCCGGGCCGGTTACCAATCTGACGATTCCGAAATTCTGCATCACCGAAATCACCGATCAGGCGCGATTCAATAACGATGGTCTCGCCAACCGTCCGTTCTGTAAGTGGGCGGATGATTTCAAGGAGGAGCTGGCGCTGGAGGGGCCAAGGTTCCAGCAGTATTTCGGGAAGAATCGGATGGTTTAGGGGGGGAGCAATCGAGTACGCTCGTGAGCTCCCCTCAGTCATCTACGACGACAGCCCCTCTCAAAGAGGGGAGCCAAAACCACTTAGTACATGAGGGTGGCTAGGCGACGACGGGCGCGGGTCAGACGCGGGTCGGTGGGTTCGGGGATGGCGAAGTATTCGAGCAGACGCTTGCGAACCTGCTCGATATCGGCCTTGTGCCCGGCGGCCAAAAAGTCCAGCAAACGGTCGAAAGCGTCTTGAATCTGGCCACCAATCATGTCGATATCAGCCACGGCCAACTGCGCTTCCACATCGTCCGGCGCTGCGGCGGCAGCGGCACGTACGTCACGTACATCAGCGGCCCCGGAGCGGGCCAGCAACAGCGCCTTCGCACGTTCGCGGGCGGCCAGTGCATCGGACGGGTCGGATCCGAGCACGCGCTCGTATTCGGCGGCGGCACCGGCGTAATCGCCCTCCTCGGCCAAACGATGGGCTTCGGCATGCTCCGGCGGCACCTGCTCAGCACCCGCGACGGCACCGGTGGCACCAGCGCTCTTGGCGGCATCGGAATCAGGATCACCCGAGTACGGCGCGGTACCGTTCACACCAGACTGCGCGGCGGCCTCAATAATCTTCGGAATCACCTCGTCAGTAAGTTGCTTGAGCTCGTCGTCACCCGGAAGGCCCTGCAACAGCGGCATCGGACGGCCGGCAATCAACGCGAACAGTGCGGGCACGCCCTGCACCTGCAGCGCTTGGGCAATCGAGGGATTGGACGAGATATCGATACGGGAGAGCTGAATCTGGCCGTTCAGGGCGTTCACCGCGTCGCCCAGTGCACGGGCCATCGGGAACAGGCGGTCATCGGTCGGCACCCACAGAAGCAGCAGGATCGGGAAGGTCGCAGAAGTCTGCACCATTGCCTGGAAGGTGTTTTCGGTGGTGTCGATCACGTACCCACCAGCGGCAGGCGCGCCGCCCGCTTGTCCGGGCTCGGCCTTGACCTGATGCTTCAGCGCCTCCAAATCGACGGCGCCCGCCAATGAGACTCCCGGATTGAACTGCTGCTCTGCCATAATGCCTCCCGATTCCACGCGATTCGCGTACAACAACAATCACATTTGCTGACATTGATTGTAATGCCGATTCCCACCACGTAGGGATTCTTCCACTACGCGGTGGAATTCCCACCACGTAGCAAAACGCCCACCACGATGTGACCCCAAACGGCACCATTATGCGAAAGGTAAAGTTTTATCGACATCGTGGTGGACGAATCACATCGTGGTGGGGGCGTTAACCGCGCGGTGGGTGGCGGCAACAATTACAGCGCTTCGACCTTTACCGGCTGACGGTCGGCACCCACTGCGGTGATTTGCTCACCGGAACTTGCCAACGGAATGTACAAGGCCACCACGTTCACATACGTGACCTTCATGGTGCTGGTGTACTTGTCGCTATTGAACAGCGCCTTCTCGTCGTCGGAAGCCGGCCGCGATTCGCGGCCATCCCCTGCCTTGCGAGTCCATTCGCCGTTAATACGGCCAACCACCAGATCACCGGCACCGTCTGCAGCACGCATCACCCACATCTGTTCAGGCACAGCGGTGAATTTTTGCTCCTGCGTACCGTTGTTGCGTTGCATACCTTCCTGCACCTTGGCCGTGGTATTGGCCAGTTCCTGGCGCAGCAAATCGTCTGCGAACTTGGAAGCGTATTGGCTCTTGGAGCCGTTCTGCAGCACATCGGCGTATTGGGCCAAGGCATCGGCGGGAGCGGCCACCAGCTTCTCATCCTTTGCGGTGCCCATCTGCGAGCCAATAGTCGGAATCTCGAACTTCGGCAGCTTGGCGCCCTCAAACAGTCGAGCCATAGCCATCAGCTTGTAATTCTGCTGGGCGGATTCCTGATCGAGGACCAGCAAACGCTTGGACTGCTGATCTTCGGTGGTGGTCGTGATGGTGAACACCGAGCGAGGCCATCCGTCGTCCGTAGGAATCACCGTCTGGGCGATGTCCTTGGGAATGGTCGCATATTCGGACATACCGCCGCCACGCTGATTGATCGTGGTCTGGCTGATGCGAATGTCCAGCTGGGGCCCGCCCATAACGGTCGCATACCCATCGGGATTCTTGGCCTGATCGGCTTCATCGATCGTCTTGAGAATCTTCAGACGAATCTTCTTCTCCTGCGCCTCGGTCAAATCCGGCGCAACCTTGGTGGAGGTATCAGCAGCCGGCGTCGGCAGTTGGCCTTCACAGGCGGTCAACGGCACGACCAACGCCATGCAGGCGAGGGCGGACACACACAGTTTGTTCCATCGCTTGTTCATCAGCTTTCCTCCTGTCCGTCATCGGCCGAGTCGTCTCCGGTATTGACCTCTTGGGCCAAGCGGGAGAAGTAGGCCTGCAGTTCGTCAGGGGTGATTACCGAAGTCGATTCGTTATCGCCGGCGCTGAGGCCGGGCTCAGCGCCGCTTTCGGCACCGGTCTGCTGGTCGGCGACCAGGTTACGCGAACTTGGGTCGATGATAACCGGTGTTTCGGTGGCTTCAGATTGCGAGGATTGCGAGGACGCACGGCCCGAACGCCGATGTGTGGCGTGACGGCGACGATTACGTCGACTTGCACCATCCGGCTTCCCGGACACTGCGATGCTGGCGGGTGCCTCTTCCTCGATTACGGCGCTTGCCATGCCTTCCACCATGCGCTTGCGGCGCTTATGCGGCGGCATGGCGAACACGGAGGCGCACAGTACGGCCAGCACGGCCAGCAATCCGCCGGACAGATAGAACGGCATCGCAAAGTCCGGCACTTCGGAGCGCACCCAGTGCAGCTGCACCTTGGCGTTGGTGACATTTTCGCCCAAATCCACAATGGCTACCGTCGAGGCGCCGGTCTTCTTGCTCTTCAGCGAAACGGACCCAGTGCCGCATTTCACGGCAGTCCACATATCGGAATCCTTGAACGACACCGCGTCATCGGCACTGGTAGGCGCTCCCTGACTCGTGCTGCTTCCCTTCTGGGTGCTCAGCTCGCTCCATGATGCCAATCCGGTGATGCGGGTATAGGACTTCTCGGACGCGACCCATCCGGCAACATCCTTGGACGAACCCAACGCCACGCACGCCTCGTCCTGAGAGGATCCCGAGTCCACGGTTATCGTGGCATTCTGATCCAACAAGGTCAGCACATTCGGATCAGTGACGACATACCGGGAGCCGCTCATGGTTGCGGAAGCGGTGATTTCAGTGGAGGGCTTCCACATCGTGGCATTCATGTACCCCAACACCACAGCCGCCACGGCCAATAGTCCGAAGATAGGCGTCACCACTCCACGCATGATTTTGGCATGACGGGATGGACGCTTGGCGCCCTTATCCGGTCTTGTAGTCTGTTCTTCAGCACTCATAACTCAACCATTCTACAATCTTCACCTGTTTATTACCTAGGAGCGCAGAAAATCAAGGTTTACCAGTAGGGTGATGTGTCATGCGTAAGTCTGTTAAGTCTATGTTATCTCCCCTCGGCAAGGCCGTTGCCCTTGCCTGCTCGCTGGCGATGTGCGTGTCGCTGGCTGCCTGCTCCAGTTCGAGCTCGGACTCGAAATCCTCTTCTTCCGATTCCTCTTCATCTTCCGACTCTTCTGACAAGAAGGGCCAAATTGCCGGCGTGACCGCCAAGGGCAAGCTCGGCGAGAAGCCGACCATCTCCTTTAATACGCCGATGACCGTGTCCGACGGCTCTTATGTGGTGCTGCAGAAGGGCGATGGCGACGTGATCGAGGAGGGCGACCGCGTCTGCGCCCAAGGCATCGCGCTCAACGTTAAAGACGGAACCGAGCTCATGGACACCTGGACCAAGAACACGCCGGATTGCTCGCTGAAGGTGGATTCCAAGACCCTCTCCTCGACCTACTACAACCAGATCAAGGGTGCCAAGATCAACACCACGATTGGCTTTGGCGTCAACGCTCAGGATTCGTCCGGGTACTCTTACATTCTGGCGATGACGTTTGTGTCCAAGTCCAAGGACTTGGAGAAGGCCACTGGCGAGGAAGTCAAGGATGTGCCGGCCAATCTGCCGAAGGTGACGCGAGCCAAAAACGGCGAGCCGTCCATCGACATGAACGGTCAGGGTTCGGTTGATTCGCTGATCTCGCAGACGCTGATCAAGGGTAACGGCGCCAAGCTGACCGACAAGAACACCGTGGTGGTCAAGTACACCGGTTGGCTTACGAATGGCAAGCAGTTCGATTCGTCCTGGGATCGCGATTCCACAATCGACGCCGATCTGTTCAGCGATTCCAGCGGCCAGCATCAGGTTATCGAGGGCTGGCAGAAGGGTCTGGTCGGCCAGACCGTCGGCTCTCAGGTTCTGCTGGTGATTCCGCCGGATCAGGCCTATGGAGATAAGGAGCAAGGTCCGATTCCCGCCAACTCCACGTTGGTCTTCGTAATCGATATTCTCGCCGCGTACTAAAAGATATAGCAGGGGCTCCCTCTGATGAGGGAGCCCCTGCTATATCTAGAACAGCCTGAGACTGTCGTCCTCGGTGCCTTTCATATCGTCGTAATCGAGGATGAGGCAGGTGAAGCCGCGGTCTTTGGCCAAGACCTGGGCTTGCGGCGTGATGGTTTGTGCGGCGAAGATGCCGTGCACCGGGGCCAGCAGCGGATCTCGATTGAGCAGTTCGCAGTAGCGAGTCAGCTGCTCGACGCCATCAATGCCGCCGTGACGTTTGATTTCCACAGCCACATGCTCGCCCTCGGCATTCACGGCCATAATATCCACTGGGCCAATGGCGGTCGGGTATTCGCGACGCACCAGCTTGGCTCCCTTGCCGATACGCTCGATTTGCTCGGCCAGATAGCGCTGCAGATGGTCTTCCACGCCATCCTTGATGAGACCCGGATCTTCGCCCAGATCATAGGTTTGGTCGGAATAGATATGCTGCAGCGTCACTTCAAGAATGTCCGAACCCTTGTCGGCGCTGACACGTAGCACCTTTTCCGGCTCACCAGCGGCGACACTTTCCGGGGAATGCGTCGCAGAATCACCATCCACAGCCCCACCAGCGACACTTTCCCGGGAATGTTGCGCGGATTTGGCGGCTGGGTCGATCTCACGAATCGTGCAGGGCGCGGTCATCCAGTTCAGCGGCTTGTAGGAGCCCAATTCGGAGAAAATCAACAGGCTGGAATCGGCCTTGATCAGCAATACGCGCTTGGCCAGGGGCAGTGAGGCGTTGAGGCGGCCCGAATACTCGGCCGAACAGTCGGCAACAATAACTCGCATAGGCCACCACTGTAGCGCAACACATGGCATACATAGCAAAAGGGGCTCTCTGGAAAACCAGAGAGCCCCTTAAGGAGTTGGTTCAGATCACTCGGCGATGCCGGAGTACTGGACGTCGTGGCCGCGCTCGACCGCCACGGTGAGTTTGTTCG
>ENA-OXEB01000629-OXEB01000629.1-human-gut-metagenome-genome-assembly--contig:-NODE-629-length-10649-cov-14.5339_pt1 | contig 10649 bp, 7 predicted proteins | sample MGYA00249353_ERZ652239 | MGnify/ENA primary metagenome ERZ652239 (study PRJEB26925, sample SAMN05826586) | human gut metagenome | biome: ENVO:2100002; feature: ENVO:00000062; material: ENVO:00002003... | reverse complement strand
GGGCTTGTAATGGGTTAAGTGATAACAGATGTCTGGAAATATAGGGGCAAATCCAATGCGTAAATTGCTGACCATCCTGAACGCAATGCTCAGAAAGAACGAAGAGTGAAATGAATCGTAGCATCATGTTGCTCCATAATTTTTACGTTCAAGACAGTTGATTATCGGCGCATATGACTCAAAAAGAGCCTGATGATTGCCTCTTTTCCATAGGCTCTTTCTCTGAAGTGAAGGAAGGCCCGGAAGAAAGCACTCGCTGGCATACGTGACTCCAGCTCAACCGGAGATAATCACCATTGTTATTTTTCTATTTAATAATAATCTCCTGAAAAATAGATATAGCAAAAATACAATCCGGCCAGATTTAATTCCGCATTCATTACCAGAAATAATCAACACTACAACTATTATATCATTCAATAGTCACCGCTAAAATTTTATTATTTTCCTCTTCTTTACATAGAAATTATCAATCTGTTTATTATGCCGAATTTAAATAATTAATCACAAAACAACATCACCATTATTTGTGTGTTTTATTTATTAATAACATAGTCATACGTTCTTTTTTTACAAGGAAATAATCAATTGATAAATTGTTTTTGGTATTAATAGTCAAGTAGGAAACATTTTAACAAATGATAAAAATCCTAAATTCCTTGTTCATAATGTAGGAGTGTGTTAAATAGGTGGGCAAAATTTGGTTCCCTTTCTCGCCTGTAATATTGCAGCGTCTTCGCACCTCCATGAGACATTGCGACTTAATAAGAAGGTGATAAGTCCTGCATATAAGCATGGACTGACCATGGTTTTATATTCATTAAAAATTTTGTTACAACCCATTGATTTAGCATAAATAAATTATAGTGGGTTCGGGTTTGTTGTGACTGTGGCATTATTTCCGTGCAAAGGAGCTGATATGTCTGAAAGACATTTACCTGATGACCAGAGCAGTACTATCGATCCATATCTAATTACCTCTGTTCGCCAGACTCTGGCAGAACAAAGCGCAGCATTACAAAACTTGTCTAAACAACTGGATTCCGGGCAGTACCAGCGTGTCCTTAATTTGATAATGAACTGTAAAGGGCACGTTATTCTTTCGGGAATGGGTAAATCAGGGCATGTCGGTCGTAAAATGTCAGCGACGCTGGCCTCTACGGGTACGCCTAGTTTCTTTATTCATCCTGCAGAAGCTTTCCATGGCGATCTGGGCATGATTACGCCTTACGATCTTCTGATCCTTATTTCTGCCAGCGGTGAAACGGATGAAATCCTCAAGCTAGTTCCTTCACTGAAAAATTTCGGCAACCGAATTATCGCCATTACCAATAATGGAAATTCCACGCTGGCGAAAAATGCTGATGCCGTGCTGGAACTCCACATGGCGAATGAAACCTGCCCGAATAATCTTGCACCAACAACGTCTACCACGCTGACGATGGCGATCGGCGATGCGCTGGCGATTGCCATGATCCACCAACGCAAATTTATGCCGAATGATTTTGCGCGCTATCACCCGGGCGGTTCATTAGGTCGTCGCCTGCTGACCCGCGTTGCTGATGTCATGCAGCATGATGTTCCTGCGGTACAGCTGGATGCGTCATTTAAAACCGTGATTCAACGTATCACCAGCGGATGCCAGGGAATGGTGATGGTAGAAGACGCAGAAGGTGGGCTAGCGGGCATTATCACCGACGGTGACCTGCGTCGCTTTATGGAAAAAGAGGATTCTCTGACATCCGCCACGGCTGCGCAGATGATGACACGTGAACCGCTGACGCTACCGGAAGACACCATGATCATTGAAGCGGAAGAAAAAATGCAAAAGCACCGCGTCTCAACGTTATTGGTGACCAACAAGGCAAATAAAGTCACTGGCCTTGTGCGCATTTTCGACTAATTAAGCAACGGGGTGCGAGAGGTTAGTCTCTCATTGAGTTTGCGCCCCACTGAAACTTTGATAATCGTTACATGTTGATAAAAGTGAAGTCTGCCGTATCCTGGATGCGTGCTCGTCTGTCTGCCATCTCACTGGCAGATATCCAAAAACACCTGGCGAAAATCATCATTCTGGCACCGATGGCGGTGCTGCTGATCTATCTGGCTATCTTCAGCCAGCCTCGCTATATGAGCGAGTCGAAAGTCGCCATTAAACGCTCGGATGATTTAAACAGCGGCAGCCTGAATTTTGGTCTGCTTCTGGGTGCCTCTAACCCCAGTTCCGCAGAAGATGCGTTGTATCTGAAAGAGTACATCAACTCGCCGGATATGCTGGCGGCGCTGGATAAGCAACTAAATTTTCGTGAAGCGTTTAGCCACAGCGGGCTCGATTTTCTTAATCATCTTAGCAAGGATGAAACCGCAGAAGGCTTCCTGAAGTACTACAAGGACCGTATCAACGTCTCGTATGACGATAAAACCGGATTACTGAATATTCAGACGCAGGGCTTTAGCCCGGAGTTTGCGCTTAAGTTTAACCAGACCGTGCTGAAAGAGTCAGAGCGCTTTATCAATGAGATGTCACATCGCATCGCGCGTGACCAGCTTGCCTTTGCAGAAACGGAGATGGAAAAGGCACGCCAGCGTCTGGACGCCAGCAAAGCGGAATTGCTCTCTTATCAGGACAACAACAACGTTCTGGATCCACAGGCACAGGCACAGGCGGCGAGCACGTTAGTGAATACGCTGATGGGCCAGAAGATCCAGATGGAAGCGGACCTGCGGAACTTGCTGACGTATCTGCGTGAGGACGCCCCGCAAGTTGTGAGTGCGCGTAATGCGATTCAGTCATTGCAGGCACAAATTGACGAAGAAAAAAGCAAAATCACAGCGCCGCAGGGTGACAAGCTAAACCGTATGGCGGTGGATTTTGAAGAAATCAAATCAAAAGTAGAGTTCAACACCGAGCTGTACAAACTGACCCTGACCTCCATTGAAAAGACCCGTGTAGAAGCGGCTCGTAAGCTCAAGGTGCTGTCAGTGATCAGTTCGCCACAGTTGCCGCAGGAATCGTCTTTTCCAAATATCCCTTATTTGATCGCCTGCTGGTTACTGGTGTGCTGCCTGCTGTTCGGCACCCTGAAACTGTTGCTGGCTGTTATTGAAGATCACCGAGACTAACGCTGTCGCTGAATGAGTTTGTGATGAAATTATTTAAATCAATTTTACTGATTGCCGCCTGTCACGCGGCGCAGGCCAGCGCGGCCATTGATATTAACGCTGACCCAAACCTGACAGGAGCCGCGCCGCTTACCGGTATTCTGAACGGGCAACAGTCGGATACGCAAAACATGAGCGGCTTCGACAATACCCCACCGCCCGCACCGCCGGTGGTAATGAGCCGTATGTTTGGTGCTCAACTTTTCAACGGCACCAGCGCGGATAGCGGTGCGACGGTAGGATTCAACCCTGACTATATTCTGAATCCGGGTGATAGCATTCAGGTTCGCTTGTGGGGTGCGTTCACCTTTGATGGTGCGTTACAGGTTGATCCCAAAGGTAATATTTTCCTGCCGAACGTTGGTCCGGTGAAAGTTGCTGGCGTCAGTAATAGTCAGCTAAATGCCCTGGTCACATCCAAAGTGAAGGAAGTATACCAGTCCAACGTCAACGTCTACGCCTCCTTATTACAGGCGCAGCCAGTAAAAGTGTACGTGACCGGATTTGTGCGTAATCCTGGTCTGTATGGCGGCGTGACGTCTGATTCGTTACTCAATTATCTGATCAAGGCTGGCGGCGTTGATCCAGAGCGCGGAAGTTACGTTGATATTGTGGTCAAGCGCGGTAACCGCGTGCGCTCCAACGTCAACCTGTACGACTTCCTGCTGAACGGCAAACTGGGGCTTTCGCAGTTCGCCGATGGTGACACCATCATCGTCGGGCCGCGTCAGCATACTTTCAGCGTTCAGGGCGATGTCTTTAACAGCTACGACTTTGAGTTCCGCGAAAGCAGCATTCCCGTAACGGAAGCGTTGAGCTGGGCGCGCCCTAAGCCTGGCGCGACTCACATTACGATTATGCGTAAACAGGGGCTGCAAAAACGCAGCGAATACTATCCGATCAGTTCTGCGCCAGGCCGTATGTTGCAAAATGGCGATACCTTAATCGTGAGCACTGACCGCTATGCCGGCACCATTCAGGTGCGGGTTGAAGGCGCACACTCCGGTGAACATGCCATGGTACTGCCTTATGGTTCCACTATGCGTGCGGTTCTGGAAAAAGTCCGCCCGAACAGCATGTCGCAGATGAACGCAGTTCAGCTTTATCGCCCATCAGTGGCTCAGCGTCAGAAAGAGATGCTGAATCTCTCGCTGCAAAAGCTGGAGGAAGCATCACTTTCTGCCCAGTCATCCACCAAAGAAGAAGCCAGCCTGCGAATGCAGGAAGCACAACTGATCAGCCGCTTTGTGGCGAAAGCACGCACCGTTGTTCCGAAAGGTGAAGTGATCCTCAACGAATCCAATATTGATTCTGTTCTGCTTGAAGATGGCGACGTCATCAATATTCCGGAGAAAACATCGCTGGTTATGGTTCATGGCGAAGTGCTGTTCCCGAACGCGGTGAGCTGGCAGAAGGGTATGACCACCGAGGATTACATCGAGAAATGTGGTGGCCTGACGCAGAAATCGGGTAACGCCAGAATTATCGTCATTCGTCAGAACGGTGCAGCCGTCAACGCAGAAGATGTGGATTCACTCAAACCGGGCGATGAGATTATGGTTCTGCCGAAATATGAATCGAAAAACATTGAAGTTACTCGCGGTATTTCCACCATCCTTTACCAGTTGGCGGTGGGTGCAAAAGTGATTCTGTCTTTGTAAGGAGTTGAAATGAGCAAAGCAGTTATTGTCATTCCGGCTCGCTATGGCTCCTCGCGCCTGCCGGGTAAGCCACTGCTCGATATTGTTGGTAAACCGATGATCCAGCATGTTTACGAGCGTGCGTTACAGGTGGCGGGCGTTGCGGAAGTTTGGGTGGCAACAGACGACCCGCGTGTTGAAAAGGCCGTGCAGGCGTTTGGCGGGAAAGCCATCATGACGCGCAACGATCATGAATCCGGCACCGATCGGCTGGTCGAGGTGATGCATAAAGTCGAGGCAGATATCTACATTAACCTGCAGGGCGATGAACCAATGATTCGCCCGCGGGATGTAGAAACGCTGTTACAAGGAATGCGTGATGATCCCGCGTTGCCGGTGGCAACGCTATGCCACGCGATTTCTGCCGAAGAAGCGACCGAGCCAAGCACGGTAAAAGTGGTGGTAAATACCCGCCAGGATGCGCTTTATTTCAGCCGTTCGCCGATTCCCTATCCGCGTAATGCTGAAAAAGCGCGCTACCTGAAACACGTTGGTATTTACGCTTATCGTCGCGATGTGCTGCAAAACTACAGTCAGTTACCGGAGTCCATGCCAGAGCAGGCAGAATCACTGGAGCAGCTGCGGTTGATGAGCGCAGGGATCAACATCCGCACATTTGAGGTTGCCGCAACCGGTCCGGGCGTCGACACCCCAGCATGCCTGGAAAAAGTGCGCGCCCTGATGGCACAGGAACTGGCTGAAAACGCATGATTGGCATTTACTCGCCTGGCATCTGGCGTATTCCGCATCTGGAGAAATTTCTGGCGCAACCGTGCCAGAAACTTTCTCTGCTGCGCCCTGTTCCGCAAGAAGTTGATGCTATCGCCGTGTGGGGACATCGTCCCAGCGCGGCGAAACCAGTCGCCATCGCCAAAGCAGCGGGAAAACCCGTCATTCGTCTGGAAGATGGATTTGTGCGTTCGCTGGATCTTGGCGTCAATGGCGAGCCGCCGCTTTCTCTGGTGGTGGATGATTGTGGCATTTACTACGATGCCAGCAAGCCTTCAGCACTGGAGAAACTGGTACAGGATAAAGCCGGAAATACAGCTCTGATAAGCCAGGCCAGAGAAGCGATGCACACCATCGTGACCGGGGATTTGTCGAAATATAACCTGGCACCTGCGTTTGTGGCTGATGAGTCAGAACGTGCAGACATCGTTCTGGTTGTCGATCAGACATTTAATGATATGTCAGTGACGTATGGCAATGCTGGCCCGCATGAGTTTGCTGCCATGCTGGAAGCCGCGATGGCGGAAAATCCTCAAGCCGAAATTTGGGTGAAGGTGCACCCAGATGTACTGGAAGGAAAGAAAACAGGTTATTTCGCTGATCTGCGTGCCACGCAACGAGTACGTTTGATTGCCGAGAATGTCAGCCCGCAGTCGCTATTGCGACACGTTTCCCAGGTTTACGTCGTGACCTCCCAGTACGGCTTTGAAGCCTTGCTGGCAGGAAAACCAGTAACATGTTTCGGCCAGCCTTGGTATGCAGGTTGGGGTTTAACCGACGATCGTCATCCACAGTCCGCTTTGTTATCTGCCCGACGCGGTTCTGCCACGCTGGAGGAACTTTTTGCCGCTGCATACCTGCGTTACTGTCGCTATATCGATCCGCAAACGGGAGAAGTAAGCGATCTATTTACCGTGCTGCAATGGCTGCAATTACAACGTCGACATCTGCAACAGCGTGATGGTTATTTATGGGCGCCAGGCTTAACGCTGTGGAAGTCAGCGATCCTGAAACCTTTCTTGCAAACGGCAACAAACCGGCTGAGTTTTTCACGTCGCTGTACTGCGGCGAGCGCCTGCGTGGTATGGGGTGTAAAGGGAGAACAGCAATGGCGAGCCGAAGCGCAGCGAAAATCACTGCCGTTATGGCGAATGGAAGATGGTTTTCTGCGTTCATCCGGACTTGGCTCTGACCTGCTGCCGCCGCTATCGCTGGTGCTGGATAAACGCGGTATTTACTATGACGCCACACGCCCCAGCGATCTGGAAGTGCTGCTGAATCATAGCCAGCTAACGCTGGCGCAGAAGATGCGAGCTGAAAAATTACGCCAGCGACTGGTTGAAAGCAAACTGAGTAAGTACAACCTGGGAGCCGATTTCTCTCTACCAGCCGAAGCCAAAGATAAAAAAGTTATCCTGGTGCCGGGTCAGGTAGAGGACGATGCCTCTATTAAAACAGGCACTGTCTCGATTAAGAGCAACCTTGAGTTATTACGCACAGTACGCGAGCGCAATCCGCACGCCTACATTGTTTATAAACCGCACCCGGATGTACTGGTGGGGAATCGCAAGGGCGATATTCCGGCAGAACTGACTGCTGAACTCGCTGATTATCAGGCACTGGACGCCGATATTATTCAATGCATTCAGCGCGCAGATGAAGTGCACACCATGACATCATTGTCCGGGTTTGAAGCGTTATTACATGGCAAGCACGTACATTGTTACGGCCTGCCCTTCTATTCCGGTTGGGGTTTAACCGTCGATGAACATCGCTGCCCGCGTCGCGAGCGAAAATTAACGTTAGCGGATTTGATCTATCAGGCGCTGATTGTTTATCCAACCTATATCCACCCAACACGGCTACAACCTATTACGGTTGAAGAGGCGGCGGAATATTTGATCCAGACGCCGCGCAAGCCGTTGTTTATTACCAGAAAAAAAGCGGGGCGAGTAATACGTTATTACCGCAAATTAATTATGTTCTGCAAGGTCAGATTTGGCTAAACAATTTCATAGTTGACTATTACGCAAATTATTTATGCAAGGTAATGCACTAACCGTTTTATTATCCGGTAAAAAATATCTGCTATTGCAGGGGCCGATGGGACCTTTTTTCAATGACGTCGCCGAATGGTTAGAGTCATTAGGACGTAACGCTGTGAATGTTGTATTCAACGGTGGGGATCGTTTTTACTGCCGCCATCGACAATACCTGGCTTACTACCAAACGCCGAAAGAGTTCCCCGGATGGTTACGGGATCTCCACCGGCAATATGACTTTGATACCATCCTCTGCTTTGGTGACTGCCGCCCATTGCACAAAGAAGCAAAACGTTGGGCAAAGTCGAAAGGGATCCGCTTTCTGGCATTTGAAGAAGGATATTTACGTCCGCAGTTTATTACTGTTGAAGAAGGCGGAGTGAACGCATATTCATCGCTACCGCGCGATCCGGATTTTTATCGTAAGTTACCAGATATGCCTGCGCCGCACGTTGAGAACTTAAAACCTTCAACGATGAAACGTATAGGTCATGCGATGTGGTATTACCTGATGGGTTGGCATTACCGTCATGAGTTCCCTCGCTACCGCCACCACAAATCGTTTTCCCCCTGGTATGAGGCTCGTTGCTGGGTTCGTGCATACTGGCGCAAGCAACTTTACAAGGTAACACAGCGTAAGGTATTGCCGAGGTTAATGAACGAGCTGGACCAGCGTTATTATCTTGCCGTTTTGCAGGTGTATAACGATAGCCAGATTCGTAACCACAGCAATTATAACGATGTGCGTGACTATATTAATGAAGTCATGTACTCATTTTCACGTAAAGCACCGAAAGAAAGTTATTTGGTGATCAAGCACCATCCAATGGATCGTGGTCACAGACTCTATCGACCATTAATTAAGCGGCTAAGTAAGGAATATGGCTTAGGTGAGCGCGTCATTTATGTGCACGATCTCCCGATGCCGGAACTATTACGCCACGCAAAAGCGGTGGTGACGATTAACAGTACGGCGGGGATCTCTGCACTGATTCATAACAAACCACTCAAAGTGATGGGCAATGCCCTGTACGACATCAAGGGCTTGACGTATCAAGGGCATTTGCACCAGTTCTGGCAGGCCGATTTTAAACCGGATATGAAACTGTTTAAGAAGTTTCGGGGGTATTTATTGATGAAGACGCAGGTTAATTGGGTTTATTATGGGGGGAACACAACAAACTGCCAACATAATATATATTAAATTTCAAGTCAATATCTTTTGAATTTTAAGTAGCCAAAAAATCATTTCCATCCTCTTCAAAGAAAAGTAACATAAAGGTAATAAAACATACTACTTTAAGATTTAATTTTACGACTGGTACTGTAATAGAATATAAAATGTAGCTTTTATTACTCCCCCAAGAAAATCCTTTTATCGTGCAAAGAGGGAGATGTTATATCATCCGATAATATTTTAACATTATCAAAATTCTTTAAAATATCGAAATGGAGACGCAGCGTATTAATCCCTTTTTGGGATTTATCATTATCACACAACTTTATCATAAGAGGCGCTATTGAATAAGACTGACATCTTTTGGAAACTAAAGGTGCATATACCAAAGAAGATGATGTTAATCCAATTAAGTGTTTTATTTTTGCTTTTTTTATTACCGGCTCTATTAAAAAGTCTGGCTCTGTTATAAGAATTATGTCACGACATTTTGCCTTTTTTATTGCCTTTTGAATTGCATTAATATTTTTTTTAGGCTCTTTAGGGTGAGGTTTTATAAATATTCTTGCATTATCAGGCTTATCTATTCTAAGTAAGATAGAAATTAACGAATCCGCAAATAATGTATGTTCAATCAAATACTTTTGATTTGCATATATTATATCATCTCTAGTTATAGAATATTTATGGATAACATTATCTATTCTGGTTGATGATTTAACTGATGGAGCACCTTTAAACTCAACAAATTTTTGCGCATTAAATTTTTTCTTAAGCAAAATTGGATATGTACCGTATACATTTTCAAATTTCAAATCTGGATAATGGAACAAGATAATTGAATTAATAATCTCTGAATAAAAATTAATATTTACTACTGGGTTTTCTTTTTCGGTTTTATAAGTCCCTGTCCCCTCTTCAATTAATGAACATCTTATATTATTTTTTTTGAACAAATATACGAAGATTGCATAATGTTGCGCATAGCTCATAAAATAAGCATCTTTAGCTTTTGAATTTAAAACTAAATAATTATATACGTTATAAAACCATATAACCTTTTTAAGTGAAAAAACATTTGGGAAAGTTGGAATGAATAGTACCTTGTATGAAGAAAATAATTTATTATTTATTTGTTCAACAATAATTTTTGGCATCTCAGTATTTTTTTCAGTTGCCAAAACAATAAGATAGTGACTTCTCTTGCTAAATTTTTGTACAAATGACTCAGCTTTTTTTAATTGCCCTAGGTTACTAATTATAAAAATATTTTTACTTTTTATTTTTAACGGTGATAGTAGCTCTTCAGCCTTGTTTTTAGAATTAAAAAACCATGAGTCACGGAAAAACCCAATTGGATTTACAAATAATTTCCTCAACTTCTTTAAACTAGCATCAAATATCATCTTTCTTATACCTTAATAAAACTTTATGGATTTTTTTCAATGTTTTTATTTTTTTTGGTCCTAATGAGAAAAAGAAATTAAAAAAGATCAAAAACAATATAATCAATGTAGATCTTTTAATTCCAAAAGTCCTAACATTAACATTTGGCGGCATTTTTAAAATATCATTCAAAATCTTATGTTGAATATCCCTAGAGTAATAAAAGTTCTCCTCCATCCATTTTTTTTTAATACGTGGAATGTGTTTAAAATTAAACTTATTATAGTCAACAATAAGTCCAGATCTTGAAAAATAACATTGTCCATTGCAAGTATGATTAAATCCATTTATTAAATAAACATTAATTTTATTAGCCAGACAATATATTGCGACCGAAGAAGATATTGTAATACCTGTCTCTTATACACATCTCCGAGCCCACGAGACTCGACG
>ENA-OXEB01000625-OXEB01000625.1-human-gut-metagenome-genome-assembly--contig:-NODE-625-length-10742-cov-5.78684_pt1 | contig 10742 bp, 10 predicted proteins | sample MGYA00249353_ERZ652239 | MGnify/ENA primary metagenome ERZ652239 (study PRJEB26925, sample SAMN05826586) | human gut metagenome | biome: ENVO:2100002; feature: ENVO:00000062; material: ENVO:00002003... | reverse complement strand
GCCTTCCGGCTCTCCCAACGTCTTTAAATATTTCTGTCCTTATCTCGTTCTCTGATCCTGCCGCTAAAATCCAGTTATTTTAGGCAGCCGGATATCAAATACTTCCTGTAATCCCTGTGCTCCCGCCTGGATTTTTGTAGAGTTCACTAAGGACTCTTCACATTCCTCCGGTTGGACATCAGGTGATTTCTTCGCCTCCTATTGGCGAACGATCAGGATGGACCATTTTAAGACTAAGCCTGTCGGCTGTCGGTTGAAACCGTATGATATCATCTGTATGCAGCTGTATTATATTTTGTGACTGTATAAACTGGTTTTGTATAAAGAATGAATAGCCGCGTCTCATCGCAGGTCCTCCTTTCTCTTTTCTTTCGATTACAGTATTCCTCACCATTATGGCTCTTCGAATACTCTATCATGGAAGGTTATGGAATGCAAGGGTATGACTGGAAGTGTAAGGATTATGTAAGGATTCCTATTACAGTTCAACATTCAGAAGCAGATTCCCCCACTTCTGAATGCTGAAGCCTCCGGCGGATGTGCAGAGCGCCCCAGTGTATTTTGTCATGCGCCCGGAATTGGAATGAGGTCTTTCACGAACCTGACATTTATGGTATGATAGATGCATAGCAAAAACAGAATTTTCAACTAATATTAAGGAGGTTTCTTATGGTAGAAATGATTTCTTCATTTGACGGAACAAAGCTTTACTTTAACAGAGAAGTGCCGGAACAGGCAAGAGCCGCTGCCGTCATTGTACATGGACTCTGCGAGCACCAGGGGCGGTACGATTATCTCGCAGATCTTTTCCATCAGGCAGGCATCGCTACATACAGGTTCGACCACAGGGGGCATGGCCGTTCCGAAGGGGAGCGCACGTATTATGAAGACTTTAACGAACTTCTGGATGATACCAATGTAATCGTGGACATGGCTATTTCAGAAAATCCCGATCTGCCGGTCTTCTTAATTGGCCACAGTATGGGTGGGTTCACCGTTGCGCTATACGGTGCAAAATATCCGGATAAGAGGCTGCGCGGCCTGATCACCAGCGGCGCTCTGACGAAGGACAACGGCGGCCTGATTACCGGCGTTCCGAAGGACTTGGATCCGCACACCCTGCTTCCCAATGAGCTGGGCGCAGGCGTCTGCTCCGTAGCCGAGGTCGTAGACTGGTACGGAAAGGATCCCTATAACACAAAGACCTTTACCACAGGCCTGTGCTACGCCATCTGCGGCGGTCTCGACTGGTTTAACGGCGCTGTCAAGGACTTTACCTATCCGGTCCTCATGCTTCACGGAGAAAAAGACGGACTTGTAAGTGTAAAAGATACTTATGATTTCTTTGCTGCGGCACCGTCCAAAGATAAACAGATGAAAATTTACGGCGGACTCTTCCATGAGATCTTTAATGAATACTGCCGGGATGAAGTAATCGGAGATGCGGTCCACTGGATCGAGAAGAGAATTTAAGGCAGGGCAGCCCTCTAACAGCAAAAGCCCGCAGAATACGGTGCCGCACACGCGGCCGCCGTAATCTACGGGCTCTCTGTTTCTGTATTTAGTGGCGTTTTACGAAACGTCCTTCTTTCATGATAACCTTCATGTTCTCCACGCAGATATTTCTGATATTCTCCAGCGGGTTGCCGTCGATAACCAGTAAATCAGCGCTCTTGCCTTCTTCCAGAGTACCCGTTACGTCTGCAACCTTCAGCATCTCAGCGCCTACCTTGGTAGCGGCAACGATGGTATCCATCTCGCTGATGCCTGCGCACTCTACGAAGGAGTACATCTCGCCCATGGCGGTATAGCCGTATGGTGTCAGGCTGGAGCAGAAGGAGTCGGAACCGATGGTTAAGCCGATACCCTTGTCTTTTGCTCTTCTAAGGTTTGCGTAAACACGGTTAAGTTCCTTTTCAACCACATCCTTGCCCGGGAACTTGTCATGGATTTCCGGTACGTATGTCGGCGGATACGTCTTGAACCACTCATGTAAGAACTGAATCGTCGGGCAGAAGTAGATGCCTTTTTCCGCCATGATATCGAGACACTCGTCATTTAAAGCCTGGCCATGGATGATCAGATGAACGCCGGCCTTTGCACAGTCTAATGCGCCGCCGAAGCCTTCACAGTGAGCCCATACCGGAATTCCTACCATATTGCATTCGTCTACGACTGCCTGGATTTCTTCCATACAGTAATGCTGATCCAGCTTCTGATCCCAACGCCAGATTCCGCCGCCGGTTGCCCAGATCTTGATGGCGTCCGGGTTGTCACGCAGCCTTCTTCTCACTGCTTTTCTTAAATCCCACGGTCCGTCGATACGCTCAGCCCACGGATGGCCTAAATCGTTATGCTCTTTTAAGAGCTTATGGGAATCGCCATGGCCTGCTGTACGGCAGAATCCAAGTCCTGTACCGACAACACGCGGTCCTTCCATGATTCCGGCTTCCACCATATCACGGATTGCAAGGCCGTTGCGTCCGATCTCACCAACGGTGGTAAGACCTGTCTCCAGACATTCATGCGCCTGCTGAACAGCTACAACTGCCTTCTGCTCAACGCTCTCCAGTACCCAGTCACTGTCATCATCCGTTAAGTTACCGGAGAAATGCAGATGTGTATCAATTAAACCAGGCATAATTGTCTTTCCTGAAACATCTACGATTTCATACTCCGTACCAAATTCTTTTCCAGCACCCGCATAGGCGACTTTTCCGTCTTTTACCAGAACCAGGGAATCCTGAATTGGCTCTGCACCGGTACCATCGATCAGCAGTCCGCCGACAAATGCGGTATCTTTTAATTCTTTCTTCATGATAAAACCTCCTTTAATTTTTAGATATATTATTTTTTCTGTGAAAACATTTTTAAGATGAGGCCAACTACCAGCCAGCCCGCTACGATCAGCCATTCTACCGGCTTTAAGGCCGCCGGGCTCATCGGGATAACCATTAATGCAATAATGATGGAACCGGCCAGACAGGCGGCTCCGATTCCCAGCTTACCGCCGGGTACTTTATACGGTCTTGGAAGATCCGGTTCCGTCGTTCTCATACGAAGACAGGCGAAGCTCACCATGGTGCAGGAGAAAATAAATGCCAGCGCGGATACATTGGTCAGCGGGACCAGCATTTTCTTGCCCAGGAACGGTCCGACTATAGTTAAGCATGCAAGAAGTATGTTGGCCATTTTCGGCGCGCCGCTTTTCGGATCAATTTCAGCAAATTTCTCCGGAAGCTGACCCTTTCGTCCCATGGCCAGCATGATTCGGCTGGTGGCGCCATAGAAGGAGTTCATCGGTCCCATCGGCCCCAGGGTTGCGATTACCAGCATGATGACATACAGGAACACGTTGATGTCTCTTAAGCAGGCCAGAGCCGGCACGGAGCTCTTTACAAAATCGGACCACGGAATAATGGTTCCGAAGGAATAGATACAGATCATATAGAAGCCGCCGGCAGCCAAAAGCGCCATGCTGATTACCTTGCCGAATTTATTCCAGTCAAGGCCTTCCGCCGCTTCCTCCGCCTGCTGCGGAATCGTATCAAATCCCGCATAGAAGAACGGTGTCATGACAAGGACGGATACAATTCCGGCAAACATGTTTGTTGCGCTCGTAGAGGAACCGGCACCATCCACCTGTCCGAAAGCAGGTAAAATATTGTGCGGACCGCCTTTTACAAAGGATATAGCCATGGCCAGAAGCATGCCGCCCAGCAGCGCCTTTGTTAAGAACGCCTGCAGCTTGGCAGCTGAGCTCGCACCCTTAAAGTTTAAGAAGATTACGTAGCACGCAAAGCCCAGAGCGATAATTGTCGGGAACAGATACACATCGGCCCCCATAATCGTATAGAGCTTTACGGAGCGAAGAAACGGCAGCATATCGCCGAACATATCAGAAACCAGTGTGGAGATTGCGATTGCCTCCCACGGACACAGGATTCCGTTTCCAAGTGCCAGGAACCAGCCCGTTATGTATGAAACGTTTTTGCCGAAGGTTCTGTCCACGTACTCGACGATACCTCCGGATATCGGTATTGCCGCCGTCAGTTCCCCGAACACTGCGCCAATCGGAAGCAGAAATAACGCGCCGATGAAAAATGCAATCATTGCAGCGATCGGACCGCCGCCGATAATCATCCAGTCACCAACCAAGAGCACCCAGCCCGTCCCGATGATCGCGCCGAAACCTATTGTGAAGTAGTTCCAGATGGATAGGGTTTTCTGCATACCCGTTCCTTCCGGAGCTGTCTGTTTGGAACCAGCCATAGAATTAATTCCCCCTTTTATTTGGTATATGTGTCACTTGACAAATGCCATTTTAACTCTTATGATTTTATAGTCAATTATCTGTGCAGAAAAGACATTTTTCATGTCAGAAACGGCACCTGATTTAGCTATTTTTAATCTGTCCGCATCGGCGGATGGATTCGGAAAGGGGAAGCCTTATGTATAAAGTTGCAATATGTGATGACAATCCGGCAGACCTGCAGTTAATAACGGATTATCTGACAGAACCTGAATTTCACTATCCGCTGGAGCTGTCCTCCTTCCACGACGGAGTAGAGCTGGCGCAGGCATATAAAAAGGAAGGACAGTACGACTTAATCATCCTCGATATGATGATGGACCGGTTAAATGGGATCGAAACTGCCCTGAAGATACGGAAAGTGGATCAGAATGTGGCCATTCTCATCGTGACGGCAACTGTTGAATACGCCATCGAGGGCTATAAGATTAATGCGGCCCGTTACATCGTCAAGCCGGTATCAAAGCCGGAATTTCAGAAAATTACAAAGAATATATTCGCCTCCATCGATAAAAAGAGGGGGGGCTTATTACCATTTTCCCAGCAAGAGCGGGACTACCGTCATATCCATGGAAGATATCTTCTATTTTGAATCGGATATCCGGTCTATCCACATCTCCTCCAGACAGGGCGACTATACCTTTACCGGACGGATCAGCGCCGTCGAGGAGCAGACGGAAGGCCATGGCTTTCTCAGGGTCCATAAGAGCTTTATCGTGAACCTGAAGCACGTTCACAACATTTTTAAGGATTCCGTAACGCTGGATAACGGAGAGGTGATTCCCTTAAGCCGCCACCGCCACAGAGAAGTAAATCAGAAATTTTTAGATTATATGGAGGAGCAGATCATATGACGGTCTATTACCAGCTGCTGCTAGACACGATTCTGTCATGTGCCGAGACACTGATTCTGTTTCAGATGTACCGCGCCTTCTTAAGGCGCAACTCCCGCCCCAATAAATACTATTACCTGGGGCTTTTTTCGTATTTCGTTTTTCAGCTTGTCACGTATGCCGGCCGCTGGCCGCTGTTTTCCGCGTGGACCTACTATCTTTTGTTTACGCTTCTGCTGGCCTGCCTCTTTTTCGCGGATGCGCTTCAGATTAAGATCCTCGTGACGTACCTCTTTGTCACCCTGCATTACTCATGCAAGCTGGCCTGTTCCACATTTTTCATGGCGCTAAAGCACGCGGATCTGCCGTCGGTCCCTTCCAATCTGATTCAGAGCCCACTGTCACAGATTGCGGCCTGCGTCGTATTTATCCTGTTTACCTGGCTGTTCATCTACTTCCGAAGCATGCGCCGCCACAATAAATACAACCTGTATTCCGCCATCACCTACTTAGCGCCGGCCGGAATCCTCTTTATCGTCATACATCAGTTTTATCTGCGGACCATCAACCAGACCGCGCCGTTTTATTTATCGGAATCCGGGATTCTCATGTGTACGTCCTTCGCGCTGTTCTATCTGATCGACAAGACCGAGATGATCGACGAGGCCAGCGAGCGGAGTCTGATGGCGTCCAAGCTTCTGGAGCATCAGAAAGATTATTACAAGAGTGTGGAAAAGTCTCAGCACGAGGTCGCGGCCATGCGCCACGATCTGAAAAACCATCTGCACTGCATCGCATCCTTCATTGAACTGGAGCAGTATCAGGATGCGCTTCATTACATCGATGAGATTTACACCGATTCCAGGCACCTGTCTTCCACGGTCAACATTGGGAACAATTTGATCAGCATCCTGCTGAACGATGCCAAAGAACGGGCCTCCCTGAACAACATCCGCATGACAGTAAATGTCATGGTTCCGCCGGACTTACCGATCGACAACGTGGACTTATGCATTATTCTGGGAAACTTACTGGACAACGCCCAGGAAGCCTGCTGCCGCATGGAGGGAGACACGGAGGACCGCTTCATTGACGTGGAAATCCTGTTTAAGAAGTCCTTTCTTATTATTAAGGTCACAAACTCTTATAACGGCCAGTACATCCTGAAGGAAAACCAGTATGAAAGTGTTAAAAAAGGCCAGCATTTCTGTGGAATCGGACTCTCCAACGTTCGCACGACGGTGGAAAAGTACGACGGAGAGATGAAGGTCACCCCGAACGAAAAGGAGTTTGTCGTTACGGTCATGTTAATGCTGCTGGGTACCTAAAAAAACCAGGGCAGAGAAAACAATTTTCCTGAAACAAGAATTGTTTTCTCTGCCCTGGTTTTCTATTATAGATTCCCGTCATCCCACAGGCTGCCTCTCACGATTACAGAAAGAACATCTTCCAGAGAGCGGAGCCTGTCATGATCAGGGCGAAGGCGTAGCTGATCACCATACAGATCTGAAGTACCCGCGGAGTCTTTAATCCGGCATTAACGTCTTTGCGGAAGATCAGCCGGCAGACGAAGAATCCGCCAAACGGCGTAGCGATCGCAGTTGCAATATTGGCAATGAAGATCAGCTGAGTGGGGGAACCGCCGTAGCTGTAACAGACGACTGCCGCAAAAGCGATGCAAAGAAGGCAGCCCCAGCGGATAAACTTCGTCTCCAGCCCCACCGGCTTATCGATTCCGGCGGCAAGCAGCACCATACCACGCTGTGTATTTCCAAGCAGTGAGGAAAACCCTGCTGCAAGCAGCGCAATGCCCATAACGACCGGCGCGGCTTTGCCTAAAAATGGAATCAGCAGATCGCCCAGCTGGGCCGGAGCCTTGATTGCCGTTCCTGTCGGATGCAGTACTATCGCACCGACTAAAACTATCGCCCCTGATATCAGGATGACAGCGGCCACATGGGCGATGGCGTCAGCAAGCATGATTCCGTTGAACAAATCTTCTTTTTTCCACTTCTTTTCAACGCCCAGATACGTTCCGTAAATGCCCGCTGTGATGGCCGCATTGGTGCTTATGTAGGCCAGCGCCGTAGTAAGGCTGCCATCCGCGATCTTCCAGTGGGTGAGCCCCCTGCCAAGCTCTCCCCATGCCGGTCCGCCCGTGGCCGCAAGCGTGGCATAAAAGCAGATGATCATTCCCAGAATACACAGCGTGATCAGTTTTTCCACCTTGGAATAAACCCCTTTGGTAAAATAACACACCAGAATAATAGCTATCATTATAAGAGAGCCCAGCTTCCAGTTCATTCCGAAGATGAGGTTCATACCGGCTCCCGATCCTGTGATATTCCCCATGGTAAAGAACAGGCACGAGAAAAATGTGGCCATGCCAACAATCACTGCCGCCCCCTTTCCATAATAATGCCGTATTGCATGGATCACCGGCATTCCCGTAAGCATAGAGAGCCGATATGTCGTGAGCATAAATGTGATTCCCATAAATGCAATGGGAATCACCAGCCATATCATGGAATACCCATAGTTGGAGCCCAGCATTGCAGATGTCGTTATGTTTCCGGGTCCGATTACGACCCCCGCCAGAATGATACCCGGACCAATACGTTTTAACAGTTCCAGAATTGATGCTTTTTTGACTTTTGTCTGGTCAAATTCTTCCCCCATATTCTCACCTCTCCTGTAAAAAGGCAGTGTCGGCTGCCTCCGGCACCGCCTTTTTATAATCCTTTCGATTCTCTGATTTTACAACTGGATTTTATTACTGGATTTCATTACTGGATTTCATTATTGATTACTGAAACTGGCTCATGTCCACTTTTTCCATGCCGCTGTTCTTAAGTCCCAGCGCGATCCAGTCCTTCTCTTCCTGGTTCAGGGGAAGCACAGGCTTACGCATTAAGCCGCTGGAGAATATGCCGCGCTGTACGAGAGCCTCTTTCAGCCGTGCATGGGCCTCGCCGGATGGCTGGCCGCCGCCGTAAATAGCCTGTGAAATGTGATAGATCCGGTCTGACCAGTCCTGGGCCTCTTTTAATGTGTGCTTTTCCGGATTGGCGAATACCTCGCGGGCCGGGCAGATGATCTCCGGTACACAGCCTGCAAAGCCGATTAAGGCGCCGTCCATTCCCGGGAACCAGCTGACACAGAGTGTCTCATCATGGCATGTAATCAGAGAGATATCCGGGCACTCCTGACGAAGGAGGCGAACGTCGTGCTCATAGATGGAGGTGACACGGGTTCCCATCTTGATACATTTTACGTGGTCGATTTCTTTACACATTTTAATCAGTGTCTCAACCGGATAAAACGCCTTGCTGGTGGCCGGATAGAGGTGAATGATGATATCGATATCCGCGCCCTCTGCCACGTCCTTCACATACTCAAACGGTGCGTCCGCATGCATGCCAAAGCGCAGCCACATGTGAGGAGGCATCAGCAGGATTCCGTCCGCTCCGGCTTCCTTTGCTTCCTTTGCCATCTCAATGGATTCTATGGTGTTCTCGCAGTTGATTCCGGAGATGATCGTCATAATATCGCCGCATTCCTCGCTGCAGATTTCAACCACACGCTTCCGCTCCGCACGGGAAAGGCCTGTGATCTCACCTGTATGGCCGTTGCATACCAGTCCCTGGATTCCCTTATTATAGAAAGTCTTCATCCAACGGAGGTAAGCACGGAACTCCGGTTCATTGATTGTATAGTCGTCATTTAAAGGTACGGATACTGCCGGGAAAACTGTTTTAAAATTTTTTACTTTCGCCATAATTTTAATCTCCTTCTCATTTTATAAGCCTGATCTGTTTGATTCAGTCTGCCTTACTTAATCTGTTTTTCCAATCTGTTTATTCAATCTGTTTATTCAATTTGAATGTCATCTGACACAGCGGTCTGCCCCGAAATCTACTTCACCATCGCGCGCTGGTGTTTCAGCTTCGTTTATGCAATCGTTTGTATGTCTGTAGCTCCTTTATACCATACCGCAATGCGGCGGTCAATAGATATGGCCCGACCTGCAATTTATTGCATACAGCCTACAAATATTTGCATAAAGTATAGTATATTTTGTTTATATCCATAGTTTTTGTGCAATATTACCGTCTTTTTAATAAATCGGAACGTGTTACGCTTAAGAAAAGAAGGTTTCGATCTTCCCCCGTAATTCTTTCGTATTTCTCCTGCATTTTGCTTGTAATCCGCTTTAATCTGTACTATATTGTTATTATAGGCAAACGATTGTATATAATGTTCTGCAAAAATAAATGGAAAAGGATTGATCATATGGCTACTTTAAAAGATGTTGCAAGACTGGCATGTGTCGATGTAAGCACGGTTTCCCGGGCGCTGAACAATACTTCCTATGTCCATCCGGACACAAAGGCCCGAATCTTTGCAGCCGTGAAGGAACTAAGCTATCAGCCCAACGTTCTCGCCCAGGGACTGCGTCAGGGTAAACGCCATACCATCGGTGTCGTCGTTCCCCGCCTTCATCTGACGCTGTTCGCCGATATTACCCAGAGTATCGAATCGGAATCGCGAAAGCTGGGATATGCGACGCTCATCTGTCACACGGAGGATGACCCGGTCATCGAGAAAGAGTGTTTAAACCGCCTGCGCAATGGTTTCGTGGATGGCATTATCATAGCCGGTACAGGGCGTAACGGCCACCTCCTGCGGGATATCCACGCCGGAGGCATTGCGGTGACCCAGATCGTCCGGAAGCAGGAAGGCAGCATCAGCAGCGTCATTGCCGATTACGACGCCTGCGGCTACGACACCGTCAGATACCTCTATTCCAGGGGCTGCCGGGAAATCGGCCTGATCAACGGCACCACAAGCCTTGCGCCCTACCGGGAGCGCTATAACGGCTATCACCGGGCCATGGAAGAGCTGGGGCTGACAGAAACCTGCGCCACCTCTCCGATGCCGGGCAACAATTTTGAATACGGGTATCAGTGTACAGAAGATCTTCTGAATCAGAATCCGGATCTGGACGCCATCATGGCGGCCGTGGATATTCAGGGGATGGCGGCGATCCGCGCCTTAAAAGACAGAAAAATCCGCGTTCCGGAGCAGATCCGGCTGGTAAGCCTAACCGGTCACTCCATTGGCGGACTCTTAGAGACGACCATGACATCGCTGGAGATTCCCGCCCACGAGATGGGCGAAAAAGCGACACATATGGTCATCGATGAGATTGAAGCGCCTTCCGATAATAAACCGAGCGTGCAGCATCTGGTATTCTCTGCATCGCTGGTGGAGAGGGAAAGCAGCTGATTTTTGATAATAAGAGTCCCGCTTCCTGCCCGAAGGGCTTTTTCGTAACAGGACAACTATCCTATTGCATAAAAACAGCCGGCACGTTTTGCAATTCTCCATAACGCTGCCGGCATTTATCTTTAAATCGAAATAAAAGCCCCAACCCCGCAACTCTCAGTCTGCAAAATCGGAACTTTTTCGTGCGCCTTCAGGGACTCGAACCCTGGACAAATAGATTAAGAGTCTACTGCTCTACCAACTGAGCTAAAGGCGCTTCTCTTCAGTTTTGTGTGCCTGTCTCGGTGACACGTGTGTTATTATATAAC
>ENA-OXEB01000620-OXEB01000620.1-human-gut-metagenome-genome-assembly--contig:-NODE-620-length-10795-cov-6.0702_pt1 | contig 10795 bp, 10 predicted proteins | sample MGYA00249353_ERZ652239 | MGnify/ENA primary metagenome ERZ652239 (study PRJEB26925, sample SAMN05826586) | human gut metagenome | biome: ENVO:2100002; feature: ENVO:00000062; material: ENVO:00002003... | reverse complement strand
ATATCAATCGTCGCTCCCTGCTGTTTCGTTATCTTGCGGTTTCACGGCACAACGCACAAGATGTGTGACACCTCAGGAAATCATCTGAATACCCCGTTGCCTGCGGCGGGATAGGTGACCCTGTTCGTATTCCGGAAATTCCATGATACGGCTCCATTAACAGATGTAACCAGATCGTAAATAGTATTTCCTTCTATGTACTCCTTTAAAATCTGTTCATTTTCCCGGTCAACATCGTACAGTTCCGGAATCAGGATTCCTTCTGATTGACCGTCAATGTTTCAGGCATGCGACCGTCTTCCAGATTCTCGATGAAGTGAACCGGATATTTGTTCCAGTATTTTTTGTAGACGCGGTCCTGGTCTGCGTCAAAATTAAGCTGGTACATCCGAAATACCACCAGAATATCTTTGGGCTGCCACTGCTCCTCATAAGAGTACTGATAGTTCATGCCGATCTTCTCCATGACACGGCCGCTTCCAGGATTCTTACGGTCATGAGTGGCAGTAATATAGGGTAAATCTGTGGTTTTTAGTTTCCAGATCAGCGCCCGGCAGGCCTCGGTCATGATTCCCATCTTCCAAAACTCTTTTTTCAGACCGTACCCCAGGTCGTGGCTGTCGTCATCGCTGACGTTGATATATCCGATGGGGATATCATCTGTTTTGAGGCAGACCGCATAATGGTAACCGCTGGGCTGCTCGTAAGTACTTAAATAGTGTTCTTTGAGATACTGCTCGGCCTCCTCCAGCGATGTCAGCGGGAACATGGGCAGAAACTGATTGACTTCGGGATCGCTGAGTATGGTGAACAGCGCTTCGGCGTCACGCTCTGTAAATCGGCGCAGCCGCAGGCGTTCGGTTTCAATGACAGGAGTATTATCCATGTGTGTCTCCTTTTTCTATTGTTTTTTTTATTCGTGTAAGGGTGAATTTTTCTTTACCCCGTTTTAATGCCCTAATGCTTAATGCCCTAATGCTTAATGCCCCCAGAGATTCTGCGCCACCTGCACGGCAGATTTATCTGCGATTTCCGCGATCTTTTCTTTTGACTCTTTCATGCCGTTGTTGATCCAGCAGCGCAGGACTCCGGTCAGGCCGAAGGTGATGAATTCGATGAAATAGGTGAGTGTCACATCGTCGATTTCGGGATACTGTTTCTTGAAAACAGCGGTTCCGTTGTCAGAAATGAGCTGGTGGAAGCGGTTGACGAAATCGCTGGATGCACTGTTTTCAAACAGAATTCTGGCAATTTTTACGTTTTCTTCAATATATTGTATAACAGGCAGCAGGATGGGCATCAGCGATCCGTTCTTTGGACTGCACAGGAAATTATCAATCATATCCTGGAAATCAGCCAGTACGTCGGACTCCATCTTCTGCAGCAGATCGTAAGTATCGGTGTAATGATTGTAGAAGGTTCCTCTGTTTAGATCCGCCCGTTCCGTGATGTCCTTGACGGAAATATTTTTAAAATCTCTCTCGGTCATCAGCTCAATCAGGCTGTCCTTTAACATTTTCTGGGTCCTGCGGATTCTCCGGTCCTCTTTCTGTGATTCCATATTATTCTCCTCACAATCCTTTTTAAAAACAAAATTTATCAGTTTCGATTGATATTAAACACAAATGCAAATAGGTGATGTTTAACGTACAAAGCAGCGAATCGTTGCTTATTGAAATATACCGACAAGTGAATTATAATACACATGTGTTCAAAAGTCAATGATTGTACAATAATCAAAAGGTGGGCAATAATGAAAAGAAACAGCGATATTTTCAATCAGGTGATTCGGTTTATTGTGTATCACGGGAAGATCATTGAGAAGGTTTTCCTGGTAACCACGATTCTCTGTGCCATTTGTTTTCCGTTTGTAGGGGTGAATTATGATCTGAGCAAATATCTGCCGGATTTTGCACCGACCAAACAGGCGCTGGATGTGATGGAAGCGGAGTTTGGCTATCCCGGTATGGCGCGGATCATGGTTAAGGACGTATCTTTACAGGAGGCGAAACGCATCCGGGAAGAGATATCCGCGGTCGATGGGGTGGATCTGGTACTGGGCTCCGACGTCTCGACCGACGTCTATATGGGAGCGCCGTTCCTTAATGAAAGCATGACGGAGTTCATCGGCGTCGATCTGCTGGCAATCGATGATTACTATAAAGATGGGAATGCCCTGATGGACATCGTCTTTGAAGATAAAGACGGAGAACCGCGCACCAATGCGGCCATCGAGGAGATCTACCGGATCGTCGGAAAGGACCGGGGCTGTTTTGCCGGAAGCGCAGTGTCCAGCAAGGAGCGTGAGGCCTCGATCACCAGGGAGATCACCATGGCGATTGCCATGTCAATCGTTATCATATGGCTGATCCTGACACTGACGACCACGTCGTGGATGGAGCCGTTCCTCTTTATCTTCGTAATGATCGTGGCGATCGTATTGAATATGGGATCGAACATCGTCTTCGGAACGATATCCTTCTTTACCTTCTCCACGGCGGCTATTTTGCAGCTGGCGGTGTCGATGGACTACTCCATTTTCCTGCTGCATACCTTTACGGCCCTGAAAAACAGGGGCATGGAGATCCATGAGGCCATGGTGGAGGCGATCAGGGAATCCTGCAGTTCCATTCTCGCCAGCGGAGCGACGACGATCGTAGGATTCATCGTCATTGCATTTATGCGTTTTACCATTGGTAAGGACGTCGGATTCGTCCTGGCAAAGGGCATCATATGCAGCCTTCTTACCGTACTTCTGCTGATGCCGACGCTTATTCTCCGGTTTGACGACAAGATCGTGAAGACGGCGCATAAGCCGCTCATTGCCTCATTTGATGGATTTGCACGGGCCATGTACAAGATCCGGGTTCCGGTGTTCCTGTTAGCGGCCCTGTTAGCGGTTCCCTGTTATTTTGGCCAGAGTATGAATAAGTTCCTGTACGGCGACGACGCCATCGGCGCGGGGCCGGGAACGCGGGTCTATGAGGATACGCAGGAGATTAACAGCCTGTTTAAAAAGTCCAATATGACAATCTGTATCGTGCCGAACGGTTCCAGTGTGACGGAAAAAGAACTGGCGAAGGAACTGGAGAATCTGGATTTCGTCAACTACGTGATTTCCATGTCGGGCACCATGCCGAACGGGATTCCGGAAAGCTTTCTTCCCGAGGATTTAACCAGCCAGCTTCGCAATGAGGATTACGCCAGAATGCTGATCTCCATGGATACGCTGCAGGAGAGTGACTATGCATTCGAGTGCAGTGCCAGACTGGAGGAGGTCGTACATAAGTATTATCCCGATCATTCCTACGTAATAGGAATGACGCCTACAACCATTGATATCAGAGATATTCTGACGGAAGATTATAATAATGTATCGCTGCTGTCTCTGGCCGGTGTGGCGCTGGTAGTATTCATTACCTTCCGGTCGATCCTGGTTCCGATCCTCGTGATCGTACCCATCGAAGTTGCCATCTATTTAAATATGACGCTGCCCTACGTGATGGGGGACAGCATGATCTATATCGGCTACATTATAGTCAGCTGCCTGCAGCTGGGGGCTACCATCGATTACTCGATTTTGATGACAAACAACTATCTGGCATTTCGTAAGGAAAAAGGCCGCCGGGAGGCTGCGGTCGCCGCTGTCAACAAGAGCACGCTGTCCATCATGACATCGGGCGGTATTTTGATGGTGGTTGGCTATCTTTTGTACTTTACTTCGTCCATACAGGCGATCTCCCAGGTAGGGCGTCTGGTAGGGCGCGGGGCATTTTTGAGCGTGACACTGGTTCTGTCCCTGCTTCCGGCTCTTCTGTCCGCATTTGATAAGCAGATTAAGCGGCAGCAGGAGAAAGCGGATGCGCGGAAAGAGAGAAGGCGGAAACGTCTGGCGGCGGCTAAAAATCTGACGGGGGCGAGGAACGTGGCATCGGAGGAGAGTGCGGCGCCGGAGAAGAACCTGACACCAGCAGAGCGTCCGGCTTCCGCAACAGGAAAAAGCAGTCCAGAGGAAAACATAACTCCAGCGCAGACCGGAGAGTCAGATCAGAAGGAAAAGGGAGATGACAGCCATGAGGAAGAGTAAACGGATTACAGCGTTTGTTTTAGCAGCAGTGCTTGCATGCGGCCCGACCATGGAGGCGGGAGCGGCGGCAGACACCCCGGTCTGCGATGAGACGCTTTATATCACCATGGACCCCTATGGGGAGATAAAAGAGAGCAGTGTCGTAAAGAGCTACACCACGAATGGAAGCAGCCAGATTGTCGATTACGGCACGTACAACAGAATTACCAATATGACAGATCACGCCGAACCGGTGACGGACTCGGAGGGGAAGCTTACTTTTAACCTGGAAAATTCAGAGGATCGCTTCTATTTTGAAGGCGGCACGGATACCACCAGGGAAGAACTCCCCTGGAATATCCAGGTGAGCTACCGCTTAAACGGACTGGAGAAGAAGGCGGAAGAGCTTTACGGCGCGGCCGGCCTGGTGGAAGTAAATGTGGATCTGATACCGAATAAGCAGGTATCGGATTATTATCGCAATAACATGGTTCTCATGGCTGGAACCGTTGTGGATATGGATAAAAACCTGAGTCTGGAAGCGGAAGGCGCTCAGGTCCAATCGATGGGAAATCTAAACGCGGTTATATTTTTCGCGCTTCCGGGAGAAGAGCAGCACTACTCTATCCGCATTGGAACGAATGATTTCTCTTTCAGCGGTGTCGTGTTTACCATTGTTCCGCTGACCGCAGCCCAGCTCGATAAGGTGGGGGATTTGCGCGAGGCGAAGACGACCCTCGAGGACTCTGCGGATGCCATCAGCGACAGCCTGGATACACTATTTGATACATTCGACGGCATGCAGAAGAGTGTGGAAGATACGGCCGACGGCCTGCGCGGACTCGATCACAGCCGCCAGCTTTTCGCAGACTCCAAGGGTAAGGTATATGCCGACGCTGACGAGGCTCTGGCTGGCCTAAATGAATTGTCCCAGCAGTTTGAACCATTTTCCGGGCATATGAAGGAGGCAGAAAAATTCCTCGATACCATGAATTCCCATGTAAATGAGCTGACCGGCCATCTCGACGATCTGTCGCCGGATCTGGAGGACATGAAGGCCACCATGCGGGATTTAAGAGATGATTTACGGGGAATCAGTTCCATGTTAAACAGTCCCCAGGTGGATCTGGGAGCACAGGCATTTATGCAGCTGATGGAAAAGACAAAAGCAGATTTAGAGACCTTCAAACAGTCGCAGGCAAAGCTGGATGGCGGTGTGAGTGCGCTGGCGCCTGCACTTGCCGGGCTGATCGCATCGACCGGCGGGCTAAGCGGTAAAAAAGCGGAATATTTCAGTGAGGACAGCCTGGAAGATTTAATCGGCGAGATGGAGAGTGCGGGCGTGAATCTGGGAGATGAGGAGGAGGTCGCTTCCTATCTGAGAAATGAGGTTGGCATGGCCACCGATGAGATCGATGCGCTCATGAGATATGCTTCTCAGGCACTATATGAGACCGCTACTGCTTCCCAGCCAAACACGGGTAATATCGCCGCTGCGGTTGGCGCGATCGTCGAAGGCTTCCATGGCACTGCGGGAAACACCGGACTGATTACGGATATACAGACCATGATCGGACAGACAGAGGTCCTTTTGCAGGCAGCCGCCTCCCAGAAGGGAAATGCGGTGGGATTGCTGCAGAATACGGCGGATATGTCCCATCTGGCAGCCAGCATGTGCAACACGCTGGACGATATCATTTCCGATGCAGACAGCCTGACCAAGACGGTCAACTACTATCACGAGGATACGCTGGATACTCTGAGGGATCTGGGGAAAATGACAGACACCGCCGCCAGGAGTTTAAAATCCCTGACCGTGTTCTGCACCTCCTTTGAAAACCAGATGAAAACGGTGGGCGATTCTTTAAACGCCAGCACCCAGAAGACACTTAACGGTCTGGCAGGAACCCTGGATGGAATGGGAAACGGGCTGGATCAGACAGATGTGCTTAAAAATGCAAAGGATACAATTAAAACCCTGATCGACGATAAATGGGATGAGTATACGACAAAGGATACCACCATTTTGAATATCGATATGGACGCAAAGCCGGTATCCCTGACATCGGAGAAGAACCCGTCCCCGCGTACCGTGCAGATCATTCTGCGTACCGGTGAAATCAAGGAAAAGGATAAGAGCACCACTGCAGAGGTGGATGAGAGCTACCACCCGGAGGGAAATGTGTTCCACCGCATCGCCAGTATCTTTACGCGGATCTGGAATATGATTACGTCGCTGTTTCATAAATAAAGAATTGTGAGAAAAGGTTCCGGAGCTGTTAAAAGCGGCCGGGCCTTTTTCTTTGTGGGATATCGAAACATCAGGCGCGATATGACATTGCATTTGACAGAAATGCAGGAAGGCATTAAAATTGATAGAATATAAAGCATACTCATATATTAACAGGAATCGACGTGAGCTGTTTCGGGAAAATACGTGATAGTTTGGAGGATCAGAGCACGTATGAAGCGGCAATCCTGTGTGGCTGCCCGATCGGCGGCCTCGAAGTGTATTTTAAGGAAAACATGGAATACTACCAGTAAAAACAGGGCAAAGGGACGGGAGAATCATATGTGCGGACGATATTATGTGGATGACGAGACGGCGCGGGAGATCGAAAAATTAGTGGAAACAGTCAATGACAAGCTTCGTCTGGAGCGGCTGAGAAAGGATATTCATCCCACAGATGAGGCGCCGGTTCTGGTGGCGGGGGACCGGGAAATGAAGCTGGAATGGCAGCACTGGGGCTTTCCTAATTTTCAGGGGAAGGGCGTGATCTTTAACGCCAGGTCTGAAACGGTGCTGGAAAAGAAGATGTTTCGCGAGAGCATTCTGCATCGGAGAATCATCATTCCCTGTACCTGGTTTTATGAGTGGAACCGGAAAAAAGAGAAAGTGACATTTTACCGGGAGGACGCTCCGGTGATCTTCCTGGCCGGTTTTTACAATGTGTTTGGAGACGAAAAGAGATTTACGGTTTTAACGACGGAAGCCAACCAGTCGATGGTCAGCACCCATGACCGGATGCCGCTCATCGTCGAGCCGGATCAGCTGAAAGACTGGGTACTGGATGACATAAAGTTCAGTGGAATACTGAAACAGACCCCGGTGCTGCTGGATACGAAACAGGAATACGATCAGCAGGAACTGAAATTTCTATAGCAATTTACGGCAGAAAGAAGCATATCCTTTACAAAGAGTCTGAAGCGGAGGGGGATGCTGGTGAAACAGACGGGCAAATATCTGCTCCTATTTGTAACAGGGGGCCTTCTATATAATATCATAGAGATTTTACTGCGTGGCTGGAGTCACTGGACCATGTTCATACTGGGCGGCGTCTGTTTTATCTGCCTTGGTTTGATCAATGAACTGCTTCCGTGGATGCTGCCCCTGTGGAAGCAGATGCTTCTGGGGGCGGCGATCATTACATATTTTGAATTGATTACGGGGTGTATCGTCAACATCTGGCTGGGGTGGAATATCTGGGATTACAGCGGACTGCCCGGTAACATCCTTGGGCAGATCTGCCCGCAGTTTTCCTTCTTATGGCTCTGGATCAGCCTTGCCGGGATTGTTCTGGATGACTGGCTGAGATACTGGCTTTTCGGAGAGGAGCGGCCCCGTTACAGACTTGTATGAGACGACCGCTAACGTGAGCGGGGGAACGGCTGTCCACGAACTGTCATATGATATCTTAGAAACACTTATGTTTACGCATGGAAGGAGCGGCTTTCAACGGTGAAAGACGCCAGCCGCCCTTCGGCCGGAAACATGAGGAAAGGAGATAATCAGATGAAAGATATCACATTGTGCCATCCCCGTCTGCAGGTATTGGCCGCCAACATGGTGGAAGAGTGCAGAAAACAGAGACTGGCAGTTAAAATAGGCGAGACGCTGCGCACCAAAGCGGAGCAGGATGCGCTTTACGCACAGGGCCGCACAAAACCGGGCAGTATAGTGACCAATGCGCCGGGAAGCTCTTACAGTTCGTTTCATCAGTGGGGAACAGCCTTTGACATCTATCGAAATGACGGGCAGGGAGCCTATAACGAGACCGGCGGCTTTTTCGAAAAAGCCGGCGCGGTAGGTGTGTCGCTGGGCCTCATATGGGGCGGAAACTGGAAATCGATCGTGGACAAGCCGCATTTTCAGCTGGCCGATTGGGGCAGCTCCACGGAGGAGATCAAACGGCTGTACAAAGACCCCGCTGAATTTATGAAAACATGGGTTACGGTAAAGGCAAAGACAGGCTGGATCGAAGATGTGTACGGCCGCTGGTACCGCCATGACGACGGAAGCTACACGAAAAACGACTGGGAAAAGATCGACGGTAAATGGTACTGGTTCAATGAATCGGGATACGCCTACCGCAGCCAGTGGGTGCTGAGTAAAGAGAAATGGTATTATTTAGGCGAGGACAATGCCATGGTTACAGGCCTTCAGGTGGTCGATAACAGCGCATACTTTTTTGATGAAACCGGGGCAATGGCTACCGGGAAGATTACGCTGGAGACGGACGAAAAGGGAGCACTGCGCGGCTGAGAAGCCGGCGGAAAGGCGGCAGGAGTTTTTGAAACTGCCGCCTTTAAAAGGTAAAAGATCAGGGGACAGGAGAGTGATTGCACTCAGCTGTTCCCTGGCTTTTTCGCTTATGAGATGTTTCCCGGTGTCATTTAAAATACTGGGAGTATGCAGACAGAAATAAGTCATACTCATTTTTCTCTGTAATCCAGATAATTACGTAGTATTCTTCGATTCCAAGGCGGGAATAGGCTTCCAGTCGATGATTGCCGTCATTTAACTCGAATTCCCCCTCGGTTTTGCCGTTCTCGATCAGGTAGTGGACGATTAACGGGGGCATATCCGTTTCTTTCTTAAGAACCTCCGAAAGTTCGTTTACATGCTTCTCAAACCATTCCTCATTAATCCGCCATTTCATGTTTTCTTCAGGGCCGCAGCAGCGGGTCAAGAGCGATAAGGGCATTTTGACAGGTCCAAGAAAATATCTGTCGTAAAGCTTTAAGCCGTCTGAAAAATCTTTGTTATGGCCGTCGGATAACAGATAGGTATGAACCCACTCTTCAAGCTTGTCATTCTTTGCGAAATTCTGGGCTGACGACAGTGTACATTCGTATTCCATAGTGAATACCTCCTTTTTGGAATAAATAATCTTCTTGATAGATTCACAGGAAAGATAGTATTCATCAGCTAACTGTTCAACGCTGGCGCCCGCATTAAATTTTGACTTGATGTCACGATTGCGTTCTATGAGATACTGTTTATATCCCGACGTCTCGCCCCATGCACGTTTTTTGTCACTCGATGGGATATAGACCAGCTTGCCGGATACGTACTTCTGTATTTGCTTTAATAGACGTTCGGGAAAGATATCTCTGCCGTTTTCGTATTTCAATTCTATCATCTCCTTTCAAGAGTATTCTATCGGAATATTGCTGTATTTGATATAGAACGAATTTGTATAGTTGTTTTTTACCTATGGTTTTGCAGGGGAGGCAGCATGCAGCTGTCAAAAAGAACCGGTGCGTCAGCATGGTAGCGGTGGGGAATACAGGTACATTAGAGCATCAGCAGCATGCATAAAGGGCAGGATAAGCCGCTGGAAGGTAAGTCAGGATTTCTCAGATAAAATAAACGTCTGTATATATTTGTCCATATTAAAGAAAAGCCTGCTTTTTCAATTGCTTCTGAAGGAAAATCAACAGGACACCAAATGTTCGCTTAAATAAGCTCCAAACATACGGAGACCCACCGTTCACTTTTATTCCAGCATATTACCGGATAAGACAGGTATCGAACTGATTAAAACGATTTTAACATATCTGTCATATTGAATGTGTATTCCCCTTATTTTGTAAGAGATTTCATAAAATTTATACTTTCTCCTGCGATCACATCCGGCATATCGTCGTGAACGTAGTGGCCGCAGTCTAAAAACATATAGTGGGCATTCTCAAAGGAGGAAAGATAATCTGTTACAGTATCCCGCCAGCCGGGCAACTTTCAGTTGCATTGACTAATATATTTCCATTGCAGCGTGACATTGGGGCAATCTTCATGGTTTGCGGACTCTGGAAGCAGAGACGGCAATTTGTGATTGGCTGATTCTCATGTATAGGCTATAATAGAATCCAGAAGAGTTCAATCAATTACAGAATAAGGAGGCTCAAATGAAAAAGACGTTTGAGAGCTGCGGACATTCTTTTGACGCAGAATTTTTTCCGGCCGAAAGCTCTTGTATGATCCGTTTCTATGACAGCAAAAATGAAGACTTTGGCGGTTCTCTCCATGATTTGGTGATTGCAGAACCGAGTTACGGTTTTTTGCTTGTACAGTATATCGGCGATGATGCTGTTATGAGCGGAGTGTTAAATGAAAAGTATTTTTCGAAAAATATGACGGAGGATATCCTCTGTTTTCTGGAGGACAGTCTGCCGCAATGCCGAAAAGTCTACTTCCCGTATCATATCGATTTTGCTACGGTTACCGGATATGATGAGTACAATGGGGAGTATTCTGCCTGAGCGATCGGGCGCGATTTGCAGTTTCCAGCATATGGTCCCCCATGTGCCGGTCGAAGGTTACAGTTCACAGCCCCGTCGTCCTCTGCTTCCCGGTCGGCCCCGGCTGGCTCATGGGCCGTTTCCAGTTCAAGTTTCGGGGATAAGCACTTCTAAACGTGCAGAATTTTTCTAAAAACCAGGGAAAAT
>ENA-OXEB01000608-OXEB01000608.1-human-gut-metagenome-genome-assembly--contig:-NODE-608-length-10944-cov-5.50032_pt1 | contig 10944 bp, 7 predicted proteins | sample MGYA00249353_ERZ652239 | MGnify/ENA primary metagenome ERZ652239 (study PRJEB26925, sample SAMN05826586) | human gut metagenome | biome: ENVO:2100002; feature: ENVO:00000062; material: ENVO:00002003... | reverse complement strand
AAAGCAGAGAGACAGCTTGCCGGAAGCGTTCCCGTCCCGCAGCAGCTTTTCCAGCTGATTCAGGAAAAATGTCCTGGTTGCGAGGCCTGTGAGTTCATCCCGCAGCCCCTTGCTGGACATCTGAAGAATATCCTCATAATCAACGCTCTCCGGAGCGATTGCATTGCTGTACAGCTTCTTCTCCATCTTATGTATCGAGGTCAGAAGATTTTCCATAATCGCCATCTGACCGAAAATATGCTTTTTAACGAACAGATACAGAATCAGCGTAATGAGTATCTGAAACAGCGTAGCCAGCAGAAGAGATGGCAGCTCTGCCGCAAACAGCGACAGGAAATCGACGGTCACAAGAATATCCCAGTTCGTATTCTCGATCGGCCCGAACACGGTATATCGGGAATTCCCCGCCTTCAGACTTCTGAACGAGCCGGAATCCCTCGCCAGCAGAAGCGTCTCCAGCTTGTCCGTCGTGAGTCCGATCAGTTTATACTCATGAAGAATCTCCGTGTAGGACGCGCCAAACGCCAGGTCTCCAGTGGACGACATGATCTGGCCCTTGGAACCGATCAGGACGGCCTCCGCCCCATTGGCCGCCGCGGACTGCTTTAACAGATTGACGGCATCATCAAAATAGATGGAACAGAACAGACTTCCGGTCATGACGTCATCCTGAATCAGAGGCACCGCGACGGTGTAATTCAAAGTCCTGCCGTCCGCCCCTGCGACGAAGCCATCCGTCACCTGAATCTCCCTGGTCGAATAGAGCGTCTGCATATATTCACGGCTGGCCAGGCTCGCGGCTTCCTCTCCCAGAGTATAGACCTCGATGTCCTCATCCACATAGCAGATGAACATATACCCGAAATATTGATTGATCTCATCAAGCTTCGCCGTCTTCGACTCCCATGGAACCTCCGGATCATAAAACTCCGGCAGCGCCGCCAGTGAAGTCAGCAGCTTTATGGACTCCCCTACCTTCTGCGATATCTGTGCAGAAGCGCTTTGATACGCAGCCTCCGCGGATTGCCTCATCCTTCGGACCGTAAGACATGCGCCGCTGAACATGACCGCCAGGACACATACGATGCAGAATATGAGAAAACGTCTGCGGATCGGCGCGAAGGGAAAGAGCTCAGCCTCCTGACTGTTCTTTCGTATGACATCTCTCTTCATGCAGCTATCTCCTAATAATCGTAAGTAAATTGACACATGTCCAGTATAGCACAGAAACCATGGTATGACACTATTTTAATTTCATTGTGCATATTTCCTATATCTCATTGTGCATATTTAACTGCCTGCGGGCAGGCCTGCCTTTTTCAGCGCTTGAAAACTCTCATTGCTGACCGCGTGCTCCAGCCTGGCGGCATCTGCATGCGCCTGCTCCGGGGAAACGCCGGCGGCAATCAGCTTTTCCTCGAAGAAGCAGTGTTTCTCAAACACCTCTTCGGCCTCCGCTCTGCCGCTCTCCGTAAGCTCGATGATCCCGTTTCCAGCCTTTGTGATGTAGCCCTGCGCCTGCAGCTGCTTCACCGCCGCGCAGACACTGGGTTTGGAAAGTTCCATGTAATTTGCAATATCAATCGACCGGACCTCCCCGTTCGCCTTCTTCAGGATATAAATAATCTTCAAATAATTTTCACGCGACATCGTCAGTGCCATAGGAACATCTGCCTCCTGTTAACTATTGGTATGGAAAGTAAAATGGTAACTGCAAAATAAAATGTCAGCCGCGAAAGAACCGGTCGTGCCTCTGTCTTCGGTCAATGTCAGCTCCCTCTGCGTCTTCCCGGTACTCAGAGGAGACTTCCTGACTCCGGCGGCAGCGCCGTCTCCGTTCGCTGCCTTCACCGCAGCGTGCCTCCAGATCGTCAATCATGCGGTCTAAATACTCCCTGAATATACTCTGCTCTTCCTCGGAAAGGCAGCCAAAGATATCGTCGGGACCGACCTGGCTGTTCTCGCTCTCCTCTGCGCTGGCCCCCTTCTCCGTCAAGTGAACGATTATGACCCTTTTATCATTCGGTGACGGCGTCCGCGTGATATAGCCTTTCTTCTCCAGCTTGGACAGCAGTTCTCCGATGGACTGGGGCCTCATACCCAGAATCTCCGACAGCTCCTTCTGGGGAATCTCCGGTTTGATCTTCAGCACCTTGAGTACTCTTCCCTGCCCGCTGTAGGGAACGCCGCGATCTCTTAAATTCCGGTGAAAATACCGGTTGAGCAGCCACTGCATCCGCATTAACCGCTCCATCAGTTCGTGTGCATTCTGTTTCATCGTCTTTCTCCTCTCATCCCTGTCTTCGTTTGCTCAAAGCTCCGCCGCTCCATATTCCGTTTCCCTGCTGACTGCATAGCCCGCGTCCTTGAGGACAATCCGAAGCGCCGCCTCGTTCACCTCCTGTTTCATATAAATGCTGACCTTTTCATTGAGCAGATTCACCTTTGCCCATACTCCCTCCATGCTGTTTAATGCGTTCTCCACACAGACCGCGCTGTTGCCGGACGACATCCCGGATACTTTTAAACTCGTATGGTATGGATAATGGAATCGATTACGATCCCGAACCTTCACTTTAGGAATGTACGGCTGACCGGACCCGCCGCAGCAGCCCCCTGCCAGACGCAAGGCAGAAAGTCTCAGCGCACAGACCGCCATTGCAAATAAAAACAGACCGATTATTATTGTTGACATGGTACTCCCTCCTTTCAACAGTCAAATACTAAGGTACCTTCTTTTTATATTATAAAGGTACCTTTGCAAAATGTCAAGAAGAGAATGAAGGTACCTTTGCAATTACTGGAGCAATCGAAAACAGGAGGCAGCCGGCCCCCTGTTTTTATTATTTTACTGCATTTTGCTCTCGCAAGAAAGGTTTCCTTATGTTACAATACGAGACAGAACTCCTCACGGCCGATGACGCGCCGCGGAGAAAATCACTAATTTTATTGGAGGTTCCATATGAAAAAATGGGAAGCAATCCGGGAATTCTTAATTATAACCTTTGCCACCGTCATCGTGGCTGCTGCCGTGTTTTTCTTTCTGATCCCCAGCCACGTGTCGGTAGGAAGCATCTCCGGTCTGGCCATTGTTCTGGGCAACTTTATTCCGCTGAACATATCGGCCATCACTCTTGTCTTAAATATCTTCCTTCTGATCCTGGGATTTCTGTTTATCGGCAGGGAATTCGGCGCAAAGACCGTCTATACCTCGCTTCTGCTCCCTGTAATGCTGGGTGTGTTTGAACTGCTTTTCCCGAACAATCAATCGATTACAAACGATGCGTTTCTGGACATGCTCTGCTACATCTTCGTGGTCAGCATCGGACTCGCCATGCTGTTTAACCGAAATGCGTCATCCGGCGGCCTGGATATCGTTGCAAAATTTCTGAATAAATACTTTCACATGGACTTGGGAAAGGCCATGTCCCTTGCCGGCATGTGCGTCGCACTGTCCTCCGCCCTGGTCTACGATAAGAAGATCGTGGTGCTGAGCGTACTGGGAACGTATTTAAACGGGATCGCACTGGATCATTTCATCTTCGGCTTCAACTTAAAGAAACGGGTGTGCATCATCTCGAAGCGTGAGGAAGAAATCAGGGACTTCATCCTGCACCATCTCCACAGCGGCGCCACCATCTATGAGGCAGTCGGAGCCTACGACAACCAGCCGAAAAAAGAGATCATCACTATCGTCGATAAAAATGAATACGCTATGTTGATGTCCTATATCATGAAAACGGATAAAAATGCATTTGTCACGGTTTACACTGTCAATGAGATCATATACCGCCCGAAGCGCTGAGGCCTGTGCGGAACTGGTTTCTCAGCCATACTCTATCCCACCGACACTTCGCCTTCCCGCATTCTTTTGAAGATGCGTGTCAGCATCCACACGGCCGCGATTGCCAGCACAAATTCCGCCGTGAACTGGGCGTACGTCAGGCCGTAAAGCGGGAATAAGTAATTGAGCGCATAGAGTGCCGGAATCTCCAGAATAATCTTGCGGAGTACGGCGAAGGTAAGAGCCGCTTTTCCCATACCAACCGCCTGAAACACGCCGACTGCCAGGAAATCCATACAGAGAAACGGAAGCGCCAGGCAAAAGCCGCGCAGGAACCGCGTTCCATAGGCGATAATGGCCTCATTGTTCATAAATGCCCTGGTCAGACTGCCCGCCCCAATATAATAGAACACAGAAACGCAGAACAGGAAGGGAAGCAGCGTCTTCACCGTAAAGAGGATGGCCTCCTTCATCCGCTTCCTGTTTCCGCTGGCATAGCTGTAGCTGACCAGCGGCATGATGCCCTGGGAAAAGCCGAGGGCGATCTGCACCGGCACCATATTGATTTTCTGAGCGATTCCCATGGCCGCCACTGCATCGGCCCCAAAGGAAGAGGTGAAATTATTCAAAATCGTCATCCCCGTCACATTAAACAGGTTCTGGATAGCCGCCGGGATTCCCACACCGCACACGCCGAGAATAATCGCCTTCTTCAGTCGGAAATTCTTCGGAAGGATGCAGATAAAGGTATTCGATCTGCGCACGTAAAGCAGGACAAAAAAGTAGATGCAGGCCACACAGTTGGATAAAAAGGTGGCAAGCCCCGCTCCGGCCGCCCCCATGTTCAGTCCCCACGGGAGAATAAATATGGGATCGAGGATAATATTTAACAGACATCCGCTCATGGTTCCGATACTGGCATGGAGCGATGCGCCCTCCGATCTCACCAGATATGCCATAACCACGTTCAGGATCGCGGGCGCCGCGCCGAAAGACACGGTCCATTTTAAATACTCCGCCGTAGCCTGCGCCGTGTTCGCATCCGCGCCTAAAAGCGTCAGCAGCGGCTGGTGAAACACGGTACAGGCGAAGGACAGCAGGAAGCCGAAAAACAGCGCGCAGTAGAAGCCAAAGGCTGAGCTCTGGCGGACCGTTTCGTAGTCCTTTCGTCCCAGAGCGCGGCTCATCATACTGGAACTGCCGACGCCAAACAGATTGTTGACCGCATTAAATGCCAGCAGCACCGGGGCCGCCAGCGTAACCGCCGCGTTCTGCACCGGATTGTTCATCATTCCGACGAAATACGTGTCCGCCAGGTTATAAATGACCATAACCAGGGAACTTAAAATGGTCGGAACTGCCAGTTTCATAACCGCCTTCGGCACTGGCATCTGCTCAAATAAAACGGTTTTCTGATTATCTATCACTATCTTCTGCCTCCTAAACTGTCTTTTTCTTAAGCGCCCTCAAAAGGGTCTCCCGAAGCACCGCCATATCGACAGGCTTTGCCACGTGGGCGTTCATTCCCGCCGCCGCTGCCGCCTGTATGTCCTCGGCAAACGCGTTGGCCGTCATCGCAATAATCGGAATGGCTGCCGCGTCCTCCCGCTCCATGCTGCGGATCGCTCTGGTCGCGTCATATCCGTTCATCCCCGGCATCTGGACATCCATCAGAACCGCGCTGTACGTATAGGGTTCCGACTCCATAAACGCGCGTACCGCCTGTCTTCCGTCGGTCGTCACCACAGTCCTGGCGCCGCTCATGGCGAGCAGCTCGCAGAGAATTTCCGCATTAATCGCATTATCCTCAGCCACCAGAAAGAGACAGCCGGCAAACGTATTACCGTCAGCAAGCGGAAATGCATTCCGCCTGGCCGTCTCTGGCTCCGCCTTCCTTTCAGCCTCCGCCGCCGCAGCCTCTTCCTCCGCCTCCAGGCAGTCAAATTCCAGTTCAATTTTAAAGCAGCTTCCTCTGCCCACCTGACTTTCTGCCTGAATACTGCCTCCCATCAGGTCAATCAGCCCCTTCGTAATACTGAGCCCCAGTCCCGTTCCCTCGATGCGTTCCGTGCTCTCATTGCGCATAAACGGTTCAAACATACAGGCCAGAAACGTTTCCGACATACCAACCCCCGTATCGCTGATCGTAAAGAGATAGCGGGCGCGGCCTGCCTCATTTGCCGAAGGCTCGACTGGAGAAATCTCTGTCAGCCGGAACTCCACGCTTCCGCCCGCCGGCGTATACTTCACCGCATTTCCCAGAATATTGATCAGAATCTGATTTAACCGCAGGGAATCGCCGTAAAAATGCTTATGCCTGACGTCTTCCATATGGACCGCAAACTGAAGCCCCGCCGCCCTGGCCTGAGGCGCCATCATCGCGGACATCTGCGCCAGCAGCTCGTTTAAGGATATCTTCATGCGGTTCAGCGTAATCTGGGAACGTTCGATCTTATTCATATCCAGAATATCATTGATCAGGCTCAACAGATGCCTGGATGAGATGGATATCTTCTGCAGGCAGTCCGCCACCCTTTCCCGGTCCCCTAAATGGGCGATCGCCAGAGCGGTCATGCCCATCACCGCATTCATGGGCGTGCGGATATCGTGGCTCATGGTGGAAAGGAAGTCGCTCTTCGCCCGGTTTGCCTCTTCCGCAAGGGCCAGGGCATCTTCCAGCGCCTTCTTGGACTTCCTCTCGGCGGTCAGCGTATCCGTCACATCCGCCCTCACCAGACCTACCGTCGAATGATTGACATCGCTCCACATAACGGTGATCTGTTTGTACCTCTCCCCCTCATCCGTATGGTACGAAAGAAGGAAATCGTATCCGTCCGGCTTCTCCCGAAGACCTTCCAGAATCGTATGGATGCGGAATCGGGCGCGGACCTCCGCCTCATTTTCCTCGGTGATGCATTGGTCAATAAATCCCAGAATTGCCTCCTCATAGCACTCGGAATAGACGGGAGGAAGATTTTCCAGAACCGTCGCCCTCGTGTACATGGTAAGGCTCCTGCTGGCCAGATTGATAAATCCGGCCAGTTCAAAGGTATAGGCAATCAGACGCAGCATTCCCTGCTGCTCCCTGACAGAATCCGTAATATCCGTTCTCGTAAGACAGATCCTTCCAAGACGGAGATCGATCGGGGACAGAGTTATACTTTTTGTGCGTATATCCCCGTCTTGATCCACAAGGGAAAAGGTGAAGGAATAAGGCCCTGACTGCAGTTTTTTTATCACATACTCCGGATTCATGTTGTGCTTATACCGCTCCCGGTCTCTCGGCGCCATAACGCCAGAGTTCTGCACCCAGGAGGTCCACTCCAAATAGCTTCCCTGGGGCGGCGGAACACATAAAATGCTGTCACTTTGCGTAAGTACCCGGTAATAGTCTGCCGTCAGGTTAATATCCACGACAAAGTCATAGCTGGCGGTGGTAAGCCGATGCAGAATCCGGTCGTTAATCGTCTGATCGGTGATATCGGTGATGGCAAGGATGCCGGTGACATCGCTGCTGTCCGGCGTATCCACCAGAGTCATCATAATCTGCACGTACCGGCCCGTCGCCTCTCCCGGAATCTGGACGAAGCACTCCATACACTGCTCAAAATCTTTTCGCCTAAACGCGGCAAGAGACGGCTCATTCAAATAGATCCCATAGAATTTGCGTCTCTCTTCCTCATCCACTATCAGAGTGCCCATTCCGGTAAAGAACTCCTCCCGCACGCTTCCAAACAGCTTTAGCGGGTTCACCCCCGTGTAATCGATGATTTCCAGAATTCTGTTCTGCGTAATATTGCAGTGCCCCACGATCAGGGCATTGGAATCCTGCGTATGGTAATGCTGAAGAATCACATCCTTGTACTGCTTCCGGATCAGCTCCTTCTCCTCCAGCTCCCCCGTCATATCCCGCAGAACCGAATAAATCCGCTTCTCCTCGCTGTCACGGTTCATGGTCAGGCTGTTCTTTATCCAGACATAACCGCCGCTGCCCTTTTCCAGGCGGTACACGATCTCACCGTTCCGGTCATTTCCCCCGACGTACGCCTCCATCTGCGCGTTCACCCGGAGTCTGTCATCCGGATGAACACCGGCCAGGGCATCCGTCTCATACAGCTGCCACGCGTCTTCCAGTGTCATATCCGTCATGTCCGCAAAGCCCTCGGAGATAAATTCCGGCTTCAGCGTCCCATCCTTCTCATAATGAACCACCACGATACCACCCGGAAGATGCTTTAAAACCGTCTGGAAATACTGCTCCAGACGTTCCCGCTCTCTCCTGTTGGTCACTTCCTCCGTGACATCCCGGACGTATTTTACAATGGCCGGCCTTCCATTCCAGTCAATTTCACGGAAATGGGTGCTGTAAAACCGCCCCGTCTCCCCCGTCTCCATGATATGAGACGTTCCATCCGGTTCATGGCTGGTAAGCGTACAGAACTCGCAGGGCGATGTTCTGCCGTACAGAGCTGCATAACACGCCCGCCCGACTCTGCCCCGCTCTTTCCCGCGAAAACGTCCTGATTCATTGGCATAGAGAAGCTCGTACGTCTCCCTGTCAATCACATAGATTCCGTCCGCCGTCTCCTCCGCAATCTGCTGCAGCAGACGGTCCTCTCTGCGGACATAGCTGTATACACAATACAAAATTTATCCTTGCCTGCTGCCCGCCGTCCGTTCAGGCGAATCCATACAGGATCTCCATTCATCTGCCGGATCCTGCATGAACGGTCCAATAATTCGCCGCTGTCATAAGCCGCACTTACCTCCTCCATCACCCGGTCCCTGTCCCTGTCGCAGATGAGGCCCAGCACATCCGGGGAAAAAGAAGGCACAAGCTGTTTTCCAGCGACATGGTAGACCGAAATACCGCCCTTAACCGCATTGAAAACATCCTGCATCGTTTCCTCGACGCAGGATGTCCGTTCAGGCTCCGGAGGAGCCGGCTGATTCATGGAGAGAGAGTCTTCACGCATAGTGTCACTCCTCCTTTCCAAAGATAAAATCATAAAGTGTCTGATACAGCCGTTCCGGCTCTATGGGCTTGGCCAGGTGAGCGTTCATCCCCGCTGCCCGGCTCTTTTCGATATCGTCGTCAAAGGCATTGGCCGTCATGGCAATAATCGGAATATCCCTGGCATCCGGATTGCTCAAATGGCGGATATTGACCGTTGCCGACAATCCGTCCATGATCGGCATCCGGATATCCATGAGTATGGCGTCGTAATAGCCAGGCTCCGTTTTGCTGAATATCTCCAGCGCACGCAGTCCGTTTTCCGCCGTATCCACCTTAAAGCCCTGGTCCGTGAGCAGCAGAGCCGCCACCTCGGTGTTGATCGCATTGTCTTCCACCAGAAGCACGCGTTTCCCTGAAAAATCGAAATCAAAGCCCGCGGATACCTGTTCCTGCTCATCCTTCTCTCCCAGCGCCCTTGAAAATGCGGACACCAGGGAAGACTTGAACATGGGCTTGCTCATCAGTAGATTGACCCCGGCAAGCTTTGCCTCATGCTCGATGGAACTCCAGTCGTAGGCAGTCATGATAATAATCGTAACATCAGGCCCTACAATCTGCCTGATCTGTCTCGCCGTCTCGATTCCGTCCATCTCCGGCATCTTCCAGTCGATCAGTACCATATCGTAATAGGCGCCCCGGCCCCAGCATTCTCTGATTCTGTCCACGGCCTTGCGCCCGCTGTCCACCCATTCCGCCTTGATTCCCATCTCATGAAGCGTCACGACGGCGCTCTCACAGACAGCCACATCGTCATCCACGACCAGCGTCTTTAAGTGGGAAAAATTAAAATTATGCTTCTTCTGGTTATGGCGCAGCTTCTCCTCCTCCGTAATCCCCAGTTTCACATCCACGGTAAACTCCGTGCCGATCCCCTTGATGGAGCGCACCGTGATCTTGCCATCCATCATATCCACAATGCTCTTGGAGATCGCCATCCCCAGGCCCGTGCCTCCGTATAAGGCAGTAGTGCCGATGGACTCCTGGGTAAACGGCTCAAAGATATGGGGCAGGAACTCCTCGCTCATACCGATGCCTGTATCGTTGATGATAAAGCGCAGGACGGCATCGTTCTTCATCCTGCTCCGCTGAGATGCCGAGAGGGTGACTTTCCCGCTCTCTCCGGTAAATTTGATTGCATTATTCAAAATGTTGATCAGAACCTGCTGCAGCTTCATGGCGTCGCCGATGTAGTAATCGTCCAGAACCGGGTCCACAATGCACTCATAGTCAACCGCCTTCGAGGCCGCCTGCGGATAACAGATGGAATTGATTCCGCAGAGAAATTCTTCCATGGGAATTTTCTCGTTCTTCAGCAGCATCTTTCCGCTTTCGATCCGGCTCATATCCAGAATATCATTGATCAGAGACAGCAGAAAGCGGGAGGAAATACCGATTTTGGAGATGCAGTCGGCTACCTGATCGTCGTCCCCGATGGATTTGGCCGCAATGGTGCTCATGCCGATAATGGCGTTCATGGGCGTCCTGATCTCATGGCTCATCCTGGAGAGGAAATCACTCTTGGCCGCGTTCGCCTGCTCTGCGGCAGCCAGCGCAGCCGCCAGCTCCTCCTTCTGGCGCTGCTCGCCCCGCACGATATCGGTCACATCGGTGCGCACGATGCAGATCCGCCCTAACGCTCTGCTGATATAGAACACTTTAAACCGCTTGACCCGCACGTTGCCGTACTCATCCCGCATCTCCGCCATAAAGGAGTATGTGTTCTGATCCTTTAACATCTCCTTCATATATTCGCTGTCCAGCTGGCTTAAGTACTCCTTTTTCGCCGCGCTGTCCATATACTGTTCCGCAATCTTGGTAATCTCTTTCTGGAATTCTCCCTGCCACGGAATCAGATTCTTCTCCGAACTGTTGAAAGAAACCTGCTGGTACGTATTCCGCCGGATATCGACATCCGTAATGCTGTCATAATCCAGCTCCGCGATCCTCTTGAGCAGGCGCTCCGTCAGCTTCTGCTCCGTAATATCCAGGACATAAAAGAAAACGATAATATCGCCGGTCTCCGGGTTTAAGCAGGACTTGAAGTTCATGCTCCCCCAGAAGGTGCCGCCGTTATATCGGCACAGGAACTCATAATGATAATCCGTCTTTCCGGCCGCATAGTCTTCCAGCAGCTTCTCCCGCC
>ENA-OXEB01000603-OXEB01000603.1-human-gut-metagenome-genome-assembly--contig:-NODE-603-length-11078-cov-18.6836_pt1 | contig 11078 bp, 7 predicted proteins | sample MGYA00249353_ERZ652239 | MGnify/ENA primary metagenome ERZ652239 (study PRJEB26925, sample SAMN05826586) | human gut metagenome | biome: ENVO:2100002; feature: ENVO:00000062; material: ENVO:00002003... | reverse complement strand
ATCTACACGTAAGGAGTCGTCGGCAGCGTCAGATGTGTATAAGAGACAGTTTTAATATTTTTTTCTTGTCTTATCTGCGTGTATAGTTGTTACAGTAAGGAGAAGTTCAAAATGAACGAACTAAAAATGCCTCAAGTAGGTGCAAGCCGTAGCGAAATCGTGGCTAATTGGCAACCGGAAAATCCGGAATTTTGGGAAAAGTTTGGCAAAAAAATTGCTAAACAAAACCTCGTTATATCCACCATTGCCTTAACACTTTCATTCTGTGTTTGGTACTTATGGGCAACCATTGCGGCTCAGCTAAATAGCGCTGGATTTAACTTTACTACAGATCAATTATTTACATTAGCTGCCTTACCAGGCCTTGTAGGTGCTACATTGCGATTTGTATACACATACATGCCAGCACTATTAGGCGGTAAAAACTGGACATTTATTTCCACAATTATCTTATTAGTTCCTGTTGTTTGGCTTGGCTTTGCTGTACAAGATACAACAACTTCTTATGCGACATTCATGATTTTGACTGCCCTTATCGGTTTAGCGGGCGGCAACTTCTCGTCCTCCATGGCGTACATTGGCAACTTCTTCCCTAAATCCGAAAAAGGTACTGCTCTTGGTATCAACGGCGGTGTTGGTAACCTTGGTATTTCCGTAATCTACTTCTTGGCTCCATTCGCTATGGGTTCTGCTGCACTAGGTAGCGTATTTGGTGTAACACCAGCTATCATCAAAGGAAACGCAGTATACCTTGCCAATGCAGCTTTCATGTGGATCGTACCACTCGTTGTTATCCTTGCACTTATGACACGTTTCATGGATAACTTACCTCTAGAAAAACCAAATCCTAAAAATCTAGTACAAATCTTTGGTAACAAACACACTTGGGCTCTTACATTACTTTATACATGTTCCTTCGGTGCTTTCTCTGGTTATGCAGCAGCACTTGGTCTATTAGTAGGTAAAGAATTCCCAGAAGTACCATTTGCTTCTATCGCATTCGTAGGTCCACTTGTATCAGGTGCCCTTCGTCCTGTAGGCGGTTGGTTAGCAGATAAGATCAATAGCGGTACAAAAGTTACCTTTGTAAGCCTTCTCGGTCTATGTGCAACAACAGCGCTAATTGCAGTTGGCGTAGATATGCACAACTTCCCATTCTTCTTTGCTATGTCCGTGTTGACATTCGTATGCTGTGGCTTCGCAACTGGTGCTACATTCCGTATGATTCCTCACGTATTTGGCAATCCATTGCTTTCCTCTTTAATTACAGGTTTCGTTGCTGCCGTAGCTGCATACGGTGCCTTCATTACACCTAAAATCTTCGGTTTTGTATATTCCATGTTTGGCAATATTCACCCAGCCTTTGCTGTATTACTTGCATTTAACATTGTAACTGTAGCAGTGTGCTACTGGTTCTATGTGCGTAAAGGTGCAAACATGAACGTATAATTTTCTGGAACAGAAAATTTACGTTCACTGAACAGTACTACAAAATATAATTCACTTTTCTATACTAAGTGATAAAAGAAACCCCGCATCTCTCCTCCATACTTATCAGGTCTGCGGCCTAGGGCCTTGACCTCGTAAGTCGGATCGATGCGGGGTTCTCTTTTATGAGAATATAGTTGCGAGTGCGATACTCATATATTGTGAATTATATTTTACGAAGTATAGTGCGTATATTAACTTTTCTCCCCTCAAAATTATAGCCTTCATTTTGAGGGGAGAAAAATGGACTGCAAGGCAGTCCATTCATTATAATTTGACGATATATACCTTTATCTCTATAATATAAATAGATAGTCAGACGAGTAGGAACGTCAGGCGCATCTCAAAAACTAATTATCTAGGAAATGGCCTTTCTGTTTATCTAATTACACTTGGTAACGGAGGGCTATTTGCTTTTTGAGAGGCCCAACCTCGCCGACTACCTTAACAACATTATAAACTGAACAAATATACGATACAATAAGCAGTTATTTATCGATATATATGAATTAAATAATAAAGAAGAGCCTGCAATGCAGGCTCTTTTTATTATCCAAAGATTTCTTCTAGTAGTGCGTCGTCGATGATGGTACCAACGTAGAAGTCGCTGAAGATACCATATTTTGCACTGGCTACTTCAAAGCGCATATCATATACAATTTTTTTGAATTGGATGTCGTCGTTGCTGAAAATGGTAATGCCCCATTCCCAGTCGTCTAAGCCACAGCCCCCAGTAGTGAATTCAGATAATACATCCAAGTATGTTTTACCAAGTTCACCATGAGCTTTCATCAAAGCACCGCGTTCTTGCGGTGGTAACATGAACCAATTGTCATCACCTTCGCGTTTTTTACTCATATTATAAAAACAGATATATTTATCGCGAGGTACATGAGGATATAATTTTTGATTAACCTCCTCTGTATCTAACTTGGCCTTAACATAGGTGCTTACTTCTGTTACAGATGTATAAGAGTATGTTTGTACTAATACGCTTGCAATGGCAAGGCGACGGAATTTACGTTCTACTTGAGCCAAGTATTCAAGGGATGGGCCGAGAATCCATAGAATTAAATCCCCTTTTGCTCCATTACAATCATAGAATGCATAGCTACCTTCTTTAGCTTGATGTTTAGCTTCAAGGTCAGCTAAGAATGCTTTTAATTCATTGCGCGCTGCTACTTTTTCATCCTCTGTAAAACAGTTCCATGCGCTGAAATCCATGGCGAATACCATGTGTTGGCTATGCCAACCTTCTACTGTAGGGATTGCTTTTCCCATTATGATCACTCCTATCTATGGTGATTATATCAAAATAATAATGTATATCTATAATTACGGAAATCAAAAGACTCCACTTACTATTATAGCATATAGAGTCTTTTCAATTTAGTTTCTATTGAGATTTTTTATTAGTATATTCTTTAGTTAAGACTAAACTACTGCTTTTAGGCTAAGATAATCCTATGCCTCTTAATACTATACTAACTCTTTTAAGCAAGTCACTATCTTACTTGTCATTCACAAGTTTTTCTACGAGTTCTTTTGCTTGTTTTACACCATCAGGAATACCAATGCCATCAAATGGCGTACCGATGAGGTGTAAATTTGGATAATGTTCCGCCACATGTTCACGGACTGCTTTAATCCCTGCACGATGGCCTACATTATATTGCGGCATGCAGTGAATGAGACGATTGATACGTACCCATTCAGGTTTGACAGAAAAACCCATGATATGTTGAATTTCTTTGACTGCCAATTCTGAAAGTTCCTCTTCGCTGAGTCGTTCTACCACATCATTACCAGGCTTACCGATGAAGACGCGCAACACTACCTTATCATCAGGCGTAGTTTGTGGCCATTTTTGATTAAGAATGGTACACGCTGTAAGAGGTGTATTCGTGTTACGAGTAATGAGAAGACCTGATCCCTTTAAATCACCATCAAAGGTGCTTTTATCAAAAGACATGATAGCAATGGCGCAACTAGATTGCTCCATAGAACGCAAGAAATCAAAACCCGCATCATCCTTGAACCATTGAGTATATGTTGCCGGCGGCGTACTGATAATCACATGTTCTGCCGTAGATTGACAGCCACAAGAATCGTTACACGACTTCGCTACATCTATTGCATATACACCATCAACATACCGAATATCAGAAACTAGTGCATCTGTATGCAACTGTACATTACTAGGCATGGCCTCAACGATAGCGGTAATAACGCTTTCAAGGCCGCCTGTCAATTGACGGAACATACCAGATTGAGCAGCAGTACCCTTTCTACTTTCCATATCCGCTTGCGCCTTTGCAGACTGATGATTAGAACTAGTCTTTGTCACATGGCTAGAGCCGTTTACACTATTACCAGCAGAAGTATCTTGACTAGTCTTAGCTTCGTGACTTTCAAATTGACGGTCCGTCATGGTTCCTTTACCAGCTCGAGGCACATCACCTTCAGTAACAGCCCCTTTGGCGGCCTTAGAGACACCCGCTTTGGAGTGACTCATCTTAGCAGCCATCATACCTTTTACCATGTTTCCATATTTTTGTTCTACTTGAATAAAATGAGGGAATGTCGACAATAGGCTAATTTTATAAATATCGCCACCATAGATGCCAGCTAATAGAGGCTCGATGAGTTTATCCATCATTTCTTGTCCTAAGTGGTATTTGAAGAAATGACCAATGGATACATCACCATTTTCATCGAGTTGGTATGGTTTCTTAAAATAATCTAAACCAGCGCGCAATTTACCAGACCAAGAAATGAGCGTTGCTTTCACAAAGGGCATCATTTCCGTAGGAATGCCCATGATGGAGCCGCCTGGAATTGGGTGGATAGAACCCTTATCATATACAAAGGCTTGGCCTGTTTCATTAGACACAAGGGTATCCCCTAGTCTAAGATCATGCACAAGATCTGTCATTTCTGTTTTACGACCCAAATAGGAGTCAGGACCGAGTTCCACTACGAAGTCATCCACATGTTGCGTTTGTATTTTCCCACCAAATCGTGGTGCTTGTTCATAAAGAGTAATGGTCCATTCTGGCTTTGCATGACCTAGATAATAAGCCGCTGTTAGCCCTGTTAAGCCACCGCCCACAATTGTTACGTTCACGAATGAATCCTTTCTATTATTGCACTCGCCATTGCTTGTAAAAATATTTCATTACAATTTGGCATGGGTGCACGCATATATGTTGCGCCCTTTGCTTCAACGAGTTCTTTACACTCCACATCATTATCGTACAATACCTCAACGTGATTACTTACAAATCCAAATGGTACAAAAACAATGCGATCAGCACCAGTTTGTAAGGCTTCGTTGATAGCATCCTCTACAGTAGGGCCCAACCATTGTCCATGAGGAGCTGCACTTTGCCACGCCACAGTCCATTTCGGTAATTTACAATGTTCAGCAATCTCTTTGGCGCTTTCCTCTAAAGCTAACGCATACGAATCGCCACCATGATTATTGATAAGAGGTATACTGTGAGCACTAAAAATAACAAATAAATCTTTATTAATATTCACACACTCTGAAACTGTTTTTACCCAGTATTCCTTAAAAGTTGGTTGGTCCCACCAGGAACGAATACAGTCAAATGTTACCGTATCATATTTTGAAATAGCCGATTGCACTTGTTTTTCATAAGCACCGGTACCGAGAGCGGTGAAGAATGGAGCCGTTACAATAGCGATAATATGCTCCACACCTTGCTGAACTAAGGAGTCAACTGCATCTGCAATGGATGGTTTCACGTGTAAAAAACCAATAGCGGAAGGCATAGTTGGCAACAGAGTAAGTAATGTTTTATATTGGCACTCTGCCATAGTTTGGAGTTCAACATTTTCCCATTGACCGATGGTATCATAACGCTTAGTAAGATTGGCAATTTCTCCTTCCGTTGGTACACGGCCACGACGAATACTCGTCATATAAGGTACTAAATCATCCTTACTTGAAGGGCTGCCATAAGACAGGAATAATAATCCTTTTTTTTCTACTTTCACTAATTTACCTCTCTTGAGCCCAAATTTCACGACTACGTTCATGCACATAGTCCGTTAGCCAATGGAGTTTTTGAGGATCTGCCTCCGGGAATACGCCATGGCCTAAATTAAAGATATGGCGCCCGTAGCGAACTCCTTCGAGCAAGATACGATCTACTTCGCGAGCCAATGTTTTTTCGTCTCCGAACAGATACGCCGGATCTAAGTTACCTTGTACCGTTTGTGTTACGCCACGCTCGTTTGCCATAACGATGGAACTACGCCAATCAAGGGCAATTACGTCTAATGGCAAATGAGACCAAATAGACACCAAATGATCCGTACCAACGCCATTCATGGCCATTGGCAAATGAGGATATTTAGCTTTCACGGTCTTGATAATCCGTTCCATATGAGGGTAAATCCCTTGTTTATACTGGTCTGCATTAACAGCCCCTACCCAAGAGTCGAAGATTTGAAGTGCATTGGCACCCGCTTCGGCTTGCATGGACAAGTACGCAATGGACATATCCGCTAGTTTTGTCATCAATGCATTCCACATATCTGGAGCACCGATGAGCATACCGCGAGTCTTATTGTAATTCTTCGTTGGGCCCCCTTCGATAAGATAGGACGCAATGGTAAACGGTGCCCCACAGAAACCAATGAGCGGCACATCGAGCATACCAGAAGTTAATAGTGTAATCGTTTTCGCAATATAATCTACCTTTGTAGGATCAAAGGTTTCTAGTTTATCCACATCAGCCATAGAGCGGATAGGGGTGCTAAATACTGGCCCCACACCAGCCTTGAGCTCAACATTCACATTCATAGCCACCATTGGGCTCATGATGTCTTTGTAGAGAATCGCCGCATCAACGCCGTATTCCTTAACAGGTAATTCTGTAACACGAGCACATAGCTCAGGCTCTTTTGTAATTTCAAATAAAGTATATTTTTCTTTGATTTTGCGGTATTCCGCTTGGCTACGGCCCGCTTGACGCATATACCACACAGGCGTTACACCCGGGTTCTTCCCTTGGATCATGTCCAAATATGCTGTGTTCAAGTACTCAACCCCTTTCGTTCTAAATGTATACTAACACACTATGGTAACCAAAACAGTTACTTTGGTTACAATCACACACAACAATGCCATTAATATTCCCTGTGAAAGCTTGCGGCGACCACAGGGATTATTTCATTACCTCGTTGATATCTATTTAATCTAATTAGTCTTTAATTCAACTAGTCTTTAATTCAAGTCCGAAATTCATTTAGCTACGACTTAATCTATGGCAATCGATACCCATAATAGATTGAGCCATATCATATACAGAGCGTTGACAGGTAAAGAGCCAAATCTGTTGATTCTTCCCAAGCTCAGCCAACAGTTCCAAGGCACTACGTTGACGATTTTCGTCAAAGCGCACCAAAATATCATCCAAGATAATCGGCAAGGATTCTACTTGATAAGAGAATACCTTTGCTAGGGCGAGACGCAATGCCAAGTAAACTTGGTCAGCTAGACCACTAGACCAGAATTTAAGTTCTAGTCGTTCCCCATTGTTGTTGATAAGTGCTACCCCTTTATTGATACCTAGAATATCAAGCGTATACCTCTCACCAGTTAGTCTTTCAACATAAGAGGAAGCAAGCTCTAACATATGAGGTTGTTTTTCTTGTTCATACGATTGTTGAGCCTTATCCATACAATGGCTTATCAATACTTGCGTAGCCCAATCTTCGAGAGCAGACTCTAATTCACTTTGTAAAGCCTCTCGTTCTTGCAACATTTGGTGTTGTTCCTGATCAGACCCAAGTGTACGCATTGCTTCAACAATTTGACCGCGGCGCTCGTACAAGGTAGCCAATTTATCTTCGATAGAGGCTATTTCACGCTCAGAATGAGCCAATTCATCCAACCAGTTATCCTTGTTCCCTTCACGCAAACGACGATAGAACAAGTCTTTATTCTCCGCATCAGGAGCAAGCAAATCAAGCTGTACCTGACTTTGTTTGTAGATGGTTTGCCACTGTTTATATTGGTCCTCATCGATAAGATGTTGACGATACTCGTTAGAGCTTTCCATACCAGCTTTATGGAGCAGTTCTTGTTGACGAAGGAGTAGCTCTTTTTCCTTGCGATGCCAATTATCGTATTCATTGCGGAAGCTTTTACGTTGTGCTTCCTTTTGTTCCCATACAATCTTATTTTGTTGGAAGTTCTTATATTGGTTATAAATGCGTTTTAGCTCTGTTGGAGATACTGGCGCCTCTATCCCAAGGTTATACCACAAAGCCATCGCTTGGTCTTCAATAATACGTAGGCCTTCTTTATGCTCCGCTAAACGCTTTTCATAGCCTTCTATAGTACGTAGTTGCTCATGATATTGATCATATTCATGTTTGAGGCCAAAGAAATCATCTTCATCGAGACTCTTAGCCGCCCCTTGTGGTAACCAGTTTTGCCATGCTGCGAGAGCTTCATCGTAAATGCCTTGTAATGTATGACCTTCTTGAATCCAACGTTCAAGATGTGCCACCCCTTCTAAGGATGGTACAGGACTCGCTGTAGGCGTAGCAGCCTTGATCAAAGCCTCTAGCTGATGCTCTACATCGGATTTACGGGAGGATAAAATTTGTAACTCATAGTTTAATTTAGACACATCAGAGTTACCATTATGAAGCCTCCAAGTTGCATACCAGAATAGCCCCATAGATAGAATCAAGAAAATAAAACCACCTATAGTATATAGTGCAGATTCAAGAACCAATAGGCCTGCTAATACTACCAATACAGCAATAACAGCACCTATACCACTAATACGTTGTAGCCATTTTGGCAGAATTGTAGGCTGTGCATCTGAACCAGGACTATTCCGTCTAGCCTCTACTCGATCTATATCCATTAAGATACGATCTAATTCACGTTCTAAATATTCTTTTTTAGCTAATTCTTCTTCACTAAAGTTAGGTAAGGATGCCCCTTCAAGGTTCGCCGTCGGCACCTCATCGGTAGCCTCTACAGGTTTGCGATCTTGCCAATGTAAAAGTTGTTCTTTTGCGGTGCGCAAACGACTGGCCAAACGTTCTCCATCAAACCAATTGATGTCTTCTGCCATTGGCTCATCATGACGCCACGCAGAATGTAGGGTGCGTGAAAACTCCAATTGTTCTCTAACCTTACGGATGTACGCATCGCCTTCTTCGCACTCACGGCGTAACTGCTCCCATTTAGCACCTTGTTGAATAAGATCTTCAATATCTTGGCCATAAGTTCCAAATGGGCTATCAGGACTAAAGTTAGCTGGCATCAATGCCGCTTCCTTTTCCTGCCATAATTGCATATTGTCACGAGCCCGTTTAATTTCTTCATCAAGGCGAAGAAACTCATCACGACTCAAGGCGAGCTCACTATTGTACTGCTGCATGTGCATACGTGCCTCTTCACTGCGACGATACGTATTCCACGCACGCAATACTACATCGATACCATCCCGATATTCCTTCCATTCTTTCAACTGATTTTGCAATTCCATTTCGGTTTGCTCCGTACTGTGAAAGACGGTTTGTAATTCCACATATTGCGCTTCATGCTCCGCCAACGGACTCAGCTTTTGGCGGTTTTCTTTAAGCTCATCCATCAATACATTGATGCGACGTTTACCATTCGAGGATGCTACAAGTAGGTCTGTAGCCCCTTTTTCAACATCCTTAACAGCGCCACCTAAGTGTTCTCCCCCTTCGGCACCAAAGAATCGGGAACGAACCTCTACCTCTTGTAATACATCAAGGCCTTGTAGGTCGTCTAATGTTAACGCAAATATGCGGTTATATGTTTTTTTATCGATGCCATGCCACCAATATTGAGCCGGCTCTTCATGGATGGCAGGATTACCAGGACTGTAAAAGTCTAACTGCTTACCCTTACGACCGATATAGTAGCTTTCACCATTACGGTCCACATCAAGGGCCCCCGTCATAGAGCCATAAGCCTTATGAGTACCGCCAAACAACAAGGTGCGCATCCCTTCGAGCAAGGATGTCTTACCACTTTCATTAGGGCCATACATGAGTTGAACCCCATTGTCACCCGTGGTGAAAGACCAGTCGCGATACGGGCCAAATTCATCAAATCGTATGCGTTTAATGTTCATCATTAGCCCCCATCAATACAGTAACACCTTCAATTTCACAACGTTTCAAAGCTCGCGCCAATAATTCATCACTCAATAAATCGGCATATGCGCCTAAGCGCTTAAATTCAGGACGATCCGCCATGATTTGGCGCGCAGTCTGTATCGCATCCCCATCTACCATATCATCATAAGCACGCAAGTAATCACCTACTACATCTGTTAATAGACGTCGTTCAACTAGATTAATACTAGGTCTTGTATTAGAAGTGATACGGTAAGGCATAACAAATATAGATTTGCTTTTCTCTTCATTTTGAGACTCTTGCAACCATAGTTTTCGAATCCCCTCTTGCGTACATAGGCGATGTAGAGGTCCTGTACCAGACAAAACGATGGATAGCAAGATGTTTTTCTTATGCTGCTTTCGCAAATTTTCTTTTTTACGGCGCAAAATCTCTAAGAAATCCGTTTCATTTTGCATGCCAGCAATATCGATTTTGATTTCCTCAAATCGGACAGCACAGGTATCGATAAATCGCAAATCACAATGACCATTATGAGATACGGATACAAGATAACATCCCTTTGGTCCATGTTCTTTACGATGCAATCCTTGCGAATTACCAGCATAAACTACGAGAGGCTCCTCGCTAAGAACTTGAGATTTATGAATATGGCCCAATGCCCAATAATCCATAGCAGCCTCTGTTAAATCAGTTAAGTTACAAGGTCCTATTACATTATGATTTTCAGAGCCTACGCTAGAACCTACAGTACCATGCATAACAGCAAGAGAAAACTCATCCCGTTCAAAAGCTCTGTATTGACGAGCATAGTTGTCGCTTTCATTACCATGACCACAACTAATACCATATACGCCACCAATTTCTATATTGTTAACGATGAGCGGGAAACGCTGTACCTGTTCGCTAGAAAATACATGTACATTATCTGGCATCTGTAATTGTGCTTTCCAGCTTTCAGCAGGATCATGGTTACCTTGTACCATATAGACATCAATACGATGCTCCGCCAAGCGATACATGGCGCGCACAAAACGGACTTGAGCCTCTAAATTATGGTCTTCGCTATTATAAATATCACCAGCTATTACAACAGCATGAACATGTTCTGTAATAGCAGTATCAATAATTTTATCTAAGGCTACATAAGTGGCTTCACTTACGGCGCGATCAACAGCGCTGCTAATACCTGTAGCATATTGAAAGGGTGCCCCTAAATGCAGATCACCACAGTGTATAAATCGAAACGGCTGCATCTATATCCACTCCTCCATTAATATTCTTATTATAGTTATATATAGTAATTACAATAGTTTATTATACTACAAAACCTTAAAGATAAGTTAAAAATTACTATCATTTAGCATCAAAACAATATAGTTAAACTAAACTTCTCTTAACTATTAATAAATATAAATTATAA
>ENA-OXEB01000601-OXEB01000601.1-human-gut-metagenome-genome-assembly--contig:-NODE-601-length-11089-cov-16.0024_pt1 | contig 11089 bp, 8 predicted proteins | sample MGYA00249353_ERZ652239 | MGnify/ENA primary metagenome ERZ652239 (study PRJEB26925, sample SAMN05826586) | human gut metagenome | biome: ENVO:2100002; feature: ENVO:00000062; material: ENVO:00002003... | reverse complement strand
ACCAGTTGTTTTTAAACTATTAAGAAAGTAATTCCACTATATATTCCGAAGACCCTGATTTACTAGAACGTGCAGGATTTAAAATTTGCAACGGTCCTACGCCATGCGATCTTCCAAGAGGTGAATATCCAGGAGGAATTGTGAGAAATTGGCTTGGTGTAGCAATTAACAATAATTAGCTAACAGTTGTCCGCTGTCGATCGTGTAACGACGATTCATGACTGAAGAACGACTCTCATCGTCAATGCTCCAGATAATAAGCTATCAACCACTGACGATAGTAAAACTCGGAACAATTATAACATATTACAAGCTATCATGATAACCCTCTTCAATTTTGGTGGCACCGTTTACACTTAATTGTATCCAATTTAATTATGGACTGTTCTGATAACAAAAAGCTACTAAGCCGAAAAGTAAAAATCAGATAATCAAATGGCTTAAAAATCCTCACACTGATTCGGCAGAATACAAGATATGGGGTAACGGCGTGGTGTTTCCCTGCGTGTGTTTCGTTCTCAAAAATATCGCTTATTTTCAGGCGAAAGAACGCGTGTAAGACTTGCTAAAAACCTTCTTTAGAGTGATTTTTATATGTACTCGGAAAAATCTAAGATAACGCCCGTCTTCTTGCGCAGATTCGGTTGTGGGTTCCGATGAAAAGGACATGGCCCGGCTTTGGTGCGATTTTCAGTCGCTTACACATGAAAACCGCGATTGGAAAGAAGGCCGGAAGCCATGTCCGATAAAATCATACGGTTCGACGACGCCATGTTCGGGTCGGCGGTGATCGAGCGCTGCCGGAGGCGCGAATCCGGCGTCGAGGGGGGCGCTGATGGAGATGTGCCTCGCGGGCGTGAGCACACGCGGGGTGGACGACACCGGCCGGCTGCTGTGGGGCGAGCGGATGCCGTCCCGGGCATTGAGCGACAAACTCAAGAAGATCCACAAGGAGATCGACGGGTGGCGGAAACGCCCGTTGGGATCCGAGTGCCCGTACGTGTTCGTGGACGGCGTGTGGCGCAAGCGATCCTGGGGCGGGCACGTGGAGAACGTGAGCATCCTCGTCGCCATCGGCGTCAGCAGCCGCCAGATCTCGTTTCAGTTGGGCTTCGAAACGGCTCTTGTCCCCATCGAACTCGCTTCTGCGATGCGCGAACGTCACATACGTGAATGGCGGGTTCCTCGCCAACGTGAAAAATGCGATGAAGAGACGTTTGTGGTCGGTCGTGGACGGGATCTCGTAATCGTCGTGGCCGTTGAACAGTGGGCCGGCATGGAAAGAGATGTCGGGCAGGGGGACATCCGCGAGGTGTTGTTCGTAGCGTTCGATGTGGGGATTGACCGGCTTGGGCTGGTCGTGGAACATCAGGGTGATGAGGTGGTACTTGGACAGTTTGCCCCATCTGCCAGATTCGTCGACCATGGCGTCCAGCTCGTTCATTGCTGACTCCCGGAGAAAAAGAAGTGCCTGGCTCTGCGATACGGGACTCCAGAGCTCGCCGCACTGTCTTGAACCGCCGTCCGCCGACGTGGCGTTGACGCTCCGAACCGATCATGATTCACCGGTGGATCACCTTGACGTTGATGTAGTTACTGAGTAACATCAGCATTACATTACTCAGTAACCATATCGAGAAGAGGTGCTCATGGCCGCCGCAATCAACCGCGCAATGCCGAGCCTTACCTGCCTTGACACCGGGGAACAGGCGATATTGACGATCGTCGACGCGACACGTACGCATGGCGACGGCGCGCGCAGGGTCGTCGCTCTCAGTCATGCGAATCTAATACTTCGCTCCGGGGAGTTCGTGGCCGTAATGGGACCGTCCGGTTCGGGCAAGTCCACGTTGCTCAACCTTGCCGGGGGATTGGACACGCCGTCTTCAGGCAAAGTGCTGGTCGAGGGCCGCGATCTCGCTTCGCTGAACGTTGCCCGGCGTGCCGCGATTCGACGGCGGTCGATTGGCTACGTGTTTCAGGATTTCAATCTGCTGCCGTCGTTGAACGCCATCGAGAACGTCTCGTTCCCGTTGGAACTGGACGGCTGGCCGATCCGCAAGGCGCGTAAGGCCGCATTGGAGGCCCTGCGAGAGACGGGCGTCGCTGAACTGGCGCTCCGTCGGCCTGAGGACATGTCGGGAGGTCAGGCGCAGCGTGTGGCCATCGCCCGAGCTTTGGTGGGCCGACGCCGCCTGCTGCTGGCCGACGAGCCGACCGGCGCATTGGATTCCGCTGCCGGCACGAAGGTCATGGAGGTACTGCGCAGCCGTGCCGACGCGGGCTGTGCCGTGCTGATGGTCACGCATGAACCTCGCTTTGCCGCTTGGGCCGATCGTACGGTGTTCATTCGCGACGGTCGCATCACCGACGAGACAGGAGCGACCGACTTTGACGAACTGTTCACCTGCGATAGTGCGGATGATGACGATGCCGGCGATGCGCGCAACAGCTCGCAACAGAACTTTCGCAACAATCCCGGGGAACAGTGATATCGATGCTCTTCAATTTTCCGCGTCGCCGCGTCGCCGCGCGTCTTGCCTGGCGCGATATGACACGACACAAAGCGCGCAGCATATTCGCCACATTGTTGGTCGCATTGCCTATCGCCGCGCTGGTGGCGGGGCTGGCACTGCTGACAGGCACGCCGAATTCCCGTCAGCGTGCCCTTGCCGCCATTCCTCGGAATGCGCAGGCGGTGCTCACCGCCACCGCGGTGCTCAACACAGGCCAGCCGTTCATGCAGGCGCCCGAGGGGGCTTCGCTGTGGGTGGACAGTCCCTCTCAACAACCCGCGAGCGCGGCGAACATCGCCGCAATCACGCCCGACCAGGACGCCCTGCTGCGGTATTGGGATTCGGAAACGCTAATCGCCACCGCCGGCGGCGACTTGCAGCCGGGCGATCAGATTCAGGTTGATGCCGCCGGCGCCGATACCACTGACTCCGCCGGCTCCTCCGGCGCCGACCTCGACGGCGCGGTACGAGCCAAGCTGCGCGAGACCGAACATGATGCGCTGCCACTGTTAATGCCTCCCGTTGCACAGGGTGCCGCGCCGCAGGATGCCACGCAGGCGGTTATCAGCGCATCGCTCGCTGAGCAGCTGCACCTGAATATCGGAGATACATTGACGCTCACCGCGCCTCCATTTCAAGGTGCGTACAGCACGAACGGACGCATTGGCGCGGTGCTGCAGAACTCGCGGCGCGCGTGGCGCATCAGCGGCATCGCCGATGTCACCTCAACGCTTGACGTATGGACGTATTCCGGCTGGCTCAAAGGCATGGTCGAGGCGGATGGCGGTAATGGGGTGGATGCGCATTATCTGCTGGTCGGCAGCGAGCCATTGACGTGGGCGCAGGTCAAGCGGCTCAACATGCTGCAGGTGATCGCCGTTTCGCGCCATGTGCTGACGGATGGTTATCCGAGTGCGGAAGAGCGATATCCGCGTCAAATCGACGTGCAGCAGCAGTTGATGCGAATGGTATCCGTCACTGTAACGGCTTTTCTTGGGATTGCCTTGACGCTATTCCTGATCACCCCCGCGTTCGCCGTGTCGGCCGATCAGTCTCGTCGCTTATTGGGATTGACCGCCGCATGCGGTGCCGACGGCGGGGATCTTCGACGCACGATGAGCTTCCAAGGCTTGTTTATTGGCATATCAGGCGGCATGATCGGTATCATCGCAGGCATCGGATTGTCATATGCCGCCGCACCGGCTCTGAAAGGCGCCTATGTGCATGAGGTCGCCGGTATGATTCCGTGGACGATGCTGCCCTTGGCCGCGTTAGCGGCAGTGATGATCGGATTGGCTGCCACATGGATGCCGGCGCATCGCGTCAGCCGCATGAATGTGGTGGACGCGTTGAAAGATCGCTCGGACAACGGCGAGCGCAACCGCCGTGAATCTCGGTTGTATCGCGTGGTGACGGCGATTTCCACCGCGGCATTGCTTGGCGCGGCCGTGGCCTGTGCCATGGGCGGCCTTGCCATGCCCATGCCGGAATTCGGTGATGCCGACTACGGTAGTCTGCCGGCCGAGGCAATCGGCGCGCAATTGCTGCTGATCGGAGCCATCGTGTTCTCGTTCGCCGGCCTGATCCAGTTGATTCGTCTGATCGCGCAATTATGCGAACGCCGCGGCACCTTACTGCCTCTGGCGGTACGGATGGGATTGCGTGATGCCGGCGAGCATCACCGTCGATTCGTCCCCGCCGCGGCCGCTATCGCCGTGAGCGTGGCGGTCGCCTCATACGCGCTTACCATGACCGGCTCACTGATTGCCAATGATCGGTCGAATGCCATGGAAGTGGTGCATGGCCATTCGCATGCGGTGGTGTCCCCTGAGGTTCCGATTGACAATGCCGTGGATCGTGCGGTGGTGCGATCGGCGCTGAATGCCATCAGTGATGATCTGCCCGTCACCGCACATCAGCCTGTGTATGCGCTGGCGGAAGTGCCGCCGGAGACCGTCGACAAGTTGAATGTCGCTGAGGCGAATGAGCTTATGCGCCGATTCCCGAATGCCGCTGCCAGACTGGCGACTCCATTGGATTGCATTACGAGCTCCGACCCTGATCGCGGGCAAGACGTGGCTTCGGCGCATAATCCGAACGCCCAGCCATACTGCGTGGGAGCATCGCGTTCCTATCGCCCGTTGTATCGAGGCTTGACTATGATCAACGCAGATTTTTCCGTGCTGATCATGTCCGGCGATGCGATGCGATTGTCGGGATTTGCCAATGCCGACAAGGCGGCGGACATGCTCGACCAGGGCGGCGTGGTGGTCGGCAACGCGGCGACGCTGCGCAAGGACGGCACCGTGGATTTGGAAATCTCGCACTCGCATAAGGCGCACAATCCCGACGGTTCCTCGGCCCCCGATGTGGTCACTGGGTCGGCGAGCAGGCCGGGAGTTTGGGTGGATGGGTTCTTCCCTCTGGCGATGAGCAAGGAAACCGCCCAAAGCCTGGGATTGACCGCATTCAGGTATGTGGGCGATATGGTGCAATTCGCCGACGCCCCCGGCTGGGGGACTCTGGACAAGCTGCGATCGATCATTGACGACAGGCTGCCGCTGGTGAATGGCACCAGTCAGTACTACCGCTACAGCTGGGGTACCGGCGATCCTTCAAGCATGCTTGCGGAGCTGCTGCCGTTCGCATTGCTGATGCTGCTCGCGATAGCCGCCACGGTGATCTCGCTGCTGCTGGCGCGCATCCAAATCATCCGTGATCTGGCCACGATGCATGCCGTGGGCGCATCCCCCGGTTTCCTGCGACGGTTCACGCTGGCGCAGGCCGCCATTATGTTGGCGGCCGGAACACCGACTGGCATGGTTACGGGACTCGCCTTGGGGATATTTCATGTGGCTTGGTACAGACACATCGGCTATGACGGCGCATGGCTTGACACAGTGCCCTGCTGGGGCCTGCAGGCCGCGTTGTTGATCGGCGTTATTGCAATGGGCCTGGGCGTGGCATGGCTGGTCGCACGTCCGTCGCGCAAGCTGACCAGACGAACTTTGGATTGATCGACCGTACGATATCGGATGATATACGAAGGACGAAGGAACATCATGGCGATACGGGAAGCACTGATGGCGCTGTTGGAACAAGGACCGGCAAGCGCCTACCAATTGAAGCGGCGGTTCGAACGCACCACATCAAGCATATGGCCGTTGAACATGGGGCAGGTGTCCACCACGTTGCAGCGACTGCATCGTGATGGTTTGATCGAACAAGTCGACGGCTCGGAACATGACGTTCCCGACGATTCCGATTCCCGCTCCGATTCACCGGTGGCATGGCTGCTCACCGCCGCCGGCCATGCTGAGGTATCGCAATGGTGGCGCACCCCGGTATTGCCCGAGCAGCGCGGCCGCGACGAGCTGGTGATGAAGCTGGCGTTCGCGGTAGTCACGCCAGGCGTGGATGTGTCGACGCTGGTGCAACGGCAGCGAGTGTCCATGCAACAGCTCCTACATGATGTGACTCGCGCACGCCGTCAGACGGACGGTGATGATCTGGCCGCCCGACTGGTGCTTGACCATCGCATCTTCATCACCGAAGCCGAACTGCGTTGGTTGGAGACCCTCGACGAAGCGCAGTTGCGCATCGCGCGCACGCATCGTGCATCCGCGTCGATGTCAGCCGCCACTTCCGTCGAGGAAGATTTCGCCAATGCGAGAACGTAGTTTTGCTTTGCCGGCTGATTCCGTCCCTGGCTCCGCCATGATGCCGTTGCCGTTGCCGTTGCCGTCGGATGGGTTGCGCCCGTCGGATGGGTTGCGCGTGATCGGTTTCTGTTTTCGGATGTTGGCGCGATGCGGCGGATGCACGCCGTCTTTTTTGTAGGGGGGGGCTGGATTGCGGCCTGGCGCGATCCGGCATGACGCGGCCGTCCCCGATAGTGCCGTTGCGGCGATCCGCCGAGGTTACGCCCATGGCTGAACGCCCGGAATGTTCCTTGATATCCAGTGAGACGGTCCGCGCCACGGATGTACTGTGAACGGCGGATAAGCGCATCAGGCGCCTCGATCATGGCAATGAGAGGAAACCCCGTTATGGACTGTTCATCACGATCCCAACGTCAGACTCAAGTCGATGCGTCCCCGACATCCCCGACATCTTCGACAACTATGACATCTTCAACGAATCCGACGGCCTCGTCGCCGCTGCCCACCCAGGCGCCGCCGTGGGGCGCGCTGTGGGTGATGGCCCTGGGATTGGCCATGATCGTGCTCGACAGCTCGATCGTCAACGTCTCCATCCCCACCATCATCGATGATATCGGCATTAACCTGACCGACGCCCAGTGGGTCACCTCGCTCTACAACATCGTGCTTGCCGCGTTGTTGCTGCCTTTCGGCAAGTTGGGCGACGCCAGAGGGCGCAAACTGGTGTTTCAAGTCGGTACCGTGATCTTCGTGGCGAGTTCGATGCTCGCCGCCGCCTCGCAGGGTGCGGGGATGCTGCTTGCCGCCCGTGTGCTGCAGGGCATCGGAGGCGCGATGATCATGCCGAACACCCTGTCCACGGTGTCCGCCTTGTTCCGGGGCAAGTACCGTGCCGCGGCGTTCGGCGTCTGGGGTGCGGTGATGAGTTCGGCCGCCGCCCTCGGTCCGCTGCTCGGTGGCGTGTTCACCGAGACTTTGGGATGGCGTTGGATTTTCCTGGTGAACTTGCCGTTGGGTATCGCGGTCTTTGTGTCGGCCATCTTCCTGGTGCCGCAAACCGGTGGGAACGCCTCGGTCGCCGGTGCCGCGGATGCCGCGCAGGATGCCCGATCCCGTCGCGTCGGTGTGGATATCCCGGGCGTGGTGTTGTCTGCCCTGACCTCGGCCCTGTTGGTGTTCGGTCTTATCGAAGGCGAGACCTACGGTTGGTGGAAGCAGACCTCAACGCAGTTGAAGCTCGGCGGGTTGAGCTGGAATCGTGACTGGTTGTCGCCGGTGCCGATCTGCCTGATCGCCGGCGCGCTTCTGATGGCCGTCTTCATCCTCTTCGAATCAGCGCGGGGCAAAGCCGGTCGGCCGGTCATGCTGGACATGACCCTGTTTCGTATCAGGACGTTCTCGTGGGGCAATCTGGCGGCTGCGGCCATCGCCGCCGGCGAATTCGCGCTGGTGTTCATGCTGCCGCTGTGCCTCATCAACGCCCGCGGGCTCAACACGCTGCAGGCCGGTGCGATGCTGGCTGTGATGGGCTTGGGGTCCATCGTCGCAGGTGCGCAGGCCCATGTCATGGCCGCCAGGCTCACCCCGGCCGGCGTGATTCAACTCGGTCTTGTGATCGAGATCATCGCCGTCGCCCTGGTCGCGGTCCTTATGCCTGTGGGGTTCTCTGTGTGGTGGCAGCTTGTTCCCATGGCCGCGTACGGTCTGGGTCTGGGCTTCGCCTCCGCGCAGCTGACCAGCGTGGTGCTCTCCGAAGTGCCGATCATGCAGTCCGGCGAAGGGTCGGCCACCCAGTCCACGGTTCGACAGCTCGGCACCGCCGTCGGTTCGGCCATCTCCGGCGCGTCGTTGGCCATGGCCGTCAACGGAACATTGCCGGCGCGGCTCGAATCCCTCGGGCTGCCCGCCAAGGTCGGCGACGGTCTGGCCCAAGCGGTCAGTGGTTCGGCGGGTGGAGTGATCGGCGTGTTCCGCAGCGGTGATGGACCGGCGGCCCGATTCGGCGACGAGGCGCCGAAGATTGCCGATGCGATGACTTCAGGGTTCGTCGAAGGCGGCCAGTGGACGCTTCTGGTCGCCGGCATCATGCTGTTCATCGGTTTGCTGGCTTCGGTGGCCGTGCGTCGTGCCGCGTCGTCGCACAACGTGCGTTGACGCATGACGGCTACGGTCTTATGGGGAGTGCGGCCGTGCGCGGTCGAACGGTGTGGTCCGCATACCGTCCACCGCGCCTGCGGTCGGTTCACCAGCCAGACGGCGTGTCGTGATTCGATGATGCTGTAACATATCCTTTTGTGCCTCATTGAGGCACGTACGGCCCCGTAGCTCAGTTGGTTAGAGCGCCGCCCTGTCACGGCGGAGGTCACCGGTTCAAGTCCGGCCGGGGTCGCCACCAAACTCCCGATGCATGTCGGGAGTTTTTTGTTTCCAGCCGTTCTTCGATGCCATCCGCAAGGGCGGCGAAAGTGAACGCATCCGATCCGACACGCCGTCCGCACCGATGCCGGCGTTAAGGGGGACGCCCGTTTGCAGCGGGTGAAATGCATGAGGAAGCGCATCAGCGGAATGTTCGCGACGCATGACGAACCATGGAAAATCCGCGGTGGGAGGTCATGGCGGCTCACTACTATTTTCGCTATCTCGTACGTTACGAAAGTCTTCAAGGAGTAAGCCATGACCACGCTCGCCATTGATATCGGCGGAACCAAGATCGCCGCTGCCGTCTGCGATGCAAACGACAGCATCATCCAGCGTTGGCGCGTCCCCACGCCGATGGACGCCGACGCCATCAACACGCATATCGCCGAGATCTACCGCGAAGCCGTCGCCGCTGGCCACACCGATATCGAGGCCATCGGCATCTCCGCGGCCGGTAATGTGAGCGCGGATCGCAAGACGCTCACCTTCTCCGCCAACATTCCGGCCTGGATCAATTACAATCTGTCCGAGCATGTCGGCGCGTTGATCGACCATGCCGTTCCGGTCGTCGTCGAGAACGATGCCAACTGCGCTGGCTGGGGCGAATTCGTGCACGGTGCCGGCCAGGGCAGCTCCAACATGGTCGCGCTGACCGTGGGCACCGGCCTCGGTGGCGCCATCGTGATCAATGTCCAGCTCTACCGCGGCTCCTTCGGCATGGCCGCAGAGCTCGGCCACCTGCCCATGGTCCCGGACGGAGACCATTGCGGTTGTGGTCTGCGCGGCTGCGCCGAACGTTACACTTCGGGCACGTCGCTGGAGAACTTCGCCAAGTCCGCCGTGCGCCGTCGTCCTCAGGACGCCAAGCGTCTTTTGGAGCTGTGCGGTGGCGACATCACCAAGTTGGAAGGCCCGATGGTGTCCCAAGCGGCTCAGGAAGGCGACGTGCTTGGCCTGTATGCGTTCGGCAAGATCGGCGAATGGCTTGGCCGCACCATGGCCGCCGTCTCCGCCGTGCTTGATCCGGACCTGTTCGTGATCGGCGGTGGTGTAGTGGCCGTGGGCGATATTCTGCTGGAACCGGCCCGCTACAACTACCAGCGTTTCCTGGAAGGCAGCGCCTACCGTGGCCACGCCAAGATCGTCGCCGCAGTCGCGGGCCAGGACGCCGGCCTCATCGGTGCCGCCAATCTGGCTCTTCGCTGACGCAGATGGCGGTGCGTAGATAACGCGCGTGACGCAGATAGCAACGCGTAAATAATCGCAAATAATCGCAAACAGTACAGTGCGGTGATTCTCGTTATGGGAATCACCGCACTGTTGTTTTTCTTCCGGAAATGGCGAAACCCAATGTGAGCGAATGGGCAAGATACCGGCACCGCGCGCGTGGGCGACGTCAGCATTCCTCGGCGCTGATACGCTGACTCGCGGTCAACTTCCCGATGCTGCTCGCCGCCCGACTGGTCATGTCGCTCGGTACCGGCATCTCCCTGCCGCTTATCACCAACATCATTCTGGAGAAGGCGCCACTTGAACAGCGTGGCGCGATGCTCGGCATAGTCGGCCTGGTCACCTGTGCCGCACCGGCCATCGGCCCGGTATTCGGCGGCATGCTGAAGAACCACTTCCCGCCCAAGTTCATCCTTAGCGGCTTCGCCGGCACCATGATTATGGATGTGGTGTTCGTTGCGCTGTCCGGCAATGTGTGGGTGGTGGCCATCGCCGCGAACGATGGGGCGGACGCGGCCGGTTCGTATACGGCCGCGTTCCCGCGCAGCATGATGGTGTTCACCGGCATGGCCGTGCTTGGCGTGATTCTCGCCGCGCTCATGTTCCGATTCTCCACTCGCCGACCGCCGGAATTGAGAGAAGTCAAATAGTACGCCCGCAGCGGATTGGTTGGCTTTATGATGGAACCGATATTCCATCACAGGAGAAGCAGGGGAACTATCATGCTTGATGAACCACCAGTCACTCCGATCCGCAAGGCCAGTGACGGCCTCGAACTGCCCGCCACCGGCTTCGGTACGTACAAGGTCAACGGCCTAGCCGGTGTGGACGCCATCAAGTCCGCCATCCATCAGGGTTACCGCCTCATCGACTCCGCGTTCAACTATGAGAACGAAGGTGTGGTGGGTCGCGCCATCCGCGAATCCGGCGTGCCGCGCGAAGACATCATCGTCACGTCCAAGCTGCCCGGCCGCCACCATGCTCACGACGAGGCTCTGCTCACCATTGAGGAGAGCGTGTGCCGTATGGGTCTCGACTACATCGATCTCTATCTGATTCACTGGCCGAACCCAAGCCAAGGCCAGTTCGTCGAGGCATGGGAAGCGCTGGTCGAAGCTCGCGAACGCGGCTTGGTCAAGCACATTGGCGTCAGCAACTTCCTGCCCGGCCACATCGACCTGCTCATTCGCGATACAGGTGTGACGCCGGCCGTCAACCAGGTCGAGCTGCACCCGTACTTCCAGCAGCGCGAACAGCTGGCCT
>ENA-OXEB01000600-OXEB01000600.1-human-gut-metagenome-genome-assembly--contig:-NODE-600-length-11107-cov-4.17924_pt1 | contig 11107 bp, 9 predicted proteins | sample MGYA00249353_ERZ652239 | MGnify/ENA primary metagenome ERZ652239 (study PRJEB26925, sample SAMN05826586) | human gut metagenome | biome: ENVO:2100002; feature: ENVO:00000062; material: ENVO:00002003... | reverse complement strand
TCATGGATATCCGACATGATAAACGGACCGGAGCAGAGGTGCTGATACGCTTTGCTTCTAAAAAATTTGGACCGATCTCACCTGCTGAGTTCATACCACTTTTAGAGACAAGCGGACTGATTATTCCAACCGGACGCTGGTTCATGCGAGAAGCAATAACCGCCTGCCGGAAAATCCGGATGCAAATTCCTGATTTCAAAGTTAATATTAATGTATCCCAGGTGCAGATCACAAAATCAGATATTATTACAGACCTTATCAGCGAGATGGACGCTTCTGGTCTTCCACCTGCTGCAATTGCAATCGAACTGACAGAAAGTATTCTGCTCGAAAAAAATGAAAAGGCGCAAAACTTCCTGAAAAAATTAAAACAGGCTGGCTTGCAGTTAGCATTGGATGACTTTGGAACCGGTTATTCCAACTTTCATTATCTGAGTGAACTTCACCCTGATATTGTTAAGATTGATCGTGGTTTTACTTCCAAGGCAATCACAGACAAAAAGGAATATTATCTGTTAAATCAGTTTAGTAACATGATTCATAATCTCGGTCTGAAACTTTGTATTGAAGGTATTGAGACAGAAGACGAATTACAGAAGATGAAACTTCTGAAACCGGATTACTGCCAGGGATTCTACTTGGGACGACCGTGTTCTTATGATGAGTTCAGGAAATATTTTGTGGATGTGGACAGATAATTACACTATTTAAAAAGAGAAGCCAATTCCCAAGCATTTGGGAACCAGCTTCTCTTTTTTCACTATTAAATTGCCCCGGTATTCTGTATCCGGACATCTCTCCTAGAATTTTCCGCCACCGCCTCCGGCAGTGCTTCCGGAAGATGTTGTATGCGTACTGCTTCCGCCGCCACCACTGTGAGAATCATTTTTCTCTTTTTTTGTTTTTGTCATTGTATTATACAGGAATATGTCTCTGCTCTCAGTAAGATTCATACTTCCAGCTTTTACATAATTATTAGCTGCTGCCTGGAAACGTACTGTTTTCAACTTTGATTTCATAGTGCCAACAACAATCAATGAAAGGACGATACCAGCTACTAATGAAATCGGAATCCAGATCCATGACATTGGTTTTTGTGGTTCATTATCGATATCATAAGGTTCTCCGGTTTTTGCCTGCGTAATAAAATCATCACACTCGTCAGCAAATGTATCAAATGCTGCCGCAAAATCACCATCAGACAAATCACCCGTCATCTCTTCTCCTATGTACTGGATACCTGCATCCGTAAATGCTGTAATAGCATATCCGTAGGTTGCCATATACCAATCATGATCTTCCATGCTGATCAGAAGTATTGTTCCATCCTTGTCCGGTCCATAACCATAATTATGAGACTCGTAGAATCGTTCCGCATAATCAGATACCGTCAGTCCATCCAGTGTATCGGTTGTGGCAACCGTCACATCTACCTTCTGTCGCGTACTGATCTCATCTAACTTACTGGTTAACAGCTCCCTCTCATCTGCAGACAGGAGCTCCGCATTGTCGATGACACGAGGATATTCATTCGCAAATCCTTCTGTTTCCTCCGCAAAAGCCGGAACTGCAAGACCTAGACAGAGGATGAGGATCGTCATAAACGATAAAATTCTTTTCTTCATTTCCCCACCTCCCTAAAACAATCCGATCAGGTGCAAAAGCCATGCAGCACCATACGTTACAACTGAGAATACAGCTGCCAGCATCACTGTCCAGCGTGCTGCTGCACCTTTATCTACCGGCAGATCACCGACAAACTTTCCTGTCTGTCCATTCATTGCAAAGGTGTATTTATTTCCGTTCCATGTCGTATTCAGAAGCCATACCGGATACAGTGCATACTTTGCCTTTCCGCCATGAAATTGTACACTGCTATTGTCTGTTGTTACTGTAGCATAACCTTTTACTGTCTCAGCAAAAGCTTCCTCTGTAGAATGTTTTACACGTTTATTGGCACGTTCAATACTTTGTTCAGCAGTTACGTCATACTTATCTGCCAGATATCCTGCAAGATAAGCAGTCTGGAAATCCACCGCACCTGAAATATTGAATGGCTCGATAGATTCCATCAGATCGTCTGCCATCTTTGTGGAGCCATCTACCGGAACATTTTCAAAACCAATACTTCCACCCCGGTGAACCATAAAATGACTTGTCTCAGTATAATCATAATCACTGTCACTCCACATGCGTACCTTTGTTGCCCGATAGCGGACTGCGGCATCTACATTTGTATCAAAAAGCCAGAATGGAACGTAAATACCTTTGATCTCATCAATATGATTCTGATCCTTGAAGATCTTTGGCAGAAGACGTTTTCCGGTCAGATGCTTCTTCAATCCTTCTTTTGCTGCCTTTTTATCTAATTTGAACGGGATCACCAGATCCGGTTTTAATGCTCCCGCAAATTGTCCCATCATTACGATCGGATTATCACAGAATGGGCAGGATGTTGCTGCCATGTTGGCATCTCCGACAATCTCGCCTCCACAGGACTTACACACATACGTGCGTAAACCATCTGTTTCACCTTCCTGCCATTCACTGCCTGCGGAAGTATCCCACTCCATGTCATCTGTCTGTTCATTCTGCAGCTCTGCATCATAACCTTTGAGTGCATCCATCTCGAACTCAGTATCACAGTACGGACACTTCATCTTCTGAATCTTACTGTCAAAGGCGATTGCACCGCCACAGCAAGGACATTTATATTCCTGCAAGCCTGCCATAACTCATTCTCCTTTCTTCCGTGCCGTGCTTCCGGCAGTTATTTTCTAACTGCTATTCATCCGTTACTGTCTGTCGTTCTCGTCAAAGATATCTCCACACTCCGGACAGAATCTCGGCGGATTCTTCGGATCTTCCGGTTCCCATCCGCACTTATCACAACGGTAAAGCGGCGCTCCTGCCGGCTTCTTTGCTCCACAGTTCGTACAGAATTTGCCTTTGTTTACTGCGCCACAGGAACACGTCCAGCCTTCGTCCTCTGCCGGTCTCTTTGTTCCACAGTTCGGACAGAAGTTGCCTGTCACCGTAGCTCCGCAAGAGCATTTCCATGCGCTCGGTTCTGGTTTCGGTTCTGGTTTCGGTTCCGGTTTCTTTGCTCCACAGTTCGGACAGAAATTACCTGTTACTGTAGTACCACATGCACATTTCCATCCGCCTGCTGCCTGCTGAGCCTGCTGTTGCTGTCCCATAGCGAAAAGATTCTGTGCATTCATTCCACCACCTGCAGCGTTCATTGCCATACCCATGCCCATGAATCCTGTCATAGCTCCAGCCTCGTTGCCTGCTGCGGTCTTCATCGCATCTGCCTGAGCACCGACAAGTGTAGCTGCTGCCATTGTAGGATCACGCATGATTGCTGTACGCTGTGCCTGTTTGATCAGTTCTGCATCCTCGTCCGGAAGAGTAACTGATCCAAGAGCAATACTTACAACCTTCAGTCCACGAAGAGCGCCCCACTTCTCTGAAAGTGCAGTATTCATGGCATTTTCAAGATCTGTGTTGTGTGTTACGATCTGATTTGGACGAAGTTCCATCTCTGACAGACGACCAAATGCCGGCTGCAGGGCTGAGATAAATTCTGTCTTAAGAGTACTGTCAAGTTCTTCACGGGAATACTCCTGTTCTACATTTCCACATACATTTGAGTAGAACAACAGTGGATCAACAATCTTGTAAGAATATACACCTGAACAACGGATTGATACGTCAATATCCAATCCGATCTTGGAGTCTACTACACGGAACGGAACCGGATTCGCTGTACCGAAACGGTTTTCCAGAATTTCCTTTGTATTAAAGTAATAAATTCTCTGATCCTTACCTGTATCTCCACCATAAGTAAAACGCTTGCCTACGGTTTTAAATGTCTCTTTAATGCTCTCACCGAGATTGCCCGAAAAAATAGATGGTTCTGTTGAGGTATCATATGTAAATTCACCAGGCTCTGCACAAACTTCTACAACCTTCCCCTGTTCTACAATGATCATACACTGTCCATCAGCCACGGCAATACCAGAACCGTTAGAAATGATATTGTCATTTCCTTTTGTATTAGAAGAACGACCTGTCGTTCTCTTCTGACCCTTTGTAACAAGCACTTCTTTCGGCATAGATTCGCAATAGAAAAACTCCTTCCATTGATCCGCTAATGTTCCACCAAGTGCACCCATACCTGCTTTAATAAGTCCCATACTGACTCCTCCTTTTTCAACTTATGATCTGTCTACATTTTAAAATTCTACAGACAAATCACGGTTTGTTTCCTGCTGCCTTTTTACATCGCATAAATCTGATCCATCAGATATTCAGCTGTCATAGATCCATAGAAAAACTGATCAATAAAACCATTCTTCTTTGCATCCCGAATCTCTATCGCTGCCTGTCGTTCCGTATTGGAATCTACAATGAGAGCAATTTTACAGTGGGGACACATTTTCTTTACTTCATCACGAAGCTTCAATCTCTCACAGAGGTTCCACGGGATATAACCTGTCACTTCCATTATAAGAACAAATGGTTTGTACACCTGACACAATTCAACCGTATCCTTCGGAGACTCCGTACGAATCACATCGATCTCATAATCTGAATTTCTGAATGCGGTCGCTATGGAATCAGCAAACAGAAAATTCTGCATATCGACCACAATTTTCCGCATCAAACCATCCCCCTTTCCTTTTGCGACATATCCGATGTGTTCTTTTCTTTTATTTTATTATAACAAAAAAGAAAAAATCCGTCTGTCCTCGAAAGTGAGGACAAATAGATTTTACATCTGTCGGTTGCAAAGTACAATGAGCACTGACCATTGCGTGGTTCTTCTACTGTCCGGTTCAAATAGCTGTTCTGGTTCAAAAGCCCTGTGAGGATACACATAAAGCTTAATACAAACAGATCAATTGTCGTTAAGACATAACATCACAAACATTCCAATCTTCGAATTTCTCTACATCTAACAATAATGCTACTATCTGCAAATGATTGCCAGTAGCGAAAAAACAAATAGCCGCATTCCCGAAAGAATGCAGCTATTTGAAGGGCTAAAAACTGTTAAAAGTGAATTGGCTTTTAAATAGTTTCTGCCTGCAGTTTTTGCTCGAAACGATAAATTGCTTCTAACACAATCTTAATTTCTTCGTCCCAACCTTTTACAAGTCCCTCATTTACATTTTCATAAATTACATCACCTGTGACCAGATTTCCAGAAACTGCACTGATCATAGCAGCACGTTTCTTTCTACGGTGACAAACTGTATAAAGAGCAGAACTTTCCATTTCTACATTTAAGCAACCTAAGCCGGATAATTTCTGAATCCACTCCTCTGTCTCACCATAAAAAGCATCATCAGAAGCATTGATTCCGTAATGCACTTTTCCGGATAGCTGCGGCTGCATCTCTCTTGCAGTATCAATAATCTCACGAGTTAAATCAAAATCCGGTACAGATGGGAAACAATCCGGTACATAAAAGCGGCTTGTCCCTTCATTTTTCATAGAACCTGTAGAAATCATCAAATCTCCGATTTTAATGTCATCCTGTAACGCTGCACTGCTTCCGATTCGGATCAAACATTCTGCACCAATATTCATCAGTTCTTCTGCTGCGATTGTAGCAGAAGGACATCCCATACCAGTGGAAGTTACAGAAATTTTTACCCCTTTATAATATCCTGTAAATGTACGATGTTCTCTGTTTTCAGCAACAAATTCAGCATTATCCAGATATTTTGCAACACGGTCTGAACGTGCCGGATCTCCCGGTAATAAAACATATTTTCCGATATCTCCGGGTTTTAAATGTATATGGTACTGCTTCTTTCCTAATGTCTTTAATTCTTTATCTAATGCCATAACAAAATTCTCCTACAATCATTTTTCTATTTTCTTAACTCAGGTTGCTTCAGGATCTTATTTCATCAATACATTAACAACTTCTTCATAAGTAGGCATTCCGCCCTGTGCTCCGAACTTTTCAATAGACAGACTTGCGGCAACATTTGCAAATTGTAATGCATCCTTAACGGATGCTCCGCCTGCGATCTGCATTGCAAATGCTCCGTTTAATGTATCTCCTGCTCCTGTTGTATCGACAACCTTTGTCTTTCTTGCCGGAACAGTCAATGTCTCTCCGTCATTCAACTGCACAAGTACACCCTTTTCACCCATTGTAATCAGAAGTTTCTCCGGATATTTTTTTACTAATTCCTCATAATCATTTGTCTGAAAAAGTAATTCTGCTTCATGCTCATTTGGTGTAAAATAAGTAACCTTTTCAATAATATCCATATCCACCCCTTCGATTGGTGCCGGGTTAAAAAGTACAGGAATATGATTCTGGTTACAAAAATCTATCACATACAGATTCGTTTCTTTCGGAATCTCATTTTGTAAGACAACCAGGTCAAACTCTGTCAGGTAATGTTTGATTTTATCAATATACGGCTTATCCACATAATGATTTGCACCACTGACAATAATAATTGTATTATCATCATCCCCAACTGTGATCAAAGCAATTCCTGTAGGAACATTTTCTATCGTTTGGATATGTGTTGTAGATACTCCTTGTGATTCCAAATTTTCAAGCATTGCTTTTCCATTCGCATCATCTCCGACACAGCCAAAAAATACTACTTCTGCTCCTAACCTTCCCATCGCAACAGCCTGATTAGCGCCTTTTCCTCCCGGAGTGTATTGCAATGATTGTCCTGCTATTGTTTCACCTTTTCGCGGAATTCTATCTGTCTCAACTGACTGGTCAATATTAATACTTCCAACAACTGCAATTTTCATAACTATGTGCCTCCTGTACATTCAACGTTCCATCAATCTTTTATATCTCCGGATGCCTGCGGTCCTTTTGATTTTCCACCTGCAAGAACTAAAACAATCATTGTTAATACATATGGAAGCATCTGCAAGAATTGCTCCGGAATATCAAATTCCATTATAATTCTAATTGCCTGTGAAAATGCAAACAGAAGACTTGCAAAGAATGATCCCAAAGGATTCCATCCTCCGAAGATCGTTGCTGCCAGCGCAATATATCCCCTACCTGCAACCATTTCTTTTACAAACAGATTACTCTGAACAATTGAAAGATAAGAACCGGCTAAACCGCACAACATTCCACACAAAATAACAGAAACATATCTGTATTTTTTAACATTTACTCCGGCTGTTGCAGCCGCCTTCGGATGATCTCCTATCGTACGAAGTCTCAAGCCTGCTTTTGTTTTAAACATGATATACCATGAGATAAAAACTATAAAAAGTGTAATATACAAATACGGCGACTGATTAGTGAACAATGCACCCAGAACAGGGATCTTACTCAATCCAGGGATTGTAATCGTCGGAATCTGAGCAACTTCTTCACTCAGACCTTCTTTATTCCAAATCACTTTACATAATACCAATGTCAATCCAGAAGCAAAAATGTTAATTCCAACTCCGCTGACCGCCTGGTTTGTATGATATTTGATACATAAAACCGCATGTAAAAGTCCGAATAATCCACCCATAATAATCGCAAGTGCAACTCCAAGCCAAGGAACTGATGTAAAAGCAGTCCCCATAACGGCTCCAATTGCACCCATCAGCATCATACCTTCAATTCCGAGGTTAATGATACCACTTCTTTCACAGATTACACTTCCAATTGAAGCAAGAATTAAGGGAATGGCCATTCGCAAAGTAACCATGACCATATCCATAGAAAAAAGATGTGCTAAATTTTCCATTATTTCGCCCTCCTTCTCTTCATGAATGCAACTAATTCCGGAGTCGCTACGAATAGAATAACCAGACCTTGCATCACTTTGATCATACTTGTTGAAACGCCGGCCACATAACTCATTGTCATTGCACCTGATTCTAAAATTCCAAATAAAAGTGCACTCAAGATAACTCCAACCGGATGGTTATTACCTAATACAGCAACCGCGATTCCTGTGAATCCATATCCAGGAGAAAATCCGTCTACGAACTTTCCTGTTTTTCCGAATACTTCCGTAACTCCTGTCAATGCTGCAATCGCTCCACTGGCTGCCATCGTAATAATAACTGTCTTAACCATACTGATTCCTGCTGCCTGTGCCGCAGAACCATTTTCTCCAACTGCACGAAGTGCAAAACCTGCTCCTGTTTTGTTGATAAATACATATAACAGTGCTGCCAGGATCAATCCCAGAATCAATGCTGTAGTCAGCTGAGATTTTGGCAGGATTTTCGTAAGCATATATTCCTGACCGATCGAAGGTGATTGCATAACTTTGGATTTCGGATCTTTCATCGGACCATGTACACAGTAGCTTGCGAAAAACTTCATAATATAGTTCAGCATGATTGCCACAAGTACTTCATTAATATTCAGCTTTGCCTTTAAAAGGCCATTGAATCCTCCAACCAGTGCTCCGGACATCATTCCTGTTAAAAATGATACAAGAATAACAAGAAATCTAGGAAGCCCCTGCATTGCCAACGCTGTCGCTGTTGCTGTCAATGCTCCGATATAAAGCTGGCCTTCACATCCGATATTAAATAAGCCTGCTTTGTTAGAAAATGCACATGCCATACCAACAAATAATAACGGTACTGTTTTGCCTAATGTTGTCGCAATCGCAGTTTTAGATCCTAAAGCGCCTGCTAACAGTGCCTGAAATGCATTGATTGGATTTTCCCCTGATACAAGCATGATCAATTCAGGAATTAATAAGGATAAAATAATTGCAAATATTGATAAGTATAATTGTTCAAGACTTAAAAATACTTTTTGTTTTTTTACAGTTTGTTTTTCCATTATGATTCCACGCCCCTTTGACCAGCCATTAGCAGACCTATTGACTCATTTGTAAATTCTTCATTTTTTCCAAGTGCCATGACCTCTCCTTTGTACATAACCGCAATACGATCACATAATTGGAAAATGTCTGTAAGTTCTGCTGAAATCAGTAAAATAGCTTTTCCTTGATTCCTCAGTTCCAACAAGATTTCATGAATATAATTGATTGCTCCTATATCCAGACCTCTGACCGGCTGGCAGACCAGAATGAAATCAGAATCTTTTTCTACTTCTCGACTCAAAACCATCTTCTGCTGGTTTCCACCTGACAAAGATCCTATACTCTGCTTTTCATCCACCGCACGCACATCATATTTTTCCATTAATTTTTTTGTTGTCTCAGATAATGTCTTGAAATTAATCCAGCCATGCTGAACATATTTCGGATCATTCTGATTTCCCAATAGATAATTTTCTAGGATTGAAAATCCTGGAAGGATTGCACGCTGATGTCTTTCAGAAGGAATATAACTCATACCAAGTCCCAAACGCTTTTTCGTTGGACATTCTGTAATATCTTCTCCCTTGATGGAAATCTTTCCTTCTTTACACTTCTGCAGTCCCATGATCATCTCTTCCAACTGCATCTGTCCATTCCCTTCAACTCCTGCAATTCCAAGGATTTCCCCGGCATGAACATCAAGTGAAACTGTATTGGACGCATTTTCAAGCAACTTTACATTCTCGATTGATAATATCGTTTCACCTGCATCCTGTTTCTTACGCTCCAAATGGAAAGAAACTTCATGTCCGACCATCTCATTCGCAAGCATTTCTACCGTAACATCCTTTGTAGCTGCCTGGAACACCGATTTTCCGGCTCTTAATACAGTAAGTGAATCCGATACCGCTTTTGTCTCATTCAGCTTATGTGTAATGAAGATAATCGTCTTTCCCTGTTTTCTGATATCTCTGAAAATATCCAAAAGCTCTAATACTTCTTGTGGAGTTAATACGGCTGTCGGTTCGTCCAAAATCAGGATTTCTGCACCGCGGTACAGAGTTTTCAAAATCTCTACTCTTTGTTTCATACCAATTGACAAATCTGCAACCTTAGCCTCTGCATTCAAATCGAAATGATATTTGTCTGATAACTCCTGAACCTTTTTTATTGCTTCTTTTTTATTGATACTGAACTTTCCTGGTTCATTTCCGATCACAACATTTTCCCATACTGTAAGTGCATCCACTAACATGAAATGCTGATGAACCATTCCTAATCCACATTGAAAAGCATTTCTTGCAGAATGTTTTTTAATCTCTTTACCGTTTATCTTTAATTCGCCTTCGTCTGCTTTGTACAAACCGAACAGCACATTCATCAATGTTGTTTTTCCTGCTCCGTTTTCTCCTAACAGGCAGTGTATTTCACCTTTTTTTACTAAGAAATCGATTTGATCGTTTGCAGTAAAACTACCAAAGCGCTTCGTAATTTTTCTCATTTCCACAGCATACATATTTGCCACCTCGATATTTTATGAAAAAGAAGATGCTTAAACTTCAAACATCTTCTTTTCTTATTTCCTACAGCTCTACCGGAACCTGAATTTCTCCAGCAATGATTTTCTCTTTTATCTCTTCTAATTTTTCTACTACATCTTCCGGAACTTTAATATTGCTGCCATCTAATGTATATCCAATTCCTTCATCTTCCAGTCCTAAAACCTTTTCGCTTCCAACCTGAAGATCTCCTTCGAGTGCTGCTTTTACAATATCATATGCTGCAACATCAACACGTTTTAACATACTTGCTACGATATGATCCGGATCTATGATATTCTGATTTGAGTTTGCACCGATTGCAATGAAATCAGATTCCTGAGCTGCTGCAAACACACCAAGACCTGATCCGCCCGCTGCATGGAAAATGATGTCATAACCTTTCCCCTTCTGAGTCGTTGCAATTTCTTTTGCAGTTGTTGTATCACCAAACGGATTATCTCCGCCTACATACTGGATTGCTACATCTGCATCAGAATCAACATACTCGATTCCTGCACGATATCCTGCTGCAAAATGGTTGATAATATCATTCTCAAGTGCACCTACAAATCCATATTTATGATTATCTTCTAATCCATATGTAGCTGCATCCTGTTTCATATATGCTGCCAACGCTCCTACAAGGAACGATCCTTCCTGTTCTTTGCAGGAATAACTTACAATATTATCCCCTACTAAAGATGAATCAATGGAAGCATATTTCTGATCCGGATAATCCGGTGCTACTGATGCTAACGCATCTACAGAATC
>ENA-OXEB01000586-OXEB01000586.1-human-gut-metagenome-genome-assembly--contig:-NODE-586-length-11407-cov-5.08263_pt1 | contig 11407 bp, 9 predicted proteins | sample MGYA00249353_ERZ652239 | MGnify/ENA primary metagenome ERZ652239 (study PRJEB26925, sample SAMN05826586) | human gut metagenome | biome: ENVO:2100002; feature: ENVO:00000062; material: ENVO:00002003... | reverse complement strand
GATGTCCAGAATGCCGAGCATGATGTTGGAATCGTAATGCACATAGGCACCATCCGTTGCCGAATGATTCTCAGGAATCCACCACAGACGGAACAGACCAAGGATATGGTCGATGCGCACGGCACCGGCACGGGCGAACATACCATGCACCATGTTGCGGTAGGTCTGGTAGCCAGTGGCTTCCAAATCAAGCGGGCTCAGCGGCGGTTGGCTCCAATTCTGGCCCTGCTGGTTGAACATATCCGGCGGAGCGCCAACCGTAGCGCCCTTGGCGAACCGCTCAGGATTCCACCACACATCCGCGCCGAGGGGATGCACACCGACCGCCATATCAGACATGATGCCGATTTCCATGCCGGCATCCTTGGCCGCCTGCTGCGCAGCGGCAAGCTGATCGGACGCCACCCATTCGAGCCAGCGGTAGAAGTCGAGCGTATCGGGGAATTGACGCTTCAAATCAGCAATCTGCTGAGAATCCCGGCCAAGGGCCTGTTCCCAATTGTCGCCTTGTGCCGAGGGCGCACCCCACTTGTCATAACACAGGCACCACGTGGCATAGGCTTCGAGGTCGGAACCGAAATCCGTCTTGAACTGGTCGAATGCGGCCTGACGCTCGGCAGTGCGACCGGCCTTGAAGATAATCCACAGAGCATGCATCTTGCTGCGCCACATGGCGTCACGGTCAATGACCTGGGCATCGCCGTTCAGCGGCTCCACATCGGAGTGCAGTCCATCCACTTCATTCTTGGCATCGGTCGGCAATGTGGCGTATTCCGGTACCGACTCAGGGCGAATATACGTGAAATTGACCAGACGACGGCTCACCGGAAGATACGGCGACGGCGTAAGCGGAGACACCGGTTCGGCGGCGTGCAACGGATTGACCAGCACAAAATCAGCGCCGGTCTTCCGCTTGGCGTCGACCAATATGGTCTTCAAATCCTCGTAATCGCCGACACCCCATGATCCGGAGGAACGAATCGAGTACAGCTGCGCCATCCAGCCCCACAGGCTACCGTCCTTCATCGGGTCAATCAACGGAACCTGGCTCGGCGCACTAATCAGGGTGGCGTCCTGCGAACGGTTACCGACCTTGACATGCAGGGTGTGATAGCCGACCGGTACATCGGCGGGAATGATCAGCGATGCCGTAGACACAAAGTTACCATCCAAATCGAACGCCGGAGATCCGTCTCCCGGACCGACTCCGATGGTCCCCTCGTATGACTCACCATTCTCCAGGATGATGCTTGCAGAAGGTATCTCCATGATGCCGGTGTTAACGAGCAGACGGTCTTCCTCGCCGACGGTATGCAACACTGTTGGAGCAACCAGTCGGCTATGGCGTTCCTTCAAAATCCTGTGAATGGCTTCCTTTTGCCGATCGTCGTTTCGGGCTTCGATGCCTAGAGCAGACAGGATTTCGATGAGCACATCATCGTCGATCTCATGATAATCGTGGCTCATGCCCACATAGCTGGTACCGATACCCACCAATTTGGCCAATCGAATCAGCGGACGAGCCAATCGTTCTTTACTCTCGGTATTCTCACTCATAGCCCCAGTGTAGCGCCGAAAAGCCGCGCCACACCGTAAGACGGCCATAGAATGCTTACGTTTGCAACAATTGAGCAACCATATATCGACATGAGAACGCTCACATGGCGGCAAAACGGAATCTAGCGACGACTCTCCACCGCGTGACGCACCTCCACTGACGGATCTTCCGCCAGCTTGGCCATCATGTCCGCAGAAGTGTTGGGGTTCAGCGCCACGGCACGACGAACCATGGAAGAAAGCACCGCCGGGGCGCCTTCCTCAAGCTCAGTGCCGAGCAACCCAAGATAATCCAGAGTTTCACTGTCCGCAGCGGGATCCTGCGCACCCTCGAGCCGCATCTTCCAACTGGTGCGCTTGTTGCGCAGCGCGGCATCCCTCACCTCGGGAATCGGATCCTTGGTCAGACGCCCGACCAGCCAGTTCTTATCGTCCTCGTTGGCAGCCACAGCCACACGCACGGAAGGCTCGGGATCCACGGACAACTTGACCAGTACGTTCGGGAACGGCATGGTACTGGCAAGAAACACGCGATCTTCGACCGGCGTGTGCTTGTTGCCAGCCACGGCCTCAAGCAGTGCGGTGGCACGCGAGAACGCCGCCTGATCGCTACGATCAGGCAGAGGACGGCGAGCAAACTCGGAAAGCTCGGCAGAGTCAGTGGAATGACGCAAGCGCTCGTATGAGGCGGTCAACGGCTCAAAGGCGGCGCCGTTGGCGTCACCGCCCTGTGATGCGGCGGAGTCGCCGCTCTGCTGGGTCTCATTGATGGGGTTCTCGTCGGTCATAGTGTTTAGCTTAGTCATGCCAGAGGAACCGGAATGTTGACCATGTCGATTGGTTCCGGAGATACCGCAGCGTTGAACGCTTCTACGACCTGCAACTCGAATTGTTCGCAATGGTCGACGGGCACCACAGCCGTCAGCTCGACGTTCGCCGCATACGATTCGTCTTCCTGCCGCCCATCCAGTTGGCTGAGCAGCTGCTGGAATCGGGACAACTGCGGGTATTCAAGATGCACGCGATACCGGCGCGCAGTCATGATTCCTGCCACTTGCGCCGCTTTCATGGCCAATGACGCCGCGGATGAATACGCCCGAACCAAACCACCCGACCCCAACAGGATTCCGCCGAAATATCGGGTGACGGCAATCACGCAATCGGTAGTACCGGACTGCTTCAGCACATCGAGGATAGGCTTGCCTGCAGTGCCGGAAGGCTCACCGTCATCGCTCATGCGCTCGGACAAACGTCCGTCCGCGCCTCCACACACCGCGGCATACGCGACATGTCGAGCTTTTGGATGCTGCTCGCGGATTGAGGTCACGAATGCAAGCGCCTCATCGAGCGTATCGACATGAGCGGCATCACCGATGAACTCGGATTTCTTCTCCACGAGGGAATCGTGGGCCGGATTGTCGGATGTGTTGAGAATCGTCTGCATAGGCGGCGTTTCGACTAGACGAATCAGTGTTCGGAGACGACGACGTTATAGTCCTCGCCGGCAAAGTAGGCGTTCATGCAGGCGATCATCTGGCGGGTGAGCTCCTTGAATGCGCCATCGGTACGCCAGCCGACATGCGGAGTCAGAACAATGCCCGGCACATGGCAGATGGGATCATCTACGGTGAGTGGCTCGTGGTCAAATACATCAAGCGCGGCGGGAATGTCGCCTTCCTGCAGGCGGGCGAACAGCGCACCGGACTCGATGACTTCGGAGCGCGCGGTATTGATCAACATTGTGCCGGGCTGGAGATGAGCAAGGTTTTCAGCGGTGACAATGCCACGAGTGGCATCATTCAGCGGTAAATGGACGGAAATAACATCACTGGTTTCAATAAGCTCATTGAGATCGTCGACCGGAACGGAACCGGACCGTTCAAAATGCTCGGCAGGCACATGTGAATTCCACGCGGCAACTTCCATGCCGAAGGCGCGGGCAATGCCGGCCACGGTAGTGCCAATGCCGCCCAGCCCGATAATACCCATGCGGCGGCCGGCAAGCTGCAAACCGTCGCCCCCTGCCCATGCCCAGTTGCCCGCCTTGACATCCTTATCGAGTTGTCCGACCTTGCGAATGAGTTCGAACAGCAGCGCGAACGTATGCTCGGCCACGGCATGATCGCCGTAATGTTCGGCATTGCAGACACGAACCTTAAGCTCACGTGCCAGCTCGAGATTGATATAGCTGGCGACTCCGGTACCACAGAACACGATGCACTTGACATGGCCTTGTTCGCTGATCGTGCGCAATAAGTCATCCGAGATATGGTAGCCGCCGACCAACAGGGCATCTGCGTTTTTCAGGCGTTCAGCCAGCACGGCTTCGTCCGAAGTGAATTCCTCGAACATACGCACGCGAGCCACATCATGCAGCGCCGGGAACTGAGCCTTGATGGGTTCAATCATCGCGTCGAGCACGGCAGGCATCACGACAAGCGGCAAATCGGTACGTTCGCTCTGAGTTTCGTAAATCTCGGTCATGGGCACCACATTAGAACTGCGGCGGGAAATTCACTGTGCGGTTTGCTGCGCCTGTTCTTGGGTAATGTTCCACTCCTTGACAACATTCTGGTCGGCACCCATCGCATAAATCACATCCGATATGCGCTGGCGCACTTGAGCATCCTTGACCTCGGTCCAACAAGTGCCCATGGGATGGTCGCTGGATATCGCTGTCGTGATGCGGATCGCCTTGCTCGCGCAGGCGATCAATCTGCCAGTCATGGTCGGCGGTCATGCCATTGATGGACACCGTACCGGCCACCAGACCGAGTTTGCCGCCGCCTGTGGGAGAATCAATGACCAACGGCTTAAGGGAATCCTCCTCGGTTTTGTATGAGCCAGTTTGGGCAATGCCGTCGGCCTCCAACGTGTCCCAAAGCCGGGCGATGCCATCGGAGCCTTGATCCCATGAATGGTTGGTGGCATGAGTGCAGGCGTTGTATCCCACGTTGCGGGCGGCATCGGCCACTTCAGGCGGTATGTTGAAAATCGGGTAGGCACTGTAGGGGCCGCCTCGTTGGGCGACTGGAGTCTCGAAGTTGCATACGGCGATATCAGAGGCCTGAATGTACTGTTTCATCGGCTCAAACAGTGGATCAAAGTTGAAGGCAGTGCCATCCGTGGCACTGGTGTTGGCACCGCGGAAACCGTTCCACAGGCTCTCGTGGAACAGCAAGTCGCCATTCACCAGCATGGCGATGCAGTCGGTATCCGGGCAATCCGGCGAATTGCCGTGATGCTCCGCCACCGGCTGAGGAACGGATCCGGATTTGTCCAGCGACGTATCGGCAACCGTGCTGGTTCCGGGACGAGACACATCGGTTGAGTCGTTATGCATGGCAGCGAACCATACTCCCAGCCCCAAAGCCACAGCCAAGACGGCAACGAGCACCGCAATCAGCGCAATGTGGCCGGTATTCGATGACCATGAACGATGCTGGCCTCGACCGCTGATATGGCTCATATATTCCCCATCCCGCGACTCTCCATACTCACTACCAGAGTACCGTCCGCAGGAGGCAATACGTCAGTATTCGGTGCATTCCTCACCATATGCCGAGTTTTTTCACGACGCGCCGTCTCCATAATGCCGGTAGAATAGCCTCTGGAGGCGGACGGACAATGGCGTACCTCCGGCTCCGCTAATCTGGCAATGCGACTATCGATAGAACAGTAACAATAAGTATTAGCGATGGATACGAACTTGCGAGCCGTGTACGCAACAAATGAGTTGCCATAAAACAAACAGACATCATGGATTGCGGGACACAGTTCATATGAAAACCGTGCCCCACATTTTTTGCGGATAAGTTATCGCATTCTAATAACAGAACTACCGATACGGGTGAGTTACGACTCCGGTGCGAGAAATAGAACCAAGCCAGTTAAGCGATGCCTTGGGCTGGCGTTCAAAAGTGTCTTTATCCCAACCGATAAGACCGAATGTAGGCTTGAACGACCCCCATTCATAGTTATCAAGCAAGGACCAATGCGTGTAGCCTCGCACATCAATACCGTCATCCATCGCGTCATGCAGTCCAGCAAGGGCATCGAACGTATAGTCGATACGACGACGATCGTCAGCAGTGGCAATGCCGTTTTCAGTGACGAAAATCGGCGTATGTTTTGCGACATCCCAAGTATGACGCACAGCGATGCCGAGGGCTGGAGGATAGTATTCCCAGCCAGTTAGGGTGCGTTCCACATCATCGTCGACGGGCACAGGCCCGTCCTTGCCGATGAATGTGCGTAGGTAGGCTTGTACGCCGATAAAGTCATCACCCGCACCCGCTTCGGTGAAGTAGTCCTCGCGTGGGTACTGATATTCCTCCATCTCCTTCTCACAACCAGGCACAGCATGGAAAGCCTGACAAGCGATGGTCCAGCCGACTTTTGCATCAGGCAGCTCAGACTTAATGACAGCGCGGGACATATGATGCGCATCGACTAGCGCCTTGGAAATCACCGGGTCAGGGGCAGGCAGGGAGGCAGCCACAAAGTCAGTGCCTTCCGTGCCGCCTTGGGTCAAAGCGACCATGTTCGGCTCATTAATCGTGCAGATCCACGTTACATCGTTGAGAATAGGCAGCACATAACTCACGTAACGTTTGAACTTATCGAGTGCATCCGGTCGTTTCCATCCACCTTCTGCAGCAAACCACAATGGCATGGTGAAATGGTAGATAGTCACCATAGGTTCAACCCCGAACTCGTGGCAAGCGTCAATCATGGCGCGATAGTGCAACAACTCGGCTTTGGAGAAGCAACCTTCTACGGGTTCGATGCGTGCCCACTCGATACCGAATCGATACATGGTCAGACCAGAGTCGGCGAGCAGCCTGACATCCTCGCGATAACGGTTGTAGCTGTTTGCGGCATCACCGGATGGTTCGCTCACGTCAGTACGAGGCGAGTGCTCGCGCGCCCACCAGTCGCTGGAGGTATTATTGCCCTCGATCTGGTGACCAGCAGTAGCGGCACCCCAAATAAAGTTTTCAGGAAATACGTAATTTAGAGAAGACATCGAAGCTTATCTTTCTTGTTTAATTCCCGCTTATTTAATGCCCGTCATAGCCACGCCCTGAATGAAGTAGCGCTGCAGGAATACGAACAAGAGCAGGATGGGTGTGATGACTAGCACGGCGCCGGCGAGCAGCACACTGTAGTTGGTGGCGTTCTGGCCCGTGGAGTAGAGGGACAGGGCTACTGGCAGCGTGTACATCTCCTCGCTTTGCGCGGAAACCAATGGCCATAGGAAGTTGTTCCAGCTAGACAGGAAGGTCAGGATGGACAGCGTGGCCAGCGCCGGGCCACATTGCGGCAGGATGATCTGGAAGAAGATGCGTAGTTCGCCAGCACCGTCCACACGAGCGGCTTCCATGAGCGCGTCCGGAATGCCACCGATGAACTGACGCATTAGGAACACACCGATAGGCTGGCACAGGAACGGCAGGATCAACGCTGCGTATGTATTGGCCAGGTGCATGTTCGAGATGATGACGAACAAGGGCACGAACGTGGCGACACTAGGCACCATGAGGGTGACCATGACCGCGCCGAACAAGATATTCTTGCCGGCGAACTTCATCTTGGCCAGTGCGTAGCCGACCATCGAGCAGAACACCATGTTGCCCAGAACAGTGATGACCGCGACGATGAGGCTGTTGGTGAAGTACGAACCAAAGTTCAGCTGGGTGAACCATTGCGAAAAGTTGGCTAGTGTCGCGTGCTCAGGCATGAGCTTGGGCGGCTTAGCGAGGATTTCACGCTGGGTCTTAAGCGAGCCTAGAGCCATCCACAGGAACGGGAAAATCCAAACAATGCCAATGACCGCCAGCACGATGTACGAGATGCCACGACCTTTGATGAATCGCTGCCACAACAGCAGCTTGTTGTCCTGTGCCGGTGCAGGGCATCCGGCGGATTGTATTGTTGCACTCATATCGATCCCCCTTAGTCTTCGGAACGCAGGATGCGGAACTGCAGCACGCTCACCAAGGCGATGATGATGAACAACACCCAGCTGGCGGCGGATGCGATGCCGTACTGGCCGAATCCGAACTTCTGGTAGACGTAGTATGCGGCCGACAGGGTGGAATCAAGCGGACCACCTTGTGTCATAACAAACGATTCCTCAAAGAACTGCAGGTAGCCGACTGACAGTAGCACCGCGCCGAGTAACAGTGTTGGCTTCATGAGCGGCAGGGTAATGGAGCGGAAGGTGCGCCATTTGCTCGCGCCGTCGATGGCGGCGGCTTCCTTGAGTTCTTCGGGGATGGCCTGCAATCCAGCGAGGAAGATAATCATCAGCGTGCCCATGTTACGCCAGACGGTCATGATCATCAGGGCAGGCAGAGCATAACGAGTCTCGTGCAGCCAGTCCGATCCCTGTACGCCGACGAGGGAAAGCAGGGAGTTGAGCAGGCCGTCTCCCTGCAGGATGTAGCGCCATACAACGGAGACGGCAACGACGCTGGCCACGACCGGCGCGTAGAACAGCGCACGGAAGAAGGCGTTCAGGTGCTGGGAGCCCTTGTTGAGTGCTACGGCGAACGCCAGAGCAATGATCATGGTGATCGGCAGACCGATGAGTACGAAGATGCCAGTGACACCAAGCGAATGCAGGAAGCGCTTGTCACTGAACAGGGCGATGTACTGGTCGAGTCCGACGAAGTTCACGTTGAACGGGGTACGCAGGTCGCGGGATGTGATGTCGGTGAACGACATCGCCATGGAGGAGATGAGAGGGATCAGCATAAATACGCAGAAGATGACCGCGAACGGCAGTGCAAATCCCCATGCAAGTAATGTCTGGCGGCGGCGAAGGGAGCTGCCGGCTCCCTTCTCCTGCGCCTTCGCGTGCTTGACCATTGCTGTATGTCCTGATGGACTCACTCGCCGATGCCGATGGAATCGGCTTCGGACTGCAGGCTCTTCAGACCATCGCCCACAGAAACCTGGCCCTTGGCAATCTGTTCGTAAATGCGGTCAGCTGCGGAGGAAACCTGTGCCCAAGTGGTAAAAGCAGGCACGCCCTGAGCATGTTCAAGCTGATCGCCAAATGCGGTTAATGTGGTGCTGGAGGTCAGTGCATCATTGTCCCAGGCGCTCTGAGCAGCCGGCAAATCGGAGGACAGGGTGTACCACTTAGCCTGCACGTCAGACCGGCTAGCCCACTGTATGAACTTCCATGCCGCCTGCTTATTCTTGGAATCCTTGAAGGTAACCAGACCGGAGCCACCGAGGTAGGAAGTACCCATGTCGGAGGAGTCGTCCATTGCGGGAAGCGTCACCGTTGCGTACTTGTCCTTGATGTCGTCGCCACCGAGTTCCTCGATCTGGCTGACAGCAGTGGGCCCTTGAAGCATCATCGGCGTGGTGCCGGCTACGAAGTCAGCGATGTCGGCACCGGCGCTCACGTCAGCATTGGCATCAGCGATACCGTCCTTGTAGAAGCCGGTGACATAGTCAAGAGCCTCGGTCATCGCATCACTGTCGATGGTCCACTTGGTCTGGCCGTCATCGGAGAGTGCAGCGCCTGCGGAGTAGGCGTATGGCAGGATGCCAATGAAGCAGTCCGTGCCAGAAGCACCGATACGCATGCCGTAATCGACGCCATCCACTTTCTGCATGGCTTCAGCCATCGTCTTGAGTTCGTCCCAAGTCTTCGGCGTTTCAGTGACGCCGGCTTTCTCAGCGATGTCGGTGCGGTAGTACAGCACGCGGGTGTCAACATACCACGGCACGCCCAACTGCCGATCTCCGACCTTGTAGTTGTCGGCCGGCCCTTCGAAAAATCCACTCATGTCAAAGTTGCCGGGGACCGTAGAGAAGGAATTGGAGAAATCGGCCATCCACGTGTTGCCCATCTGAGCAACGTCCGGGCCGTTACCCGCCGCGATGGCGGTCTGAATCTTGTCGTGTGCGGAAGACCACGGGATAGCGGTCACCTTCACAGTGACATCCGTATTCTCCTTCTCGAAATCCTTAACGAAGTCGCCAAGCAAATCACCTTCGTTACCCATAGCCCAGATGGTTAGATCGCCGGTGGCCTTAGCCGAATCGATTGTGGTCACGTCATCTGCACTGTCAGACGTAGCGCTAGTGCGTCCGCAGGCTGCGACGCTGGTCAGCATAGCCGCACTGGCGATGATGGCAGTCGCCATCTTGAACATGCTTCGCTTCATTCCTCGTTCCTCCTTGAACTGTTACTTCTCAACAATCTAACCGCGTAGATTGTGATTAATATTTAAGCGCATAGTTTTTTGTTTGTCAACTCGCGAACCGATTCGACACGACGAAACAGCATCAACAGTGACTCCCCTGCAGGAGGTCTCAAAAGCCTTATTTAGCCTTCTTCAAGAAATAATCAACACCCACAGCTGCCCCGCACGATGAGCTTGACCGGCAAACGGAACCGTTCGGGCTTGCCCCACGGCTCCCCTGCCTGCTCATCCAACAGTCGGGCCGCCAACTGCCCCAGCAGCTCCAAGGGCTGACGCACAGTGGTAAGCGTGGGAGTCAGCACCTGACCAGCGAGCACACCATCAAAACCAGTCAATATGACATCCTGAGGAACCCGGACACCGGCATCTCGAAGTACGCTCATGACTTCGAACGCAGTTTGATCGGTAGCGCATAGCAATGCCTGCGGCAACCGTCCAGCGTCTATTACCTCGCACAGATCTACGAACCACTCATGCGTGCCAGACACACTGTCATCAAGCGGCAAGTCCGGAACCCGCAACCCTTTCATTTTCAGTTTTGCCCGCATCGCAGCAAATCGATGACGAGAATCGTAGTTGTCCAGACTGCCCACAAACTCCATGTCATGCACGCCGTGGACATCAACCAGATGGTCAATCAGCTGGTTCATGCCAGTTTCGTTGTCACAAGAGATGTAGGCCGCAGGCTCGTCACCATCACCCTCGCTCAGACGCACGATAGGTATGCTTCGGCACAAAGCCTCCAATGGCATAGTGCTGGTGAATTCGTTTGGAAACACTGCTAAACCATCCACGCGACCAGCTACATCTGTGATACCCGCACCATCGTCATGCCGAATAGCAGTACCTAGCAGCACGGCACGATTGCGACGCCGGCATTCCAGCTCGAATCCACGCTGCACTTCATCCACATACAATGGGTACGACAACACACTCGGGCAATCAAAGCTCTCACCTGCGCGATTGGAGAAAATTGGTTTCCCATTCTCAGACACGACATCGTTGCCGCCAGAGCATGAATCGAAATCATCCTCATCGCCAAGCGGCCGCTCAATAAGCATGTCAAAGGAATACAGACCGAGCACGCCGGTGTTTCCGCGAGCCAAGCCACGAGCGTTGGCGCTGGGCACATAGTCAAGGTCTTTCGCCGCCCTGAGTACCTTCGCCCGGGTTGAAGGCTTGACCTTATCCGGGCGACGGAAAGTAAATGAAACCGTGGCGGTGGACACTCCCGCCTTCTTCGCCACGTCATACACCGTTGCCCTACGCATGATTCCTACTTTAATCGATTCCGGAGGTCAGCACACGTTCGACCTGAATCTAAAAAAGTTTTAGTGGCTTTCCTGTCAATCTCGCATGCATACTTCAGGTTACGGGCGCAGCACCCAATAATGGGTACCGCGCCTTAATGACCGCTACACGAGCAGTCTCAGCAACTGGTAAAGCTGCCATAGGCTGCGCACGTTGAAATGCATGCCATCCACCGTGGCGCACGCCTCGCCATCGCCCACATGGACAATGACGGTGCGACCGTTCACGGTCAGACCACCGTGCATCGTGATATGATTCATTTCGTAACCTTTGGTTAGGGGCGTAAGCCGATAACCACAACAAGGCCC
>ENA-OXEB01000576-OXEB01000576.1-human-gut-metagenome-genome-assembly--contig:-NODE-576-length-11609-cov-5.72321_pt1 | contig 11609 bp, 13 predicted proteins | sample MGYA00249353_ERZ652239 | MGnify/ENA primary metagenome ERZ652239 (study PRJEB26925, sample SAMN05826586) | human gut metagenome | biome: ENVO:2100002; feature: ENVO:00000062; material: ENVO:00002003... | reverse complement strand
TTTCCTCTATCTTCATGAGGAGCTGGAGACGAAGGAGGGGGAGGTCTTTCCCATGGCGGGAGTTATCGCGGGGCGGGCATTTCCAACCGGAAAACTGTCCCGATTCGGATACATCGGGCTCGTGCCCTATGGGGACACCCCGCTTTTGAAAGAAGGGGAAGAGATCCGCGGCCATGAATTCCACTACTGGGACAGCACGGCCTGCGGCAATGCGATGAAGGCCGTGAAACCAGGCGGAAAGAGAAGCTGGGACTGCATTCATGCAGATGGCGGTCTGCTGGCCGGTTTTCCCCATCTTTATTATCCATCGAATCCGTCTGCCGCAGAGCGGTGGCTGGAGCTTTGCAGGAAAGGAACTTAAGTCATGACAGAAGAATTAAACATACGGCGGGGCGTCTCAGAGGACATTCCCGAACTGGTGCGGCTATACGACGAGACGGTCGGGCATCTGGAAAGCCATGTCAACTATCCGGGCTGGAAAAAGGGAGTCTATCCCGGAAGGGACGCGGCGGAAGAGGGTGTGGAGACAGGCACACTCTATGTGGCGGAGACCGGAGGCCGCATCATCGGTTCCATCATATTAAATGGAAAGCAGGAGGCCGCATACAACGGTGTCTCCTGGGGCGTGGAGGCGGAGCCGGATGAGGTAATGGTAATCCATACATTTCTCGTTCACCCGAATTTCCGTAAATCAGGCGCGGGGAAATTTCTGATGGAGTTTGCGGAATTGCAGGCCCTGAGGGAAGGAAAGAAGACGATCCGCCTTGACGTATACGAGAAAAATGAACCCGCAGTCCGGCTCTATGAGCGGCAGGGATACCGCTATGTGGCGACTGTGGATCTGGGACTGGGCTCCTGGGGCCTTCCGTGGTTTAAACTCTATGAGAGAACGGCAGAAGAATGCTTAAACGGGGTGTTGTCCAGGATATCCCCTCTTTCGGCAGATGCCATGGAACTGGCCTCTCTCACCTGGAGCCATGTGGCGAAGCCGCTCTATAGCCTGGGGATTCTCGAAGAGGACGTGATAAAGATCGCCGGAATATCAGAGACCCAGCATGTTGATATCGGTAAACGGGCGCTGATTATCATGTGCAGTGATAACGGCATTGTAGAAGAAGGTGTAACGCAGACCGGACAGGAAGTCACTGCCGTGGTAACTGAAAATATGACGGATGGAAACAGCAGCGTCTGCCTCATGGCTGACCGGGCGGGAGTGGACGTGTTTCCGGTGGATATCGGAGTCTCCAGAGATCTACGTTCCGGCGCCAGGAACACGCTGATACGGAAAAAACTGGCTTATGGAACAAAGAATTTCCATAAAGAACCGGCCATGACCCGGGAGACCGCAGTATCGGCCATTGCCGCGGGAATTAGCGTGGCTGGGGAGCTGAAGGAAAAAGGGTACCGTCTGATCGCCACCGGAGAGATGGGGATCGGCAACACCACGACGAGCAGTGCCGTGGCGGCCATGCTGCTGGATCGTGATCCGGCTGAAATGACGGGCCGCGGGGCGGGACTGTCGGACGAGGGCCTGATGAAAAAAATATCCGTTATCCGGGAAGCTGTGAAGCGGTACGGACCGGAATGCAGCGATGCCATCGATGTGATCGCCCATGTGGGAGGCTTAGATCTCGCCGGCCTTACCGGCGTCTTTTTAGGGGGCGCGGTCTACCGCATTCCCGTTCTGATCGACGGCTTTATCTCGGGTACTGCGGCGCTTGCCGCAGCAAAGCTGGCGCCGCCCGCCCGCGATTATATGCTGGCCACCCACGTTTCGGCGGAACCGGCGGGACGCCTGCTCCTGGATGAACTGGGCTTAAAACCATTTGTGGCAGCAGGAATGTGTCTGGGGGAGGGAACCGGCGCGGTTGCGTCCATCCCGCTCCTCGATATGGCGCTGGAGGTTTATACCAAAATGAGCACATTTCAGGATATTCAGATTGAGGAGTACAAGCCGCTGGCGCCTCAGACTAACTCCGGGGCGCATTAGCAGTGCATCCCGGCACCACCAGGGCGTGCTGGTGCTCACAGCGAGGAGGAAGAGGATGGTAACACTGGTAACGGGAGGCAGCGGCAGCGGAAAATCGGCCTTTGCCGAGCAGGAGATTGTCAGATTGGGAAAACGGAGGCGGATCTACATAGCGACCATGAAGCCCTGGGATGAGGAGTGCAGACTCCGGATTGAACGTCACCGTCTGATGCGGGCAGATAAGCAGTTTGAGACTGTGGAGTGCTACCGCGGTTTGGAGCGGCTGAAGCTGCCTGCCGCGGGAAAAGACGGAGAGCTGACCGGAGCGGCGGAGTATGCAGTTCTTTTGGAATGTCTCTCCAACCTGGTTTCCAATGAACTGTTTGGAACCGGGGAGGACGACTGCCCGGACAGCCTTTCCGCCGAATACGGCTCTGCGGTGGCGGATTCGGTAGTAGACGGAATTCTGAGTCTGAAAAGGAAGGTATCTGATCTCGTCATCGTGACCAACGAGGTGTTTTCGGCCGGCGATTACCGCAAACAACCGGTCTGCATAAAATGGGACGAAAACGGGGAAAATCCGGATACCGGAGATCTCTGCGGCTGGGATGAATCCACGGCTCTCTATCTAAAGGTTCTGGGAGAAATCAACTGCCGTCTGGGAATGCTTGCAGACCGCGTCATCGAGGTGAGCGCAGGAATTCCCGTTGTAATTTAATAATCATGTCATACAGTTGTCATGTTTACTGTGTTACACTCATAAAAAAGTAAGGAGGCAGCAGTATGATACCATTTGATTATAAAAAAGAGTATAAGGCATTGTATCTTCCGAAGGAGATGCCATCCATCGTGGAGGTACCTTCCATGCAGTACGCGGCGGTGAGAGGACACGGAGATCCGAACGAGCCGGATGGGGAATACGGAAGGGCGGTTGCCGTTCTGTACGGGATTTCCTACACGATTAAGATGAGCTATAAGGGAAGCCGGAAGGTAGACGGCTTCTTCGAGTACGTCGTCCCGCCGCTGGAGGGCTTTTGGTGGATGGAAGGCGGCGCGCCGGGCGTCGATTACAGGAACAAGTCCGGATTTAACTGGATTTCCATAATCAGAGTGCCGGAATTCGTCACAGAGGAGGTATTTGCCTGGGCGAAGGAGGAGGCGCAGCGAAAAAAAGGGATCGATACGAGTCTTGCGGAGCTGATTACAGTTTCGGAGGGCCTGTGCGTCCAGTGTCTCCATATTGGAAGCTATAATGAGGAACCGGCCACCGTTGCAAAGATGGACCGTTATCTGCTGGAACAGGGCTATGAGAACGATATTTCTGATCTCAGGCGTCACCATGAGATATACTTAAGTGATCCGAGGAAGGTTTCCCCGGAACGCATGAAAACCGTAATCAGGCATCCGGTGAGACCGAAGATTGATTAGAGCGTATCTGGATATGAATTTTCAGACATGCTCTGGGAGAGGAAGGAAAAAATGATAGTTATGATTTGTGTTGACGACCATAACGGCATGATGTTCAACCACCGGCGTCAGAGCAGAGACAGCGCAGTGCAGGAGCGGGTGCTCCGGTGCTCGGAGAACAGCAGACTTTGGATGAACGAGTATTCCAGTAAGCTGTTCCTGGAGCCTAAACCGGACTGGCTGTCCGTCGATCCGGCATTTCTTGACAGGGCGGGAAGCGGAGAGTACTGCTTTGTTGAGGACCAGGACATTTTGCCGTATGAAGATGAGCTTGAATCGATCATTCTGTTTCAATGGAACCGCAGTTATCCGGCGGATTTCCATTTTCCCGCGGATATCCTGTCTCATGGATGGACCATGACGGAATCCGAGGAGTTTGAGGGAAGCTCCCACGAAAAAATAATAAGAGAAGTGTATAAAAAAGATGAAGAGAATAAGTAATTATATTGCAGTTTTAGTCATGACGGCGCTGCTCCTTGCCGGCTGCGCCCAGTCACCGGCCCCGATTCCGGACCAGGCGCTGGCTCAGACATCGGCTCAAATGTCAGACCAGACATCGGCTCAGACCGGCGAAAGCCAAAGCACTGCCGGTGTATTGGCCAATGAGACAGAGCTTGTGGGCAGTACAGGACCGAAGCAGTTCAAAGTATCCGATATTCCCGCCTATTCGGGAGAAGCGTATGCCGCGGTAAACGGGAATGTCCCCTATTTCGAAACGTCAGATTTCACGACAGAATCCTTCGAGACTTACAGTGATTTAGACAGCCTCGGAAGATGCGGCACGGCCTATGCCAATGTAGGCACAGACCTTATGCCGACAGAAAAACGCGGGTCCATAGGCAAGGTGAAGCCTTCCGGGTGGCAGACCATAAAATACGATTTTGTAGACGGTAAGTACCTCTATAACCGGTGCCACTTAATCGGCTTTCAGCTGACGGCTGAGAATGCTAATGAAAAGAATCTGATCACAGGTACCCGGTATATGAATGTGGACGGCATGCTGCCGTTTGAGAACATGGTGGCCGACTACGTCAAGGAAACGAAAAACCATGTCCTGTACCGCGTCACTCCGGTTTTCCAGGGTAATAATCTGATCGCTGACGGTGTACTGATGGAGGCGGAATCCGTTGAGGACGAGGGCGACGGAATTTTATTCTGTGTATTCGTCTATAACGTGCAGCCCGGAGTCACCATAGACTACGCTACCGGCAGCAGTCAGCGATCAGAGAGCGCGCCACAGGAGACCGCAGCGCCCGAGGCCGAGAGTAAAGCTGAGAGCAGCGCGGAAAGTAAAAACGAAAGTAAATCCAGTACCGAGACCACTTATATTTTCAATACCAATACTCACAAATTTCACTATCCTTCCTGTTCCAGTGTTTCGCAGATGAATGAATCAAACAAGCAAAGCTTCACCGGCAGCCGGGATGAAGCGATCGCGCAGGGCTATGAGCCGTGCGGGCGATGTAAGCCTTAATTCCTTTTTCTGCCGGCTGGTATCTTTAGCTATAAAATTTACAGTTGTAGTGGGGGAGAGGCTCTGTGCCTCCCCTTTCCCGTCTTCACTCCAGGTCTCTCCCAAGCGTATCTTTCAGCCTCCAAATCCAATTCTGCGCCGGTAAATAAGAATTGAAACCGTGATATTTTTAAAAATATTATAGACTTTATACGCCTGTTTGTGGTATTATATACATAAGAAACACGTCACTAAAAGTTAATAATTGGATTGTAAAAAGTATGGTTCAATTTACTTGTATGGAGGTATATATGACAGATACAGAAAAAATTGATCAGATCCTATTAAAAATGGAAAGTTTTGCGACGAAAGACGATTTGAAGGTCTTTGCGACAAAAGACGATTTGAAGGCCTTTGCGACAAAAGACGATTTGAAGGCCTTTGCAACAAAAGACGATTTGAAAGCCTTTGCGACAAAAGCAGATTTAAGGCATGAAACCAATTTGGTGTTGGAAGAGTTGGATTCAACGGAGCAGAGACTCAACCGAAGGATTGATTCAACCAACAAAGACCTGCAAGAGTTACGTCAATATGTCACAGCTGTGCGATATAATAATGAGATTGTCGAAATTCTGATGAAACGACAGGACAATGTAGAACAAAGATTGCAAAAAGTGGAAAGAAAGGTGTTGTGTTCATAAGTTGTAACAGTTCAGACGGCGGGATAATTGGCGCATAAGTTGTTTAGATCTGTCTGTAAAAGGCAGAAAACAATTGAAAATATTTACAGCTCGTGATATGCTATTACTGTATCCTGATGCCAAAAACATGTTTTGAGGCGCAAGGTTCGGCTCGAGATAGGAAATATAACATGGAATGCAGATCGCATTCTTTTCTTGCCGTACCTTTTGGGGTGCGGCATTTTTGCTTTAACAAAATCAACGAGAATTCTCCCAGCCTCTACAGGTGGGAGATGAATCGCAAAAACAAACTTAGCGTCAGTGGCGGGCAGATATCCCCCACTGACAGGAGGTCAAAACAATCCGGGCAACCGGATAAAATGGCAGCATAGCTACGATGTCATTCTGAGTTTTGTATTCTGGACTCAGAATGTGGATTGAAATAATATTTGAAATATTTTAAGATTCCGGAGGTGTAACGATGGAAACAAGGATCGCGGTGGTGGGAATCGTTGTGGAAGCAGAGGAATCCGTAGAGGAACTCAACGAAATTCTTCATGAATACCGCCAGTACATCATTGGCCGTATGGGGATTCCCTATCATGAGAAGAAGATCAGCATTATCAGCATTGCGGTGGACGCTCCCCAGAGTATTATATCGGCTCTTTCCGGCAAGGTGGGAAAATTGAAGGGAGTCAGCTCGAAGACCGCCTACTCGGGAGTGAAATCATGAGCGACGCTGCAAAGAAGGTCATGGACTTAGCCGTGCGGCTGGCGGAGAATCACGATCTGCCGGATGACGCGCTGTATACGCTGATTACGGAACGAAATGAAGAGACAGCCCTGTTTTTGAGAAACGAGGCCAGAGCACTGTGCGAACGGATCTACGGACGCTTCGTCTATATCCGGGGACTGATTGAATTTACGAATTACTGTAAAAATGACTGCTACTACTGTGGAATCAGGAGAAGCAACCGGGAGGCAGAGCGGTACCGGCTGACAGAGGAGGAGATTCTGTCGTGCTGTGAGGCCGGCTACGGCCTGGGATTCCGCACTTTTGTGCTTCAGGGCGGAGAAGATCCCTATTTTACGGATGAACGGCTTGGTTCCATTGTGGCGTCAATCCGAGGGTTGTGTCCGGACTGTGCCATCACCCTGTCGGCAGGGGAGCGAAGCCATGACAGCTATAGACGCCTCCATGATGCGGGGGCAGACCGTTACTTACTCCGCCATGAGACGGCCGATCCGTGTCATTACGGTAGGCTTCATCCGGAGTCGATGAGCTTCGATAAGCGGATGGCGGCGCTGAAGGATCTGAAGGAAATCGGATATCAGACTGGCTGCGGCTTTATGGTTGGGTCACCATACCAGACCGCGTCCATGATCGTAAAGGATCTGCGCTTCATGAAGGAATTCGGTCCTCATATGATCGGGATCGGACCGTTTCTCTCTCATAAGGACACTCCGTTTTGTGATATGGAAAATGGGACAGCCGAATTGACACTGTATCTGCTGTCGGTTATCCGTCTGATGATGCCGAAGGTGCTGCTTCCTGCTACCACGGCACTCGGAACCGTGACGGAAGGCGGCAGAGAGGCGGGAATCTTAAGCGGCGCCAATGTGGTCATGCCGAATCTGTCCCCGGCAGGCGTCCGAAAGAAGTATATGCTGTACGACAACAAGCTGTCCTCCGGCTCCGAGGCCGCGGAGAGCCTGGAACTCTTAAGGGAATCCTTAAGTAAAATCGGTTATGGGATTGCCGTCTCGCGGGGCGACAGTCTTGTAATATAAAAATGAATGACTGACGGAGAAGCATTGGCTGACCCGGAAGAAAGGAAGGAATCATGTATAATCCAGAATCGTTAAAAGCAGAGGAATTTATTTCACACGAGGAGATCCAGGAGACACTCGACTATGCGGAAAAAAACAAAGAAAACGTGGAGCTGATTGACTCGATCATCGAGAAGGCAAGGCAGCTGAAGGGACTCAGCCACAGGGAGGCGTCCGTGCTGCTGGCCTGCGAGATGCCGGACAAGATTTTAGAGATGTATAACCTGGCGGAAGAGATTAAGAAGAAATTCTATGGAAACCGTATCGTCATGTTCGCGCCTCTCTACTTATCCAACTACTGTATCAACGGCTGTACGTACTGTCCGTACCACGGCAAGAACAAGCACATTGCCCGCAAGAAGCTGACGCAGGAGGAAGTGGCAAAGGAAGTAATCGCTCTTCAGGATATGGGCCATAAGCGTCTGGCTATCGAGGCGGGAGAGGACCCGGTGAGGAATCCCATCGAATACATATTGGAATGTATCGATACGATCTATTCCATTAAGCATAAGAACGGAGCTATCCGCCGTGTGAATGTGAATATTGCCGCTACCACGGTCGAGAACTACAGGAAGTTAAAGGATGCGGGAATCGGTACCTACATTCTGTTCCAGGAGACGTATCACAAGGAGAGCTATGAGAAGCTTCATCCGACGGGACCGAAGCACGATTACGCCTACCATACCGAGGCTATGGACCGGGCCATGGACGGCGGAATCGATGATGTGGGACTTGGCGTACTCTTCGGACTGGAGCTCTACAAATATGAGTTTGCAGGCCTTTTAATGCATGCCGAGCATTTAGAGGCGGTTCACGGTGTGGGCCCTCACACCATCAGCGTTCCGCGTATCAAGCATGCCGACGATATCGATCCAAGCGCATTTGACAACAGCATCAGCGACGACATCTTTGCAAAGCTCTGCGCATTGATCCGTCTTGCTGTGCCATATACGGGAATGATCATATCCACAAGGGAGAGCCAGCAGGTGAGGGAAAAGGTGATCCGCCTCGGTGTGTCCCAGATCAGCGGCGCTTCCAGAACGAGCGTAGGCGGTTATCAGGAGGAGATCCGGCCGACCGATACGGAGCAGTTTGACGTTTCCGACCAGAGAAGCCTCGACGAGGTGGTGCGCTGGCTGATGGAGATGGGGTATATTCCGTCCTTCTGTACCGCGTGCTATCGGGAAGGCAGGACCGGCGACCGTTTCATGAGCCTCTGTAAGAGCGGCCAGATTCAGAACTGCTGCCATCCCAACGCGCTTATGACGTTAAAGGAATTTTTGATGGATTATGCCTCCGAGGACACGAAAGCCATCGGAGAGAAGTTAATCGAGGCAGAACTCGCCAATATTCCAAAAGACAAGGTGCGGGATATCTGTAAGGATCATTTGGAAAAGATCGAACAGGGAATCCGGGATTTCCGGTTCTGAGATAGCATGCAGGAATGAATTTTCAAACATGCTCCAGGTCTCTGTCAGCGATGGCGGAGTGGACAGAAATAAATAAAAGACAACTCAGAGGACTGTGGGGTGAAGAAATATGGGACTAAGTGATACGCCGGGCGGCGAGCGCATACACATTGGCTTCTTCGGCCGCCGCAATGCGGGAAAATCCAGCATAGTTAACGCGGTCACGGGCCAGGAACTGTCCGTGGTATCTGATATCAAGGGAACGACGACGGACCCGGTCTATAAATCCATGGAGCTGCTTCCCATGGGCCCTGTGGTGATCATCGATACCCCGGGCTTTGACGATGAAGGCGCTCTCGGAGAGCTGCGCGTGAAAAAGACCCGGGAGATTTTAAACAGGGCGGACTGTGCCGTGCTGGTGGTCGATTCGGTTTTGGGAAAGACGAAGGCCGATGAGGAGATGCTTTCACTATTTAAAGAGAAACAGCTTCCATATCTGATCGCTTATAATAAATGGGATCTGCTGGACGAAAAAGAGTATAAAACAGAAGAGCAGACAGCGGACGAAAAATCTGTTTTCGTCAGTGCTGAGACGAATTACCATATCCAGGAGCTAAAGGAGAGGATCGCCGGCCTCGTAAAAGAGAAGGAAAATGGCTGCCGTCTGGTGGGAGATTTCTTAAAATCTCTCGATCTTGTGGTCCTTGTGGTCCCCATTGATAAGGCCGCGCCGAAGGGACGGCTGATCCTGCCGCAGCAGCAGGCCATCCGGGATATTCTGGAGGCAGGGGCCATGTCCGTGGTGGTGCGCGACACGGAGCTTTTAGCAGCGCTTAAGAAGCTGGGCCGCGATCCGGATCTGGTGATCACGGACAGCCAGGCATTTTCCGAGGTGGCCGAGGTGGTACCGGACCATGTACTGCTCACCTCCTTTTCCGTTCTGATGGCAAGATATAAAGGATTCCTGGATGCGGCGGCAAGTGGAGTGAAGGCCGTGAACCAGCTGCAGGACGGGGACCGGATTCTCATATCTGAGGGGTGTACCCACCACCGGCAGTGCAATGATATCGGCACGGTGAAGATTCCGGCCTGGATTAAGAAATACACGGGGAAGAATGTCATTATCGAAACGTCCTCGGGGCGAAGCTTTCCGGAAGACTTATCCGGTTACCGCCTGGTGATCCACTGCGGCGGCTGTATGCTCAATGAGAGAGAAGTCAGATACCGCATGCAGTGCGCGGGGGACGCGGGCGTTCCCTTTACGAATTACGGTATGGTCATTGCGCAGATGAAGGGGATTCTGGAGCGAAGCATGGAAATCTTCCGGAAGGTTCAGTGATTAGTCCGGTAAAAATATTTCCGGCTTGCGGGAATAACAGCAGAGCAGGAAGGATAACGGAATCCGCGTTATCTTTCCTGCTTTTTGTATCATAAAAAAAGGACTCTTAGTACAGGAATGATTTACAGAGAAGGAACCGGCAGTGCAGACCGGGTGCTGAGACGGTTCGTCGTCTGTGAACACGGCGGGAAATGGAAAAAAATACCATATATGGAGTTTAAGGACTACTCAGCGTGCGTTCCAAATACTGATTATTTCATGTAAAATAATAAAAGAAGTATTTTACATCAGGAAGGATTTATTTTACATGAATGATAACAGAAGTAAAAATCAGCCGCGAGTACGGAAATTTCCATCAGAGCCGACCGGGGAGAAGGGCCCGGGACGTGCATCAAAGGGCGGACGAAACAAAGAGGAACTGCTGCGTGAAATGGGGAACCGCCTGAGGCAGATCAGGCTGGAAAAGAACTGGACTCAGGATAAGATGGCGGAATGTCTCGGTATTACGAAAGCATTCTATGGAAAAATCGAGAGGGGAGAGAGCAGTATTGCCCTGGAAAAACTGGCCCTGTTGAATGAAACCATGGACATTGACTTAAACTATCTGATAACCGGGGAGACAATTCCGGTACTTCCGATCAATTTTCAGGATGTTCCCCGCGAGAAACGATACAGCATGGAACAGCTTATCAAGTATGCCGTCAGTCTGGCATCATCAAAAGAGGAGTGACAGAGAAATGAGAATTTTATCGTTGACAATCAGACTTCACGCCCCGTGGGTCCATTCTTTAAAGGAGAAGCGGATGGTGGTGAAGAGTCTGACTGCAAAGCTTCGCAATAAATATAACGTATCCGCAGCAGAGACCGATGAACAGGATATTCACCAGATTATCGTCATCGGAGTGGCCTCGATTGCTGCAAACCACGCCCAGGCCGACAGCATGGAGGAGGAGATTCTGCATTTTGTGGAGTCGAATACGGAGGCGGAGCTGGTGGAACACGTGAAAGAAGTATTTTAAAGGCAGAGATAAAAAAGCAGCATTGTAAAAAACGGGCTTGACAGAAGCGGGAAAAAGGGATATAGTTACTATACTGTAAAGTTACTTAACAATACCGGAGGCAGCTACATGAACGATTATTCGCAGATGACGGTACTTATGGAACGGATCATTCATAAATACAATCAGTGGGAGAACAGAAAACGCACGTATGGCACAAAGATGCTGCTGACCCGATCAGAGATTCACACGATCGCGGCCGTAGGAGACAATCCGGGAATCAATATCACGGCTCTGGCCTCTGCGCTGGGAGTTACGAAAGCCGCCGCCTCGCAGATGATCTATAAACTGGTGGATAAAGGCGTCGTGGAGAAGGCGGTATCCCCCTATTCGGACACGGAGGTGGTCTTAAACCTGACGGAGGAAGGCCAGAAGAATTATATCTGTCTCTTATACACATCTGA
>ENA-OXEB01000570-OXEB01000570.1-human-gut-metagenome-genome-assembly--contig:-NODE-570-length-11690-cov-18.9896_pt1 | contig 11690 bp, 2 predicted proteins | sample MGYA00249353_ERZ652239 | MGnify/ENA primary metagenome ERZ652239 (study PRJEB26925, sample SAMN05826586) | human gut metagenome | biome: ENVO:2100002; feature: ENVO:00000062; material: ENVO:00002003... | reverse complement strand
ACAGTTATTATTTTTAGTGTTTTAGTGTTGGTTTTAGAATCCCTTATAAAACTGTGTGAAAGGTAGGTACTACTAAATGAATCGTATTTATAGGGTAATTTGGAGTCAGGTACGAGGCGCATATGTCGTTGTATCTGAAATCGCAAAAAGCCATACTCGTGGCTCCAAAAGCTTTGTTAGTAATTCCGCTAAAGCTTCGGTAAAAGTTGGCTTGGCGGCTATGGTTTTAACCTGCGGTAGTGGGTTGATTTCGGGTGTTGATGCAGCGCCTAACAGAGGCCTTTCTTTGGCTCCTGGTGAAGGTCCTAATGATGGTGGGTTTACATATTTATACCCTAGCCAAAATTCTCCTTATATTCAAATGTATGATTACAAAACACCGGGGAATCCAGGACAAGGATATTTATATACAAATAATAAGGTGTTTGGCATCCAAATCGGTAACAATGCGAATGCCCGTGCTAATGATGGTTCTGTGTCTGGTATTTCTATCGGTGACTATTCCCAATCTCGTGCGTTGGGTATCGGTTTAGGCCACTATGCTCAATCTGAACAAATCGGTGCTATTGCTGTTGGCTCTGCTGCGAAGGCAAAAGGCTTTAACTCTTTGGCGATGATGCGTCAAGCCTATGCAGGTGAACAATATGCGGCAGCTATTGGTACGGCAGCATCTGCACAAGGTAAAGCGAGCTTGGCTATGGGTCACTCCGCATTAGCAACAGGTGATCAATCTATTGCTATTGGCTCTGCAAATCCAACACCAATGAAGGATGATAAAGGTACACCGTATACAGCATATGACGGAACTACTAATACTCAAGCTAATGCAGCTCGTTCTATTGCTATCGGTCAAGGTGCTAAATCAAATACCGTAGATAGCATAGCTATGGGTACAGGTGCTAATGTAGTAGCAGGCACAAATTATAAAGGCGAGAATTATACTCACGGCATAGCTATCGGCAGTAATGCCCTTTCTCAGGGAATACAAGGTGTAGCTATTGGTAACGGTGCAGCACATTATCGTGATAATGCGGTTGCTCTTGGTAACAATGCGCAAACTCGTGCGAAAGATGGCATCGCTATTGGTAATAATGCTGAATCCGGCATTCAAAATGACCCAACTTATAAAGTAAATAACTCCGTTGCTGTAGGTAACTCTGCACGTGCTCATGGTGGTTCTGGTGTTGCTCTTGGTAATGATACATATGCATTGGGCGGATCTTCTGTAGCAGCCGGTAATGCGGCATGGGCATTAGGTGAACGTTCTACAGCTATCGGTAATAACGCTCATTCCGAAGGTTACGGCTCTATTGCTATGGGTCGTGAAGCTAGTGCTTTGAGTACTCAAGATGGGGACAAGAAAAATGTTGTGGCTATCGGTGATGATGCACAAGCAACTGGTTCTCGTTCCATCGCATTGGGCGTAAGCGCTCAAGCAGGTACATTAGAACGTGTACGTGATCGTAGTGTTTATAAAGATAATCCTGAATTAATCACTAAACTTAAAGCTCAAAAAGAAGTAACTGATGCTGTAGCAATCGGTAGTGAAGCAAGTGTACAAGCAAACGAAGGCTTAGCTCTTGGTAGCAATGCGACAGTAAATAACGTTCGTGGCGTTGCGTTAGGTGCTAAATCTGAAACAACGGCCCCTGTGAGCACTGCTAGTGAAACTATTAACGGCTTGAAATATAACTATGCCGGTGGCACTGCTGATTCCACAGTTAGCGTTGGTAACAATTCTACAAAACGTACAATCACTAACGTAGCTGCTGGTCGTGTGAATGCACAATCTACAGATGCTATTAATGGCAGCCAATTATATGGCGTTGCTAATGCAGTGGGTAATGTAGCTAACAGCACTAAGAATATCTTAGGCGGTAATGCTCAGGTTGACCAAAACGGTACTATCACCATGACTAACATTGGTGATACAGGTAAAAATACCGTTCATGAAGCTATTAAATCTGCAAACCAAGGTTGGGAACTTCAAGTTGACGGTAGAAAGCTAAAAGATGTAAAAGCGCCTAATCGTACAGTTAACTTTAAAGCTGGTAAAAATATTGCATTAGAAGGCTCCGGAGATAATGTTACGGTTGCAACTGTTGAAGATGCAAGCTTCAACTCCGTTACAACAGGTAATGTATCCATGAGCACAAGAGGTATCAATGCTGGTGGTAATCAAATCACTAATGTAAAATCCGGTGGCGATACATTAACAAATGCGGCTAATATCGGTGATATCTCTCGTATTGCGGCTAAATACGATAAATACTTACAACGTGGTGCTGCTACTTATGAAGCAAACGGTAATGGCAAGATTAACATGACCGGTACAAACGGTTTGACCGCTGAAGTAACAGGTTTGAAAAATACTTATGTTACATCCGGTACAGTATCCAATGACGGTAAGAGATTGACATTGACACGTAATGATAATCAAACATTCGATGTTGATATCTCTAAAATCTCTAATGGTCTTTCCAAAACTGACTACCGCTTGATTGCAAACCCTGCAGCAGGCAGTAACGGCGAATATAAAGTAGCTGCTGACGGTAGCATGACATTGACTGTTGCGGATGCTGATGGTTCCAACCCTAAACAAGTTAAGTTGACGAACCTTGCTTCTAAAGAGCAACAAGATATTAATACTACTAATATCACAAATAACACTAACAAAATCGCTAAAGGCTTAAGCTTCCAAGGCGATAACAATGTTAAAATCAATAAACAACTTGGTGATACTTTAGGTATTACTGGTGGCGCTACAGGTGCTTTATCTGACAACAATATCGGTGTTGTAGCTAAAGACGGCAACCTTAATGTTAAGTTGGCAAAAGACCTAACAGGTTTGAACAGCGTAACTGCAGGTTCTGTTCGTGTAGGTAAACATAGCGACAATAAAAACTATGTAACTGGTTTGGACAACAAAGAATGGAATGTTCAAAACCCTACAATCACATCTGGTCGTGCAGCAACTGAAGATCAGTTGAAAAAAGTGTCTGATGAAATCAAGACTACTAATGCAGCGAAAACAGATTACCGTTTGATTAACAATACAAATTCTGCAGATGGTTCTTACTCTGTAGAAAACAACAAAGTTGATTTAAAAGTTAAAGATGAAGCTCATCCTAACAACCCTGCTAATACGGTAACAATCAACAATATCGCATCCAAAACTGAATTGGATAAATTGACAGAACGTGCTGTTAAATATGATCTTAATGGTGCAACTGTTAATAAAAACAAGGTTACTTTGGAAGGCCAAGGCGGTACAACAATTACTAACTTGAAAGCCGGTGAAGTATCCTCTACTTCTACAGATGCTGTAAATGGTAGCCAATTACATGATGTGAAAATCGAAGCAGGTAAACATTCAAAAGTAACTGTTTCCGATGATAACCTTAAATTGACAACGACTCCTGCTACAAGCACTGAAGGTGCTAAATATGATCTTCGTTTGAACAACAAAGTGACATTGGGTAGCGGTAACAATCAAGTAGTTCTTGATGGTACTGCAGGCAGAGTGACTGCTGGCGCTGTTGTAATGGGTGCTCAAACTGTTCAAAATACGAAACATGCAAGCGAAACTGGTAATTATGTAACTAACTTGAGCAATAAAAACTGGGATTCCACATCTATCGTATCCGGTCGTGCTGCGACTGAAGATCAGTTGAAAAAAGTTAGTGAACAAATCACTCAACAAGGTAGCAGTGCAACTGACTATCGTCTTGTAAGAAACTCCAGCGCTGACGGTTCCTATAAGGTAAACGACAATGGTGAAGTATCCTTGACTGTAGAGGATAAAAACCATGCAGGCGTTAAAGAACAAGTTACAATCAATAACATTGCATCTAAATCTTCCGTAGATAAATTGACAGATCGTGCTGTTAAATATGACATCAATAACGGTGTTGTTGATAAAACTAAGGTAACATTGGAAGGTGCTGACGGCACTACAATTACAAATGTAAAAGATGGCGCTGTAACAGCTACATCTAAAGATGCTATCAACGGTAGCCAATTGTTCAAGACTAAAGAAGAATTGATCAATAAAGGCATGAAATTCGGTGCTGACTCCGGTAACGTAATCAATAAGAAACTTGGTGAACAAGTTAACGTTAAAGGTGGCATTACAGAAGCTTCTAAATTGACTGCAGAAGACAATATCGGTGTTGTATCTGACGGTTCTAACGATTTGAAAGTTCGTTTGGCAAAAGACCTTAAAGGTTTGAATAGCGTAACTGTAGGCGATACAAAAGTTACTTCTAACGGTGTAACTATCAGTAACGGTGCTACAAATAATGCATCCGTATCCCTTACTAAATCTGGTTTAGATAATGGTGGTAACAAGATTACTAACGTTGCTCGTGGTACAATCGACAGCGATGCAGTAAACTTGGCACAATTGAAAGAAGTATCCAACAGTGCATCTGCAGCTAATACGAAAGTAGCTGAAGGCAAAAACATTAAAGTTGATGAAAGCATCGATAATGTAACTAAAGCTAAAACGTATACTGTAGGCTTGAAAGATGACGTAACATTAGGCTCTGGTAATACAGCTATCAATATTAACGGTACAACAGGTATCGTTAAAGCTGGCGACGGTGCTAATGCTGTAACTATCAATGGCACAAATGGTACTATCAACTCCGGTAAAGTAACAATCAATGGTACTACAGGTACTGTTAACGAATTGACTAACAGAACTTGGAATCCTAAGGCTATTACTAATGGTCAAGCTGCGACAGAAGATCAATTAAAAGTAGTAGACAATAAAATTGATACTACAAAAACTGAAATCGTAGAAAAAGGCTTGAACTTCCAAGGCGATGCAGGTACTGCAATTCATAAAGACCTTGGTCAAACATTGAAAATCTCTGGTGGTCAAGCTGATGCATCTAAACTTTCAGAAAATAATATCGGCGTAGTTAATAACAACGGCGTATTGAATGTTAAACTTGCTAAAGATTTGACAGGCTTGAACAGCGTAACAACTGGTGCTACAACTATTAACAACAATGGTTTGACAATCGGTGGTAACACATTTGTTACAAGCAATGGCTTCAATGCTAACGATACTCAAATCACAAACGTGAAAGCTGGTACAGAGGATAACCATGCAGTTAACCTTAAACAGTTGAAAGAAGTATCTAACAACGCAGCGGCAGCTAAAACTGTTGTAAAAGCAGGTAAAAACATCAATGTAGCTGATTCTGAAGATCCACTTACTAAAGCTAAGACGTATACAGTTGGTTTACAAGATACAGTAACATTGGGTTCTGGCAATACTGCTGTTAATATCGACGGCACAAAAGGTATTGTGAAAGCTGGCGAAGGCAATAATGCTGTGACAATCAACGGTACAAACAGCACAATTAATGCTGGTAACGTAGCGATTGACGGTGTAACAGGCAATATCAATTCCGGTAAAGTTCTTGTTAACGGTGCTAAAGGTACTGTAAACAACTTAACAAATATCACTTGGGATGCTGACCATATCACAAGCGGTCAAGCTGCAACAGAAGATCAATTGAAAGTTGTTGATAAGAAAATTACTGACAATGGTAGCAACTTGACTAAGAAGGGCTTGAACTTCAAAGGCGATGACGCTACAAGCATTCATAAAGATCTTGGCGAAACATTAGACGTTGTAGGTGGTACTTCCGATAAAGCTAAATTGTCCGATAATAATATCGGTGTAGTATCTGAAAACGGTAAGTTGAATGTTAAACTCGCTAAAGAGTTGACTGGCTTAACAAGTGTAACAACTGGTGCTACAACAATTAATAACGAAGGTTTAACAATTGGTGGTAATAAATTCGTTACAGCTAACGGTTTTGATGCTAACAACACACAAATCAAAAACGTAAAAGCTGGTACTGATGGTAATGATGCAGTTAACTTGAATCAATTGAACGAAGTTAAAAATGCGTCTAACACTACAGTAGAAGGTAGCGAAAACATCAATGTTGATTCCACAGTAGACCCTAATACACACGCTAAAACTTATAAAGTAGCATTGAAAGACAATGTAACTTTAGGTTCCGGCGATAAAGCAATCAACATCAACGGTACTACAGGTATCGTGAAAGCTGGTGACGGTGCTAATGCTGTGACTATCAATGGTACAAACGGCACTATCAACTCCGGTAAAGTGACTGTCAATGGTACTACAGGTACTGTAAACAACTTGACTAATACAACTTGGGATCCTGCAAATATCACAAGCGGTCAAGCTGCAACAGAAGATCAATTGAAATCTGTTGATAAGAAAATCACTGACAACAGCACTGACTTGACTAAGAAAGGCTTGAACTTCCAAGCTGATTCTGGCGAATTAATTCATAAAGATCTTGGTCAAACATTAGATGTTGTAGGTGGCATTACTGAGAAATCTAAATTGTCCGACAACAATATCGGTGTAGTATCCGAAAATGGTAAGTTGAATGTTAAACTTGCAAAAGATTTAACAGGCTTGAACAGTGTAACAACAGGTCAAACAACTATCAACAACGATGGCTTGACAATCAACAACAAACAATTCGTTACAGCTAATGGCTTTAACGCTAACAATACGCAAATCAAAAACGTAACTGCTGGTGTAGAAGACAACGATGCTGTTAACGTTAAACAATTGAATGATGTAAAAGCTGCATCTAATACAAAAGTAGAAGGCAGCAAAAATATCAATGTTGATGAAACTGTAGATCAAACTACAAAAGCTAAAACTTACACAGTTGCGTTGAAAGACACTGTAACATTAGGTTCCGGTAACACAGCAGTTAACATCGACGGTACAAAAGGTATCGTAAAAGCTGGTGACGGCACTAATGCAGTAACTATCAACGGTGTAAACAGCACAATCAATGCTGGCAAAGTAGCAATCGATGGCGTAACAGGTAATATCAATGCAGGTAAAGTTCTTGTTAACGGTGCAAACGGTACTGTAAACAACTTGACTAACAAAACTTGGGATCCTGCCAATATCACAAGCGGTCAAGCTGCAACAGAAGACCAATTGAAATCTGTAGATCAAAAAGTTACAGACAACACTAATAAAGGCTTGAACTTCCAAGGCGATGATGCAACAAGCATTCATAAAAAACTTGGTGAAACATTGGATGTTGTAGGTGGCATTTCTGATAAAGCTAAATTGTCTGATGGCAATATCGGTGTTGTATCCGAAAACGGTAAGTTGAATGTTAAACTTGCAAAAGACTTAACAAACTTGAACAGCGTAACAACTGGTCAAACAACTATTAACAATGATGGCTTGACAATCAATAACAAACAATTCGTTACAGATAATGGCTTCAACGCTAACAATACACAAATCAAAAACGTAACTGCTGGCGTAGAAGATAATGATGCTGTAAATGTTAAACAATTGAACGATGTAAAAGCTGCATCTAATACAAAAGTAGAAGGTAGCAAAAACATCAATGTTGATGAAGCTGTAGATCCAACTACAAAAGCTAAAACTTACACAGTTGCATTGAAAGATACTGTAACATTAGGTTCCGGTAACACAGCAGTTAACATCGACGGTACAAAAGGTATCGTAAAAGCTGGTAACGGTGCGAATGCAGTAACTATCAATGGTGTAACAGGCAACATTAATGCAGGTAAAGTTCTAGTTAACGGTGCAAATGGTACTGTAAACAACTTGACTAACATTACTTGGAACCCTAATAACATCACAAGCGGTCAAGCTGCAACAGAAGATCAATTGAAAGTTGTAGATAACAAAATTGATAAGAACACTGAAAACTTGACTAAGAAAGGCTTAAACTTCCAAGCTGATTCTGGCGAAGTAATCCATAAAGATCTTGGTCAAACATTGGATGTTGTAGGTGGCATTACTGATAAAGCTAAATTGTCTGACAACAATATCGGTGTGGTATCCGAAAACGGTAAGTTGAATGTTAAACTTGCAAAAGATTTAACAGGCTTGAACAGCGTAACAACTGGTCAAACAACAATCAACAACAATGGCTTGACTATTGGTGGTAATACATTTGTTACAAACAACGGCTTCAATGCTAACAATACGCAAATCAAAAATGTTAAAGCTGGTACAGAAGATAGTGATGCTGTTAACCTTAAACAATTGAATGAAGTAAAAGCTGCGTCCGATACTAAGGTAAAAGGTAGCAAGAACATTCATGTTGAAGAAGAAATCAACGATCTTACAAAAGCTAAAACATACACTGTAAACTTGAAAGATACAGTGACATTGGGCTCCGGTAGTACATCAGTTCATTTCGATGGTACAACAGGTATCATTAGAGCTGGCGAAGGTGCTAATGCTGTAAATATCAATGGTACAAACGGTACAATCAACTCCGGTAAGGTAACTATCAACGGTGGTTCTGGTACTGTTAACGATTTGACTAACAGAACTTGGGATCCTAATAAGATTACTAATGGTCAAGCTGCGACAGAAGATCAATTGAAAGTTGTAGACAACAAAATTGATAAAAACACTGAAGACTTGACTAAGAAAGGCTTGAACTTCAAAGGCGACTCCGGTGAAGCTATCCATAAAGACCTCGGTCAAACATTGGAACTCAAAGGTGGCGAATCTGATGCTTCTAAACTTTCAAATGGTAACATTGGCGTAGTTAATGAAAACGGCAACTTGAACGTTAAACTCGCTAAGAACCTTAAAGGTCTTGATTCCGTAACTGTTGGTTCCGATCCAAACAAACAAGTTGTTCTTGATGATAAGGGCGTATCTGTAGGCGGTAAAACTTACATTTCTAACGAAGGCTTAAACGCAAATAATCAAAAGATTACTAACGTGGCAGCTGGTGTAAATGATACAGATGCAGTTAACGTTCAACAGTTGAAGAGCAGCATGGCGGCAGCAACTACAACAGTGAAAGCTGGCGATAGCGGCAATACAACTGTAACAGCTACAACAAATGCAGATAAGTCGAAAACATACACTGTAGATATCAAAAAAGACTTGAACTTACGCAGTGTGATTACCACTACTGACGATAAGAAATTCTCTACTGTAACAAACGGTGTAGGTGTTACAAGCACTGATACATTAGGTAATACAACTGCTCTTACTGCAGGTAATGTGAAAGTATCCGATAATCAAAATAATACAACTCAAACAACAGCTAAAGGTGTACTTGTAGATAATCCAACTAAGGCCACTGAATTGACTGCTGATGGTGTTGTAACTACTGATAAACGGACTAAGAGCACAAGAACAACTGCAGATGGCATGGTAGTTACATCCGGCATGGGTGGTACTAAAGTAACTACTACTGTTAGCAGCAACGGTGTTGCAATTACTACTCCTCCAGCAGGTCAAGGTTCCCCTAAAGATGGTACTGGTGCAGTAACATTGACTAAGGACGGCTTGAACAATGGCGGTAATAAAGTAGTTAACATGGCAAGTGGTTATGGCGAAGGCGAAGATATCAACAATATTGCTGATAATAGCAGCAGCTTAACAAATGGTGCTAACATCGGTGACTTGAAGAAAGGTATCGACGGCCTTAAGAAAGCTGGCTTAGACTTTGCAGGTGATAAAGGTGAATTCCATCGTGACCTAGGTCAAAAAGTGACTGTTAAAGGTGGCGTTACTGATGAAAGCAAACTTTCCACTGCAAACAATATCGGTGTTATCTCCGATAATAACGGCAGCTTGAATGTTCGTTTGGCAAAAGATATTACTGGTATCAATTCCATTACAACTATGGATAACTCCGGTCATACAACTGTGACAAACGGTAACGGTATCACAATCAAAAATAATGGTGGTGGCAGCGTATCCTTAACAAGCTCTGGTTTGAACAACGGTGGTAATAAGATTACTAACGTAGCACCAGGCGAAATTAGCTCCACTTCTACTGATGCTGTTAATGGTTCCCAACTTAATCGTGTTGCAAACAGCATGAATAATGTTGTAAACGAAGTTCGTCAAGTTGGTGCTATGTCCTCCGCGTTGTCCGCATTGAAACCTATGGCTTATGACCCTTACGAACCTACTCAAATCATGGCAGGTTACGGTAACTACCGTGGTGACTCCGCATTGGCATTAGGTGTGGCTCATTATAAGAATGAATCCATGATGTTACATGCTGGTGTTGCTTGGGCAGGCAGCAATAGCCATATGATGGCAAATGCTGGTGTAACTTGGAAAGTAGGTAACAGAGACGGCGAAGCAGAAACTGCAGATCGTTATCGTAAAGGACCTATCAGTTCTACATATGCAATGCAACGTGAACTTGCTGCAATGAAAGCTGAAAATCAAGGATTAAAAGGTGAAGTAGCTGATTTGAAAGCTGAAAATGAACAAATGAAAGCTAATATTGCTGCAATGATGGCAAGACTAGGTTTATAATACGTTCATACTGAACATTACGGGTTGAGGATTCCCTTTTGGGGGTCCTCCCACCCGATTTAATTCGTTGATAGAAAAGAGGAATATATAATGAAAAAATCCACTTTGCTTGCTTTCACAGCGGCAGTATTATTCGGCAGTGGCGTATTCCATGTTAATGCGGCATCTGCTACATATGATGATCCATTGCTTTTACCAAATCCAGCTAAAGCGCCTACAACAGGTTCTGTTGTATTGGTTCCAGTGGCTAGCCCTCAGGCGGTGCAAAGTATCCATGAATTTGTGAAAGCATGGGAAAATGCGGAAAAACACATTGCTTTAGCTGAAAGCAAAAAGAATAATCATCAAGCGTTAACTAAAGAAGAAGCTAAATGGTTACATTCTAAAGATAAGCATAATTATGCTGATTATTTCCGTAAACATTCTTTAGGTTATGTACATGGCCAAGAAACTGCATTGAACTGGAATGGTGAAAACCGTAATAAAAACGAGTATAGCTATTACACATTCCCTAAATATGATAAGGACCAAGGTTACACAAATAGCTATGGTTACAATGTATTGCGCAGCATGGTTGATCGCATGAATGAATTGCTTCAAAAACAAAAGGCCGTTGGCGGTCCTTTGACTGATGAAGAAGCACAAGCATTGGAAGATGCTATGCTTGATATCATGGCTCAAGATCAAGAACATGTATCTAATGAAGAATTGCGTTATTACATGAACGAAGCAGTTTGGTTTGCTACAAAACAAACTGTGAAAAATATGTCTGCAGAAGAACCTTCTGTTGGCGATATGCACGAAATTAACCTTCGTGAAGCGATTCAGACAGATAACTAATCGTCTAATACATATATAATTAAATCTTTATATGTATAACTTTTGTTATATAGGGTATGCAGATGCAATACCTTATATATAAAAGTTTTTAATATACAGTGTTGAGACGCAAATAAGGGATTCTATAAACACACTGTTATATAGGCAAGAAGCCGCAACAGAATGCAATATGTATTCTTGTTGCGGCTTCTTTTTGCTTTAAATTCTCGTTATATGATATGTCTAAAAAGTGATATAACTCAAGTTTCGAATCTGTAAAATTAGGCCGTGAAATTGTGCAAAAATAATGGTAAAAATTTTCTGAAATTTATAGTAAAATTTACCCAAATTTTGTTGACATCAGTATATGGAAATGTTATTATATTCAAGTACCCCATATGAAGGGGCACAGATCTTTGAAAACTGAACAATGATAGGTAATCAATCGAAATGATTGAACATATGCCAGAGTGCGGGTTTTGACATAGTCAAAACCAACCATAAT
>ENA-OXEB01000562-OXEB01000562.1-human-gut-metagenome-genome-assembly--contig:-NODE-562-length-11785-cov-6.23171_pt1 | contig 11785 bp, 7 predicted proteins | sample MGYA00249353_ERZ652239 | MGnify/ENA primary metagenome ERZ652239 (study PRJEB26925, sample SAMN05826586) | human gut metagenome | biome: ENVO:2100002; feature: ENVO:00000062; material: ENVO:00002003... | reverse complement strand
GAGATGTGTATAAGAGACAGCTGTAATATTTATCATTCAGGGCCTCCCTTAATACTGTTATATCGTTTATTTTACTTCATTCTTTCGTTGTGATTTAATATTGTTTATCGTATAATTTAAACAGTTTATCGTAGCGTTATGCAGAGAGGAGAACTAATGCAGTATCGGATATTGTCAGAAGAAATGCAGGATAGAGAAGTTAAGGTGTTAATGAGTATGCTGGTGCCTGGGAGTGTAGTCCAGAGAATCGAACGATTACATGATGTCAATGGAATCGATGTCTACTTTAAGCGAGGGGTATCGGATCAGGAGCTTATGGTTTCTTTTTTCCCGGATGAAGTGGAGGCGTGCCAGTTTTATATACCGATTGAAAATCTCAGACTGTATACGCTTTACAATTTGATGGATGGGTACAGCACGTTCTGGAGCCATGCTCCTGTTAATCCGGATAAAGAGTCCAAACTGGCCGATCCGCTGTTAGATGAAGTCATTGCGTTTTGGGAAAGACGGTTTCTGGAAGAAGGAGACCTCAAAGATACACATATGAAATGTGGCGAGACATGGGATCGTATTGTCCATTACAGTATGGAGGCGGATGACGGCCTGAAGGAAGATGTGTCACGGCTGGAAGAATTGGACAGCGCTTTTCAGAGAAACTGCAGGAAATATTTTTATGCTCAGGGCCTGACGGACGCCTATCGGGTACTAAGCCTGGTTGGAGCTTTGAAACCAGAATAAACCGTCTCAGAGGAATAGGATTATGTTATAGAATTGAATAATTGAAAAAGGTCCAGGAAGCCAGTGGTATGCGGGGTTCCTGGGCCTTTTTGCGACATGTGATGTTGCTTTTATTAGAGAAAATTCCATGTATTCAAAGAAATCAAAGGGATTGATTAATTATCGGGCCTGTGATAAGATTCCTATATGAGCACCGTGTACAGGGTGGCAGCCTCCCATCTTACAAAAGAAGGGAGGTGATGTGAAATGGGGACATTTGAAATTTTAAGTCTGCTTTTTTTGGGCGGCACGTTCCTGATCGCATTACTGACCTACATAGACAGGCATAATAAGAAATAAAAAATGCCTACCCTGTCAGCCAACAGGATAGGCGCGTCCTCATGTAGGACGTAACTTGACAATCTGGCTTCCACCTTGTGGGCGGCTGCTCTTTTTATATACTCATTATACATCATAATTTTATAAAATGCAATTATAGATTTATTTCATAAAAAAAGTCTGTTGTGTATTTGAAATTGTACTTGGATCACCATTATCATTCCAGCAACGGTGAATGTGTAAACATAAAGAGTGAAGAGTTGGATAAACTATGAGCTTCAGTTGCACTTATGGTACAACTGGAAGAAGGCGAAAAATCGGCAAGGGAAAATGGCTGGATTTCTGCCGATTATGTGGAGGCTGAATTATCTATTTTCGAGGGGTGTTAGAATGCCATTTACATAATTAATATACAACAAAAGGCATGGATTACTCCGTGCCTTTTGTTGTATAAATGTTTGGTTATGAATTTAGATGGTTTATATTGGGTATGGAAAACTTAATATCCTCATTTTTCAAATATTCTGCTTAATAATCCTTGAAATCAACCCAACCGCAACATTCCGCTCCTCATCAATCCGGGTAACAACGAAGCTGACATCATCCTTTTTCCCGGGGAGCCGGTTGTCATAGCAGGAGTGGGCAATCGCATTAACGCCGATACTAAGCCGCACAAATACTGTCCCCTTATGAATATCGGTTACGGTTCCAGCATATTTACCCTGGATTTTGCACCGGGCCAGGTTGGCCTTGCTGGTATTGCCGTTGACACTCTTCACATCGGCTTTCACCGAGATATTCTGGACATCCGGCGCATCTATCGACAGGATACGGACCAGAATCTGATCCCCGACGTGGAACCGCTCATTGGCGTCACCCAGCCAGTCCCAGGAAAGATCCCTGGCAAGGATGGAACATTCCACACCGAAGATCTCCACGCGGACCACCTTTTCGGCCACGGCAATCACCCTGGCCTGAACGATGCGATCCTCGCACACGCGGGAGTTTCCGGAGCTGTCCGGCATATAAAAGATCTGCCGCTTCTTATACATCGCTTCTTTTCGGCTGGCGACAACACTCCGGCTGGCCGTGTCAAGTCCCTTCACCAGAAAGTCAATTTCACATCCAAGCATATTGCCAAGGACTTTGCTCTGGCGTTGTACCAGATCCCCATAATTATGCTTTTCGTCCTCAATCAGGTTTATCATCATCTCGGCCATGGGGATTACCACCCTCATCTCCTTGTAGTAGATCACCGAGATCATACCACCCTGATCCATTTTTTCGATACCGCCAAGAGTTCCGGTCAGAACCTTTTTGGTGCGGTATGCATTCTGAAATTCATGCCAGACAATATCCTCCCGGCTTTCCGGTGTCTCAATTTCACTGTCCGCATCAATCGTGAGGATGGATGATGGGACTATTTTCTTGACTGGAGCCGTATCCGGAGCGGTTTCTTTGGTGCTTGCTGCTGTTTTTTGAGTTGCCATAATAAATCTCCTTTCGAAATGGTATATAAAAACCGCAATCAAAAGATTTGCGGCAATTAACTGGACATGATAGATTCTTTATCGGTAGGTACGATCTGAAGCTGATTGTCCGGCATGTCTTCCGGTAACTGTCCGGTTTGAAATACTGGAACTGTAGGTTCCGGAGCGGGAACCTTTGGCTTTGAATCCCGTTTTCGTTTGGGTGCCGGAGGCTTTACCATATTCGCAAAGTCCGGTTCTGGAGCCTCCGGCAGTTGTCTCCAGTCCGGAATATGCTCTATCGCCTTTCTGGGAATCAGCTTTTTGCTTTCCGCGTGAAGGGAATAATCAAACTTTTCGGCCTTTAAAACCTTCTGGCTCCTCAGAATGATAAGCTCCTGGTCCAAAGGAAACCGTAATACCTCGTCCATGGTGAGCAGTTTCCGCTTCCCAATGGATCTTGTCTCCCGGTATTCCGGTGTATAGTCTGAAATGCGCCAGGTTCCCAGCTGTTTAGCCTGGCTGGATACTCCGATAGTAATTTCTCCGGTCCGGTCTGAAATAAATGTGGCTGTAAGCTCATCTGTACAGCCCAAAAATAGCTGTGTATCACAGTTTCCGATAATTTCCTGCCACTGATTTAATGGATACCGGTTTTGCATCTGGGGCAGGTTCTGGAAGATACATGCCAGAAACAGCGACCTGCTTCGGATGGTACTGATTTTTTTGGTAAGATCCGGTATAACTCCAATATTCGCCAGCTCATCGGCCACGATCTGCACTGGGACAGGGAGCTTGCCACCCACCCCATGTTTATCCGCATACCGGACGAGCTTGATAAAAACAAAGCTCATGAACATGGAAGAGAGGAAATCAAAGGTACTGTCCTGATCGCTGGTGATACAGAAATAGGCACATTTTTCATAGCCTGGCCGCGTCAGATTGATCTCGTTGTAGCTGGTGATCTGGCGGATCAGTTTATTCTGAAATACCTGCAGCCGGGAACCGAGTCCAACAATCACGCCGCTCCTTACCGTATCAGACGCCTGCCGGAAAATGGAATAAGGCGCCTTAGCCGGATGGGAGACCGGCAGCAAATCAAATAGGCTGTTCAATTCCTGCTCCGAGGTAGTCGTGAGGAGCTTGTATACCTGACCGATATTCTTTCCCGCAGGTGGAAATCCCTGCTCTACATACAGCACCAGTGCTTTCAGCAGGTTCAGCTCCGCGTTATCCCAGAAATGGTCCGGTTTGCCCGAACCGGTATTTTTGATAATGACGTCTGCAAAGAGCTGGGCCATGGTTTCCTGCCCTTCAATCTCCATCAGACAATTCCATGAATCAGAATTTTCCGGATTAACCAGGTTAAATGCCCGGACGGTATAGCCGTTGGACTCCAAATATGCGGCCATATCTTCATAGAGTTATAGCGATAGGTAACTTTTTGATGTTATCTCCAAGTTTTCCCCCGCTTCACACCGTACATGAAACTTTCGCTTCATACGGCGTTCCATCATATCCAAATAGATTTATAAGTTATTTCCCAGTTATTGTCTGGTATCCGTAATTCGTCCGTATTCTGTTCAGTTTTTTCTTCTGCTGACTATTAAGAACATAACCTTTTAACAGTGATTTTGCTTCATCTGCTGATTCTGTTAGGATTGCCTTTGCAATGGGAATTTCCACAAATGCCAGATTAGAATATCTGTCAAGGTTATCTCCTTTGTCTGATTTGTGAATACATATCAGAGTGGACGGAGTTCCTCGACGATTCATTACATAGCAGTTGCCTTGTTGTGCGATATATGCCGAAATACGATTGTCGTTAAACTCTACGCTATCGGCAGGGTTTTCATTTTCCAACAACGCTCGGATTTCTTCTTTTGTTACAACTACAACGTCCTCATGCACCTTGTTTCTCCCTTGCTTTGTAAAATTACAAATATCTTGCGAGAAATTCATAGGATTTTTGTGTTGTACTCCTTGAATCGGCAATAGCGGATTATCCGCAATCATCACTATTTTTGTTTTTGGTCTGATTCCTTTTGTCCTGCTCTGAAATTCTGAACTTGTACTTTCAAATGGAACTGATTTTGCAATGTTCCTTAAACGGATTCGTATGGTCGGTAAGAGAGCGTAACTTACTTCTGTCAGGTTGTTATATACGTTAGTTGCTATGCAGTAGTAATTCTGCATACCGATAACTGTCAGATTATATCTGCTGATATTGAAGCCAGTCGTATGTCTGGCTATATCTTTTACCTTTAACTTTAGATTTGTTTTCGCTTTCTTTAATGCTTTTTGGTTCATATCTGTTTTGGCAACATAACCGTGTTTCGTTCTTCCTTTTGGAATGACTTTGATTTTGAACCCCAGAAAATCTGATGAATTTTTCTTCAGATTTACTACCTTTGATTTCTCTGGACTGATTTCTAATTTCAGTCTTTTATTAAGAAAATCTATGGTACTGTGGTAAAATCTTTGTGCTTCTCCATAGGTTGAACACATGATTTTAAAATCATCAGCGTAACGTACAATAAAACCGCTTTTCAGTTTGGTATATTTCTTTGCGTATTGAAGCCACCCATTTTTACTGCGGTTCTTCGGCTGGAATGTTTCCCACTGACTGCTTACCCACCAGTCTAATTCATTAAGGACTATGAGGGAGAGCAGTGGACTTAACAGACCGCCTTGTGGTGTTCCTTTTTCTGGGACACCCTCGCCGTCAATTTCAGCTTTCAGCATTTTGCTGATAATGCAAATCAATCTTTTATCCCGAATACCAAGTGTCCAGATTTGTTTTAATAGTTTTCCATGATTGACATTATCGAAAAATCCTTTAATGTCTACGTCAACACAGTAATGATATTTTGATAAATTTATCAGTGTCGTTACTCTGCTGACTGCATGGTGGGCACTTCGATTCGCACGGAATCCATAGGAATGATTATGGAACTTTGGTTCGCATATCGGCTCTAGGACTTGCAGGATACATTGTTGTACCAGCCTGTCCCAGATACACGGAATCCCCAATGGACGCATTTTATCGCTCCCAGCTTTGGGAATGAAAACACGTCTGACTGATTTCGGGCGGTAGTCGTTAAGACTTTCCCGAACGGTAGCGACAATCTCAGCATTACTGAATCGTTTTATATCATCTATCGTCATTCCGTCCGTTCCAGCCGTTTTACTTCCACTGTTTGATTTCAGATTACGGTAAGCTAAACAAATATTTTGTTCCGAACCAATAATTTCAAGTAACTTATAAAAGTTATTACCGTTCTTGCTCTGTGCGTATAACTCGTCATAAATATGTTGCATATCATAATACTCGTTATAGCGGAGCTTGTTTTTCTTTAGTATGGTCTGTACCCTCCTTGTTTGCAGGAGCAAGTACATCTCTTAGTCTTACTCGAACCCATACCATTTTTCTTAGTAATTCTATTCTTCATATGACTAGTGGCTATCCCTCCACCGCTTGTTATCACGGTTTCATAGGTACTGTGCCACCACTCTCACTGACATTAACACACCTTATATCATTGCTAATCTCACAATAACTTTCTGATGTGAACACTTCACAGACAGTAAAATCTCCATGTTGTCAGCTTTCAACGTTCCAAACACACTATCTGTACATATATCCTTAGGTTTCCTCTATAAGCCTGCTACCTTGATAACGCCTTTAACGTTATATGGATTTTCATAAATGCAGAGTCTTACTCACCCACAGTAGCGACACTATTTGTGTCACTGGACATTTCTATCCAGCCCCGATATAGACCTGTACATTCAAGGATTCGTCAGTAGACCTCTCATCTACATTCTAACCATAGATATTTTATAGACTTCCGGCATATAAGACACAACGCCCACCTCTGGGAATCTTTCGTCAGCATTATCTGTTACGGTGTCTGTCTGCCGACTTCACCGAGCTTCTGACAGAGCCTTGTTTACTCAAGTTTCTGCCAGTCGGAGTATTAAAGTAGCCTTTCAGGGCGTTACCCCGTCATTCGACTATTCGTGTGTTTAGTTCTCCAACACACATTAAATATTGATTTAATGAAGTGCTGTGCCTACTCTTTTCAAGCAGGAACGTTTCGCACCGCTTTTGGGATCGGTTATAATCAGCGATTCCCCTCTGGCAACGCATCCAAATATCAGATTGCGGGCAAAGGCTCTGGACTTCATGGAGCCGGAGGCACCGTAAACGGCAATATTCCGGTTCATTCTTGTATTCTCCGGTAGGCAGATGGCCTGATTCCCCAGCTTTCCAAGGATAATCCCGCGTGTGTGGCTGGGATCTTTGACAAGCTCCAGTACCTTATGCATTTCCTCTTCCGTCATAAAGCCGGAGGTTCCATAAGCACCCTGGTCGGAGTATTTTAAGTTCCGTTCCTCATCATAGATCAGCTTATCCCCAAAGCCTATTCGCATCACCATGAAGATCAGAAGCCCAAGCAGGGACAGGCAAATAAAAATTCCATACAGATTGTACGGGAAAATCGTCATGGCATGAAAACAGGCGGAAGGACTGCCGGAAGGAAATCCGGGGGAAACAGAGTTTCCCAGGCTGTATCCGTTATCCAGCCAGGCGTTGTAGTTTATAAAAAACTGTGAGAGATAACCGGCTGCATAGAGTATCGGCAGGATTATGGGCGGAAGCAGGAATACCAGCTTCCATAATTTCTGTTTCAGTTGAAAAACCTCCTTTTAAATTTTTCAAGGTCGATTGTGCTGGCGGATACGGCATCGCCTGCGTATTCCAGGATAGCTGCCTTCTGGAAGTCAAAGCATAGAATCTGGCCGGTAAGCTGGTGCATCCGGAGCGCGGTAATAAAGCGGCAGATTTCCAGCATGTCAAAGTCATAGGCAAAAAGCACAGGGATTCCCGGTTCCTGGACTGCATCGTGTTCAAATGGAAAGGCTTCGCGGTCTGGCGGCTGTAAGTCGGCCCCCAGCAGGCCCGCCAGCTTTTCAAGCAGCGGTGGAGAGGACAGGAGTTTTATCAGCGCTTCCCCGGCTGGGGTGTCCGGAACAAAATGAAAATAGTCATAGCTGGTATCCAGCGCAAAGCAGCATTTATGGTAGCCCCCGGTGCTTCTCATCAGGACAGAAGCTGTATACATATCCGTACCAACCATAATGGCATGGATTTGGGTATCTGCGCAATAGTGCCGGGAAAGGACACCCTGGTTAAGATGGTGTTGTAAAATGGCCTTCAGCTTAATCTCTGTATTATAGGACCATTTCATAGCACAGTCCCCGGTATAGTAAATCACGTATACCGTGGAATCCGACAACAGAACGCCCATGGTCCGGGAATTATTGACCTTTACAGTTTCCATTCCCAGTTCTTTAATCTCACGGGAATGATAGTATACAGGACAGGGCAGCGCCTGCATGGCAGCTGGTTCCCCGGCCTGGAATAAATTTGGTTTCCGGTCCCGGAATATTTCAATGCCGGCCGCTGTCAAAAGCTGGTATGTACGGGCGGTCTGATGGAGCCGGAGCCTGCGGGGCGGTTCGCTGCGGGGCTGGTTGGTATCGGAACTGCCCGTCAGATAGAAGGAAAAACGTTCCGGATTCTTGGCCAGGAGAACCTTCTTGCCGACTGATGAGAGGCGGTAGCCACGGAGCTTGTCCCGGTAATGTGTTTTTAGAAGGCGCTCATCCTTTAAGCGGGTAATTATTTTTCCACCATAACTGCCACCCATGCCAAGGCGCCAAAGTAGGTCGGCTGGGAACTCGCCTGACAGGGCGGTTAGCTCCATGAGCCTGTACTGGAATGTATCTGTATTCAAAGTTTAATCCTCCCTTACTTAACCGTATCCGACTGAAACTCCGGTAAAACTGTGCCTTCTGGAAATGCCGGAATCGGGAGTTTCCAGGGGAATTTCAGCGCTTTTTACCGTAGTCGGATAAAATGTGATTGAAAAACTCAAAAATCCGACATGGATTTCAGGCGGCCTTCATGGTTTTTCAGCCAGTTCGGAAACTGCCCGCAGGCCATTAAAGTAACAACCGTGCAGTCCTGCGGCCCAAACTCGGTTGTATGATAGGTGTCACATAAAAGCCCCGTGTCGTCCACCATCAAGAAGGCGGCGATGGTATCCAGAATCATTTTGCATTCCATATTGTCGTAATCCCGGATTCGGCCGATGGAAAGTTCTTCATTAAACACATGGGAGAAGCAGACCACGCATTCCCCGTATTTCGTAACGGCGTTTTCATTGACATAGCATTTCAGGGCGTAGTAGAGCGGATCGGTCAAAAACGTGGTGCGTTCCTGCTTCCTTTTCTTAGGAAGAAGCCCCGGCAGGGTGATAGATGTCATGCCGTCCTCCTGTGAGATTGAAATACCGTGGGCCTGGACTGTTTTTTCCATCAGGGTGGCCTTTGGTACAATGTTGGCGGCATAGATTAAGCCCCTCAGTGAGCAGGCGATTTTTTCCGCCCGGATCGCGGCGTCTGTGCTGACCTCTTCATAGTTCAGCGGGTATTTTTCTGTATCGGTAATACGCATGGCGAGAATTGCATTGGTGATTTTGGGCAGTTCATCTTCAATTCTCTGCAGGCGTAAATTCAAAATTCTTCTATCCATAGGGGGTGGTTACTCCTTGCTTTTTATAATATTGTATGGTTCCATCAGGAAATACCCGGCAGAAAGCCGTGATACATGGAAAGTCCAGTTTGCTTATCTGGGATTCTGCTTCCACAATCACAAGCCGGTGCGGGCGCTCAGTAGTTGGAAGTGTGGATACCGCATGGTTTATCAGCAGTTCTTTTCCCGATGGAACACTAATTACTTCATATATTTCATCTTTTGCAAAAAAGGTGAGTATGACCGGATAGTTGCTGGCAGTATGGTAAGAAACCTGTGGGAGAAAATCCAGAAGCACCCATATTCCAGCCAGCGTGTCCGAATCTATTACCGTATCCTGATACATCGTAACCGTATCCGTCAGGCGATTGTAATAAATCCGCCCCTGGTGATCCAGCCGCGTCAGGAGGCCGGAAAGGACATCCTCCTTCAGTTCTGGTACCAGACGCATAATCTGGCCGTAAGTCAGGCACTGGTATAACGACAGGTAGCGCAGCAGTTCGGCCGTCTCATGTTCATGCCGTTTATGATACATTGGATTCCCTCCTTCAGTTGTAAGTATTGTATAAGTACACTCTACGTATAAAAATCAGCAGGTCAAATATGTACGTACACTCTACATATATGTTACGCAGTAGCCGGTTCCTGGCTTTGCTGCCTTTGCCTTGCAATCATTTTTTTCAGTTCTTCACGGTCTGTTGTGATAAGCTCTTTTTCCAACTGTGACGCTTTAAACTCTACCGTGACGTTATTGTTGTTTGTGGATATCAGGGCGTTACCGCGCTCAAAATGAGTGATAGCCATGGTCTCGGCCTCTGATAAATGCAGAATATCCTGTACTCTCTGGGCCTCCTCATCCTCCAGGTTGAGAACAATTTTTGTTTTAGAGTTATTGATAATGCCTTTCCCGTACTTGCCGTCATCCAGTGCGAAGAAATCGTTTAAATCCTGGGTCGCACAGATTGCCGCCCCGGCGTACCCTCTTATAATTTTAAAAATCTCAAGAACAAATTCCGCGGCAAGACGGTTGGAAGAAGCGCCTATTAATTGCCATGTCTCATCAATAAAGATTGCTTTTTCAATGGTACGGTCCTCCTTGGCCTTATCCCAGACGAAATCCAGAGCTATAAACATGCCAACCGTCAGCAGATCGCCTGTCAGCTCGGAAATATCCAGGACGGTATACTTATTGTCCAGATTTACATTGGTTCTCTGGTTAAAGGTAGAAGCAGAACCATGTACCAGACGGTTTAAGATATTTGCCATGCGTCTGGTATCCGGATTCTTTTTCAGAATGTTATAAACATCCTCCAGAACCGGCATTTCTTTGTATTGGTCCGGGTGTTCCGGATCAATCAGGCTTTCATTATTATGTGTGATTCCTTTCCCGTTGTAAGTCTGAATCAACACCTCATCTAACAGCTGTTTCTCCTCATGGTTCATGTCCGGAATCAAGAGTGAAAAGAAGATATGAAGCCGTTGGATTTTAGCGGCCAGCTCCGATTTATCGACGATTGGACCGTCAAGCAGCTCATTCGTCGCCTTGTCCGTTTTCCGAATTTCCATAATGTTGATACAATTCCGGGAGGCCGGTGAAATCTGGATAAATTCTCCGCCGATATTGGTGCAGGCCCGGTGGAACTCATGACCTTTTAATGGGGCGATGATAAATACCTGGATATTTTTCCGTCGCATCCTTAGCGCCATAAGTTGCATGGAAAAGGTCTTTCCGGCTCCGGAAGTACCCAGCAGCGCAATGTTGGCATTTTTATAGACGCGGCTGTTGAAGATGTCCACGATAATCAGGGAATTGTTGTGCTTATTGACCCCCAATAAAATGCCGTTATCGTCGCACATCTCAAAGGAGGTAAAGGGATAACAGCTCGCGGCGCTGGTTGTGAGCAGATTGCGCTTAGAGCGCTCAAACAGCTTTTTCTCCAGCGATACCAGCGGTAGAGCCGACAGAAGCGCCTGCTCTTCCCGGAAATGGCAGGAGACGGCTTCCATATCCTGTGACAGCAGAAGTTTTTTCATTTCATTACTCCGCCACTCCAATTCTTCCAGCGATTCCGCCGTAATCGTGATAAGGGTGTTGAGGTAGTAAAAATCCTCGTTGTTTGACAGCCCTTCCTTCAGAAAATATCCGGAACGGATTGCACTGTCTAGGTCATCATAATCAGAATTCGTGTCTGAAGCTTCCTTGATTTTTGAACGGTTAATCCGGAGCTGCTGGCCCAGCTTCTGCTGAATCCGGTCCTTCGGTTGGCGGTCAAAGAAAAGGTCAACGTCGATTCCGTCCCCGGCGTTTACAAGGAGCGAGATCCAGCCTGCACAGACCTGTGATCGGTAGCCTCTGGATGGAATTAAGAGATAGGTATGGTATACCCCGTCCATCACCACATAATTACTGCTGTCTCTTATACCCGGACAGGGAGCGGCTTTTCCACGCTGGACTTCCGGTTTAAAAGGCTATATAAAATATCGGTTGCCGCCTCATCCGCATTATCCGGCTGGACAAGCTCATTTCCACACTGTTGAAGATACGTCCGGGCCGTCTGGACTGCTGTAGTGAGGGCATTGATGGCATCCATCTCTTCATTATGGCGGTTGCTGCCCGTAAACGGCTCATACTGAAATCTGTCTCTTATACACATCT
>ENA-OXEB01000557-OXEB01000557.1-human-gut-metagenome-genome-assembly--contig:-NODE-557-length-11866-cov-10.7064_pt1 | contig 11866 bp, 11 predicted proteins | sample MGYA00249353_ERZ652239 | MGnify/ENA primary metagenome ERZ652239 (study PRJEB26925, sample SAMN05826586) | human gut metagenome | biome: ENVO:2100002; feature: ENVO:00000062; material: ENVO:00002003... | reverse complement strand
CCGCCTCGCACGATTCAGGCGCCACGCACGTCTCCCAGGCATCCCGTCCACAGGCTGGCCAAAAGAAAGGCTTCTTCAGCAAGTTAAAAGACGCACTGAGCTGAGAACGGGTTGGAAAATGGCCGCTTTGCCTTGCGGGAGTAGGGCTGAGCGGCTTTTTCCGTTTTAACCGGTTTTAACGGTTTTTAACCTGTTTTTACGGAAAATGTGGGCAAAATGTGGGCAGAAATCGAGCCCGCGAAGCCCTCTGCCACAACGCGAAATCAGCCCCGTCCGGCAGCAGTCAAGCTCTGTGCGAGCTGTCTGCGATGCCGGACGGGGCCGAACTATGTGTGGTTATGCGGCGCGGTCGAGGCGTTGTTTGATGGCGCTGACGCCGATGAGCGTGCCGGCGAGGATGCCGAGCGCGTTGAGGGTGGTCACGATGGCGTCCACGTGGGGCCAGCCCCATGCGGGGCCGACCGTGTTGACGAACACGGCGAGTGCTGGCAGGACGATGAGGCCGAGCCATTTGAGCACATCGTAGACGCGGCTGGGGATGAGCCAGTCGGGCACGTCATGGGTGACGTCGGCGGTTTCGGGCCAGTCGCCCGTGTCGATGCCGGGGAGTGTTTCGCCGGTGTCGGCCGGGGTTTTGCTGTCGGTCATGTTTGCTCCGATCAAAAAAGGATGATGATGGTGGGTGATGCCGTCACCCGGTCATGCGGATGACGGCATCGGTTTGGGTTAGCGGCAGGTCACCGTGTCGCCCACGTAGTAGACGTTGATGTTGCCGCTGGGGACCGAACACTGGGAGACGCTGTAGCCGTGGGACGTGGCGAACTCCCACACGGTGTCGCCCCACTGGAGGACCTTGGAGACCCCGGTGGACGGTGCGGGGGTGGCAGTAGAGCCGCCGCCGTAGGTGACGACATCGCCCACGTAGTAGCGGTTGATATCACCGGATGGCGTGTGCCACATGGACAACGGCCACGCGTTATACGCTACGGCGAGTCCCCAGATGGTCTCGCCCCACTGCATGACGTGGCTGATGCCACCCGTGCTGGGAGTGGGCTGGGGGTTGTTCGGCTGCACGGGCGCGGCCGGTGTGGCCGGAGGCGTGGAGCCGCCGGCCGGGTTGGCGTACAGGTCCCACTGCCATGCCTCGCCACGGAACACGTTGAGGTCGATGGGACTCCACGTGTTGACCACACCAGTACCTGAGTACTGGCGCATGGCCTCACCGTATGCGCCGATCATCCACGGATTGGCCTGATAGCCGGTCGGGCTCATGTTGGCGTACTGGGCGATCCACAGGCCGTAGTTGCTGCGGATGTCGCCGGGGATGGTGCCGGCCACGGGGCCGGTGTAGAGCAGCGGCTTGACGCCGCCCGAGAGCCGTTCGCATTCACCCATGAAGCGGCGTACCCAGTCCCAATTGCCCCATGCGGGGTTGTCGTCCATCTCCCAGTCGAGGGCGACGATGCCGTGACGCCAGTAGTTCGACGTGTTCCGGTAGAAGAACTGGGCCTCGGCTTCGGGGTTGCCGCCCATGGCGTAGTGGTAGAGGCCGAACCGTTTGCCGGACGCCTGCGCCTGGGCGATCATGCGGTTGGCGTCGGTGTTCACACCGGACACGAGGCAGTTGTTGTTGACCTGTCCGGTGCCCCATGTGGTGCCGACCACGACGAAATCGGCCTGCATGTTATACACGTCCGCGCCGCACTGCCAGTTGCTCATGTCCACGCCCTGCATGTCCGCGTGCGCGGTCGCCGGCGCGGACGCGAGCAGCACGGCGAACAGTGCCGCGATGAGGGCCTGTAGCGGCTTGCTTTTGTTTTTGAACTTGCCCAAATTCGTTTTCCTTCCTATGTGATGGGTGGGCATGAAAATAGCCCCCGCCGGAATCGGCGAGGGCTAAGCCTTTGGTTTTCTCGGCGCTATCGGCGCGTCCTGTATGTCCTGATTGACTTGGGTGCCGTGCCCGTTGCCACCAAGCGCGTGGTAGGTGGCGTACACGCCTTCGGCGCGGGTTTTGAGGTCGTTGTCGGCGATACCGCCCGCGGCGACCATCTCACGCTGCATCTGCTCCAATTTGCACAGGAGCATGGTTTTCACCCCATCCTGCAGTGGGTCGAGCCGCTGGTCGAGCTGGGTCAGGCTCGCGTCCACCTGATCGAGCCTTTGCGACAAGGCCGGGTCCGGTTTGCCCGCTTGGTCGATGCGGCGCAGTATCCATCCGGAGACCGTGCCGCCGCACGTGGTGATCACGGAGACCAGGATCGCTGCCCATACGGGTATCATCTCGGTCAAGTCATGGCCTTCTTTCCTTTCGCTAATTGTTTTGCAGTGGCATGGTGTGGCCGGGCAGCGCGTTGGGTGTGGCGATGCTGTCGAGCACGTCGAGCACGCTCCGGTTCTTCTCGTCGAGGTCGTCCCTGAGGGGTTTGTCGTGGTTGTTGGTGATCTCCCCGCGCGTGGCCCGGTCGCGCTCCCTGCCTTTCCGGTCGCCCCACAGGGCGGTGGCGATGTTCGATACCACGGTCAGTGCGGCCACGATGATGTACGTCCAGGCGGGCAGGCCTTCGGGAAGATTCATTGGTGTGCCTCCAGGATTTTCGTCTTTTTCCGGGTTTCGCGGCGCAGGTAGTCCTGTCTGAACGCCTCGTAGCGCGCGTGCCCGTCCCGTTGCCGCCCAGGTCGCAGTATCGCTTGCCGGCCTCCAATTGGCGTTCGTGCTGGGTGCGCTGGTGTGGGCGAACAGTTCCGTGCGCAGCTGGTTGAGCTGGAGCTCGTTGAGGCTGTCCTCCGCGTTCTCCAGCCGCTCCCAGTCGCGGTCCAGTTTGGCTTGCAGGGTCCTGATGGTGGCGGGGTCGGCCAGCGCGTCGTCGAGCTCCTGCCGGGTTATGGTCATGCTCCTGCGGTCGAGGCGTTTGAGCAGCCACGCGACGAATGTTCCCGTGCCGCCGCGCCCAATATCGCGATCAGCAGGGTCGCCCATACGGTTATCTTCTCGGTCAAGTCATGGCCTTCTTCCCCTCGCTGGCGGTCATTGCACGGCCTTGATGTTGATTGGTGTGAGTTTGGTTTTGTCGGGTGTGCCGTCCGTGTAGGTCAGGTCGCGGTATTCGACCTGGCCGGCGATTGCGCCGGTGTTGATGTCCCTCGTGTGGCAGTGTTCGAGGCGCATGCTGTCCCATACGCCCAGGGAGTCCATCCGGCAGCCGTAGGCCTCCAACCGTCCCTTGGCGAGGCGGAAGCCCGTGTATGCGCAGTCGCGCATAACGATGGTGCCGGCCGCTCCGGAGTAGCAGCCGTACGATGTGGTTGCGACCCGGCCGTCGGTGTTGAACCGGCAGCGTGCGAACATGACGTTGTTGAGCGTGATCGCGTCGTTGATCACAACGAGGTAGAGGACGCTGTCGTACGCCTCGACGCGCGTATGCGACGACTCCCGCCACGACCGCCACGCGATCGTCCCCTCGCACGCCTCGAGACGCACGAGCGCGTCCATGTCGAGGGAGCCCCCCATCAGGGTGACGAGCCGGTTCGGCTCGTCCGCGGCTTTGTCGACCCTGCAGTCGCGCATGGCCACGCTCGCGTCCGCGGCCTCGACCATGCTCCCGCTCTGGCCCCACAGCCTGCACCGCACCATGTGCACGTGCTTGCCGGTGTAACCGGATCCCGACGCGGCGGTATAGCCGTTGCGGCTGTACGCCACCGCGGATACGGCCACCCAGTTGCGCGCGTCCGGCTCGCCGACGAACCAGCAGTCGGAGAACGTGACTTGCACCTGCTCGCCGGTCACGCTGGTCTCGTTGCCGTACGTGCCGCCGTCCCTCCCGTCCCAGACACTCTTCGCCTCGCAGGCCGTCGCCTTGTCGCCGACGTAGAACCTGCATCCGGCCACGACGGCGCTCCAGCAGTTGTACAGGTCGAGCGAGTCCCAGCGCGACCCCTGCCCCTCGAACACGCACGAGTCGAAGCGGCACATGTACTTCGATCTCACCGACACGTACTCCTTGTGGCTGAAGTCCGGGCTGGTCTCGTCGCCGAGCGTCCGGTACACGTCCCAGTCGGAGCGCTCGAACCGGCAGCCGCTCATGTCCATCGTGCCCATGAGCCTGCCGGTCTCCCCGGACGCCTGCACGCGGATCCCGATGTTCATGAACTCGCAGTTGCGGAACTCGAGTCCGGCCATCTGGTCGAACACGATCTGGTGGTTGCGGAAGTCGCTGCCGTTGCCCGAGTACGCGCCCGAAAACACGCAGTTGACGAACGTGGCGCGCGCCAGCCCCTTGCGTTCGTCGCGCCCGTTCATCGTCCACAAACGGCCCGCGGGTTTGAAAAACCGGCAGTTGACGAACACCATGTCGTCCGCGGACGACATCTGGGTCTCCGGGTAATCCCGGTCGAACGTGCAGTTGAGGTAGACGCGCCGGCGCGGCACCATCAGGCTCGTGTTGTCACGCTGTATGACCACGTCGCGCAGCAGGACGGGCAGCAGCGCGTCCACGGCCGCATGCGACCTCGAATCGACGGCCGACAGGTACGAGGCCACCGCCTCGTCCGCCGGCACCGCGTTCACGCCCGGCAGGCCGCGCGGGCCTTCGGGTCCTTGCTTGCCTCTTGGCCCGGGCATGACAGACTCGACCAAATCCACGATCTGCTCGCTCATAACAACTCCATTCCGTCTAATCGCTTAATATCCAGCAGCCCCAGCCGACCGTGCGCACGGTCGCACCCGAGGGGCTCACGACCACGCATTTCCACCGGCCGGACCGGCGTTGTTCCCAGATTTCGGCCGTGAACGCCGATGGCGGGATGTTCGCCACCGCATGACCGTCGTCCGTCATCTCGTCGCACGCCCGCGAATACCACAACTCCACGCCGTCCGGGCTGCGCAGTTCGATGCGACCGCTCCACGCGCTCAGATCCACCGGCGTTATCTCACCGGTCGACAGATCCCGCTTGCGCCAACGGCCGCCCAAACGCTCGCTGTCGCCACGCACGAGACGCACGTCACGCGGGACCACGCGTTTGCCGTACACGCCGTTCATATGCTTCCTCCCCTCACTGATCCGCTCATCCGGTGACCGTGCCCTTGTTCTCCAATGCGGTCACGCGCTGGTCGAGCTTCGACAACTGGTCCTTGAGCCACACCTGGTTCTTGTAGAGCGTGTGCTGGATCTGGTCGACGCGGCCGTCCGTGGCCGCGAGACCGCTCGTGATGGCCTTCAACTGGTTGACCGTGCTGCCCTGATCGTCCACGATGGATTTGAGGGTCTTCTGCTGTTCGGCGAGCTGTTCCTGCGCGGTCTTCAGTTCGGCCTGCTGCCGTTCGAGTTGCTTCTGCTGTTCGGCAAGCTGCCGTTGCTGCTCGCCGATCTGTTCCTGTTGCTGCTGCAGTATGACCTGCTGCAGGCCCTGTGCCTGGGTGAGTTCGTCGAGTTTCGAGGTCAGTTGGGTCAGTTCGGTGCCGGTGGGCCGGTTCGCCTCCTTCTTCGACGCCTCGCGTTTGCGTTGCGCGTTGACCTGGCGGGAGGCCCAGTCGGCGCCCGGCGACGAGTACACGCGGGTCAGATCGGTGACCGGCGTATCCAACGGTTCGCCCTTGTCGGCGTCGACGCCCGTGACGACGGCTTGGGCGAGGAGCCTCATACCTTCGTCGTTTGGGTTGATGCCGGTGGCGTGCATGTCGGGGTCGGAGCCACAGATGGCGCGCATGTTGCGGATGACGAGCGCGTCGGCCGAGGTGCCCGCGAGGGTGATCGCGGTGAGAATATGCCCCTGTTTCGCGATTCCTTCGGCATCGGCGGCATCGGGGATGCAGCCGGGGCCGACGCCCACGACGATGCGCGCCGCGGGAAACAGCCTCTTGGCTTTTCCGATCGTGTCCGCGACCGCCTGCCGCATGTTGGCCAGCGACTGGTAGGAGTCGGTCAGTCCGGTCATCAGGAACACGTAGCCGACCTGACCGTGCGCGTATCCGGTGTCGGCTTTCGCAGCGTCGAGCTGCATACTGATGGCGTTTCCGTCGACCAGGTATCCGGCGTCGGTTTTCGCGTAGTTGTGTTCGGTCAGGTTCAGTTCGCCGCTGGCCAGCGTGCTGTACCGTTTCGCCGCCGTGCTGGCACCGGTGCCTAGGGTGACGCTGTCGCCGCACCATACGGCGTGCGTTCCCGCCGGTATGGCGCGGGTCTGGTTGATTCCGCTCACGTGTCGTTCCTTTCCTGGGCCTGCAGGGTGAGCCAGTCGCTGTCCGCGGAGCCGCTCAGGTCGGTGATCTTCAGTCTGAGCAGCCGGGAGCCGAGGTGGTCGTCCTCGACGCGCAGGTCGGCATGGTCGCCGACTTTCACATGGTGTTCCTCGCCGACCTTGACCTTGTAGGTTTCCGCGGGGAACGCGCCCTGGGCGAGGTCTCCCAACGCGTGCGCCTGCAATGTTCTCAGGTCGCTGACCGTGGTGTGCGTGGTATCCGCGGACTGGCAGAACAGGTAACCCTGGTCGGTGAGCCGGGCGGTGGTGCGCCGGCACATGAGGGTCTTGTCGCCGTCCTTGCCGCCGGTGAGCCACGCCTGCGAGGTCATCGACCCGCCGGCCCCGGCCACCGAGGAGAGGATGACGCGCTGGCCGGGTATCACCGCGTTCCACCGGTGCGTGTTATCGATGAGCTCGTTTCCGGCATGCAGGTCGAATATGAGACTTCCGTCGGGTCTGATGCGCGGGTCGAAACGTATCTCGATGCCGTGTTCGAGGCTTGTCAGGTCGAGGATCCGGTCGGCGCAGGTGGCCAGATCCCACGCGTAGTAGGTGCGGGTCCTGTCGCCACCGGTCACCGGAGGCAGGCTGATGGGCAGGCCGCCCCATTGCATGGCCTCGGCGGTCAATCCGCGTGCGATGTCCGCGTAGCTGCCTTTCAGGGTGAGGTCCATGTCCCCGGCGGGGTGTTTCTCGTCGAGGAGCATGCTCCCGTCGCGCCACGAGTCCTTGAGCGCATGGTTGATGACGAGTCGTTTGGTCAGCAGGGTCAGGCCGCCGCCCACAGTGAGCTTCAGGCTCCGGTTCTCTGCGTCCCACTCCCAGTCCGTCAACGGGCCCGCATGCACCACTTCGAAACCGCCGTTGGTGGCGCGTTGCAACGCGATCAGCGCCTTCCAGCAGCGCAGGGATTCGAACAGTCCGAGTCTGGCGGCGGTCCGCGTGTAGTCGACGGTCACGTTCATGGATCCGGGCTGGTTCAATGATTCCGTCCAGTCGGCGGCCGTGTAGGGCAGTCGGTAGAGGTGCCGGCCGGTGACCGGCTCGTACACGTGTACCGTCAACGGGGCGAGCTGTGATGCCATGAGGTCACCTCCATGCCGGTCGTACGATCATCGACGCCGCTCCCCCGCCGACGACGACGGCCGATACGACGGCGCCGCCCGGCGGGATCTGGAATGCGTCGTCATAGGTGACAATGCCCGCGCTGGGTATCATGTCCCGGAAATCCAATGCCAGATTCTGCGCGTCGCCCTGCCATTGCACGCGATGCCCGGCATACCACAACGTCAGCGAGGTCGCATGCCCCGATATCCTCACGTTTGGCCATGTGGCCGCCGTGCCGGGGTTCTGGCAGCGGATCACGCCGCCGGATGCCGTGTAGGTGACCGGCTGCCCGTATTTCAACGGGTCTGGACAGTAGATGATGAGCGTGAAAGTGAACGCGCGGAGACTGAGCAGCATGCTTGGTGCGGGATCATCGGCAAGCCAGCCGGTCAGGGTACGCGCTCCGAGCGTATCCTCCACAAGCAGGGTGACCGGCTGATAGGCGAACGCGCATATCCTGTCGCGGAACTGCGCCGCGGCCACGGTCGAGAAGCGGGCCATCGCGCATTTGATGGTGACGGTTCGAGATTCGCCGGTGAGACGGCTGGGCCAATATGATCCGTCCTGTTGAGGTATCGGGATGCCGGTTTCCCGTGGTTTGGGCGTGCCAAACAGTCCGTCGATGCCATTGAGGGTGATCCATGCATTCGCCCGGTTGTCGAGCCTGTTATCCGTGAGAACGATCGCGTCATTCTCGGATATGAGTTGTATGCGCATGATTACTCCTTGCGTTTACCCCCATTGGCTTGATGCCGCTTCCAACCGGGCGCCAGCCATGGCGAACAGGACTTCGGGATCGGATCCGCGTGCGTCGATATCGACCTGAACGTTGGTGTTCCTTGACCGGTCGGTGTTTGCAGTCGGCTGGAGTACGCCCTTGGGCGCGTAGTCAGCCACCGTGGGTGGTGTGAGCGTGAATCCGTCGAGTTTCAGTCCGGCCACGATGTCGTCAAACGCGCGGTCGACGTAGGCCTGGCTGTCATCGATGCCTTCGGCGATGCCCCGGCCCATCATGATGCCGACCTGATCCCTGAACACGCGGCTTGGCGAGTGGATGCCGAGGAAGCTTTTGACGCTTTCCAACGCCCCGGACACGGCGTTCTTGGCGGCGTCGAACAGCCGGCCGGCGGCGGAGGCGATGCCGCCCGCGATGCCGGTGATGATGTTCAGGCCGACCTCGCCCCAGTCCACGGAAGTGAACGCTTTCCACAGGCTGGACACGATGGCGGGTATCTGGCCGATGAGCTGGGGTATCGCGCTGGCGAGCCCGTTGGCGAGGGTGACGAGGATCTGCACGCCGGCGGCGAGTATCTGCGGCAGGTTCGCGGCTATCGAGCTTGCGAGGTTGCCGATGATGGTCGGGGCCTGCGCGATCAGCTGCGGCAATGCGTTCACGATGCCCTGCACGAGGCCGAGCAGCAGGTTCATGCCGCTGTTGAGCAGCTGGCCGACGTTGGATGCCAGACCGGACACGAGAGCCGTGATCATGCCGATGGCGGCGGGGATGAGCGTGGGCAGTTGGGCGGCGAGCCCGTTGACCAGCGTGGTGACGATGAGCACGGCCGTGCCGATCAGTTGTGGCGCGTTCGTGGCGATGGTGTTCATCAGCGCGGCGAGGATCGCGGCTCCCTGCGCGATCATGGCCGGCAGGTTGGCGGTGATCTGCATGTTCAGCTGCTGCAGCATGCCCGGCAGTTTCGCGGACAGCTGGCCGATCATCGCGAACAGCTGCCCCTGCATGCTCTGATCCAGCAAACCGAGTCCCGCTATCAGTGCGGCGATGATGCCGGCGATGCCCATGTATTTGATGAAGTTGCCCGGACTGAAGAATCTGCCGAATATCGAGCCGATGGCACCGAGCCCTGATTGGAGTCTGGGGCCGACCACGGACGCGATGCCGGAGAACGCGTCGCCGATGGGTCCCAGTGCGGCCTTGGCCTTGCCGGCCACGTCGGAGGCGAGCTTGCCGAGTCCGTCGCCGAATGATTGGAGCGATGTGACGATTGGGTTGTTCTCGAAGCCGGACGCGATGCCGGAGAACGCGGAGGTGAGTTTGGTCTTGACCGGCGCGGTGATGGCTCCGATTTTGGATGACAGTTGGGTGCCGAGTGCCGAGACTTTTTCTCCGAGTCCGCTGTTGGCGATTTTCTCGCCGGCGAGCTGGAACGGGAAGGCGATGTCTTTGGCGATGGTCTTCGCGTCCATCGTGAAGGCCGTGAATCCTTTTTTGAGCTGGCCGGGCAGTGCCGTCATCTTGCCGGTGAGGGTTTTGATTCCTTTGTCGCCGCTTTTGCCGAGCAGGTCAAAAACGCCGGTGATCTTGTCGATGTTGCCGCCGATGCCTGTGAACAGGGTGAACGCGCCGGCGAGTTGGCCGATCTGGCTGGCGATGTCCTGGATGGTGATGCTGCCGTCGGCGAGGCCCGTGGAGAATCGTTCGATGAGTTTCACGGCTTTGTCGATGTAGGGGCTGAGTTGGTCGTTGAGCTTGTCGACGAGCGGGGTGAGTTGTGTGCTCAGGGCGTCGACGGCGGGGATGGCTGCGTTGAACAGTTTGCGCAGTGATTCGAGCGCGATCTTGCCGGGGCCTTCGCCCAGTCGGCCGAGCGCGGCCTTGACGTTGGCCAATGCGCCTTGGAACGTGTCGCCGGCGGCGAGGGCGGCTCCTCCGAGTCCTTCCTGCATGGCCGTGGCGAACGTGTTGAAGTCGATCTTGCCCTTGGACACCATGTCGGAGACTTCCTCGGAGGTGGTGTTCAGGTGTTTGGCGAGCAGTTGGAGCACGGGCACGCCCGAGCTCATGAGTTGGAGCATGTCGTCGCCCTGCAGCTTGCCTCGTGCGGCCACGGAGCCGAATATGGTGCCGATGTCGGTCAGCGAGCGTCCGCTGATCTGCGCGGTGTCGGCCACGGTCTTGAGCACGTTGGTCATCTGCTGGCCGCCGGCGATGCCGGCGGCGGACAGGCTCGCGGCCACGGTGGCGGCGTCGCCCAGGCCGAACGCGGTGCCCTTGACCGAGGCGAGCGCGTTGTTCATGATTTCGGTGATGCTGGCGCTGTCGTGGCCGAGGCCTTTGAGTTTGGCCTGCGCGTTCTCGATGTTGAGGGCGCGTTCGAATCCGCCTTTGGCGGCGAGTGCGGTGACGCCTCCGGCGATGGTGCCTATGGCGCCGAGGCCGAGTTTGCCGATTTTGCCGAATGCGCCGCCAAGTTTGGTCAGGATGCTGTTGCTGCCTTTTTTGCCGGCGTTTTCGACGGCGGTGTTGAGGTCTCCTTCGAGTTTTTTGCCGAAGTCCTTGCCGGATGGTGAGACCTGGATGTATACGGTGCCGATGTTGTTTTCCTTGGCCATCGAGACTGCTCCCTGTGTGGTTGGGTGTGGTCCCGATGGCGGTCGGAATTATTCGGTGATGTGGAATCGTTGGTTGAGTTGGTGGCGGCGGCGCATGCGTTGCGCGCGTTCTGCCGGGGTTTGTTGGCGGGTTGCGCCGAATTGGTCGGCTCGTTTGTCTGTCCATGGCCGCCAGCCGCGGCGTTTGAGCCGGCCTTCGAGTTCGAGCCGGTCCCACATGGCTATTTCCTCGCCGGTTGGCGTGTATGACCATCCGGCCAGGGCGGCGTACGAGTTGCTGGTGTGGTCTCGTAGGATCTGGCGGGTGAGTTTCCATGCCTTGTCCAGGCTCAGGCTGGCTTTGGGCTTGTGGCCTTTGGGCGCGTTGAGCCATGTGTCGAGGCGGATGGGCTGCCATGTGGTGTGGTAGCGGTGCAGCCAGTCGGCCTCTAATGCTTCGCGGTGGTTTTGCCAGAGGATGATAAGGCAAGCGCTTTTGGGTCCAGTCCCGATTGTTCGGCCCAGGTGCGTACGGTCGCGGTCAGCCATGCGATCCCGTTGCCTGTCTTGCGCAGCGCGTTCCAGTAGTCGGGGCGTAGTTGCTGGAAGTAGGCGAGGAACGCGCTCATCGCGTAGCTGGATTGTTCCTCGCTGAGCGTGGTGTGGCTTTTGATCAGGAGGATCACGTTGACCAGGTCGATGGGCAGGTCGGCGGAGTTGAGGTTGGGCAGGTCGAGTTTGATTCCGAGCACGTCGAGGTGCACGTCCTCCAATGGTTCGTCTTCGATGACGGGGGTTTCGACCTTCGCGTAGTCTGTCATGGCGGTCTCCTTTTGTTCTGTGGGTTTGGGCGGTCTTGGATGTGTGGGGTTCCCGCGCCGCCAAGACCGCCATCCTGCGACGCGGGAAGAATCAGGGGGCTCCTTATGGGGCCCGGGAAAGGTCAGGCGGTGACGGTGACCGGCACGCTGACGCTTTTGCCGCCGGCCGTGGCGGTCACGGTGACGGGTTTGCCGGTTTCGGTGGCCGCGACCCCGGTGACGGTGACCGTGGCGCCGGATGCCGTGGCGGTGGCCTTAGACGTGTCGCCGCTTGCGGCGGCGAGCTTCCAGCCGGCGGCGTTGTCGGGTTTGACCGTGACTGCGAACGTGGCGGTCTTGCCCTGTCTCTTATACACATCTCCGAGCCC
>ENA-OXEB01000546-OXEB01000546.1-human-gut-metagenome-genome-assembly--contig:-NODE-546-length-12031-cov-6.0309_pt1 | contig 12031 bp, 10 predicted proteins | sample MGYA00249353_ERZ652239 | MGnify/ENA primary metagenome ERZ652239 (study PRJEB26925, sample SAMN05826586) | human gut metagenome | biome: ENVO:2100002; feature: ENVO:00000062; material: ENVO:00002003... | reverse complement strand
CTGGCAGAGGACAATGAGCTCAATCGTGAAATCGCTGTCGAACTGCTGGAAACGCACGGCCTCCTGATCGATACAGCGGAAAATGGTTCCATCGCAGTCAACAAATTTGAAGCCTCCGCTCCCGGAGAGTATGCCGGTATTCTGATGGATATACAAATGCCAGTAATGGATGGATATAAGGCAACGAAAATGATCCGGTCCCTGGAACGGGAGGATGCCCGCACCATACCAATCCTGGCCCTGACGGCCAATGCATTCGCCTCCGATATTGGAAAGGCTCACAGTGTGGGGATGAACGACCATATTGCCAAGCCTATTGATATCGAAATTCTTATGGAAATTCTGCGGCAGTGGATTGGTTAGACGGAATAACAGGCCACATATCCGATCCGGCTGTGCCAGCCCCAGCCGCTCCGAAACCACCAGCTTGAATAGTTCGGTAAAGAAAAACACTGTCTGTCAACGGCAGTGTTTTTCTTTCGTCCCTGTTGCAGAACAGCATCGATAGTAAATAAAAGGAAATATGCATTTGTCACAGCTCGAAAAGGTTATACTCTCTTACGCAGTTCAGCCGCCGCTTCGGATCCACTCCACCCATACCGAGTAATATTTTCCCAGAATATGCGCGCCATCAGTGGAATAAGCCACAGACAAATTTCCGTTCTCATCGTCAAAGAGGCTGTTGACATCAATATAACGGCAGCCGGTATCTTCCGCTATAGTTTTAATAGATTTATTTAAGGCATCAATTCTCTGGTTATTAAAAATATTGCTTTTGGCGGCTTTTTCCCCTGTTACGTGTAAATTGGCCTCAAGCACCAGGGCTGCCGCAGGCTGCTCTGCGCGGATTCTCTCCACGACTGAACGGTATTGATTGACAATCGCCTTATCTTCATATCCCAGCTCGTTGATACCCAGCATGAGATAAATCGTTCGATAGTTTTCCGACGCCAACACTTCCTCCAGCGTCTTTTTCTCGCCGCCTTTCACGGAAACCCGAGCCTCAAAGAGATCGAATACCGACATACCAGAATTCGCAAATACATCCGCCTGCCCTAAATCACCATACTCGGAAAGCCCCACAGTCCGTGAATCTCCTATAAACAACACACTGGAAAAATCTTCATTAATATCACTCCCACTTGTCGCCGTTTCTCCTGTCTCAGGAGATGCTGGCGTACTCTCCGTCATTTCTGCGCTCTGTGCCTCCACCATACGGTTGTCCGCAGGCACTGCCGCCGTCTCCTGGGCTATCGGTTCGTTTTTCGGTATATCCATTGACAGTTTCGCGGCTGCCATGACAATTATACTGCCTGTCAAAAGAACACTGTACCAATATCTTCTCATCCCACACCTCCGCCTTCAATCATAAATCTAAAATCTGAAATATAAAAACGGATCGTCCATTCCAATACGTATACAATACACACACGCCCAGAAAACGGCCAAAAGCACAACTGCCGTAACCAGGGAGTATTTATGCCGATTATAAATCCGATAGGGGATATCCGTCATAAACAGAAGCCCAGCCGCAATGGAGACCGCATAAAGTTTTCCATACTTCAGATAATCCCCGCTGAAATAGAAAAGGCTCTGTTTCATTAAAAATGGGAACAGTCTCTGGAAATACAGCAGGATCTGTCTGACGTCAGTAACGGCAAATACAAGCCAGGTCAAAGGAATCGTAAGCATCATATAAAGATGTCCGATCACCCGCCGCCGTTCCAGCACCCGAAGCAGTCCAAGGCGCTCGATGGACATAATCAGGAACAGCAGAAGCCCCCATATTATAAAGTTCCAGCTGGCTCCGTGCCAGAATCCGGTTAAAAGCCAGACTGCCAGCAGATTCCGAAAGGTCAAAAGGGCCCCTCTCCGATTTCCTCCCAGAGGAATGTATACGTACTCCCGGAACCAGCTGCCGAGAGTTATATGCCACCTTCGCCAGAATTCCGTCATGGACAGGGACATGTATGGATGATTGAAGTTATTCGGTAGCTTAAACCCCATCATAGTGCCCAGTCCCTTTGCCATGAGTGAATACCCGCAAAAATCAAAATAAATCTGCAGGCTGAAGGCTAAAAGACCGAGCCAGGCCAACGGGGTGGAAATGCTCTCATAACCAATCGTCTGCACTTCAGTCCATAAGCCGCCCACCCGATTTGCCAGGAGAACCTTAAAGCCCAAACCAATGGTGAACTCCCTCAGCCCATCCTCAATGGCGCGGAAGGTAACCTTCCGTCTGCCAATCTGTGCCCGCATAGAAGAATACGTCACAATAGGACCTGCAATCAGCTGCGGGAACATGCTGATATACATGCCGAAGCCAACCATAGACCGCTCATAGGGAACTGTTTTTCGATACACGTCCACCAGATATGAAACAGCCTGAAAAGTATAGAAACTGATACCCACCGGAAGTACCGGCGCAAAAACCGGCAAATGCAGTGAAATCCCCGCTCTTCCCAGAAGCAGATTGACGTTTTGGGCGATGAAGGCAGAATATTTGAAAAGGATCAGCCAGGAAAGGTTATAGATTATACCGCAAACCAGCCACCTCTTTCGCATCCTCCCCAGCCTCCGCCGTCCTATCAAAAGCCCGATTCTGTAGTTGACCAGAATAGAAAGGACCAGGAGAACAAAATAAAAAGGGGTATCCCTGACCCCATAAAAATAAAAGCCAAGGCTTCCCGCAAAAAGCCAAAAATTCTTCCAACTGCATGGGATTATGTAGTAGATCATCAAAAATAGCGGAAGAAACCGAAATATAAATTCTAAACTGCTGAATACCATATTTACCCTCTCATTTGTAAATTCCTGCTTCTTTTTTAGACAAATGATGAGGGCAAAAAGTTGCAAATATCCTGTTTTTTTGAAAACAATTCAAAGATACATACGATAAACAGATAAGAGAGGCAGCATTTTCCACCGTCACCTGAAGATTTTCGTTAAACAGATCTCTCCGGTCACTCTTCACTCATATGCAGCTTTCTATCCTCCAATTTACAGTACATCGACATCCCGCTGGCCAGTATCAGCAGGCTGATGGCCACTGTACCTCACTCGCAATGGAATTGAAAATACCGTTTTTCGTATCTTTTTCTCCGCTCCATCCATTCCTCCATCCATCTCCAACAGGCAGACGCTGTTTTATCATAAAGTGTTATAAAGCTGTCTTGTTCCTTATTGCAATTATATGCCATTTCCAGTTATTTTTAAATACAGAGTTCCATATTTCCTTAGGGCGTAGTATGCCTCCCCGTGGGGGCAATTTTATAGGGTGAACTTTCCTGTGAAATTGTGAAATAAAAAAGATCAGGAGAAAACGCTCACCCGATCTTTTTCAAACACCTTACTTTTTCCGGTTACCGATGCAAAAATCTAAATCCCATTCGACCGGATCACCTTCTGATACCAGTAAAAGCTGTCTTTTTTTATTCTTCTCATATCTTTCAAATCACTTTCATCCCTGTCTACATACACAAACCCATACCGCTTCCCATATCCCTGATGCGTACTGACTAAGTCCAGAAAGGACCACGGGCAGTAACCAATCAAGTCCACGCCATCGGTTATGGCCATCTGTGCCTGTTCAAAATGGCGCTTCAAATACTCGATCCGATATGGATCATGTACGTTTCCATCCTCGCTCAGCAAATCCCGGGCTCCCAGCCCATTCTCGGTGATTAAGAGCGGCAGATGGTATCTGTCATAGATGCGCCGGAGTGTGACACGCAGGCCGATAGAATCTACAATCCAGCCATATTCCGTTTTCTCCAGATACCGATTCTGACCCGCACGGTAAACACCTTCCTCTCCGATCATGACCTGTTGGTCGCCGCCACGCGGCTGGCAGTCCGTTCCATCATTTCGGCTTGCGCTCACGGTGGCTGTGGCATAGTAATTGACGCCGAGATACTCCGGCTTTGCCTTTTCGAGAAGCTCCATATCCCCCGGTTCCATCACTGGTGCATATCCCTTTTCCTCCAGATAAGACCATGCCAGGGAGTTGTATCTTCCATAAACCGCCATATCCAGATAAAGCCAGCAGCGGATACTTTCCCAGTCATCGGCAGCAATCACATCCGCCGGGGCACACGTCTCCGGATATATGGCAGTGATATTGGGCGCCGGGCCAATTTTTCCATCTTTACACATCTGGTGACAGAGTATGATCGCTTTTGCTCCGGCTAAAAACATGTGATGGCACTGCTGATACAGTTCTTTTTTCGAGGGAGTCGTTCCGGGATTCATGGCGTTTGGATGGTTAATCATCACATTCTGCTCATTTATAGTCAGCCAGTATTTCACCCGGTCGCCAAAGTTCTCAAACAATACTCTCGCATACCGTTCAAACGCATCAACCGTGTTCCTGCTGCTCCAACCGCCTTTCTCATGCAGTTTAAGCGGCAGATCAAAATGATACATCGTAACAATCGGGACAATTCTGTTGGAAATCAATTCATCAATCAGATCATTATAGAATGCAATGCCTGCCGTATTGACCTCACCGTCTCCATCCGGAATAATCCTTGTCCATGCGATGGAGAATCGGTATGCCTTCAGCCCCATCTCCGCCATCAGCTTAACATCTTCCGTCCGGTGGTGGTAATGGTCACTTGCCACTTTAAAATCGGTAATCCCTTCCGGAGTCTCATAGATATCCTGAACGGATAGGCCCTTACCATCTTCGTCGTAAGCCCCTTCGACCTGATATGCAGACGTAGAAGCTCCCCACAAAAAGTCATCCGGAAATTCTCTCAAGGTTTTATAAAACATCATTTAGCCCCCTTCTTATTTCATCAAAGTCATCAAATGACCGCTGCCGTCTGTGGATTTATGACTCTCTGCTTCTATCTTTTTATAGTTAAAACTGTTGGTCACGATTACCATGGTCTGCGTCTTATATCCCGCGGCTTTTATGGCATCGAGATCGAACTTAATCAGCACATCGCCTGCCTTCACATGGCTTTCCTGCGCCGTAAATGCCTCAAAGTATCTGCCTTCCAGCTGAACGGTGTCAATTCCTATATGTATCATAACCTCTGCACCACTGTCGGAAACGAGGCCGATTGCATGCTTTGTCGGAAAAAGGGCTGCTACCTTTGCGTCAAACGGTGCTCTCACCCCCCCTCCTCTGGCTCAATGACCACGCCCTGCCCCAATGCGCCGGAGGCAAATGCCTCATCCTCAGCTTCTGATAACGGCATTACCCAGCCTTTTACCGGAGATCCAAACTGAAACACCTGCGTATCTGTTGCTGTATCTTCTTTTTTTCCTGACACGCCACCGTCTGAACTTTCTTCTTCCTTCTCGAACTTGAAGCTCAACAGTAAGGTTATCACAGCGGTACTCACGATTGAGATAAGAATGGCAATGATGATATTCACGAAAAACTTAGTCGTATCGTCCCCCAGATACAACAGGACAGCCGGTAGTCCGGAGGAGCCGGTGGCAAATCGGTGGGTGTGGGTCAGCCCTGCATAAAGTCCGCCCAGGCCTCCGCCGATCATGGCTGCCGCCAATGGATATTTTTTCGGCAGGGAGACACCGTAAAGAGCCGGTTCTGTAATTCCCATATAAGCGGTAATTGCACCAGATACCGCAATCTGTTTTGTCTTTTTATTCTTTGTCCTCAGGGCGACGACGGTTGTGGCGGTCGCCTGCGCCATATTAGAGCACACACAGCCCGGCCCGAAAATGCTGTCGTATCCGAGGTTAGCCATCTGCATAACGCCCAGCGGCGCTACACCGTTATGAAGACCGAACATTACCATCACCGGGAGTGTAGAGCCTACTAAAACTGCGGGTGCCCATGCAGCCGATTCGCTCAAAAAGGTGAAAAACTGTCCCAGATAATTACCAAGAACCGCTCCAATAGGGCCTAACACGGAGAATGCCAGAGTCCCCATAATCAGGAATGTAAGCATTGGTACGAAGACCAGCTCCACGGCCTTTGGAATCCACTTCTTCAGCCTTTTTTCTACAAAAGACTGTACAAAGATAATGAGAATGATCGGAATAACTGAGGAACCGTAATTTGCCAGAGTAAATGGGATTACGTTAAAAAAATTCACCGCTTCCTTTGCCGCCACCAGCGCTGTCCAGTTCGGGTGAAGCATCATAGCTGCAACGCCGGCCGCCAGGATCGGATTGCATTTGAGCTTTTGAGCACAGGTAAAAGCCAGGATCATGGGCAGAAAATAAAAGACGCCGTCTGCAAATAAATTCAACAGGTAATACGTCTGGGAACTGCTGGATATCACCTTCATAACTACGAGCAGCGCCAACAGGGCTTTTACCATACCGGCGCCGGATAATGCCGGTATCACCGGCTGAAAGACTCCGGCCACAAAATCTATGATCTTTGTAAAAGCATTCTGTTTCTCCCCGGCTGCTTCTGCATCCTCTTTATCCTTGCGGATGTCCGCCAGTTTTTCGATCTCCTCAAACACATCCGCAACATGGGTTCCAATGACTACCTGATATACCCCTGCGTTTCGGATCACCTTTGCGACTCCATCGGTTTCCTCCAACCTCCTGTCATCCGCCTTCTCTTCATCTGCCAGTTTAAACCGCAGACGCGTCTGACAGTGGTAGACGTCATTGATATTTTCTATTCCGCCTACGTTCTTTACGATTTCCGCTGCTAACTTCTCATACCAGGCATTGCAAATCCTGCCAGCTTCATATCTTCTCTCAGCGGTCTGACTGCCTGAGGCAGAAACTGATGATAATATCCCATCTGATCCAGGATATCACCCACTACCGGTGTATACAGTTCCCTCTTTATTTTTTCCAGCATTTCATGATTATGTGATGCCATCTCTCTTACCTCCCTAATGTCTAAATAATATTTCACTAGTACTGCTTTGCATTAATAACGCAGTAATAGTGCTTGATATCCGCGTCAGGTATGCGTCTGCAAAGCGACGGCGTAGTGGACCCTACGTCTAGCTTTGCAGGCGTGCTCCTGGCGTGGATAGCGAGTGCTATTACTGTGGAATTAATGCAAAGCAGTACTAGTATCGAAGCAGATTTTCGCTATATCCGCCATCAACATAGAGTGTGGTACCCGTTACGTAGGAAGAAGCCGCCGATGCCAGAAAAACCGCCGGCCCCACCAGTTCTTCTGCCCTTCCCACCCGCTCTAACGGAATCCATTGTTCAAACTCCATATTTTCTACTAATTCCCGGTTCATATCCGTAAGAATCGCCCCTGGTGCCAGATTATTTACCCGGATATTCTCCTTTGCCAGCTCCAGTGCCGCAACTTTCGTAAACATGGACAGAGAGGCTTTCGCCATACAGTAATACCCATTCTCTCTGACCGGTACCTTTTGATGGATAGATGTAACATTGATGACAGAGGCGCCCTCCGATTTCCTCAGCATTGGCAGAAGTTTCTGCAGCAGAAAAAAAGGCGACTTGGCATTGACATTATATACGGAGTCCATCTCTTCTTCCATTGCGGATTCCACCGGGCAATGCGTTTCGAATCCTGCATTATTCACCAGCACATCTAATGTATCCGTGCTGTCCATAAGCGGTTTTACCATTGTTTCCAGGTTTTTTGAATCTTTTAAATCACCATACAGATAGGAAAAGCCATACTGTGCCGCCGCCTTTTCGGTACTCTCACGACGACTTCCATGTATCCATACGTTCGCCCCCGCTTCTTTCAGTCCTAAAGCGATAGCCAGCCCAATCCCTCTCGTTCCGCCAGTTACCAGGGCGGTTTTTCCAGTAAGGTCGAATAAATACATCTTTTCTCGCACCTCCGTTTTCTTATTTTAATTGCATCATTTCCGCCTTGATAAAGCCAAGTGCATAGGCCATACCTGCATGCCACTCGTCTCCACATGTAATCTGCGGCGTATGATCCGGGATCAGCACACCCTCAAAATGGTTTCTATGTAATATCGCGAGAGCCCTGTCGATCTCAATATCCCCATCATCGACAAATACTTCCGTGTAATCCGGAACCTTCCCTCTCACATTCCGTACATGAGCATAGGCGATTTTCCCCTGTGAGGAATACTGCTCCAGTGCATCGTAAATATTTCCCTCCGTCATTTCCTGAATGCTTCCCATGCAAAAGTCAATGCCATTGGAAGGGCTGGGAACCAGATCCAGTACCTTTTGATAAAGGCCTGGCTGATAAACCAGCCGCGGAGTTCCCCTCAAGTACGGCATAGGCGGATCATCCGGATGCAGGGCCATTACGACTCCAGCCTCTTCCGCCACCGGAAGAATACGCTCCAGAAACCAGCGAAGACGGCTCCAGAGTTCTTCATATCCGATATCCTTAATATATTCCCCGTTCCTGTTCTCCGCATATGTCATATTCCACACTTCTCCACATGGAATTCTCGCATCCGTTTGAAGCGAATCAGCATGGAAGCACGTACTGACAGCCCCGCCTCTGGCTTTTGTCGTTTTCTGATGTCCCCAGACTCCGGCAAGGCTGAAATTATAGCCAAAACAGTGTATCCCGGCCTTCCCCGTGTTGCGGATAATCTGTTTCAAATTTTCCATTTGTTCTTCCTTTTTGGGTCCATCAAGCAGAATGTCATACCAGTCGGCAGGACTGAAGTTCTCAATCCCATAGATTTGAAGTCCCTTCTCCTCCGCCTGTTTCTGAAGCATACAAAGGTTTTCCTCCGACCAAATCGGATCCATAGCCTTTGCCGTTCCATAATTTTTCGTTTCATCAGTTGCCATCACTATATTTTTATCACCGTCATAATAATTGGCCAGATGAACAATCAGATCCGTACAGCCACATTGTCGGGCAAATGCGAACTCACGTTCTGTAAGCATGTGATGATAAAGTCCCAGTCCCAGTTTCATCTCATTTCTCCATTCCTATAAAATTTATGATATGCTGTTACTATACTCCTGATTCGAATAAAAATCTTCTCTCAGCTTTACTTTTTTTGCAGTATCTTGATATTTTTCCGTAAAATCGCTTTACAGCCGAATGATTCAGCAGTATATTACTCTCATCTAATTATTAATTATAAGCAGGGAGGTGGTTCCATGATAACAGTAAAGCAAATAATGGCTGCCGGAGTATTTTCAAACGGCAGCGAAACTCACTATGCATTTCGTTCTCATTTTGACCCCGAGGACTATCCACAGGTTCATGATTTCTATGAAATCATCCTGAATGTTTCCGGTATATTGACCGTAATTATAAACGGGATCCCGCTTCATTTGTCCCCCGGAATCCTTCTGCTGATTCGCCCAGGTGATATTCATTCCAAGCTGAAATGTGAAAATGGTTACCACATTAACCTGGCATTTCCCATAACATCACTGGAATCCCTCTTTTATTTTCTTTACGGTTCTTCCGATAAACTGGATCTTTTATGTTCCGGTCCACACATTCCATTGTGTATGTTGACAGGAACAGAGGCCACACTGCTCCAAAGCAGACTATCTTATTTAAATCTGCTTCCCTCTGATTGTCCTGAACAGAAAAATACATATTTAAGAGCGGTCCTGACAGATATCGTTTACTCTTATATCATGCCTGGGCTGGAAAAGGAACAAACAGATCTGCCTTCGTCAGTGATCCCTTTTTGGCTAACACAGGCTCTTAATGGTCTTTCCGATATCAGTAATCTTCAGGAAGGTATGGAATATCTCGTCAGGCAGACGGATCGGACTCCGGAACATATCTGTCGGGCATTCCGGAAGTATCTGTCAGTAACTCCTGTTTCCTATATCAATGCGCGGAAACTAAACTACGCAGCAAATCTGTTACAGCACAGTGATAAGGAAATCATTGATATTGCCTTTGAAAGCGGTTTCCAGAGCATCAGTAATTTCTATCACCTGTTTAAGAGAGAATACAAAATGTCTCCATTAAAATACAAAAACCTTCATGCTAATGCGATCCTTTAGCATCTTCTTTTGGCGGCAGTTCTATTTGCTCTCTTATGGCAGGAATAAACACCTAATCATTAAAAACTGAGACAAACGCAGAATTATAAAGTGGATCATTACTATTAAGATTGCCGGACTTACGCAGGATTGTCTCCACTTCTCTCTGCCCTCTTAATCAGATGGGTTTGCCAGTGCATACTCTAGATTTTCATGAATTAACCGAATATAGGCTACTGCATACCGGTCCGTTTCTTCCATTGCATATGTACCGAAATACGCCTCCAACGCAGGTGCCAGCGCATCCATTTCTGTCTGTACCGTGATGGATGCCGGAAACCCGCAGTCATCGCCGGATACAACTGTATTACATACGATTTAGGGGCTGTGAAAAGATGGAGTTGGTTTAATTCCATTTTTCCACAGCCCTTCCATTTTTATAAACATTTTTTACCCAAGGTATTGACATAGGTCCAATATTCTTTAACAATCCTCATAAAAAGACCAAGTAAAATAATGCCACCTGATCTTCTTCAAAAACTTTTATTTTTCCGGTTATCCCCCCAATAACCGGTTAGTTAAAATCTATCCAGTTTCTGTAAATTACTTTCTATTTTCCGCTCCCCAACCACACTCAGTTAAAAATCCATTCCTAAAAACGGCCGAATTCTCGGCCGTTTTTTCTCCGGAGCCACTATATTTTGTGGTTTTTCTCTATTTCCCCTTTTCATCTACAAGTGACATCCGACAACACACTTCGACATTTGTTGAGGGGATAATAATGATGGCGGAAATATATAGTTGTCCCTTGGTGGATTTCCATTAATAACTACCCGGTCAAATACATAGCAAGTCATTACATAACCTGCTAAATATTTACTTTCTATTTCCTCTTTCTTTTCTTACTCTCTTTTTCGCATTCTCACCAACGTCCTTAATAGTTTCCATATATGCCTGCTCTACCGGTGAAAGTGTATTTTTTTGATATTTTCTATACTCTGCCTTTGCCTTTTTTATTGCTTGATCATGACTTACTTTTCCATATCCCGCAAGCAGCTTTCTATTACCTGATAATAAAATGGCATCCAACTGGTCAACATAATCTTTCATGTACATTGGCTTATGCTCTATTGCATTAATTTCAGCCAAATCAAAATAACCGGAAACAAGATTATTCAAAACTTTTAATTCTTCCTCATTCAAGTAATTTTTTGCAATACTAATATCCTTTAATGCCGGAAGTTCTCCCGAAAATGTAGTAAGTCCCATAAATGGCTTTCCTGAATCTGCACGTTCGTATATCACTTCTGCCGCTGTATGGCCATGAGCCGCGAAATGCAGCTTATTCTGCACTATCTTAAAGAACTCTATTGAATCCTCACTACGAGGATCATAATCTACACTCGTGGCATATAAATCGAGCACTTGTCGATACAATACCTTTTCGGATGATCGGATATCTCTTATACGTTCAAGCAATTCGCGCCAATAATTACCACCGCCATTGCCTTTCAACCTTTCATCATCCATGGTAAAGCCTTTTATCATGTATTCCTTTATACGCGCTGTCGCCCAACGCCGAAATCTCGTAGCGATCGATGATTTTACTCTATATCCAAGAGATATAATCATGTCAAGATTATAAAATGGTATATTCCTTGTAACCTCTCTACTCCCCTCTTGACGAACCTGTCGGAATTTCCGACAGGTTGACTGCTCATCCAGTTCGCCCTCTTCGTAAATATGTTTTATGTGTTCAACCACATTCGTCCTAGAAGTTTGGTACAAGTCTGCCATTTGCTGCTGACTCAGCCAGACTGTTTCATCCTCAATTTTCACATCTATGTGTGTTAGACCATCTTCTGTTTGATAAATAATAATTTCACCTTGATTCTCCATTCAATCACCTGCCTTTTATCATTTAATATTGTTCTCTGCATGACCAACATATGTCATCACTTGCAGATTATAACTATATTCTAGTTCTATTGTTACACCCCCACTCGCTTCAATTCTTCCATGTTTAAATCTTTATGATTTTTGATTCTATATATTTTCTGCAATTGCAAATAATCTCTGTCACTGATAAACTTAATATATTCTATTTGCCCAATAATTTGAGATTTTTTTAATAATCCTATCT
>ENA-OXEB01000544-OXEB01000544.1-human-gut-metagenome-genome-assembly--contig:-NODE-544-length-12077-cov-5.99293_pt1 | contig 12077 bp, 10 predicted proteins | sample MGYA00249353_ERZ652239 | MGnify/ENA primary metagenome ERZ652239 (study PRJEB26925, sample SAMN05826586) | human gut metagenome | biome: ENVO:2100002; feature: ENVO:00000062; material: ENVO:00002003... | reverse complement strand
GTGGGCTCGGAGATGTGTATAAGAGACAGATTTAATAACCGATCAAATTATATGCTTAAATATGAAAAATCAAAATCAAAATTAGTAGAGTTTGCTGTTGCTAAAGAAAATTATCCAAAGTATCAACTGAATCCAGATGATTTAACTTACACTACTATGTATGCTTTATCACGTTTTTGTGAGGAAATGATAGAAAATCCACAATCATCTCAGATATCTGAGTTAAAAGATGATTTAGCTATTGTATCACAATATTATGACTCAACCGTGAAAACTCAACTTCGAAGCAAGTATAGTAAATGGTTTTTGTTATTGGGATCAACCTCCTATTTTTTGTCTGAAAATTTTGGAAGTGCAAAAGTTCTAATATCTCAAATTGAAAATTGGTATTTAAAAGAAGATATAGCGACCCTACTATTTATTACATTAAATTTTTTGCTTACAGGAAAATGGGTGGAGGTTCCTACAGAAACAAAATACTATCTTGATTATTTGAATGGATTAAGAAATCATTTTGAAGAAGGAGCCTCCTACGAAACTATATTTAGTACGTTAAATAAAATGCGAAGTAGTGTATACCAGTCTGATGATGTGTTAGATGTTAGCTGCATAGACTTTCTATATACTGTCGCAATATGCGCAATTGAATATTCAGCATGGATTTTACTTCCCCAATATTCGAAGTGGAGTCTTGAGCATTGGAAAAGTTATTTTTCTAAACCCAATAGTGTAAAATTACTTTGGCCAGCCCAGAAAGTTATTTTGCAAGCAGATGTTCTTCAGGGAAAGAATCTGATTGTCCCTTTGCCTACTGGTGTGGGAAAAACAAAAAGTATAGAAATACTTTTGCGCGATAAATTTATGAAACATGGTAGTTGCATTGCTGTTATCATTGCTCCCTTACGAGCATTATGTAACGAAATAACATTGGATTTAAGTTCAGCCTTTAGGAATGAAGCCATTATAAATCAGTTTACTGATACGATGCAAGAAGATTTTAATCTTGATGTACTGTTCAATACAAAGTATGTATTCATTTGTACTCCTGAAAAGTTTTCCTATATTCTTCGGCATGAACCGGATTTCCTTGCGGCTATCCAGCTTTTCATATTTGATGAAGCTCATTTGTTTGATGACGTTTCGAGGGGAACACAATATGAATTATTGGTGTCAGAAATAACTAGGAACCGTAATGATACAGCGCAGATGGTCCTTTTTTCTGCGGTACTCTCAAATGCGAATCAAATAAGTAAATGGTTGTTTGGTGATGAAACATCGATAATTGATAATACGTTGGTTAAATCAACAGAAAAGTCAATTGGTTTTATTTCTTCTGATCAAACTATACATTATTATGATAAGGAAAACATGGAAGAAGAGAGCTTTTATGTGCCTAAAAGCATTGATTTTACTTGGCTTCAGCTTCATGGAAGAGAAAAGAAACAACGGGTTTTTCCCGAAAAAACAGCACAAGATATAGCCATTTATTATGGCAATAAATTGTGCTGTCAAGGGGCTGTTGCTATATATGCAGGACAAGTACGTAGCATTCCCTCGATTATGCGGCGGATTGTAGAAATACATAATCGAGGCTATGATTTGTCTAATTTGTATAAAAATGGTGATATAAATGAAATTTTAAGAATTGCTTATTTATTTGAGCTTCATTACGGAGAGGAATTTGAACTTACACAAGCAGCTAAGTTAGGCGCATTTTCACATTATGCAGACTTATCTAATGGAATAAAGATGGCAGTGGAACATGCTCTTCGCAAAAGATATATTTCTTTTGTGGTTTGTACAACTACATTAGCGGAAGGCGTAAATATACCAATAAAATATTTGTTTCTTACCACGTTTAGCTTTGGTACATCTAGTGTTCAAATACGAAAAATGCAAAATATGGTAGGGAGGACAGCAAGGTCGGGCATTCATACAGAAGGAAGTGCAATAATCACCGATTCTAATTTTTATGATAAGCGTTTGGAATGGAAAGGTGGCGGCAAATATAGATGGGCAGATTGTAAAAAGATGTTTGACTATGGCAATACGGAAGCATGTACGAGTGCTATATTATCGCTAGTAAGCAATTTATCTATAGATTATGAGTATTACTATAAGGCATCAGCTATAATTTCATATTGGATAGAAAATTATGATAAACGCTATTGTTTTTCGAGATTGGTAGATATCATACAAGAGAGCTATAAGAATAATATATCAGATGACAAAAGATATCTGCACTATAGTTTGGAAATAGAGTCTAAAGTTATGCAACTGAAACATATTGTAGAGAATATCGAAAATTACCTGTGTTATATTTATAATTCATATCAAGATGACAATCAATTTATTAGTATTGTAGACAACCTTGTTATTGATTCTTTTGCTTATTTTTTAGGGGATAGCGTCCAGAAAGAGGCATTGCGCAATATTTTTCAATTAATTGCTCAAAAAATAGTATCTGATGTTGAGACAGATAAGACGATATATTATGCAAAATCGCTCTATGGGATTGAAATATCAAAACAGGTGCTGAAGTGGTTAGATGATAATATTGATAATTTATGTTTTTACTCGTTAGAACAACTCCTTAATGAAATAGTCAACCTTTTTTTACAATTATTTCCGGATAAAGTAAAAGTCACTTTCGACATACTAAATGATGTTTTGCATTTATGGATAAATGGTGCATCTTATATAGAAATTTTTAAAAGCTTTCAAAAAGAAATATCTATTAACCAAATAGAGAAGATATGTAGTAGTACTTTTTCGTATCACCTCTGCTTTCTGATAGGGAATATTTTGGATGCTATTGGTGATCGTGAAGAAGAATTAGTAGAACGCTTAGTTCTACTACAAAAAAGAGTTAAGTATGGGGTATCTTCCGGATTACAAATACTTATCAGTGAAAGTTTATTTGATGATAGAATCGTAGTTAATGAATTGGAAAATTTAATTGGACAAATACCATTAACAGAGAAAGAATTAAAAAGTCATATGGTAATGAAACAGAATGAAATTTTAAATATGCTAAAGCCTTATCCTGAATATTTCAGTTATAAATTTCGTTTGTATTTAAAATAAATTGGAAATATATTTTGAGAAAATTGCGGAATACGTAGGCCTTTCTATGGAGGAAGTTAAGAAAAAGCAGAAAACAACATAGAATAACTGTTCATACCATGCGTTCAGATAGGTGGCATTTCTCTCGAACAAAAATTTTTCGTATTAAAAACTGCTAATGCCCTGTAAAGTAATAGGAATCAGAGCAGAAAGTGACTGATTTAGGTCTAATATCTGTAGGGGACAAGGGAGGGCGGTAACAGATAGATATTATAGGAAGTGTATATGGTGACTGATAATAAAATTGGTAAAAATATAAAATATCTACGATTGGCATATGGAGAAACTCAGATGGAACTTGCATATGCACTGGGACTAAAAGCGCCAACTGCTATCACTAATTATGAGAGTGAACATCGCAAACCAAAGCGTAAAATTCTACAAAAAATAGCTGTCCATTATAGAATCACAGAAGAAGAACTCGTTAATGGGGATTTTTCAAAATTAACATTTGAGAAATGTCCTATAGGTGACAAAGAGAAGAAGTATGAAACGGCAGAAATGCTATTGCTAATTATATATACAGAACAGGCATACACTGATCCATTATTCAAAAAGGGGTTTGATAGTCATATGCAGATGTATGAAACGATGAAAGCCCGTAAATCTATTAATGAGCATGATTTTGATGTGTGTATTAATGCTTATATGGAATCTTTTGAATTAAATGGGACCTTAGAATCTGTAGCTAACTGTTTATGGTGGTTTTTATTAATCGGAGTAGGAATATCAAATGCCGATTTAAACGATGGAGCAATGGCACTTGAAAAAAAGCAGATAGATAAACGGACGTTTCTAAAAGAACACTACTTGAAAAATTGTGATGATGAATTATGCAGTGGAAGAGGATGTAAAACTGAACTGCAGGATTTTTTGAGTAATGGAGAGGAAGTTATAATATTCTTACTTCAAGAGTTGAATGCTTCTGTACAATGGTCAAACCTTGCAAACTATTATCTTGCCATCAGATATTTGTTCTGCATTATTGATAATGATTATAGTGATGAAATAAATAGGGCTATAGGAGAAGAAATGATGTTAGGGCTTGCTTCCATTGGAAATCCTTATGCTAAAAAAATTATTCAAAGCGGAATTGATAATATGAAGGAAAAACAATAAAACCTCTAACATCACAAAACGTGAGCGACAGCATAACCTGCTACTGATATAATGTGGATATAGCGGAACAGCTAAGAAAAGGAGGTAACAGGAAAATGAATGGAGTCGGGACGGAAATTGACACGCTTTTGAATAGTACGGTAAAGGCAGCACCGGAAATTACCAGTCCACTGAAAAAAATTGGTAATGGTGATATGCTGAAAGGGCTAAGGACAATTTTCAACTTTGCAATGGATGAAGGATTTGCTAAAGGTGAAAAAAGCGGTATGATTAAAGGTAGCGTGGGTACTATTGCCGGAATAGGTATAGTTTATGTAGGCTATAAGGGAGTACAATATGTTCGTGATCAGATGGTTATCAAGAAAGCACATCAGTCTGAAGGGAAGGTGATTCTTGAAAATCTGGAAGAAAGTGTGGAGGCTAATAGCGAGATTTAGAACAATACCAAATAATTAGAGTAAATTAAAAAACTATAATCGAAGGAGAAAATGTAAATGGCAGACAACTGGAGAAAATATGAACAGGAAAACCTTGTTGTAGAACTTGCTTGCAATAGGGAAACTATGGATGAGGACGAATTTGAGGAAAAATATAATTCGTTATCACCTAAATATCAGAAACAGGTAGATGAAGATGGACTTGAATTTGCAGATAATGCTGTTGGAAGTAAAAGCTGGCGTTCTGATTGGTAAAAGTCATACAAAAAAATAGGAGAAATACCATATGTGCTGACTATTTTTTGTTACACCAGCTACCACACCAGTTTTACACCAAAACGGCATTATGATATACAAAACTATGTAGGGATTCGTAGCTAAGGGGGATATCGGGCACTTGAAAAGTAGTGTTAAATAGGGAAGAGCAGGGATATAAAATAGCCAATTTAAGTTCCCGACGATGAAGACGCTGGGCAGTTCTGATAATAGCAGGAAGGCCGCTCCGGCCGCTGCTTCTGCTCCGGCTGCTGAGAACGTGAAAGCCGCGATGGAGATTGATTTTTCCAATGTGAAGATTGAGCCGCTGTTTGAAGAGATGGTGGATTTTGAGACTTTCTCAAAGTCTGATTACCGTGCAGTGAAGATCAAAGACTGCGTGGCAGTGCCGAAGAACAAGAAGCTTCTCCAGTTTACTCTGGACGATGGAAGCGGCACAGACCGCACGATTTTAAGCGGAATTCATGAGTACTACGAGCCGGAGGATCTGATTGGTAAGACAGCCATCGCCATCGTGAATCTGCCGCCAAGAAAGATGATGGGAATTGACTCCTGCGGTATGCTGATTTCAGCCGTGCATGAGGAAGACGGACATGAGGGACTGAATCTGCTGATGGTGGATGATAGGATTCCGGCGGGGGCGAAGTTGTATTAATACGCAGTGATAGTATTGGAGTAAATAATAACAGGTATCTGATGAAGAAATGTTGCTTCCTCAGATACCTGTTTTAATGTGTGAAAATACATTTGCCTGTTCCAGGACATACTATGCTGTTTTCGCTGGTATGGCCAGAATGTCGTCCCGTTTCATTGCAGATCAGTAAAGTTTTATCCAATTACACCAGCATTTCAACAAACTCAACCGGATACATAGTCCGTTTGGCCACTTCCTCAACCGCTAATCCCTGGCTGAGAAAACGCCTGATGACGCACTCCATGCTTTCTGCTGCCTCAATGATATATTTATCAAAATCATAAAACCGCATACTCCGCTGGCCCCAGGGATATTCCGTCGGGTGATGGATAAATTCCACTCCTTCGATGGCCTCCAGCTTTCTCTCCCAGTCGTCGATCCGGTCTGTTTCAAAATAGAGCTGAAAGTTATTTGCTGCTGTCTTTCTGTTCAGTGATTTACCGATCATTGCTTCGTAGTTTGCCTGCAGGCTGAGGCCATTTTCCAATGAGACGTGTTCTCCTAAATCCATGAGGATTTTTTGCTCCAGGATTGTTTCGTAAAAATATTTTGATTTTTCCATATCATCAACTATAAGCAATGTGCCTCCGTATTTCATATGGATACCTCCTCTTTTTTTCTCAATTATAGCCTAAAACTTTGCGATCGCACTGTAAAAATCGGACAAGTTGCTTCGGAATTCCTGAGGAGTAACGCCGCATACGGCCCTAAAATCCCTGATAAAATGAGAAATGTCATAAAAACCGGATTCGGCAGATATATAATCGAGGATGTGGCTCGTATAGTGCAGCAGATAAATGGCTTTGTTGATACGAACGATTCGGGAAAAATGTTTCAGGTTAAATCCTAAATAGTGATTGGAAAGCCTGTTTAAATGACGTTCACTGTAAAATGTTTTTTCTGTTATTTCTTTGAGACTTAAGTTACCGTTACTCTGAATGATCAGCTGCACGGCCAGACGGAATTCAGCCGGGTATTTGCTGCATTGGCTGCAAAGCAGCAGACTCTCGATTCTGGTCAGCAGTTCTTCCGCGGTTCCCGCGTTACAGAAGATTTCTTTTATGGAAGAATCCAGGCGGGGCGCGATCTGTTCAAAGGAAATGATCGTATCCATCAGCTGATTCTGCTTTGTTCCGGTGAATACAAACAGCCCTGCCGGCTGAAATTCGATAATGAATATCACGCTGCATGCATTCGCATTTTTTCCAACAAAATATGGTTTGGAGGACGGTCCGAAAATCAGGATGCGCAGATCGGCCCCGTCATATGTAAGGACAAGAGTTGCACTTCCATGCGGCACGATAGTATAGTCATCGGAAATTACACCTTTGTTTGGAAAGGTTATGGTATAGTTAGAGATCAGTGTTTTCAACTGCTCGCTGGGCGAAAAATAAGCAAAATTCTCATCACCCATTAATTGCGTATTGGTTTTCACGGCTGAAAAATCTGCGCTGTCCTTTTTTATCATATATTTTCATGTTCACTTTCTGAGAGCGGATCTGTTAAATGAAAAAAATGCAGATAATTCTATCTGCACTTCCTGAATCAGTCTACTACATTTCAAATAAAAAGTCTATAGTTTCTTTTTGCTTATCGGGGAATCTCTCTCTTGCCATGGTTTTGCTGCTTAAATTGTCTGCCATACAATTCTCCTGTTTTTGTGGTGCAAAGTTGATGATATAATACCAATAGATTCAAAGTTGTATTGCAGAAGTAAAGTGACAGACGGATTGAAATGAGGAGTATAAGAAAGAAATATGGTTGAAAGAAGGAGTCATGGCGGGGAGCGGCCGTTGAAGCGGTGTAAGGAAAAAAACATCACGGACCGCAGCGTGAAGGCCAGAAGACGGCGAAGAAGAAGAAAATGGATCTATTTTACCAGACGTATTTCCATTTGTATGATAGCGGCGGCAGCAATAGTCTACTGCATGATCAGCCTGAAATACAGAAATACATTTCTGCCAAATACGAGGATTGGCGGTATTACTGTCTCGGGGCTGACCATAGAAGAGGTGCAGTCAGAGATCAGGAAGGGAATCGAACGTTATGAACTGATCCTGGAGGAGAGGGACGGAGCAGAGGAGCGGATAAATGGAGAAGCGATCGGTCTGCATCCTGTCTTTGACGGGACATTAGAGAACATTTTGAGGAAGCAGAATTCCCTGCTATGGGGGCTGCGAGCCATAAGAGGAGCCGAGTATGCCTCCAGCTATATGGTGGAATATGATAAAGGAAGCATGGATTTGGCGGTTGCTGCTCTGGAATGTCTCAAGTCGGAACAGGTTGTGGAGCCGGCTGACGCGTATGTGGCCTTTGTGAGTGGAAGCGGATTACAGATTATTAAGGAAGAACCGGGAAAGGCGCCTGTCCGGGAACGTCTGTCAGAAGAAATAGGAAAAGCGGTCTCCAGCCTGGAAACACGTATCTCGCTGGACGAACGGGCTGTCTATAAAGAACCGGGAGTCTTAGAGACGGACCCGGAACTGCTGGCTCAAAAGGAGGCGTTAAAGGACTGTGCAGATGTGACCGTGACCTACCGGTTCGGAAGCCGTTCTGAGGCACTGGACGGAAGTACGATTCTTCCGTGGCTGTCGATGGATGGAGAAGGAAGCGCAGTCGTTGACCGGAGCGGAGTGGAAGCGTATGTGGTGAATCTGGCGAAAAAATACAATACTGCATACTGTGCGAAGGAACTGAAAACTTCCTATGGATCCACTGTGACGATCACAAAAGGTCATTACGGCTGGCTGATTGATAAGGAGGCGGAAACGGAGGCTCTGTTGGAAATAATCAGATCCGGTGAAAGTCAGGAGCGGGAGCCGGTCTACGCCCAGAAAGCGGCCAGCCACGACGGCCCGGATTACGGGGACACTTACGTAGAAATGAATCTCACTGCCCAGCATTTGTTCTATTATAAGAATGGGAAGCTGCTGATTGAATCGGATTTTGTATCCGGAAATGAGGCGAAGGGGTGGAGCACCCCTGCTGGCGCCTATGAACTGACCTATAAGCAGCGCAACGCGGTGCTGAAGGGCAAGAACTATAATACGCCTGTTACATACTGGATGCCATTTAACGGAAATATCGGGATGCATGATGGATACTGGCGGTCCAGTTTCGGCGGGACCATCTATAAGAAAAACGGTTCCCATGGCTGTATAAACCTTCCTCCTGCGGTAGCAAAAACTATTTATGAAAATATTGAGGCACACATACCGGTATTGTGTTATCATCTGGATGGAACGGAAACTGGTAAGACTACGCCGGGGGCGGGAGATACGTCGAAGGCGGGAGATACGTCCAAGTCGGGAGCTTCATCGGTATCGGGAGGTTCGTCCTCTTCCGTGGATTCATCAGTCTCCGAAGAGGGATCAAAGAAAACAACTCCAAACAACAGCCAGACAGAAAGCAGTACGCCAGCAGCAGAAAATACGACTGGTGAGAACCAGACGGCCGCGCCGGAAAATGGAAATGGCCGTGAAGACGGAGGGAACCAGACGTCTGCGTCTGAAAGTGGAAGTGGAAACGGAGCCAGTCAGACGGCTGGCCCCGGAAATACCAGCAGCAATGGAGAAAATCCATCCTCCCCGCCTGGAAGCGAAAGCAGAAATGACCAAATACCAGCGTCATCCCCCATTTCCGACGCTTCCATGCCGAACCAGCCGAATATGCCGAACCAGCCGAATCCGTCAAACCAGCCGAGTCCGTCAAACCAACCGAATCCGTCGGACAATCCCACCTGCCCGGCAACGGTATCCCCGGGACCGTAACACCGCCTTTTCCAACGCGGCAGCACACACAGACACGCCATAGAGGAGAATATCATGCCAATTAATTCATTTGAAAATTATCCAATGTCCTGGAAGCCGGATAAGCAGAAGCTGGCTTACCCGGTCTATTACAGTCTTGCCGATCTGATGGAGCAGGATATTAAGAGCGGAAAGCTGGCGGCCAATACGAAGCTGCCCCCACAGCGGGAACTGGCGGACTTTCTGGATTTAAATCTGAGTACCATCACAAAGGCGTACAAGCTTTGTGAAATGCGGGGGCTGATCCACGCTGCCACCGGAAAAGGGACGTATGTGACGCCTTACGCCAATGTCCCCACATCTACAGTTGAGAAAAATACCGGACCCAGAATCGAACTGGCCATCATCCATCCCTTCTACGAGCCCAACGAGGCGATCCGGGATCTGACGATGGAGATTCTGAAAAAACCATTTTCAGAAAGGCTGTTTGAGTATTCCCATCCCCTGGGGGACAGAGGGCAGATTCTGGCCGCTTCCCGGTGGCTGCAGCGGTTTGGCCTGGAGGCCAATGAGCACAACACCATGATCGCGGCAGGCGCTCAGAATGCACTTGCGACCATACTTTCCACGCTTTTTGAGGCGGGAGACCGCATTGCCGTCGACACCTACACGTATCCCAATTTCATCAGCCTGGCCAATCAGCTTTATTTACAGCTGGTGCCCATTGAAAATGACGTGTGGGGAATGCGTCCTGACCAACTGGAAAATGTCTGTACGCTTCAAAAGATCAAAGGTGTATATATGATGCCGGCGGGAGGAAATCCCACAAATATTGCCTTTTCAGATTCGAGGAAGAGGGAGATCGCTGAGATTATACGAAAACAGAACCTGATTGCAATTGAGGATGACAATTACGCCGCCCTGCTTGAGACACCGTATTCGCCCCTCGCCTTAGAGGCGCCGGAACACTGTATCTATGTCAGCGGGCTTTCCAAGCCGCTCTGTCCGGGGATAAGAATTGCATATTTATATCTGCCGGATCAATATATCAATGCCATGGAACAGGGGATGTTCAGTCAGAATTTGAAGATTTCCTCTTTAAATATGGAGATTGCAGCCGAGATAATCCGGAGCGGCCTGGCGTGGAAAATCATACAGAAAAAGAGGGCGGCCGCCGCGGAGCGACATCACATTTATGCCTCCTTTTTTCCTGACTGCGATATTTGCATGGAATCGTATTATCAGTGGCTGGAACTTCCGGAGCATTTAACCGGAAGGCTTTGTGAGGCCGAACTCTCCAGCAGGGGAGTCAGCGTATTCGGCGCAGAGCGCTTCTATGTTGGAAAACAGCTGAAAGCAAATGCCGTCAGAGTGGCAACCAGCTCGGCGGAGAGTGACGAACAACTCCGCCGGGGGCTGGAGGTACTGCAGAATTTTATCCAGCAGCGGGATGCGGGGCCTCTATTCATCGTCTAGTTTTTGACCGGAATCACGATTCGTGTAATGTATTCGTCAATGGAATTGATGGTCATCTCGTTTACCCCTGTTTCGTAGGCGTATCCGAAAAGCGTGAGGCCGTGCTGCTCCGCATAATCCAGGATTTCCGAATATCGCTGCGGAAGCCTGTCCCAGCTTCCCGTACAGTAGGCGCACAGATAGCTGCCGCCCGGTTTTTTATGGATTTCATTTACAGAAGCTGTGTGGGAAACCTTCATAAACAGGCCGTCATACTGGTCGAACTCGGAATGGAGCAGGTGGGAGACGGAGATCAGGGAGCCGTAAGTGGTATCGTGGAGACTCTTAAAATGGTGCTGTTTCATGGATTCAACCATTTGTTCAATCTCATCCTCCATGGACAGGGCCTGGTCGGAGGCAATGATGTGCAGATACTCCTCTTCACATTCGATAACGTCGATCCGGGTCAGATCGGTGTTCAGTAAATCGGTGAAGGTACCGTACTGGTCCGTCAGCATATCACGGATCGCGTTCAGCTTCTCTATTTCACGGTCCACGTCCTGAATCTTTTTATGCAGAAGCTGAACGTAGGCTTCTGCCCCACGCCTGTCTAAAAACTCTTTGATCTCAGGAATTCCCATATTTAATTCCCGCAAAATCAGAATCGTCTCCAGCAAAGAGCTCTGATAGTAGGTGTAATAGCGGTAGCCGTTCTCTTTTACGACCGCCGGCTTGAATAAGCCGATCTCATCGTACCACATCAGAGTCTTTTTGTTGATGTTATGAAGGGCTGCAAATTGGCCGATCGTAAATAGTTTTTCTCTTTCCATAAAAAAATCCCCTTTTCCTCTTGACCGTACAGTTACTGTATGGATTATTATACAGGTAAGACGGTACAAATACAAGAAAAAAGGAGAATAGAATCATGAATTCAAAACATATTACACTGCGCCCCATCACACGAAAGGATTATCCGTTTATAGAGGATATCATACGCAAGACGTGGAAATACGACGCGCTGAGCAGCAATCCGAAGGATGCAAAGCATATGGCAAGGCTGTATCTGCGTTCCTGTCTGCTGCGGGCGACATTTTCCTGTGTCGCGGCTGTGGATGGAAAGGTGCTGGGAGTTATTCTGGCAGGGAGTAAAAAATCCGTTCCGAAATTCGCCCTTCGCCGCACCCTGGCTCAGCTCTGGTCCATTGCGGTGCTGTTTACAAC
>ENA-OXEB01000536-OXEB01000536.1-human-gut-metagenome-genome-assembly--contig:-NODE-536-length-12243-cov-5.83968_pt1 | contig 12243 bp, 8 predicted proteins | sample MGYA00249353_ERZ652239 | MGnify/ENA primary metagenome ERZ652239 (study PRJEB26925, sample SAMN05826586) | human gut metagenome | biome: ENVO:2100002; feature: ENVO:00000062; material: ENVO:00002003... | reverse complement strand
GTATAAGAGACAGTGGCGGGCGCTCGCACCAATTCGCCCATAAGGCGAATTGAATAAAAAATAGAATGGTACTTTACGAAAAACAATGCAATATGTATACAATAGAGAAATTGTATTATTAATCGTAAAAAATTACATTGCCAAGGGGTTTATGAAATAATTGTGAATAAATAATGAATATTTTATGAGATAAAATCCATTCTTTTCAGCTGGCGGTCCGGTTATAATTTAGGCATAGTAAATCACAAACAGATGAGATTTACCAAATTCAAATCAGGAGGGAATACAATGAAAAAAAGAGCATTAAGTCTCGCGCTTGCAGGAGCGATGGTAGTTACCACACTGGCAGGCTGCGGAAGCAGCAGCAAGGAAACAACGGCTGCACCGGAAGGAACAACCACGGAGACGACAACGAAGGCAGAGGCACCGGCGGACACGACGGCAGCGGCCTCTGGAGATAAGACAACTCTTAAGTGGTCTGTCTGGGATATCAGCTCCACGACCTATTATCAGCCGCTCATCGATGAGTTCGAGAAGGCTCACCCGGATGTCACCATTGAAATGGTAGATTTGGGATCCACCGATTACCAGACTGTACTTGCTACAGAGCTTACAGGCAATGGTTCCGACTTCGACGTAGTAACCGTAAAGGACGTTCCAGGCTACATGACTCTGGTGAACAAGGGCGTGCTGGAGCCTCTCGACAGCTACATATCAGATTCCGGCGTGGATCTGGCTCAGTACAAGGGACTTACCGATCAGATTACGGTAGACGGTAAGTTATACGAGCTTCCATTCAGAAATGACTTCTGGGTGCTGTTCTACAACAAGGATGTATTTGACAAAGCAGGAGTTGCCTATCCGACCAACGACATGACATTCGATGAGTATGATAAGCTGGCCAGATCCGTAACTGTCGACACCCCAGGCCAGGAAGTATACGGCGCTCACTACCACACATGGAGATCCGCAGTTCAGCTGTTCGGTATCCTGGATGGAAAGAATACGATTCTGGACGGAAAGTATGAGTTCTTAAAGCCATACTACGACATGGTTCTTGCAGAGCAGGAAGACGGCGTATGCCAGGATTATGCAACCTTAAAGACCAGCGGCCTTCATTACTCCGGCGCATTTGCCCAGGGCAACGTAGCGATGATGAACATGGGAACCTGGTTCATCTCCACACTGATCGAGAAGATCAAAACAGGCGAGTACACAGACTGCACAAACTGGGGAATTGCAAAGTATCCTCATGCTGACGGCGTAGAGGCTGGTTCCACACTGGCAACCATCACCTCCCTCGCAATCCCGACCAACGCACCTCATAAAGATCTGGCCTGGGAGTTCGTAAACTTCGTAAGCGGAGCAGAAGGCGCAGAGGTTCTCGCAGCAACAGGAACAATCCCGGCTGTTATGACAGACGAAGTGGCGAACCTGGTATCCGCAACGGAAGGCTTCCCGAAGGACGACGAAACCAGTGTAGATGCGTTAAATACTGCAAATCTGTATCTGGAAATGCCGGTACATCCGAAGAGCTCTGAGATTGAGACGGCTCTGAACGAAGCACATGATGCCATCATGACAGGAAGCATGTCTGTCGATGACGGAATCGCACAGATGGATGAGCAGGTAAGCGCTATCCTGGCTGAATAAAAAGCGCAGACGATAATCAGGCAGCATCAAGAGGCGGGCAGAATAAAAGCCCGCCTCATTTAAAGAATCCCCTCTGAATTTGAAACGAATTGTGGAATGGTAAATGGTAAAAAGGAGGAAAAGCCGGTGGCTAAGACAATAACAGAAGCACAGAAAAATGAAAAAATTGCTGCGCTGCTCACAAGGCGTGAGGCTCTGGAGCGCGAGCTTAAAAATACAGAACAGTCACATAAGAGAAACAAACTGATCTCCCAGATTGAGACGACAGAAGAGAAGATTAAGAAGGTGCGCACGGGAGAGCGTTTTACCAGACAGGAAAAGAGAGACATGGTGGCATATTCCTTTATTGCTCCCAACTTCATCGGATTCGCGGTATTTACCCTGGGACCGATCATCTTTGCGTTTGTGCTGGCATTTATGAAATGGGATGGCAACAGCCCCATGGAATTCGCAGGACTAAAGAATTTTATACAGATGGCAGGAAACGCCAGATTCCGGTCGTCCTTTATCAATACGATCGTCTACTGTCTGGCGACGGTGCCGTTTACCCTGGCCTGTGCGCTGGGGCTGGCGGTCCTGTTAAATCAGAAGGTCAAGGGACGGAATTTCTTCCGTACGGTCAGCTTTTTCCCCTATGTAGCGTCGCTGGTGGCCGTGGCTGCCGTATGGAACATGCTTTTCAGTCCACAGAAGAGCGGTCCCATCAACATGATTTTATATCAGTTGGGCGTATCTGCGAAGAGCCTGCCGAAATGGGCGGCCGACCCCCACTGGGTCATGTTCACCATCGTACTGTTTTCCGTATGGAAGAACATGGGCTATTATATGGTCATCTATTTAGCTGGTTTACAGGGAATCAACGCCGAGCTCTACGAGGCGGCCAGCTTAGACGGGGCTAATTCCCTTCAGCGTTTCCGCTACATCACATGGCCGCAGCTGCAGCCGACGACGTTCTTTGTCACGATTATTTTGACGATTAACTGTTTCAAGGTTTACGATATCGTATACATGCTGGCCGGCGGTTCCAACGGCGTTGTCAGCTCCTCAGCCATGGTTCTCGTCTACCACATTTACGAGGAAGCGTTCCGTAACTGGAATCTGGGATATGCCAGCGCGGTCGCCATGGTATTGTTCCTGATGGTTCTTGTCATCACGCTGATCCAGTTCCGTGGTGAGAAGAAGTATGCGAATTAAGGAGGGCAGGAAGAAAAATGAAAGTACAAAGCACAAATTATAAGATCAGCCGGGTTATCCTCTATGCAGTCCTGATCGTCTTTGCATTCCTTATGCTGGTACCATTTGCATGGATGGTGTCAGCTTCATTGAAATTGGATAAGGATGTATTTATCTTCCCGATTCAGTGGATACCGGAGAATCCGAGATGGAAAAACTACATAGATATCTGGACGAAGATTCCTCTTATGAAATTCGTCGTAAATACGGTCAAAATCACTTTAATCGTTACATGTTTACAGCTGCTCACCAGCAGCTTCGCAGCGTATGCATTTGCAAAACTGAATTTCAAGCATAAGAACGGGCTGTTCCTGGCTTATATCGCAACCATCGCCGTTCCATGGCAGGTATACATGGTTCCGCAGTTCATGATGATGAGAAGCTTCGGACTCAACGATACGCATCTGGCGATCATCTGCCTTCAGGCATTCTCTGCCTTCGGCGTGTTTATGATGAGACAGTTCTACCAGGGAATTCCGGATGAACTCTGTGAGGCGGCCAGAATCGATGGTATGAACGAGTATCAGATCTGGGCGAAGATCATGCTCCCGCTCTCCAAGCCCGCGCTCTCCACATTGACGATCTTCACCTTCGTCAACACCTGGAATGACTTCTTAGGACCGCTCATCTACTTAAAAACGGAAGCCAAAAAGACCCTCCAGCTGGGATTGAAAATGTTCTTAAGCCAGTACAGCTCTGAATACGGCCTGATCATGGCGGCCTCCGTACTGTCTTTAATTCCGGTTCTGATCGTGTTCCTGGCACTGCAGCAGTACTTCGTGGAAGGCATCGCGGCGACTGGCGTAAAGGGCTGATCGGGAAAGGACTGGTTTCGATGGAAGAGATTAAAAATTTCGTGGACAATATTCACAACGAGGCATATAAAAACGCTTATTCCGCTCCCTTAATCGGGGCGGAAAGCCTGATTATGCAGGGAGGGAGAGAGGAAGAGAGTCTGGATGGGCTCTGGAATTTCTCCGTGGACCTATATGATAACTGCCTCCGGGCCAAATGGTTTCTGGAGGAGGAGACGAATGCAGAAGGGCGCGCGGTACCCCTTGACTATGCTTTCGACGACTGGGAGACCGTGCCGGTTCCCGGGGTCTTTAATCTCGCAAAACCGGAGTATTTCTACTATGAGGGACCGGCGGTTTACAGCCGCCGGTTTTCTTATGGAAGCCGGGGAAATGAGCGGGTATTTATCCGGTTCGGAGCGGTGGCCGGTGAGGCGAGGGTGTTCCTAAACGGCTGTTTTCTCGGCGTTCACAGAGGCGGTTCCACGCCTTTCTGCGTGGAGGCGACAGAGAGTCTGAAGGAGGGAGCGGATAACCGGCTGATCGTTGTGGCGGATGGGACCAGGCATCAGGCGGATGTGCCTTCGCTCAACACGGACTGGTTTCCGTATGGAGGAATCTACAGGAGCGTAACTCTCCTGCGTCTTCCGGAGGTCTTTATTCAGGATATGAAGATGAGACTGAGTGGAAGAAGAGAGCGGGAAATTACAGTGGAAGCGGTGGCAGCCGGCAGTATATCGCCGGATTACAATGCATTTTTTGAGATACCGGAGATCGGAGTCTGTGAAATCATGGATTTCGGCCCCGACGGAACGGGCCGGCTGAAACTCAAGGTTCCGGAGCTGGAGCTGTGGAGCCCCGAAAATCCCCGGCTCTACAACGTCCGGCTGACTTTATATGACGGGGAGAACCGGGCATCCGACCGGATCTCGGACCGTGTCGGTTTCCGTACCATCGAGACGGCGGGCCGTTCCATACACTTGAACGGCAGGCCTCTGTTCCTGCGCGGCGTCTGTCTCCATGAGGACTCCAGGGACCATGGAAAGGCGGTAACGAAAGAAGAGATACGGGAAGCCTTTCGCCTGGCCAGGGAGATGAACTGCAATTTCGTCCGGCTGGCCCATTATCCCCATACGGAATGGGCGGCGCGGCTGGCCGACGAGGAGGGCCTCCTTCTGTGGGAAGAGATCCCCGTGTACTGGTGGATCGATTTTGGGAATCCGGATACCTTTGGACAGGCGAAAAACCAGCTGAGTGAGATGATGAAACGGGATGCAAACAGGGCCAGCGTCATCATCTGGTCCGTTGGAAATGAGAATCCGGATACGGATGAGCGGTACCGCTTCATGGCGGACTTAGCAGAGTATGCCAGGCATTCCGATCCGTCCAGGCTGATCTCTGCGGCCTGTCTGGTGGATACCGTGAATCTGAGGATTGCGGACCGGCTGGAGGCGCATCTGGATGTGATCGGCCTCAATGAATATTACGGCTGGTACGATCCGGACTACACCAAACTGAGCACCATACTGGAACAGTCGGCGCCGGAAAAGCCGGTTATCATCAGCGAATTCGGCGCAGATGGGGCATTTGAGGCAGAGGAGAGGGAGGTCAAAAGCCCTGTCAGAGGATCTGTGAAGGAACAGGAGGAGATCTACGAAAACCAGATCGCCGTGTTCCGGAGGATTCCGTATATTCAGGGGACAACACCCTGGATTCTGTTTGATTTCCGTACGCCGAAGCGGCTGGGAAAGTACCAGAAGGGATATAACATCAAGGGACTGATCACAGAGGACAGGAGCCGGAGGAAACCGGCGTTTTATCTGATGCAGAACTATTACGAGGAGGTTTTAAAACATGAATGCGGATACGATCAGACGTCTGAATGAAAAGAATGAGCTGTCCGGGGAGGCGTGCCGTCAGGCTATGGATTTTGCCGCCGGACAGGTGAAGGAGAATTTAAAGGAATTTACGCATTCTTTTAAGAAGGCGTACAGTGAGGAGGGATTCTACCGGCCGACACCCAATGTCAACTGGACGACGGGCTTCTGGACCGGGCAGATATGGCTGGCCTATGAATGGAGCCGGGATGAGACGTTTAAGGAAGCGGGAGCGATTCAGATCGACAGCTTTTATAAGAGAATCGAGACGAAGGCGGACGTGGACCATCACGACATGGGCTTTCTCTACAGCCCTTCCTGTGTCGCCGGATACAAGCTGACCGGAATCGGGCAGGGAAAACGGGCGGCTGTTATGGCAGCGGACCAGCTGATCACCAGATACCATCCGATCGGGGAATTTATCCAGGCGTGGGGGCCGATGGATCAGCCGGAGAACTACCGGTTCATCATCGACTGTCTGCTGAATCTGCCCCTGCTCTATTGGGCGTCGGAGGAGACCGGGGACGCTAAATACCGGGATATTGCGGAGAAGCATATCCATACGGCGATCGCCAATGTCATTCGGGAGGATTACTCCACGTGGCACACCTTTTTCATGAATATGGAGACGGGAGAGCCGGATCACGGGGCGACCTGCCAGGGATACCGGGATGGCTCCGCATGGGCCAGAGGCCAGGCGTGGGGCGTCTACGGCACGGCGATGGCTTACCGGTATACGAAGCGGGAAGAGTATATCAGCGATTTTAAGCATGTGACAGGATATTTCCTGGACCATCTGCCGGAAGATCTCGTACCGTACTGGGATCTGGAATTCGGAGACGGTTCCGGGGAGCCGAGGGATTCCTCCTCTGCCTCCATCGCCGCCTGCGGAATGCTGGAAATGGCGAAATATTTAAACGATGAGGATGCAAAATATTACACCTCCATAGCAAAGAAAATCATGAAGTCCGTGGTGGAAAATTACGCGGTAAAGAGCGGGGCGGAATCGAACGGCCTGGTTCTTCACAGCACCTACTCCAAGAAATCTCCGTATAACACGTGTACGCCGGAGGGTGTTGACGAGTGCAACATCTGGGGCGATTACTTCTATATGGAAGCGCTGACAAGACTCTCGAAAGACTGGAACCCATACTGGTAGAGGAGGCAAAAATGAACATGAGATTAGAGACGAAACAGGATTTCAGGGATTGGATGTTCTCTGTCCTGAATCCTTTAAAACCATTATACAGCGAGGGCGGCGCCCGTCTGCATCTGGGAGACAACGGAGTGACCTATCCGGAGGTCAGCATCGAGATGGAGGCATTTTCCCGGCCGCTGTGGGCCCTGGTTCCCTTCTGGAAGGGCGGCGGAGTAAACGGAGCCTTTGAGGAAATCTATCAGAAGGGGCTTAGGAACGGAACAGACCCGGCGCATCCCGAATACTGGGGCGGCTTTACGGATTATGACCAGAGGTTTGTGGAGATGGCGGCCATTGCAAGCGGGATGATCTTTACGCCGGAGAAGGTCTGGGAGCCCCTTGGGGCAAAAGGGCAGAAGCATCTGGCGGACTGGCTTTACGCGATCAACGAGCACATCATACCGGACTGCAACTGGCAGTTTTTTATGATACTGGTCAATGTGGCTCTTATGAAAAACGGCTGCCGCTACGATGCAGATAATCTGAAGTCCGGTCTGGATAAGATCGAAAGCTACTATCTGGAGGACGGCTGGTACCGGGACGGTGCGTCGGGGCAGAAGGATTACTATATCTCATTTGCCATGCATTACTACGGGCTTTTGTATTCCGTGGCCATGGCGGATGAGGATCCGGAACGGTGCGCCTGCTTCCGGGAACGGGCCAGAATCTTCGCCGGTGATTTCATCTGCTGGTTCGATGCGGATGGGGCGGCGCTTCCCTATGGAAGGAGCTTATCCTACCGGTTTGGCGAGGCGGCTTTCTGGGCGGCCTATGTGTTTGCCGGCCTCGATGACATTCCAGTGGCCGTAGTAAAGGGAATTCTCGCCCGCCATTTGAACTGGTGGTGCGAACAGAAGATATTTGACCGGGACGGCGTGCTGACCATCGGTTACGCGTATCCGAATTTAATCATGGCAGAGCGCTACAATGCGCCGGGGTCGCCGTACTGGGGAATGAAGACGCTTCTGTGTCTGGCGCTTCCGGATGACCACCCGTTCTGGAGCACGGAGGCCGCACCGCTTCCGGCTCTGCCAGAGGTGAAAATGATGCTCCAGGCCAATATGATCGTACACCGGCGCGGAAGAGATGTAATCGCCTACCCGGCCGGAGTCTGCGAGAAATACGGACACGGCCATGTGCCGGAGAAATACTCCAAGTTCGCGTATTCCACGAAATTCGGTTTTTCCGTGGCGCGCAGCCAGATCGTGCTCCATGAGAATGCGCCGGATTCTGCGCTGGCCTTTGTGATTGACGGCGATGATTACGTGTTTGTCAGGAAGGTAAGCGAATCGTACCATATCTTTGCGGACCGGGTAGTCAGCGACTGGCAGCCGTTCCCGGGAATCCGGGTGACTTCGGTCGTGGTGCCGACGGAGTATGGCCACATGCGGATCCATGAGGTGGAGAGTGACTATGACTGTACGGCCTATGACTGCGGTTTTGCCGTGGAAAAATTTACAGAAGGGTACGGAGAGTCGGCAGAAGGAAAGATGGCCGCCGCAGCCTGGAGGAAACAGGGCTGTACCGTATCCGGCGAAGGCCCGGAGGCGGCCGGCGTCGTGATCGGAGCCGATCCCAATACGAATGTGCTTTACGCCAACGCGTCTATCCCTGCGGTTGCCTATAAGATCCGCAGGGGGGAGAAGGTGCGGCTGGAGACGAGGGTGGAAACTTTTGTGAAAGAAGAATAATAGTGGCCGCAGTATCAGCGATAGGAATCCGCTGATGCTGCGGGCATATTTTTGTGGATAAGTCAGAATTTAATTCAGCACGTCCCAGGTGATATCCCCATCCTTCATAAAATCCGGATGGATGATTCGGGCGTAATGTTCTCCGAATCGGTGCTTTTCCATTAGATCTGTCATGCACCGTTCCGTCCAGTCAAATGTCTTCTTGACGAATTTTTCCTCATCCAGGTTTAGAAATTCCCCATCCCGGCGAAGGAGCTTCCCGTCCACCATGGTCTCGCTGGTGGTCGTTCCGGCGCAGTTCCGGGTGAAGAGGAAGTAGAGAAGTTCCGGACTGGCCTCCAGAAGGCTGGTGCACAGGGGCAGCAGATGAGGCGCTTTCTTTAAATCAATGGTAATGATATCCGCCTTCTTGCCCGGCTCGATGGAACCGATTTCCTGATCGAGGCCGTATGCGCGGGCACTTCCCATGGTGGCTGCGTAAAATGGAGCCTGATAGGGGAGAACCCGTTCAGCCCGTGGCATGATGTTGTGCACGATGAGCATCAGCTTCATGGCCGACATGGCGTCCAGGGAGCCGTAATCGCTTCCGAGTCCGACATTGATCCCATTTTTCAGCATGTAGGGAACGTAGGCGCAGTTTCCGCAGTTGGTGCCGTTGATATCGGGATTATGTATGATGGAAGCGCCGGTCCCGGCGATGGCCTCGATCTCCGGTTCCCGGAGCATGGAGCCGTGGAAGAGCACGCTGCGGGAGGTAATCAGTCCCCTTTTCATGTAGTGGGAGAAGGCGCCGCCGTCGTCCCTCCACATCTCGTCAGCCCGTTCCACTGCGTTTTGGAATTCCCAGAAATGGGTGACGAACCGGGTATCATACTGCTCCGCCAGCTCCAGCGCGCCGTCCATCAGCTTTTCCATACAGTCCCACAGGTCATGAATATGTACGGCCACCGACATGCGGCGTTTTGGATTGTGGTAATGTTCAATGCAGGACTTCGTCTTTTCCAGCGCCTGCTTCCAGTTCAGGGGATCTGAATCCAGACGGAAGGAGGAGGCCATCTGAGGAGCCAGAATGCCGCGTATGCCGCTGGTATCCATGGCCTCATAGGCGGTGTCCGGCAGGATGGTGCTGTTCTCCACGGTCGTAGTTCCGTGTTTTAATGCGTTGATGGCCGAAGTCATGGTGATGTCGTACAGGCTTTCCTGCGTCAGCCACCCATAGGGATCGTGTATGGTGGTGAGCATGTGATCCGAGATGTGGCTGTAATCGAAGGGAAACGCCCTGGAAATATTCATGAGCGTGTTGCACAGATGATTGTGGCCATCCACCAGCCCCGGCATGACAAGCTTATCCGTACAGTCGATGACGGTGAACAAGCTTTTCTCCGGATGCTGTTCGTAATACTCTTTTTCAGTTCCCAGAAACAGAATCCTGTCGTCCTCTACAGCGACGGAAAGTCCGGTGGAGACAGACTCCGGATCGGCTCCGCCAAAGAGAAATTTGCAGTTTTTAAACAGAGTGACTCCCATGGAACGCCTCCTTATGCGAGCGCTACCAGATAGTAGAGCAGGGGGACCGCAATGATATAGATGGCAGGATGCAGTTCCTTTGCCTTACCGGCAGCGAGTTTGGTGATGACACAGGTGATGATGCCCAGGGTCAGTCCCGTGGCAATATTGTAGGTATAGGCGGTTCCCATCACGGAGGCGAAGGCCGGCATGTACTCTGTGAAATCAGAGTAGTCCAGCTTCTCCATACAGGTGAGCATGCCTAAGCCGATGGTGATCAGAGCGGCCGAGGATACGCTGTTGGGAACCATCAGGGCGACCGGGGTAAAGAACAGGGCCAGTCCCAGACAGATGGCGCAGCCCACGGCGGTGAGTCCGGTTCTGCCTCCGGCTTCTACTCCGGCGGCGGACTGGGCGTATATGGTGACCGTGTTGGTTCCCATGACGGTGCCGACACAGGTGCCTACGGCGTCAACGATAAAGGGCTTCTTGATATCCGGGAAGTTGCCCTCCTCATCCAGTAAGTTGGCTTTGGAGCCGATACCGAACAGATTGCCTACGGTAGAGAAAAAATCTCCCATGAAAAAGGCGAGAATAAACGGCACATAGACGAGTTTTAACGCTCCCGGGATATCCAGCTTAAATGCAACCGGAGCCATGGAAGGCGGCATACTGATCAAATGGTTGGGAACGGTGGTAAGCCCCATGGGGATGCCGATTACGGTTCCGATGACCATGGCCAGCAGGAGACCGGATTTCATCTTTCTGGAGGTGAAGGCCAGGATAAGCAGCAGGGTGATTCCAGCCAGAATGATTTCCGGGCTGTGTAAATCTCCCAGCTTTAAAAAGCCGGAATCATTGAGGCGGATCAGCTTGACGTTGGACATGCCGGTGGCCGTGATAAACATACCGACCGCCGCGCCCATGGTGATCTTAAGTCCCTTCGGTATGACCTTTACCACCATTTCACGGATGTTGCATACGCTGATGATGACGAAAATGACACCGGAGATAAAATTCATTCCCAGCGCGACCTGCCAGGTGGTAATGCCGGCACCGACGATGGAATAGGCGATCAGCGCGTTACTGCCCATAGCTGTGGCGAGGACGAAGGGGATGTTGCAGTATAAGCCGCAGATCAGGGTGAATATCATGGCGCTGACGATGGTAACCGTGGCCATGGCCCCTCTGTCCATTCCGCAGCTGGCCATGATGGAGGGATGGACTGCAATTAAGAAAGCGAGTGTCATAAAGGAGGTCGCTCCGGCCACCAGTTCCGTCCGGACCGTGGTTCCACGTTCTTTTAAATGAAAAAAGGAATCTAAAGCTTCGTTTAGTTGATTCATGATTTTATCCTTTCTGATACTGTAAAAGAGTGAAGTAACGTGTAAAAAATCAGAAAATTCGCGAAATTTCTGTTGATTTACTTTCAGGATAGAACGAATGCACAAAAAAGTCAATAAAACAAAGAGAATAACATTATTTTCTGTACAATATAACAAAAAATAGAAAGGGAAGGAGGCAAAAACTGTAGAAAGAGAAAAGTGGTATTACCACTTCGGAAAAAATGGTATTACCACTTTTCGGAATGCATAAAAATAGAGGCGTAAATGGTGAAACATGTTAGGAAGTCTTTCCTGAATTTTCAGTTTATGGTATACTATACCACGAACGGCGGCAGGAGAAGAGTGGAGGCGCACAGTGGGGCAGGAGAGCAGTTTAAAGCAGCAGGTAAAAAAGAAGTTAATGGAGTACATCCAGTCTATGGATCTGGAAAAGGGAAACAGGCTTCCTTCTGAAGAAAAGTTAAGCACCATGTTCGGGGTGAGCCGGGTCACCATCCGGTCGGCACTTAAGGAGCTGGAGATGGAAGGGCGTATATTTTCCAGGCATGGGAGCGGAACGTATGTCAATCCCATGGCAAGAAGGATCGCCTTTAACCTGGCCGTTCCCGAGCTGTATGAGAACATCATACGCAAGGGCGGAAGGACGCCCGATGTACGGGTGGAAGGCGTCATCACGGAGGCGGCCGGGGAAGAAGCCGTCTCATCACTTGGCGTGTCTTTGGGGGAGACCATGGTTGCCGTAAAGAAGACATTTTTCGCGGGGGACAGGTTTTCCATGTACTGTATCGATCATTTCCCGAAGGAGCAGCTTACCAGGGAGCAGATGCAGAGCTTCTTTAACCCGGAGCTGTCCATATTCGATTATCTTTACCGGTACAAGGGAAGGAAGGCGATGTGGGATACCTGTCTCTTATACACATCTCCGAGCCCACGAGACTCGACGTC
>ENA-OXEB01000526-OXEB01000526.1-human-gut-metagenome-genome-assembly--contig:-NODE-526-length-12364-cov-61.8989_pt1 | contig 12364 bp, 6 predicted proteins | sample MGYA00249353_ERZ652239 | MGnify/ENA primary metagenome ERZ652239 (study PRJEB26925, sample SAMN05826586) | human gut metagenome | biome: ENVO:2100002; feature: ENVO:00000062; material: ENVO:00002003... | reverse complement strand
ACCACCGACTGACAACGAAAACCAGTCTAAAGCACCACAAAAGTTCCTATAGGCCAGGTACCGGGACATTTTCCGCCACGAAAGTTGGGCCATAAGTCTCAAGTCCTAAAGCCCCCCCTGAAAAACGGCGCTTGCCCGGACAAAGCAAAAGGGCTGGAACCTTCCGATTCCAGCCCTTTAGTTGCTGGTGCGAGTGGGGGGAGTTGAACCCCCACGAGCATACACTCACTGCCACCTGAAGACAGCGCGTCTACCATTCCGCCACACTCGCAGACAATCGCCTAACTTACACCCGGCTGGGTAATCATGCAATCTTCGGCGTGTCGCATGGGAGGCAGGGATATATCGCTTGTGGGTCTCCTGCGGGCGCCGTGATCTTTGAGGGTGGCGGCACTCCCCTCAGTCACTTCGTGACAGCTCGTCCGCAATTAAGGACGGGCCTTGCCTGCAACCTGCTGGTTCGACTATCGTCTCACCTTCGACTACAAACAGCCCACTGGGCTGTTTGCTTAACGTCTCAGCCTCAGCGAGGGGAGCAGAGAGAAGTTCGGCACAAGCCGCAACGAAGGAGAAAAACTCACAACCCTGGCCGGCGCTCGCCGTTGCCGTAGAAGTGGGCCAGCGCTTCGTCGCGGAACTCATCAAAGTATCCGCCGTCGATCGAGGCGCGGATGTCGTCTAGCAGCTTCACGAAGAAATGCTCGTTGTGGATCGTGGCCAACGTAAACCCGTTGAACTCGCGGGCGCGCAGCAGGTGGTCGACGTACGCGCGCGAATAATGCTGGCATGTGTAGCAGTCGCATCCCTCCTCCAGCGGTCCGAAATCGAACTTATGCTGGGCGCGCTTGATGTTGTACCGGCCGGCGCGCGTGTAAATCGCGCCGTTTCGGGCGCAGCGTGCGGGGGCCACGCAGTCGAAGGTGTCGCCGCCGTTCTCCACGCAGGCGAAAATGTCGTCCACAGAGGCGATACCCAGCACGTGGCGTGGGCGGTTTTCCGGCATCGCGTCGCAGATCCATGCACAGGTGTCGCCGATGATGCGCTTCTCGATCGCGCCGCCGATGCCCACGCCGTCGAAGTCCAGCGACGCGATTTGCGAGGCCGCACGTCGGCGCAGATCCTCGTAATTCGCGCCCTGCACCACGCCATACAACGCCTGATACGGCTTCCCGACTCGATCAGCCGTCAGCCGCTGGTGCTCGTCCACGCATCGGCGGGCCCAGCGGAAGGTGCGCTCCACCGAGTCCTCCTGGTAGGAGCGGGTGTTCATCAGCGTGGTGAGTTCATCGAACGCGAACATGATGTCCGCGCCGATTTTGTGCTGGATGCCCATCGAAATCTCAGCGGAGAAACGATGTGCGTCACCATTCAAAGGCGACTTGAACGTCACGCCGTCCTCATCCACCCAGGCCATGCGCTCCTTGCCCTTGGCGATGATGTCGTCCGACTTCATGCCGGTCACGTCCATTGCCAGCGTCTTCTTGAAGCCGACGCCCAGCGACATCACTTGGAAACCGCCAGAATCGGTGAACGTGGGCCCATCCCAGTTCATGAAACGCGCCAAGCCGCCGGCCGCGTCCAGCACGTCCTCGCCCGGGCGCTCGAACAGGTGGAAGGCGTTGGCCAGCAGGCACTGTGCGCCTAGATCCTTCATCTGCTCGGGCAACACGGCCTTCATCGCGGCTTGCGTGCCCACCGGCACGAAGGCAGGCGTGCGAATATCGCCGTGGGGCGTGTGAATGATGCCGGTGCGGCCGTATCGGGCACCGTCTCGCCCAAGCCCGCTGGCCGTGGATGGCAGGCGGGTGATCGTTTCGAAATGGAAGGCGCTGCGGTCGCCGGGCTGTCCGGGCTGTGCGCCCAACGGATGTTCAAGAAGGCTGATTGTCATATGTTCACTTTAGGCAGAAGGGCCAGAAAAGGGCTGGAAATTGTGAAGAACTCGGTTTCGAGGGGCGGATTTCGCCGCTCCCGAACGTCTACTTCCGCTTCAAGGGGCTCCCGGTCAAGTAGGCCGGCTGCAAAAATGGCGGAATGGCGTTAAATGAGGGCCCTTGATACTCGGAATTGACCGCGCGAACAGCCCCTTGAAGTGCAAGTAGATGTTCCCGAAACAGGAAATCAGCCCCTCGAAGCCGAGATGCCCATAAGACTCTGCGATGATTACGCATAGACTTTCAATCAACGTTCAGAAAACCTCCAGATTGACTGCCTTTACTACTGAGGTAGCACACGAGAAGTGGCAATGGGCAAGTGCCCGAATAGCCGCCGAACAGACGTGATAGGAATTTAGGAAAAGGAGCAGCAATGGCTGACGAATTTAACCCGCAGGGCGTCGACCAGACCCCGCGGAATAACGAAAACCCCAATAGTACTGCCGATACCGGCAACGCCGAGCCGAAGAACCCGTTTGTGGGTGGCGACTCGGTTGATGCCGGCAACGCCAGCGATTCCAGCGAGCAGCAAGCCCCGGTTTCCTCGGCCGCCCTCGCTGCCGATCAGCAGCCTACGCAAGCCGCTACCGACACTGCCGCCACCGAGCCCATCCCGGACTACGCCTCCGCCAAGGGCGAGAGCACGGTGGTCTCCTCCTCGCCGGCTTCTCCGGCAGCGCCGGCCGCAGACCAGACCTCGGCCACAACTCCGCTGTACCGCCCGGCCCCGGAATACGGCGCTTATGGGCCGACCCCGACTCAGGCACAGGGCCAGCAGGGCGGCCAGGCCGGCAACAATGCCCAGCCCACGCAGCAATTCCCGTTCGGCCAGCCTGCACAGCAAACCCCACAGGGCCAGCAGGGCAACCGCAACCCCTACTACACCAATAACCCGCAGCCGCAGGGTAACGGCAATCCGTTCAATCCGCCCACGCAGCCGCAGCAGAACAACGGCAACCCGTTTGCCAGCCAGTCCGGTCAGAATGGCCAGAATGGCCAGCAGCCCCAGCAGGGCGGTCTGTTCGGTTTCGGCGTTCCCGGTACCGGTACGCCGAACGGTCAAGGTCCGACCCAGCCGGGACAGCCCGGTCAGCCCGGTCAGCCCGGCCCCGCCAAGCAGGGCATGTCCAAGACGGCGAGCAACATCCTCATCGCCGTGGTCGCCGCCGTTCTGGCTGCGGGCCTCTGCCTGGGCCTCGGTTACGGCGCCCTCACCAGCGGCCTGATCACCTTGCCGACCAGCAATTCGCTGTCCAACGTCAGCTCGAATAAGTCCGGCTCCGGGTCCGCCACCGCCAAGAGCGGCGAAGCCCCCGACTGGCAGACCGTCGCCAGCGATGTCTCCGGCTCCGTGGTCTCCATCCAGACCGCGTTGAGCAACGGCACCGCCAAGGGCTCCGGCGCCATCATCGACACCGAAGGCCACATCATCACCAACAACCACGTGATCTCCGGCGCCCAGCAGATTCAGGTGACGCTTGCCAACGGCAACATGTATTCCGCCACGCTCGTCGGCACCGACACCACCACCGATCTTGCGGTCATCAAGCTCGACAACCCGCCGAGCGACCTCAAGGCCGTGAAATTCGCCGATTCCGACAAGCTCGCCGTCGGCGAGAACGTGATGGCCATCGGCAACCCGCTCGGCTACGACGACACCGCCACCACCGGCATCGTCTCCGCCCTGAACCGCCCGGTGACCGTGACCGACGACAACAACAACGAGATCGTCACCAACGCCGTCCAGATCGACGCGGCCATCAACCCCGGCAACTCCGGCGGCCCGACCTTTAACGCGGCCGGCCAGGTGATCGGCATCAACTCGTCCATCGCCTCGACTGCCACCTCATCCGACTCCGCCGGTTCGATCGGCATCGGCTTCGCCATCCCGTCCAACCTCGTCAAGCGTGTGGCCGACGAAATCATCAAGGACGGCAAGGTCAAGCACGTTGCCCTCGGCGTGGTCATCAAGTCCGACACGGTTGAAGCCGACGGCGTGACCCGCGGCGGCGCGACCATCACCAAGTCCAGCGCCACCGGCAGCGCGGTCGTCTCCGGCGGCCCGGCCGACAAGGCCGGCCTCAAGGAGGGCGACACCATCGTGGCCTTCAACGGCAACGCGGTGAACAACAACTACTCGCTGCTCGGCTACGTGCGTGCCGCGGCTTTGGGAGACAAGGTGACGCTGACCATCGTGCGCGATGGCAAGACCATGGATGTGGACGTGACGCTCGATCAGGAGGAGTCGTCGGTGAACGGTTCGTCCAGCTCCGATTCCAACGGCAACAGCCAGAATAAGCAGAACAACCAGAATGGCAATGGCCAGAACGGTTACGGTAACGGTAACGGCAATGGCAACAGCGATGGCGGCACCGGTGACGGCGGCGGCTTCTCCGACCCATTCGGCCTGTGGTAAAGCCGACTCGACAACGTCACACGGTGTTGAGCGGTAACCGCTGAACACCGTGTCAGACCAGCAAAGGCCCGTGGCAGTGAGCAAACTCCTGCCACGGGCCTTTGTATGCGCTATTGTGCCCTGCGCCCATGCCGCCAACGTAGTTTCGATATCCGGCATGTCGCGCAACGCTCGTTGATAGGGTAGGTCAAGCACTGAGTTCGGGCGGTGCTCCGAACAAAGCGCATAATTCAATACAAAACTGAACATTTCTTTACGCCGTGTATCGGAAGGTTGCGCGGGAGCCGAGCAAAGCGAAGCCCCAGGCAAAGCCGCCGGTGGGTTAACAAGGCGTGACCGTAGCGCCGATTGCGCGGGCCACGCTTGCCGTACCGCAATCGACTCCGTATACGAGCGTAAGGAGCAATGATGGGCGCACTCATCAGATTCTTCACCAAAATTCTCGACATCTGCAAGCTTGTGCCGATGCTTCCGGTCGTCGTCATCGCCGCAATTCCGCTGGCTTTACTGGGCGATTGGCGTCCGTGGGGCAATGCGATGGCGATTCCGGTACTTGGCAATCCGGGCTTCGGCCAGTGGCTGGTTATCGCATTGGTGCTGATTATCGTGATTGACACTGTGCGCGGCATGATTGACGATTTGCGTCATGGGCAGGTTGGAGTCGATGTGCTGGCCGTGGTCGCGATCCTCTCCACCGTGGCCGTCGCCGAATACTGGGCAAGTTGGGCGGTGACGCTGATGATCACGTCCGGCGAGGCCATTGAGGAATACGCTCAAGCCAAGGCCGAGCGCAGCCTGACCGCGCTGATGGAGGCCGCGCCGCAAACCGCGCACGTCGTCAACCTGCCTGGCGTGGGGCGTGGGTTTGCTGCCGATAAGGGCGATTCGTCCGATGGCTTCCGGCGTGTGGGCTTGGCATCGGCTGCCGCCGCCGCGCACCGCTTCGACACGGTGCCGGTCGAGCAGGTGCAGCTGGGCGACGTACTCATGGTGTTGCCGGGCGAAACTGTGCCGGTTGACGGCGAGCTGCTGTCCGGCACGGCCACGCTCGACCTGAGCAATATCAACGGTGAGCCGGTGCCGCGTGAAGTGTTCGCCGGCGCCCGTGTGATGTCCGGGGCGGTGAACGGCTCGACTGCATTGACCATGCGTGCCACCCAGGTGGCCGCCGATTCGCAGTACCAGCGCATCCTCGAGCTCGTGGCCTCCGCGCAGGAGTCGCGCCCGGCCGTGGTAAAAACCGCTGACCGCTTGGCCGTGCCCTTTACCGTGCTTTCGTTGGTGATTGCCGGCGTCGCATGGGCGGTGTCCGGGGTACCGACGCGATTCGCCCAGGTGCTGGTGCTGGCCACGCCCTGCCCGCTGCTCATCGCCGCACCGGTGGCATACATCGCCGGAACCGGACGCCTCGCCGCAGCCGGCGTGCTTATCAAAGCACAGGACGTGCTGGAAAACCTTGGCCGCGTCACGCAGGTGTTCTTCGACAAAACCGGTACGCTCACCGTCAAGCAGCCGCAGGTGGTGCGCGTCGAGATGTTGCCCGGCGCTGCAACCCGTCTCAACGAAGACCATGTGCTGATGATGGCCGGCGCGGTGGAAAGCTACTCGGTGCACATCCTGTCCAAAGGCATTGCCAAGGCCGGCGCGGAGGCGCTGGCCCGACTGCGCCAGCGGTTCGAGGATGGCCAGCGCCTGTGCCCAGAGCCGGAGGCCAGCTGGCCTGGCCATGGCCGGGAGTATCCGGTCGTCAAGAACATCAATGAAGACGCCGGCAAGGGCGTTTCCGGCGAGGTGAACGGACACGCGGTGCGCGTTGGCCGGCTGTCTTTCGCGGCTGCTGGGGAGGATGGATTCCTGGCGGTCGGCGAGGCTGCCCCCCTCAGCCCGCGAAGCGGCCAGCTCCCCCTAAGAGGGGGAGCTCAGCAAAAAGATGACCTGCGCACTCGCTTTGGCCTGCTGCAGCCGGATGAGATGGCGTCCTACGTGTCCGTTGACGGCCGGCTGATCGCGCGCATCGTGCTGCGCGATGTGCCGCGTGCCAACGCCAAGGCAGCGCTCGCCAAACTGCATGAGTTGGGCGTCACCAAGCTCGCCATGCTTACCGGTGACAAGCGGGCTTCCGCCAATATCATTGCCAGCGAAGTCGGCATTGACGAGGTTCACGCCGAACTGTTCCCGGAGGATAAGGTAGCCGCAGTCAAGGCCGCTACAGGAGCCGGTAAAACCGTCACGATGATGGTTGGTGACGGTGTGAATGATGCCCCGGTGCTCGCTGTTGCCGATATCGGCGTGGCCATGACCGATGGCACGTCCACCGCCGCTTCCGAAAGCGCTCAGGTGGTCATTATGAATGACAATATCGCCGCCGTGCCGCGCGCCATCGCCATTGCACGCCGCACCAAGCGCGTGATGCTTCAAGCCGTAATCGCGGGCCTTGTGCTTGCCACCATCGGCATGATTGCCGCCGCGTTCAACCTTATCCCGGTCGTCGTCGGTGCCTTCCTCCAGGAGGCCATCGACGTGGTGAGCATCCTCTGGGCCCTCACTGCCCTAATTGATCGGGACTGATTAAGAATATGAGGCTTCTGCTGTTTTTGTAGGTCAGTTGACTGACCGGGATGGTCGTATGTCGAGTCCACCGCATCGAAACATAATCGGGGCGATACGGTTGGTGACGTGGCGGAAACGGAAATCCCACCCACGAAAGCAGCAATAGCATCGGAGTTATTCATTAGGTCGATTTGACGTTTATTAGGTCGGTCCTTGGTCGGAGCGGCCCTTGAAACCCCGCCGTTCCAAGGGATGGCTTCAGCACCCTCCGACCTAATGAACGAAGAAATGACCTAATGAATGCAATCGAGGTCGTAAAGAGCCGTTGGAGGTGACGTCTTCAGTGTCATCAAGGGATTCGCCGGTTGTGCAGTATTGTTATTGTTCTGCGGCGGCTCTTTACCGTCGGCCTTCCAGCCAATCGAGGGCGGAAGTGACGCGGATTCCTTGTGAGACGTAACTTTGCTCAACCCGACTGGTTACGTACTGTTGCTCACACGGTATGCCGAGAACATTGCCAATTAAAGTAAGGTGCCGGGCGAACCGGTCATGGTAGGTTTGCCCGGATTTGATTTCGATCATCAGGCGATGATTCGGATCGGTGAAATCCAACAAATCCACCTCGACCTTGCTGGCATCGCGGTAGAAGAATAATTGTGGCTCCTGATTGGCGTTCAAATGCTGTTTCATGGTTTCCGCAATGATGAGGTTTTCAAATATATCGCCGAACTTGGGGTGCGCAACCAGTGCTTCGACCGTCCGAATGCCCAAGAGATGGCACAGCAAGCCAGTGTCATAAAAATAGAGTTTCGGCGTTTTGACCACCTGTTTGCGTGCGTTCGTGTAGAACGGCATGAGATGGAATGCGATGTAACTTGATTCCAGAATCGACATCCATGCCTTTACGGTTCGCGGACTTACACCAAGTTCATTGGCGATGTTGGTGTAGTTTATGAGTGCTCCGGAACTGAGTGCGCAAAGAGTCAAGAATCGGCGGAAGTCAGCCAAATTGCGTACATCAAGATATTCGGAAACATCACGTTCGATATAAGTGTCGATGTAGTTCGAGAAGAACAGATTGAGCGGCATTCTCGTGTCGTAAATGCGTGGATAACCGCCTTGCAGCATAAACGTATCCGGAGTAAGGGCCTGATCCGCCTTGCATGCTTCTTGGAATGAGAACGGCAATAACTTGACCAATAGGGAAACCCATAATCTGACATTAGCAGTGCTCGTAGGTTTCCCAAACGCACAAACTATGGCCTAATACACAGAATTCCCACCACTCTCCCTCTGTCGCAACGGAAGGCTTTGCGTTAGGCTAGAGCGCGTGACTGAATCCGTGAATACTGAACTCCGCATTGCTGTTATCGGCGCTGGCCCGGCCGGCGTCTACTCATCCGATATCTTCCTGCGCCAGCTCAAGAAGCTGGGCGAAGAGCTTGGCCTCGGCACCGAAGCGCGCATCGACCTGTTCGAGAAGCTGCCCGTGCCGTTCGGCCTGGTGCGTTACGGTGTGGCCCCGGACCACCCGTCCATCAAGTTCATCGCCTCCGCGCTTGAGAAGACGCTCGACAACCCGAACATCCACCTCTACTGCGATGTGGAATTCGGCAAGGACGTGACCCTTGACGACCTGCTGGCCCGTTACGACGCCGTGCTGTTCGCCACCGGCGCGGTCAAGGACAAGCCGCTGAACCTGCCCGGTGCCGACCTTGAAGGTGTGTACGGTGCCGCCAAGTTCGTCGAATGGTACGACGGTTACCCCACCGGTGCCCGAGAATGGCCGCTCACGGCCGAGAACGTCGCCGTAATCGGCGGCGGCAACGTGGCCATGGACGTGGCCCGCGAACTCATGCGCAACGCCGACGACCTCAAGGCCAAGACCGATATTCCGGACAACGTGTACGAGGGCATCGGCCAGAACAAGGCCAAGGTGCTCCACCTGTTCATCCGCCGTGGCGTGGCCCAGGCCAAGTTCAGCGTGCAGGAACTGCGCGAGATGGAGAAGCTGCCCGGCGTGCAGCTCATCATCAACGAAGACGACTTCGATCTGGACGACGAGACCATCGAGGTGGCCGGCAAGGACAAGCTCACCCGCCAGATGGTCGAAGAGCTGTTCGCCATCCGCGAGATGGCCGAAGACATGGAGGATGACGGCGACGTCGACTTCGAAGGCAACCCGGCCGACCGCAAGTACTACGTGCACTTCAACTCCGCCCCCACCGAGATCCTCGGCGAGGACGGCAAGGTCAAGGCCATTCGCGTGGAGCGCACCGAAACCGGTGCCGACGGCAAGATGCACCGCACCGGTGAGTTCACCGACTACCCGGTCGAGGCCGTCTACCACGCCATCGGCTACAAGCCCGCCGAAGCCCCCGGCATCACCTACGACGAGCACGGCGCTCACCTGGCCAACGCCAACGGCGACGGCCGCATCACCACCGAGGCCGACGGCGGCGAAGTGCGCGACCGCCTGTACGCCACCGGTTGGGCCAAGCGCGGACCGGTGGGTCTGATTGGCTCCACCAAGTCCGATGCGCTCGCCATCGTGACCAACATGCTCGAGGATCTGGCCAAGGCCGCTGAAGGTGGCCGCGTGGCAGCCGACCGCGCCCCCGAATCCATCGATCGACTGCTGGCCGAGCGCGGCATTCGCCCGATCGACTTCGCCGGCTGGAAGAAGGTCGACGCCTTCGAGCGCGCCGAGGGCGCCAAGGAAGGTCGCGAGCACAAGAAGGTCATCGAGCCCGACCAGATGCGTGAGCTCGCCCTGGCCTGACGTTCGCCCACGCCCGTCCGGCATTCGTCCGGCATTCGTCCGGCATTCGTCCACCCGGCCGCGCCCCGTGCGGACGCGGCCGGGCTCGGGGCCGGACGGGCCGGGCGAATATGGGACATTTCTCGCGGCGCATATCCAGCAATCATTCAGCATGCGATTTTAGTGTGTGCATTATGGATGCCAAAGTACGGGTGCACGGCCATTTCAACGGCCTGAAGACAACGCTGCTGTTTGCCCTGATGTGGGCCATCATCATGCTGATTTGGTGGGCCACGGGCGGCAGTCGGCAAACCCTGAGCATCTATATCGTCATCGGCCTGATTACCACGTTCGGCACCTACTGGTTCTCCGACAAACTCGCCATCGCCTCCATGGGTGCGCGGGAAGTCAGCGAACAGGAAGCCCCGGAAATCTACCAGATCGTGCGTGAACTGAGCGCCAAGGCCGGCAAGCCGATGCCGCGCATCTACATCGCCCCCACCATGAGCCCGAACGCCTTCGCCACCGGACGCAACGAACGGCACGCGGCTGTCTGCTGCACCCAAGGCATCCTGCAGATTCTCAACGCCCGTGAACTGCGTGGTGTGCTGGGCCACGAACTTATGCACGTGTACAACCACGACATCCTGACTTCCGCCATCGCCTCTGCCATGGCCACTGTCATCTCCTATCTGGGCTATTCGCTGATGTATTTCGGTGGCGGCTCGCGAGACGACCGCGACAGTTCCGGTGGCCTCGGCCTGATCGGCGCATTGCTGAGCGTGATTCTCGCGCCGATCGCCGCGTCTTTGATCCAGATGGCCATCTCCCGCACCCGCGAGTACGACGCCGATGAAGACGGCAGCCTGCTTACCGGCGATCCCGAGGCCCTGGCTTCCGCACTGAACAAGATTTCCTACGGCGCGCAGACCACGCCGATGCGCAAAACCGCCGGCACCCAGTCCGTCTCCGCAATGATGATCGCCAACCCGTTCTCCGCGGTCGGCTTCTCGCGCTTGTTCTCCACACATCCGCCGACCGATGAGCGCATCGCGCGCCTCATGCAGATGGCCAACGAAATGAACGGCACGCCGATCGCTCCGCCCACCTACTCCACGCGCGTCGGCAGGTGACGTGCTAGGATAACTACTCGTACCTCGTTTGGCTGAGCATGCTCGTCACGTGAGGTGCAGCAGCCGTAAGGCATGCGGACATAGTTCATCGGTAGAATGAAAGCTTCCCAAGCTTTAGAGGCGGGTTCGACTCCCGTTGTCCGCTCCATTGATTTTCAATGATTTTCATTATTTCCGGGAAAGTGTCGCGCACGATCGCAAAACTACGCGCTATTTGAGCGCTTTGCCCGCGGAACCCAGCTGCCGGCAAGCCTCGACCACGCGGGCGGACATGGAATCCTCAGCCTTACGGCCCCAAGAACGCGGATCGTAGAACTTCTTCTCGCCCACTTCGCCGTCGATCTTCAGCACCTTGTCGTAGTTCTCGAACACGTGGTCGGCGATTGGACGGGTGAAGGCGTACTGGGTATCGGTGTCGATGTTCATCTTGATCACGCCGTAGCTTACAGCTTCGGCGATTTCTTCCGGGCGTGAACCGGAGCCGCCGTGGAACACCAGCTCAAACGGCTTGCCGTTGGGGAAATCGACTATGCCGGCCGCGCTAGGCAACTCGCCTTCGGCCACCGCGCGCGCCACACGCGCCTGAATGTCGCCGAGTAGCGACGGACGCAGCTTGACCACGCCGGGCTTGTAGGCACCATGCACATTGCCGAATGTGAAAGCGGCCATGTACCGGCCACGTTCGCCCAAACCCAGTCGGCGGGCGACTTCGAGGCCATCTTCCGGAGTGGAATACAGCTTTTCATTGATTTCGGCGGAGTGGCCGTCTTCCTCACCGCCGACCGCGCCGATTTCGATTTCGAGCACGGTGTGCGCCTTCTGCGACTTGTCGAGCAGTTCCTCGGCGATGTCCAGATTTTCCTTGAGCGGCACGGTGGAGCCATCCCACATATGCGACTGGAATGTGGGCTCCTGGCCTCGTGCCACCTGATCGGCCTCATGCGCGAGCAGAGGACGCACCCACTCATCCAGATACTGCTTGGCGCAGTGGTCGGTGTGCAGGGCGATGGTGATGTTCGGGTATTTCGCAGCCACTTCATGTGCGAAAGCCGCCAGTGCCAGCGAGCCGGTAACGCGATCATTGACCCCTATGCCGGAGACGTAAGCCGCGCCTCCCACGGAAATCTGGATGATGCCGTCGGACTCGGCGTCTGCGAAGCCCTTCAATGCGGCATTCAGCGTCTGTGAGCTGGTTACGTTGATGGCTGGATAGGCGTAACCGCCTCGGCGGGCGGCATCGAGCATTTCGGCATAGCGTTCCGGTGTTGCGATCGTCATGGCTTCATTATCGCGCGAGGCATGCCCGCTAGGCCCCGTTCTTCAACCTGTGCGCTTGTGCGATTGGTCACAGCGCCGCCTCGTACGAGTAGAAATTCGTCACCCATTCCGGGTCGTCGCACCCCCAGCCTCGCCCTGCGTGAGACGAAACTTCGCAGGGTAGAGGGTGTAAGGTAGTCTGTTTCCGGCGGAATCGTGCGAATGCGGAGGTGCATCATGCCTGGAATTGTTCTTATCGGTGCTCAGTGGGGCGACGAGGGTAAAGGCAAGGCTACCGATCTGATCGGCACCA